>Ga0137415_10003916_pt1 | contig 14769 bp, 24 predicted proteins | sample CZODoug3_1_1_16f_FD_183082 | JGI IMG/M metagenome (GOLD analysis project Ga0137415, IMG submission 183082) | Vadose zone soil fungal communities from Angelo Coast Range Reserve, California, USA - CZODoug3_1_1_16fungal (Hybrid Assembly) | ecosystem: Environmental > Terrestrial > Soil > Vadose... | reverse complement strand
GAGTGGAAATTCACTCGCCGCGATCTCGAACGCCTCCTCGCAAAACTCGGTGCGCACGAGGCGCTCAGAAAAGCGGCGTAGGATACGTCACCGAATTTACGGGCCAGAGTACTTAGGGAAGGCACAGCAAGTGTAAGTCAGAGGCGCGAGCCCGAAAGCAACGCCGGATCGAGTTTTGGCCAAACGTCAGGATGTTCTTCGACCTGTCGCGCACGGCCCGGCGCTGGTGCTCGATGGAATCGCGCCAAGACCTGCGGCACCATTCCCGGTAGCGGAAGAGCGCAGCGATCGACGAAACGGCGCTCGCAACGGGCAAGTAGAGCGAATCGCTCAGTTGATCAGCCCGATCCGCTTCAGGCGAGTCGGGTCTGCCTGCAGGAAGACGCGCCGGATTCGACCATCCGCGACTGACAGGAGGATGGCGACCACCGGCCGGCCCTGCCGCAAGGCGACGATGGCAGGCCGTCCGTTGAGCTCGCACTCGCGCGGCTCCAGCGGAGCCGAAGGCCGGCTTCCGAAAGTCGCTACGAAGGCGGCGATCTTGTCCCTGCCGATCAGTGGGCGAGGCAGATTGCGCACGCCTCGCACGCGGACGCCCTCCGGGCCGCCGTCCGCGATCATCACCGCATCCTCGGCCAAAAGCGTCTTCAGATCCTCGACGTCGCCCGCGCTCGCCGCCTTCAGGAAGGCACGCAAGAGCCGCCGGTGTTCCTCGCTCGATGCCGTCAACTCGCGGCGTTCGGCCGTCACGTTCTGCCTTGCGCGCGAGAGGAGCTGGCGGCAGGCGGCATCGGTCTTTCCCAGGAGCTCGGCAATCTCGGCGTGGCTGAAGTCGAACACGTCGTGCAGCAGGAGCACCGCGCGTTCCGCGGGGGTGAGCCGTTGGAGCAGGACGAGAAACGCCATCGAGATCTGATCGAGCACCTCGACGCGTCCGACTCCCCGCTCGTCGAGAGTGATCGGCTCGGGCAATCGATCCGGCCGGCTCTCCTCGCGGCGCGCCCGGGCCGAGTCGAGCTCATTGAGGCACAGGCGCGTGACCACCTTGATGAGATACGCCCTGGGCGAGTCCACCTCGACCGCGCGCTTTTGCCAGCGAACCCACGCTTCCTGCACCGTGTCCTCGGCGCGACCCATCTCGCCCAGCATGCGATACGCCAGAGCCAGGAGATCCGGCCGGAACGATTCGAAGATTTCCGCGTCGTTGCTCATGAACGTCGTTCCTCCACGTTCTCGAGACCGGCCATCCCGCCGAAGCGTGACGCCGCTACCCTTCGATGCCGCGCCGAGTAACCGGACGCTCCTGCCGGCGTAAACCGCATGGCAAGGAGTGCATTCAATGACAGAGGTCAGACCGGCCGATCGCCGGGATATTCCCGTCTTGATCGAATTGCTCGCGGCGCAGCTCTCCGAGCACGGCGTCGCTGCCGGCAGGGAGCAGGTCCGTCGCGGAATCGAGGCTGCGTTCGAGACCGGCGCGCCGTTGCTGGTCGCCCTGGAAGGGCTGCGCGCCGTCGGCGCTTGCCTCGCCAACCGCATCGCCAGCGTCGAACATGGTGGCGCGGTGCTGTTCATCGAAGAGTTGTACGTGGCGCCGGACGCGCGGCGGCGCGGCGTGGCCCGGGCGCTTCTCAGTCGCCTTCTGGCGGACAGCCGCGCTTCCGGCGTGCGCGCCATCGAGTTGGAGGTCGATGAAGGCCACGAACCGGCCCGTGCGCTGTATCGCAGCCTGTGCTTCGAGCCCAACACGCGAACGCCGTGGGTCCTCGATCTCAGGCGGTAGCCCGGAGAGGCATCGCGCTCGCCGAGCCTTGCAGCCGCCGGGTTTCGAAGAGGAAGCCGAGCGCAGAGAGCACGACGAGCGCGATCTCCGGTTTCAGGACCTGAAGCGTGAACGGCGCGGGGCCGTCGACGGCCAGTCCGAACAGGCGCACGGCCGTGACTGCAATGGAGACGAGTGCGAGGACGCCGATTCCGGCGCGGAGGCGGCGCTGGGAAAAGATGCACGCGAGCAGCACGCCCGCGATGCCGAGGAACACACCGCCCGAGACTCGCATGATGGTGATGGCTTCGTTCGAACCGAGCGAGATCTGGTGAGGAGCGACAGCGTTGATCGGGTCGAGGACGTATCGGATCCCGATGAGCGAGAAGAGGATGGTCGCGCCGGCCAAGACCAGGCGATTGAAGAGGACGGAATAGCGAAAGGGAGCGTTCATCGATGTTTCTCCGTTTCCCGAAATGGGTTGAACGAAGGACCAGCCAGTGCGCGTTCGCGTGACGCAACGACGCGCCGTCACGCCAGCGGCCGTACTCCGGTCTCTGGATCGGAGGAATGATGGACACGACGCACACAGCGCGGCCGGTGACGGCCAATGGAACGAATGGGGTTCGGGTAGGAGCAGCCGTCACGACGGGGCTGTTCGCACTCATGATGGCGATCGCCGGCGTTCTCTACCTCATCGGGCCGCCGCCGATCGTCGCCGCCATCCGCAACCTGGGATATCCCGACTACCTTCGTCTGCTGCTCGGCATCGCGAAGATTCTCGGTGCGGCGGCCTTGATCGCGCCCGGCATGCCGAGGCTCCGGGAGTGGGCCTACGCAGGCTTCACGATCGATTTAGTCGGCGCCATCGCCTCGCACACTCTCAGCGGCGAGCCGACCACGCAAGCCGCACCGGCGGTGTTCGCGCTGGCGTTGCTGGTCGTTTCCTACTCGCTGCGCCGCCGCCAGCAAACGACCCGTTGATTCGCGTCCGAATCCGAATCTCATCGGCCCTTATTGAGTCCGGCTCCAAGCCCGGATCGTCCTCGCGAATATTCTGAACGGGATGACCTTTTCCGAGCCGTCTTAGGTCAGCGCAATAGAGAGTGCACCAGCACCCCGCAGCCAATAGGGAGCCTTATCCGCGCTCGTCGTGCAGGTGCTCGTCGGCTGTCAGCGACCCGGTTCCTCAGGCGCATGACAGACGGATTCGATGCGGTGTCCGTCTGGGTCGAGAACGAACGCCGCAAAATAGCTCGGGTGGTACTGCGGGCGAAGTCCGGGCGCGCCGTCATCGCGTCCGCCGGCCTCGAGCGCGGCCCTGTGGAATGCCTCGACCGCCGCGCGGCCGGGTGCCCGGAAACAGATGTGTGACCCCAGGCACGACAAGGTTCCGCCGGGGTACGAGGTGATGGTGAACTCGACGCCGAGTGAACCAGGAGCGAAGCCGTAGTCCGACTCGACGGCGGAATCGACCGTTCTCACGAGACCGAGCGGATGCAGCGCGGCGTCGTAGAACAAGCGGCTTACCTCGATGCTTGCGACGCCGAGCGAGACGTGATCGATCATGATCCGCATCTCCTGTGCGGGCCACATTCAACCCTGGCGCCCCGCGGAGCAACGATGCGTGACACTGTCTCCAGATTCGGTTCCCGCTGCACGTCCGTAGAGCACCGACTAGCACACCATCGCCATGATCTTCGTCGAGTTCATCGCGTCTGCGACAGTCAACGCAGCTTCCGTCGACTCCTACTGAGACGAGGCATGGAACAGCGCGTCGAGTGCGCGAAGGATCTCCTCGGACGCAGCCCGGACCTTATAGGTCTGCGAAAGCGATCGCCAGGCGATCCGGCCGTCGCGGCCGATCACGAAAATGGCCGGCCACGCGATGCCGTTTTGGGCATCCTCGACGCCGTACGCACGCACGGCGGAAAGCCGGCGATCCGAGAGCAGCGGAAACGTCAGGCCCCGCTCGGCGGCGAGCTCGGCGGAATCCGACGGCGAGTCGACCGACAGCGCAACGAGCGTGACGTCACGGCTGCGAAACTTGTCCAGGTTTTTCTGCAGCTCGCCGAGCTGCACGCGGCAGAACGGTCACCAGGATCCGCGGTAGAAGACGAGCGCTACCGGTCCTCGGCGCAGCGCCTCGGCGAGAACGAACGTGCCACCACCGGCCGCAGGTAAATTGAAGGGTGGGGCCTTGTCGCCGACTTTCAGCGCGCTCGTGTCGAGCGCCGGCGGAGGCGTGAGCCGCGTCGCATGCTCGGGCATCTCCGCCGCTCCGCAAAGAAGTGCAATCGCTGCCACGACCAGGAAACGAACGCTTTTCATCGAACGCTCCTGAGCAACTCGAGCATCTCGGACGGCGGCACGTAGCCGGTCAAGCGGCCCTGGCCTTCGCGCGGCGGCGTGCAGTGCGCATGCGGCAACGCGTCTTTGCAAACCAGGATCACCACCGTGGGCAGGCCGGCGATTCCATACCTCTTCGTCAGCCGGCCGCTCGCAGCGCTTTCATCGCTCACGTCCAGGCTGAGCGGCACGAATCGCGACTTGATCTCGCTCTGCACGGCACGATCGGTCCAGGTGTGCTTGTCGAGCATCTTGCAGGCCGCGCACCAGTCGGCGCGAAAATCGATCAGCAGCGGATTGCCGGTGGCGCGAGACTGCCGCAGCGCCGCCGCCTCGTCGTGAAGCCAGACGATTGCGGCGAGCGCCGCGAGGAAGCCGCTCAATTGGCAAGGTCCTTGCTGAGCAAGCTCTCGAACTCGCCGCCGATGAACTCCTTCACCCCGTCGCCTCCGGTCATCCAGAGCCAGAGTGCGCCGCCGGGCTGCGGGCCGATCTCGAGACGGTAGTCGAGGGGCTGGCAGCATTTCGCGATGATGTACGTCCACTCGGCGAGCATCTGTGTCGACTCGGCCGTGAAGCGGAAGCCGTATCCGTTGGGCAGCTCCTTCTTCTCGACCAGCGCGGCGCGCATCAGATGCGCGAGCTCCTGATCCCGCTGCCGCTCTGCCTTGGTCAGCACTCCCAGGTTGCAAGTGAAGCGCTCTGCTGCCGACGCCCGGTAGAGGGGAGTCAGCGCCATCAGGATCACAGCCAGGGTCTTCAAGTTTCGGGCTCCGTGGACGGAATCGTCACGCTGGATAGGCGCGCAGTCGGGAACCGTGACATCAGCTTCGCCGAAGTTCCGCGCGGACGAGCACCGGCGCCGAGCCCGCCGCGACCCCGCCGAGAAGGCCCAACACGCCTGCCCCGCCCGCCACGCTGCAGCCCAGCGTGCCGAGAAGCGCAGCGACCGCCAATGCCGCCAGCCAGAAGGACCAGTGCCGCTCCTCCTTCACAGCGCGCATCGCGACGAGCCCGCCGGCGATCGCGCCGGTCAACAAGCACGAGGGGAGACACGGGTCGAAGCACTTGCCGCCGACGCACACCTCGCCGGCGATTCGGAAGATCCACGGCAGCAGCAGGGCCGGCAAGCCCGCTGCAATTCCCGCCACGGCGGCCCGCTGGTACCGCAGGTGAACGAACGCGAGGCCAAAGGCCAGGAGCGTGAGGGCGCCGCCTACCGGCCAGAGCAGGCTGGCGGGGCGTCCGATCCACCGCGCCACGAAAAGCAAGGGCACGATTACGACCAGCATCCGCGCTGCCCAGGCGAGCCGGCCCAGTTCGAAGATGGCGCGCATGCGGCGCTCGAGATCTTCTTCAGTCGATGCCATGCTTGTTCCTCCATGCGAGTCGTACTCTCTCGATGGCTCTCTGCACTCGCTTGCGGAATGTCGCCCCGCTCCGCGGGCCCTCCGGCCGCCGCCCTTCCAGGACGGCTTCCAGCGTCTCGATGTCTTGTTGTCTCAGCACGCCCAACGCCTCGTCCGCCGCGGCGCGCAGATCTCGTTCAATGGCCATATCCTCGGGCGTCCCTCCCCCGTCAGGCTGCGCGGCGAGGAGAGTCAGATCGAATCGTTCCCGGCGCCACTTGCGCTTGCGCAAGCTCAGCACCTCGAATGACGCGAACCCAAGCGCCCATGCGATCGCGTCGCGTCCGGGATCGAATTCCGACGCATGCAGGAAGAGCTTCGTCAGCGCGGTTTGCGCGGCATCCTCGGCAAGCGCCGCCTCGCCCAGGGCATGAAGCGAGAATCGGCAAAGCAGCGGCCAGAGCGCGCTGAAGACAGGACGGAACGCTGCGCGGTCGCCTTGGGAGAGCGCGATCATCGCCGTCTGTACCGCCCGCTCGCTGCGCCGCTTCCAACCCGCCTCCGCCCCTAGCCTTCCCCGCCCTTCTCGATCGGCTTGCCTGCTTTGACCCAGCCCTGGATGCCCTCGGGCATGATGAAGACGCTCGTGTATCCCAGTTCGAGCGCTCGTCGGGCGGCCTCGTGCGAGGCCAAGCACATCTTGTTGTAGCAATAGAAGATCAACGGACGGTCGGTAGATGCCGGAAGGTCTCGCTTGGCCAAAGCGTTGAAGTCCACCCATTTCGCGCCGGGAACGTGACGCCGCGCCCACCCGTCCCTGCCGTTGGCGTCGAAGACGCTGGCCGCGCCTTTCGTCAGCAGCGCCGAGGCCGCCTCGACGGTGAGCTGACCGAACGTCTTCGGCGCCGCTTCGTCGCCCGCGCGGGTGGAGAGAGCCGCGACCTCGAAGTGGATGAACTCCTTCACTCCCTCGCCGCCGCGAAGCCGCAGCCAGAGCGGGCGGTCCGGTTGCGGACCGAGCTCGAGCTGGAAATCGAAAAAGGGGCAGCACTTGCTTTCCAGCGTCGCCCACTCGGCAAGTTGCGCGAGCGAGATGGTGTCGCGGGCGAGCCGGAGACCGTACCCGTCCGGCAGCTCGGTCTGCTCTGCAATGGCGTCTTTGAGCAGCGCGATGAGCGCTCGATGCCGGGTCCGCTCCCCCGGCGTGAAGACGTTCAGGTTGCAAGCGATCCGCGGCTCCGCCACTGCCTGCTGGATGGGCGACACGAGCACGGCCAATGCGAGCAATCGTTTCATCCCTCGTATAGGCGCAGACTGCCGAAGCGTGACTCCCGCCCTCTGTCAAACCGATTTGACACAAGGCCCACGCCTCCCGTTTCGCTTTTCCGTCAGCGGCAGATTCCGACGACCTCACGCAGGTGGCGGCCGTTCTCCGCCGAGTCGAGCATGAAGGCCGCGACCGCGCGCCAGGACATCACGGAGCCGAGAAGAGTCGCGCCCGATGGCAGTGCACCCGGTTGGGCGCGATAGCCTTCGTCGGTTGCCCGAATCAGCCGGGGAGGCCGCGCGATCGTCCATTCGATCGAGGCCGCCTTGATCCTGTCCTCCATCGCTTTCAGGTCGCGCACGTGAGGTCGGAGCAGGAAGCGGAGAAACGCGGGTAGAGGCCCTCCTCCCGGGAACAGCATCGCGGACGAAACAACCAGGAACCGGTGCACGCCGGTGCGCTTCATCGCAGTCATCGCGCTCGACGCGCACTCCTGAAGCAGCGTGCTGCGCGTCATCGCGTCCTTCGGTGTGGGTCCCAACGCCGAGAGCACGACGTCGTGGCCGGCCAGGACCATGCAGAGCTCCTCGACGCTTCGAGGATCGCCCTTCAGCACGGTCAGATGCTTGTCCCGCCGGGTGATCTTCGCCGGCGACCGTACGAATGCGGTCACCTCGTGACCGCGCGCGAGCGCGATGTCGATGAGCTCCTTTCCCGTTTTCCCAGTCGCACCGAGGACGAGCATCTTCTTGTACCGAGGAGTGTCCATGCATTGAAGACCGGGCTGGCCGCGCCGATGTGACGCTCAACGGGATCTCGAGGGTATCGCGTCGTCCTTCTCGGAAGCCTGCGTAACCATCGACGCGCCCGCTGCGTATCAGCGCCGGAGGTTACCGTGAACCACACCGTCCCCATCGCCGCGAAAGATCGCTTGGGCGTCCGCCTCGGGAAGTCTTCCGCCGTGGAGCAGCTCGACGCCGCGGCGGGAGTCGTCCTCCGATACGGCCTGGTCGCGATCCTTCTCTTTTTCGGTGCATTCAAGTTCACCGCGGCAGAAGCGAACGGAATCCAGCCGCTGATCGCCAACAGCCCCTTCCTCTCTTGGCTCTATTCGGTGGGCAGCGTTCGCAGCGTCTCGAACGGCATCGGCGCGGTCGAGCTCGCCATCGGGCTGCTGATCGCGACGCGTCGCTTCGCCCCCGGCCTTTCCGCGCTCGGCAGCCTTGGCGCAGCGGGGATGTTTGCGATCACCCTCAGCTTCCTGTTCAGCACGCCGGGAGCCTGGGTTTCGGTGCCGGGCTTTCCGCTTCCGGTTACAGGGGAGGCTGGCGCCTTCCTCATCAAGGACGTCTTTCTTCTCGGCGCCGCGTTATGGAGCGCCGCGGAGTCGCTCCGCGCAACCCGGCAATCACGAGGAGCGTGATGGCGGCCGGAATGACGTGGCTCCGCCAGCGGCTCGACGCGACGATCCGTCGTCCACGCCGGGTGCCATCGTCCGACTCCTATCTCGCCCGAGCGAGTAGGGGCCATCTAGGCCGCCCTGCTGAAGGTCCTCGTGCAGCTTCTTCAAAGCGCGGTTCACCTCGCCCAGGCAGCAGCTCCCCGACGGGTTCTTGATTTCGCAGGAGCATTGCCCGGCGCGAACCCCGGCCTTGATGCGCGCCGGAATGGTGCAGCGTCCGGTTTCGAGGATCTCACGGCGCGCGTCGGCCACTGACAACCCGAAGCAGTAGCAAAGCGGAATGGGATCCTCGCGCTCTTTGAGGCCCACCCGGATGGGAATCTCGTCTTTCGTGACCACGCGCCCGTCGTCACCGTAGTAGACGGTCGCGCAGGACGGCCTGCCGCAAAACCGCCTCCCGACCGCGAGCAACGAGAGCGCCTGCGCCGGCTCGAGGATCGACTGGATGGTCTCGTCGCCGACGACCCGACCAATGGTCCCGCAGGAGGGGCACGCGGGCTGGCCCTTCGCAGACTGCTTGACCACCGCGCAGCAATCCATGTTCATCCTCCCGCGCTACCCAAAGATGCGTTCGATGATGTACGGGGCGGCCCAGAAAACGATCGCAACAGCCGCCGCAATCCAAAGCAGCACGCGGCCGAGCCGGTTCGCCTTCGGGTACTCGCAGCCGCACGCGTCGCCCTCGATTATCTTGGGCTTGCGATAGGCGAGCCAGAAGCCCATGCCGAGCAACGCGAACGTCGCCGCTGTGAAGGCAGGCCGGTAGATCTCGAACCGGGCCAGCAGCCCTGCGCCGCCGATTCCGAGTACGGCGAGCAGCAGCGGGCCGATGCAGCACACGGACGCAAGAAGTCCGGAGACGACTGCCCCGGCGACTGTCAGGCCGGAAAGCCTGTGCGAGCGAGCCGGGCCGGGGGGAAAGTGTTGGACCTGCTCCATCGCCGTCTGGTGCTTCAAGAATCAGGCCAAGTCGCCCGGCAGCAGAAGGGCGTCGGGAAGTCGATGCGGCGTCCATCCTGGAATGCGGTTAGAGTTCCATTTTGGATGACGGCCGAGCGCTCAACCGACGCCGTAGAGGGCGACCTCATCGCCCGCAGCAGGGCCATGCGCAACGTGCTTGCGCTTGCGCAGAGGGTCGCGCAATCGGACGCTCCCGTCCTGCTGACTGGCGAAAGCGGATCGGGCAAGGAGCGCGTGGCGCGCTACATTCACGCCAGCTCCCGCCGCGCGCGCGGGGAATTCGTGGCGGTGAACTGTGCGGCGCTGCCCGAACAACTGCTGGAGTCCGAGCTGTTCGGTCACGTCCGCGGCGCGTTTACAGGCGCGGACCGGGACAAGAAGGGCCTCATCGAAACGGCGAGCGGTGGGAGCCTGTTGCTCGACGAGATCGGAGAGATCCCGCTCTCGGTGCAGGTGAAGCTCCTGCGGGTGCTCCAAGACCACGAGGTCCGCCCAGTCGGCGGCACCACCAGCAGGCGCATTGACGTGCGCATCATCGCAGCCACGAACCGCGATCTGATGGAGATGGTACGCGAGCGCACCTTCCGTAAGGACCTCTACTTCCGCCTGAAGGTATTGGCCGTCGAGGTGCCGTCGCTGCGAGAGCGGCGCGAGGACGTGCTCCCGCTGGCTCACGCCTTCGTGCGCCGCGGCTGCGCGACCTACCACTGCGGGCCCTGCTCGCTGTCGCCCGCCGCGCTCGACCAGCTCCTCGCCTACGACTGGCCCGGCAACGTACGCGAGCTCGAGCACGCCATGGAACGCGCAGTCGTACTGGCCGAGGGCAAGCCGCGCATCGAGGCGTCGGACCTGCCGCCGGAGATCGCGGGACAGGTTCCAGGCGACGTGAAGTCAGGGCCCTTGGCGCTGGCCGAAGTCGAACGCCTCCACATCCTGCGCGTGCTGGAGAAGATGGGTGGCAGCCGTAAGGAAACGGCCCGCGCGCTCGGCATCGGGGCGAACACGCTCTGGCGCAAGCTCAGGCAGTACGAGGGGCTGGGGCGTCGCAGGCGCTCGTAGGGTCGAGGCTGCATGTCACGTTCTGGCTGCCGGCGCCTATTCATGGTGTCGAGCAGGAGGTGCCGTGACGAAGGCTATCGTGAGAGCGATCCGGTTCTGGGCGTACCCGACAGTGCTCATCGCTCTCTGGGTGGTGGTCTCCGCTTTCTCGCTCAGTCGACTCGCAACGATTCTTCCCTCGCTCGCCTCGCCCGGTTCCGTGCAACCCACGTTCCAGGACTCCGCCCACGATCGCGCCCGGCAAGGCTGCGAGGTTTGCTGAGATCGACCTCCAGAATGGAAACCCGCGCGCGTTCCAATATGGATTGGAGTTGACCCAAGCTACCTGGCTTCCCCTCTGAGAACCAGCCTCTACGCAATTGGCCCGGGATGTGAAGGTGGGACGGAGCGCAACGTTGGACGAGAGGAGCTGAACATGAGTCAGCGCAAGCCGATCGGTCTGGTGACGGTGGTCGTGTTGGCGAGCCTTTCGATTGGAGCAACCGAGGCAAGGGCTGCGCCCTCCTCCAAGAGCGACGTCACCAGCGCGAAGGCTTCCGGCAGGAGCGGCAAGCAACGTGCTGTGACAGCGCCACAATGTCCTCTGCGCCCCGGCCAGGATTGGCCCGAGGCGGAGGACCAACAGGAAGCCACCCGGTACCGGCACGCGATCCTCGACGGCATCTTCAAGCAATGGATCGAGCTCGGCCGCGCGCCGACGCCGGAAGAGTTCGCCCAGCGCATGAAATTGACGCAGCCCGAGGCGGATCGGCTGCTGGATGAGATGCAGGCATGTGGCGAGTCGACCGAAGGCGGGATCCTGCGCGCGCCGACGAGCGAATTGATCGCCATCGCGTGGCCGCTCGCCAACATCCCGACCGGCATCGTCGTCACGGTCGAGGGTGGAAAGCCCGTCTTCGGTCGCTGCGCCATCGACGCGCTGGGCGTCTCGGAGATGCTGGGCAAGAAGACCACCGTGGTCGAGGCAGTCGCGCGTGACAACGGCACAGCGCTGCGCGTGGTCATAAGCGGGCAGCAGATCATCAGTGCCGAGCCGCCGGGCATCGTCATCGTCAAGGGCCGCGGCTGCGACACCATGTCTTTCTTCTCCTCGAAGGGAGCGGGAGAGAAGTGGCAGAGCGAGCACAATGGCGAGGGCACGTTGTTTTCGCTCGCCAACGCGGTGAAGAACGGAGCCGAGATCTTCGGCGCCTACAGCGAAGGGCTTTAGAAGTCCAATCCAGGAGAATCCCCGATGAAGAACTTTGTCGTGATGTTTGTCGCCACCGCCGCTTTGATCGTGTGCATCCATTCGCCTGCCAGCGCCGCGAGCAACGCGCCGCAGACCGCAAAGGCAACGGCGGCCAACTCGAAGGTGATCATTCCGGTCGAGGGGCTGAGCTGCGCTTCGTGCAGCTTCGCCGTGCGCCGCGCGATCAAGAAGATGGACGGCGTCAAGAGCATCGAGCGCGGACCGCACGAGGACGAGGCGCTCATCACCTACGACGCGGCCAAGGTGAAGCCAGAGCAGTTCGTGGAGGCGATCAACGGCCTCGGCTTCAAGGCCGGAACGCCCATCAAGGGCTAGCCGTGCTCCTCCTGGCCCTCATCGCCGGTTTGTCGCAACCGGGAGTCAAGCCTGTGGACAGCCTCGAACCTCTTTTCCAGGCGGTGCTGCAATACAGATCGGATTCGGAAGCGGATGCCGTCGTCCCGCTCGAGGGCCATGAAGGCGCATATATCGGTAGCGGTGATGGGATCGTAAAAGGCGATCGGATTCGAGGGACGATCCGCTGGTCGTTGTGGTCTGGAAACTGCGTCTATCCTCTGGTTCGGAAGAGGCAGACGATCCCTGCCGGGCTCCACCTCTGCACCATGAACCCAAGCGGCTTCATCGAGACGCCGGAAGGAGCGCGCATCCGCTTCGACGGCAGGGGCTACGGTCTTCGCAGCCCCGACAAGTACCGCGTCAGCGTCACGCTGGTGTTCGGCACCGAAGACGCCCGCTACGCGTGGTTGTCCAAGGTTCCGGCCGTCATGGAAGGCGAGTTCGACGAGAAAGCAGGCCGCGCGACCTGGAACGTCCATATCCCGAGCGGAACCTAGAGGTGCTTCTGAACTTCCTCGATCACATCCACCACGGCTCCGCCGGCGTAGATCGGCACAGGGGGCGCGTCGTCTCAGCGCCGTGACGCGTTGACGCGCTCCACACCGTCAAACTCAGCGCTCCGGGAACCGCGTCCCGTGCAGGATGGCCTTCACCCGATCCATCAGCTCGGCTCGCACGGGGCGGAGCCGCTGCTCCCGGAACACCTGCGCGGCCTCATCGTGAAGGTGCTCCATCTCCCGCACACCTTGGAGAAGGTCCGCACGAGTGAAGAGGAGCTTTTTCGGGTCGACGCGCCTCGAGCGAAGAGCGACGCCCACCCGCCGGTCGCATCGACAGCGGCAGGCCCGCTCCACGAGCCCGCAATTCGAGCGCATGAAAGCCTGTATCTGTTCGCGGGCCCGCTGAAGTCGCTTCCGATACGCGGCCGGCTCGATGTCGAGAATGTCCGCGGCCATCGCGCCGTCCAGCTCGAACACGTCGCCGAGCACGTACGCGAGCCGGTGTTCGCGATCCAGGCAGAGGAGCATCGCGTGGGTGCAGCCGATCTTGATCTCCTCGACGATCGCTTTTTGATCGGCGCTCGTCACGTCCGAGAGCACCGGTTCGCCAATGCCCTCGGAGAGATCGTTCGCGAGCCGGTCGAAGCTCCACTGCTGCTTCTCGAAGCCGCTCTGCTTCACCGACAGGAGGTGGTTTGCCGAAATGCGAAACACCCAGGTCCGCAACGTGCTCTCGTGCCGGAACGTCGAAAGATGGGTCAGCACCTTGACCAGGATCTCCTGCGTCGCGTCCTCGGCGTCCTCGGGGTGCCACAGCATCCGCAGCGAAAGCCGGTACACGTCGTCGGCCAGGACTCGGACGATCGCATCCGCTGCTTTCGCATCACCTGCGGCCGCGGCCTGCGCGAGATCCTCCAGCGACGTCACGTCCCGCACGACCCTACCTCCAGGAGGCTCCTGAGGAGACGCAGTTCCCGCCCTAGCGTCGCCACCTGCCCCTCGAACACGGGGTCCGGCATTCCCGGAGTTTGCTCCTGCGTGAACACATAGACGCTCCCTTCGCCGAGCGGCAAGATGCGCGAGTGGGCCACGGTCGTCACGCCAGGCGCGGGCGAGATGTGAAAGTCCACGATGCCGAGGCGGGGATCAGTGACATAGCGCATCTCGACCTCGCCCTGCGGGGTGGTCACCGCCCAGGCGTCGCCGTCGCGGCGGATCGACTTCGCGAAACCGGCGGCCCAGCGAGGCAGGTTCTCCGGCTGGGCGAGGAACTCGAACGCGTGCCTCGGGGGAACGTCGATCTCGATGCTCTGGGTATCGTGTCGCATGACGCGGCTCCTTTGGGGGCTTCGTGTGCCCCTGAGATTTCGACATGGGCCGCGAGCGGTTGTGACCAGACTTCGAGATCCGGTACTCCCGCGTTCTCGAGCAGGGCGCTTGCGCCCTCGCGCTCAGGACCAGCACCGACTTGCCAGCGCGGCGTGTTCCATCCTTGTCCCAAGAGATGCAACGTGGCCTTCGCTCAGACACGCCAACGCGCACGACGGCCTGAGAAGACGGGCACTTGCGACGCCGATCTGGAACCGTTGTGAACCGGCGACCGTCGCCTTGCGCGGCGATGAAAATGAAAACGCCCGAACCTCGATAACTATCCGAGATCCGGGCGGATTTTGAGCGGAACACCAGGTTCGAACCGGCGACCTTCGCCTTGGCAAGGCGAACGGACCACGTCGCCAACGGTTCCCGCTCCTCCACAACCGTCAACAACCATCGACAATCATTCGGGCAGCCTACCACCAGCGGAGCATGAGGATCACCAGCGGTCCCCAGCCGTGCACAGCCGTTTTGTTCCACAGGTGTTCCAAGACGGCGCGAGGCCACTCGACGTGGGACAGGTCGCGGTACTCCTCGGATGGACGAAGGACAGCGTCCGCGCTGCCTGCGACCGAGCAGATCTGGTGCATCTCCGCGATCATCTGAACGCCTATCGCATCTCCTGCTCAGCCGTAGCCGCGATGATCGCGGCTCGGGGTCGACAATGATACGGACGCTTCTCGAGGACGCAGGTGTCACCAGGATACAAGATCGAGTGGTACCAGACCGCCGCCGGGGATGCTCCTGTCCATCGCTGGCTGACGCAGGAGCTGTCACAAGTCGCTAATTTCATGGTTACACGCACGTCCTGAATCCCGTTCACGTATGTCCATCTTCGACCGAATTCACTCGCCGGCGGATCTCAAGGCGCTGGACGCGGCGCGTCTGAGCGAGCTGGCGACCGAGGTCCGGGCCTTCCTCGTCGAGCAGACCTCACGCACCGGCGGCCATCTCTCCCCCAACCTCGGCGTGGTCGAGCTCACATTCGCGCTGCACCGCGTGTTCGACAGCCCGAGCGATGCGATCGTCTGGGACACCGGGCACCAGGCTTACGTCCACAAGCTTGTGACCGGCCGAGCCGCCGAGTTTGCCCGTCTGC
>Ga0137415_10003915_pt1 | contig 14771 bp, 10 predicted proteins | sample CZODoug3_1_1_16f_FD_183082 | JGI IMG/M metagenome (GOLD analysis project Ga0137415, IMG submission 183082) | Vadose zone soil fungal communities from Angelo Coast Range Reserve, California, USA - CZODoug3_1_1_16fungal (Hybrid Assembly) | ecosystem: Environmental > Terrestrial > Soil > Vadose... | reverse complement strand
TCAACAGCGACACACTTACGATAGGCACGACGCAGGTCTTTTCTCCCCACATCGTGAACGAATTCACCATCAACGGCAGTTCTCAAAGGTCGTATGCCGGAACTCTCTTAGATTCGTTCGGTGGCGCCCAGCCATTACCGAACTCTCTATTTACTCCTACGGCGTCATGCTTGGGCTGCAGCGGGAGCCTCGTAATTATCGGCCTCGGCGGGACTTTTAGTTCTTCTGCGACGAACCTGGCCGTCAATAACCCGACAGCATCTCGAAATCGCCAGATAAATGGAGTGGATAGCTTCACATACGAGTTGGGCCATCACCAATTGAAAGTCGGGGCGGATTATCGTTATCTTTCACCCATCTCTGCGCCACAAACGATCGCCAATGCGGAAGAATACCTCAACCTAGCCGGCTTCTACGCCCAAACGACCTATGTCAATATTGTCGCTTATCAAGCGGCCTTCGCATTGGAGTTCAAGTCGTTCTCTTCATATGCTCAAGACACATGGAAGGTTAACAAGCGGCTAACCCTCACTTATGGAACCCGATGGGAACTTGATCCTGCGCCGAGCGGCAAGAATGGAAAGAATCCGTTAGCCCTACAGACTCTTAACCTCAATACGACAGATTTCTCATATCTGACGCTTGCATCGCCAGGTACGCCTCTGTACCCGACCCATTATGGTGATTTCGCGCCGCGCCTCGGATTCGCTTACATTCTGAATCAGCCAGGACCAAGGCAAACAGTCCTACGCGGGGGCGCCGGAAGCTTTTTCGATACCGGCCAAAATGGCTTCGGTCAGATCACTTATCCATACAATGTGACCTATGTAGCGTACGGCCCGGTCCTAGGCGGAACCGGCGCTCTTCCAGGGTACCCCGTCCTTACCTACCCGTTTCCATCTGCTTACACCACCCAGCCCTCGATCTTAGGGCCTCCGAGTCCGACTAATCGAGTTACTCTAACGGCCGCCGCTCCCAACTACCGACTGCCGCGTGCATATGAGTACAATCTTACATTAGAGCAGTCCCTCGGTAGCAACTCAGTGTTTTCGCTGGGTTACGTGGGTTCCGCAGGACAGCAACTCCAGAGGCGGCTTTTGTATCAATTTGCAACCGCAGCCAATGCTGCAGGTGCGCCATTCAGTCCGAACTTCAGTGGACTCACCGCTATTACGAACGAAGGCCGGTCCGATTACAATAGTCTGCAGGCGCAACTACATAGCCGCGTTCTCCATTCCTTAGAAACAACTGTCAGTTATACGTGGTCGCATAGCATTGATAATGCTTCCGACGATACGGTCACCGCATCGTTTGGAAATCCGAATCTTGACCGGGGAAATTCGGATTTCGACATTCGTCAGGGTTTTAGCGGAGCGTTGACCTATAACCTCCCCTCCGCGACGAAGAATCATTGGCTATCGCCGCTTGTGCGCGACTGGGCATTGAACAGCATCGTAACCGCTCATTCGGGGTTGCCAATTTCGGTCTATCAGAACATCAACCCCACAACTGCAACTGGCGGTTCTTACACTCTGCGCGCAAATCTAAATCCGGGTATCTCGCCGTGGATCTATGAGAGGACCTTCAATGGCAATGGGATTAATCTTGTTCCCGGCGGAAAACGTCTCAATCCAGCGGCTTTCTCGACATTCCCGTCAGCAGGCCCTCCAGCCGGCGTTCTCCAGGGTTCATCACCGCGTAACTTCCTGAGCGGTTTCGATGATTATCAACTCGATCTTGGCGTTCATCGCAGCTTTACCCTCGTAGATCAGCTCAAGCTACAGTTCCGCGCCGAATTGTTCAACATCTTCAACCACGCCAACTTTGCCAACCCCGGGATGGGCAGTACCAATAACTACATCGCTCTGGGAGCGAACCCAACCGCAACCACCATCGGTTTCGGAGAGGCCCCGTCACTGTTGTCTTCTGGCTACGGCGGTGGAGGCAATAGCGGTGGATTCAGTCCTCTGTTTGCATCTGGTGGACCTCGTGAAGTTCAATTTGCTCTTCGTTTGCAGTTCTAGGGAAGGAGGACACATTCCGTGACGAATGTGTCCTTCATGGTTAAGGGGAGCACCATGACTTATTTGCCGCATCACCGCATTATCATCGGGTCCCTCCTTTTCTTGCTGGTGGGTACAGGAAATCTGCAGCTACATGGACAGACAAATGTACCGGTCGCCCCTGGGAAAGAACCTGCCCTCACGGATCTCTTTAAGGCCATCAATAAGGTGCATGAAATTAAAGGTCCAGATGAGCAAGCTCTTGCTCTGACCGCCTTGGCCACAGACCATCCCGAACTTATTCGCGTGCCAGGGGGAGGCGCGAACATGGCTTATGCGGCAAACAATTATATCAAGGCCAACATACAGTCGCCGGAAAAGCTTCAGGATTGGCTCGATCCATTCATTTCTGCAGTGCAGGCGGACTTGAAGGATGTTGACTATGCATCTTCGGACTTTGATTACCGCATGTCCAAAAATCTATTGGACAGCCACGTACTTCTCCCCCGGGCGCTTCAACTTGCAATACATGCGTCAGCCACCTTTAGTGAAGAAGCCGCTATATCCCGCGAGCTGCAGCTTTATGAAGAACGGCAGGAGCGTGCATCGCCTACCGGGAAAAAGGAACCCTTCAATAAGGGGGATGCCACAGCTCATTTTCAACGCGATGCCGCGGCGCGTTATTCCCTGCTCGGCGATCTCCAAGTAGAAAACGGGCAGAGAGAAGCTGCGTTGGGGTCTTATGATAAGGCGCTAACTTTCAGTCCCAATATGGGCGCTTTTCTTGGGGAGGCAAAACTCAAGGAGAGCCTCGGCGATAAGGCTGGGGCTCTCGCGCTGCTCTTTGATGCCTACCTGACCGGGAATCTTCAGGCCGACAGCATTGAGCACATGAAGCATCTTTACTTGGAAGTGCATCCTGGTAGCAACGAAGCGCAAATGAGTGCTGCCCTGGATGCGCTCTACAAAGACCACTTTCGGGAGCGGGTACGCTTTACCAACTACCAGCCGGTCTCGTCTGCAACAACTCATACAGTTTTAGCTGAGCTATTTACCGGTGCGGGCTGTGAGCCGTGCATGGCCCCGGACTTGGCCTTCGACGCAGCGCTGAAACGCTATAACCGTAGTGAGCTTGTGTTGTTGGTTCATCACGACAATGCGCCGGCCGCAGACCCTCTTGCTAATGATGCAACGGAGGAACGGGCGAAGTATTATTCCACAGGCGGGGGCACGCCACACGCCTACCTTGATGGAAAACCTCTCCACCTCGTGGAGGGCCTTCCCAGCCACGCTCAGGATTCTGCGGACAAGCTCTTTTCGGACATTGACAAAGAGATTAGCAGGCCGACAGTCACCCACGTAACCGTGAGTGCTGAGCGCAAGGGTGACCTCGTTGATGTAACTGCAACTGCTCATACCCGGCCGAATGGAAGGACCTATCAACTTCATATCGACCTGCTTGAAAAGGAAGTGAGCTACAGCGGCGAGAACTCGCTCCGCTTTCATCCCATGGTTGTCCGTGCGACGGCAGAGCAAAGCGCAGCCGGGAGTGGATTCCTAATTCCTATAACAGGCGTACTCAACATTCACTACACCTTCAAACTTTCGGAAATCGAGGCCTCCAATCTTGGCTATTACGATCGCCACATTGAGTCGATCAAGAAGCGCTCCAACGGGTTAGTGGTGATCCAGTACCGCGAGAAGAAGGCCTCGATCCGTGCAGATCATTTGGCGGTGGCCGCTTTTATCCAAAACGACAGCGATAAAGAAGTGCTGCAGTCCGCCTATGCGGACGTGCATAGCGGTGGCGCTATCGCGGCCGGAGAAAGGTAGAACTTATGAAGCAAACGTTTCACAGGCTCGCAAAAAGAACGACGATCCTCGTAATTCTCGGTGGTCTGACTGGGTCCGTGTCTCACGCCGAAGATCCTCATCCGATTCAGTGGTCGCTGACGACCAAGGCGACCGAACTGCCTTTACGGAAAGGGACCGCGGTCCAGGCAGTGTTGCGTGCAAAAATCCTTCCAGGATGGCATCTGTACGCAATGGAGCAGCAGCCGGGCGGGCCAACTGCAACCCGAATCAACTTGTCGCCCAATCAGGTTTTCGCCCTCAATGGACCAATTGAATCGGAGACTGCGCCCATCATTATGAACGATCCGAACTTTAATCTTGAAACCCGGTACTTCGAGGGTGATGCTTCGTTTCGCATTCCGGCAAAGGCAACATCCCTAGTGAGCGCGGCGCAGGCGAAGTTGACAGTCGATGTTCTCTTCCAGACGTGTAACGACCGTATGTGTCTACCGGCAACAATCGTTCACGTCAGCGCACAAATACGGCGAGGCCGATAACCTTCAATTCCACATAAGTCTGCGCAGGAAAACGACAACACTGTGCGTCACCAAGCTGATCGTTTATCGAGCCAGCTCATTTTCGAGAAAGTTGATTTCTATGAAGCGAAGGTTGTTAATCCCCATAACTCTTTCCGGTTGTCTGTTTTCTGCTTCGCTCATGGCCCAGACGGTCGTCCCGGCTTACAAGGACGTAAAACTTAAGAATGGGTTACGCATTTTGTTGATGGAGGATCCCAGCACACCCGTCGACGCGATTGCCATTGTATACGACGTGGGCTCGCGTGTCGAAAAGCCAGGCCATACGGGTTTCGCCCATTTGTTTGAGCACATGATGTTCCAAGGTTCCGCGAATGTTGGCAAGGGTGAGCATCTCCAGCTTATTCAGGAAAATGGCGGTGGGATGAACGGCACCACCAATGAGGACCGAACCAATTTCTTCGAAATGCTACCGGCAAACCAGTTGGATCTAGGCCTCTATCTTGAAGCTGATCGCATGCGTTCGCTCGCGATCACTCAAGCCAACCTCGACAACCAGCGCAACGCTGTTCAGGAGGAGCGCCGGCTGCGCATGGACAACCAACCTTACGGCAAATCGTCCGAAGCCTTGCAGAACCTGATGTATGACAACTTCGCATACAAGCACTCCACCATGGGATCGATGGCGGACCTTAACGCTGCCAGCGTGCAAGACGTGCAGCAGTTCTTCAAGACCTACTATGCCCCCAATAACGCCGTCATAGCTGTAGTGGGCGACTTCAAGACCTCCGAAGCTCTCAAAAAGTTGGAACAATACTTCGGCAACATTCCGGCGCAGCCTCCGGCTCCTCCTTTGGAGGTTACCGAGCCCAAGCAACAGGCCGAGCGGCGATTGACTATCACGGATGATTTTGCCAAGCTGCCGATGTTGACGATCGCGTTCAAGACAACTCCAGCCAATACACCGAGCTTCTTTGCGCTGGACCTCTTCATGAACATGCTCTGCGACGGAAAGTCTTCCCGGCTCTACGAGAGGCTCATCAAGAAGGACAAGATAGCGGTACAGGTAGAGGGGGACATGCAGCCTCGTCGCGGAACCTCAATGGCCGAGATTGAGGTGGTGTCGCCACTAGGAACGAACCCTAAGAGGGTCGAAGCCGCCGTCTATGAAGAAATTTTAGACCTTGCTACGAAAGGTCCCGAAGACTGGGAAATGGAAAAGGTCCGCAACGGAGAGCGGAAGCGGCAGGTAGGCACGACCAGCTCCGACCTCAATCGCGCCATCACAATCGCGCAGGACGCAGTCTTCTTTAACGACCCGATGTTGATGTACACGGAGGTGAAACGTTATGAAGCTGTCACCAAGGACGACATCCAGCGTGCTGCACAACAGTACCTCATCGAGAACAACAGAAGCGTTCTGATGACTCTGCCGAAAACGTCGTCCGCTCCGCAGGAATTGAGGTAATTTTCATGAAGAACCGTCTCTTACAAATTTCCGAATCGCTATTAGTCCTCCTGGTATCGAGCGTACCGATGCACAGTCAGGCCATTGCAAGCGCCCAACCTCAGCCGACGCGGTTCAACCGCGCCCCTGTATCCGATGAAATCCTGCGCGTACATATTCCGCGAGCTGTCAAGCAGACGCTTCCCAATGGCATTAAAGTCTTGGCTCTCGAGAATCACCGCGCTGCCTCGATCAACGTCAACATATTCATCGAGGGTGCCGGAGGCCTGTTCGATCCGACCGGACAACCAGGGCTCGCTAGCATGACCGCCCAAATGCTTAGCCAAGGTACCGCGACACGTTCAGCGGAAGATGTTGCTCGCGCTACTGATACACAGGGCGCTTCTCTCAATATCACATCCGCTTCGACTTCGGTCAGTACATCTCTTGTCGCAAGCGGCTTATCCTTCAACTTCGGTCGCTGGCTTCCGGTGATGGCCGATATCTTACTGCACCCGAACTTTCCGGAAAATGAACTAGCTGACGCCAAACGGAGGCAATTGAGCCGTCTCCAATCCCAGCAGGGCAACGCTAGCTTTCTCGCGAACAAATACCTACGTAATACGCTGTATGGGGAAGCTCCTGAAGGTGTTGTCAGCGCAACAACGTCTTCCACAGCTGCTTTCACAGTCGCTGCAGTTCGTGACTTCTATGCCCAACATTATGCCCCTCAGAACACGATCGTCATTGTTAGTGGCGACATTACACCGGCTAAAGCATTTGCGGCCGTTTCAGATGCTTTCAAGGCATGGCAGAAGACCGAGTTTCGTGTGGCTATTCCTCCCGTCACGGCTGAAACTGCGCCCCGCACGGTCACGCTTGTTGAAAGGCCCGAGTCCGTGCAGACGAATCTAGTGCTCGGTCGTTTGGCGATCGACCGGCGTGATCCTGATTACGTGCCTCTCGCTGTGACCAATAACATCCTCGGCTCGGGAGCAGCCGGACGACTTTTCATGCGTCTACGGGAAGAGAAGAGTTACACCTATGGTGCCTACAGCAGCCTGGAGGCAAGCGAATACAGAGGCTATGTCAGCGCCACTAGTGAGGTCCGTTCATCCGTGACCGGTGGAGCCTTGGATGAATTCTTCAACGAGTTTCAGCGTCTCGGCAACGAACCTGTCAGTGCCGAAGATCTCAAGCGGCATGAACACTCCATGGTCGCCATCTTCGCGCTGTCCCTTGAGACACCGCAAGCTCTGATGAGTTATGTCTACACCCAAGAGCACTATGGGTTTCCAGAGGATTATTGGGACCGATATGCAGCGCAGATCGCCACGGTTTCTGCCGAGGATGTTAGGCGAATGGGGAAGAAGTACTATTCCGGCGACCACATGCAGGTTATAGCTATCGGTGATCCTTCGATTAAGCCAATGCTAGCCAAGTGGGGCGACGTACGCGAAGTGAAACCCTGACCCTCTATAGGGGCAGCCGGGAACGTAGAGGTCAATATGCATACGGGCTCTGTACTTTCGTATCTGTGGTTATCGATGGGGATGGGGGCACTATCCCTTCTGACCCCTTGTGTGTTCCCAATGATCCCGATCACGATCTCCTATTTTGCCAACCACTCCTCGGTAACCCGGGCGGGGGCTATCCGTAAGGCCGCTGTATATGGTCTAGGAATCATGCTGACGTTTGTCGTGCTCGGTATGTCGCTAGCTCTCATTTTTGGAGCGGCCGGCATCAACAAGCTCGCTGCGAATCCGTGGGTCAACCTCTTCATCACCGGCATCTTTTTGAGCTTTGCTCTTAGCCTCTTGGGAGTGTTCTTTCTGAGAGTGCCGGCATCGGTTATGGGCCGGTTGCAACGTGTATCCGCTAGTAGAGATGAGAACAGCATCACCGGCACGTTGTTGATGGGTTTAATGTTTTCCCTCACTTCCTTCACATGTACAGCTCCATTCATCGGTACGCTACTCGTGATTGCTTCCCAAGGCAGTTGGCGTTGGCCGTTGGTGGGCATGGCCGGTTTCAGTTTCGTTTTCGGAATCCCCTTTTTTCTGTTGGCCCTCGCTCCGCAGTTGATGGCACAGATGCCCAAGGCCGGTGGCTGGATGAATTCCGTCAAAATAGTCATGGGGTTCCTTGAGATTGCGGCGGCAATGAAATTTTTATCGAACGCCGATTTGATCTGGCATTGGAACATTTTCACGCGCTCGACTGTGCTCTGTATCTGGGCGAGCTGTATGCTGCTGATCGTCGCCTACCTCTTGGGCTGGTTCCACTTGGAGCATGGCAGTGAACGGACGCAAGTGTCGGGAACCGGCGTCCTATTTTCTCTCATTTTTCTTGCTGGTTCTATTTGGCTGCTGGATGGGCTTGCAGGTAAGAGTCTCGGGGAACTCGAGGCTTTTCTGCCGCCGATGCAAGGTTCGGCCGCCACTGAATCGTCGTCGATCACTGTGATGGACAAGCCGTGGATACTGGACGACCTCCCCAGGGGGCTCGCTGAGGCCAAAGCCCAGAGCAAACCTATATTTATCGACTTCACTGGTTATACCTGTACGAATTGCCGTTGGATGGAGGCGAACATATTTACCCGTCCCGAAATTCGGGACAACATGAACCGTTTCGTCAAAGTGCGTTTATATACCGATGGAGCCGGCAAAATTTATACGGACCAGCAGGATTACGAGAGCAAACACTTTGGCACGGTTGCTTTGCCTCTCTATGCGTTGCTGTCGAGCAGCGGCAAGACAATCGACACCTCTGCCGGTGTGACACGAAACGCAGGTGAATTTGCTGCGTTCCTCAACAAGGCGCACTGAGGGCCGCCTTTGCCTGTAACGCGACACGAAGAGGATGAACGAAATGGCTGCAACAAGCCCATCAAAAGTTAACAGTTTTTCAATCCCCAGGCGCATGGAGGAGCGACTCGATGCCCTCACACACGTCATTGGCGGTACCCCAATGATGGCAATTGATTACACATGGCGTGGCGAGCCGCGGACCACCTATGTCAAGTGTGAGTACCTGAATTTCACCGGAAGTATCAAAGACCGAATGGCCTTTAACATTCTGCGCGAAGCCTATGTGACAGGCATGCTCCATGAGGGGGATACGATCGCAGAGGCAACGAGTGGCAATACCGGGATCTCGTTCGCCGCATTAGGAAGGGCGCTTGGCCATCCGGTCATTATCTTTATGCCCGATTGGATGAGTCAGGAACGTGTCAAACTCATTCAGAGCTTTGGCGCCGACATAACGCCTATCACTCGTCAACAGGGAGGATTCCTCGGGAGCATCGAATACAGCGAAAAATTGGCTGCGTCGCGTGACGACGTCTTCCTGCCGCAGCAGTTCTCCAATAGTGCAAATTGCCGTGCACACTATCTGGCTACGGGACCGGAACTCCTCAGGCAGCTTCGAGGCCTCGATCTCGAACCCGATGGATTCGTTGCAGGTGTCGGTACTGGAGGGACCGTAATGGGTACCGGCACCTATCTCAAGGAGCAACTTCCTTCGGTGAGGGTCTACGCAGTGGAGCCAGCCGAGTCTCCGACGTTATCCACCGGCCACAAAGTCGGTTTCCACCGCATCCAGGGCATTTCAGACGAGTTCATACCAGCCGTCATGAACTTCGCGATGATTGACGATATCATCGGCGTCTCTGATGGTGATGCAATCTTGATGGCACAGCGGTTAGCTAGTGAGTTGGGTCTTGGAGTGGGTATTTCTTCCGGCTGCAACTTCCTTGCCGCCGTCGTAGCCCAGAACAACCTTGGAGGGAAAGCCGTTGTCGTCACCGTTTTCTGCGACGACAACAAAAAGTACCTCAGCACAAGCCTACTTAGCGAAGAACCCGTTCATGATGCATATCTCTCGCCTTTGATTAGCCTCCAGAGCATTCGTTCGTTTCCCGGGGTCGCTTAAACATGACTAAACATAGCGGGAAGCTTCTGAAGCTCATTTGTCTCATTCGAAGGTCTGTGCAATCTGCCAGAGAATGCAACCGTTGATAGCCTACACATTCAAATATAGTCCGCAAGTGCACAGGCAGCTGTATGGATTTCGTTCAGGTATGTTGCACAATTCGCGCCCAGCATCGACCGCGTGTTCTCTCGCGGGTTCTGCAAATCGTGGAAGTGCAGTTCCTGGAGATGAAAGAACTCTCGGCAATAGTCTCCGATAGCAATATGAATATTCGTATGTCCTTTTCAATGCAGTCAGAGAGCCTATGGCGCATCGAAGCGCTCTTCTATCGCAAAATTGACTGCCAATCTGGCGGTCGAGCTGGCGAATCGACCAACCGGAGCGCAGAGCTTCGGCCTCATAGAACGCGCGAGCCTCCGGACTCTCAACCGAGAGCAGCCGGACGTACGCTGACCAGGGCAAGGGGAATTGCTTCGCCAGTTCGGAAAGCCCCACAGATTTTGCAGACGGTGTCTGCAAAATCTTCGACGCCGGCCATGTGACGAAAAAGGCACGCATCTGGGTGAGATTGCGCCATCCAAATCCGCGACCGAAAAGTGGTTCTAAATCTGCGGCGAGTTGCTTGATGACGGCGTCACCGCATTCAGCCCGTTCCTGGCCACGCTGCTCAAACTCGACAATGCGGCGTCCGATATCCCAGTAGGTGGCAGTCACCAGCGCGTTCACACTCCGCGCCGAAGCGGCCCGGGCGGCCTGTACGAGCGCTACAATGTCGTTACGAACTTCACCGTAAAGTTGGTGTTCCATGTCTGTCTCAAGGTTACTTGCCCATCGGTCTGCCGAGGACGAAATGATGGTGAGCTGGCCCGCCACGACCTAGCTCACGGCCCAAAAGTTTGTGTCAAGTTTGTGTCAAAGACCGCCGATTGAGCCGGTTTTGCCAGTTATGCCGGTTTATAACTTCTTATCCGGCGACAACTTACGATTTTAACATTTCCATGGCGTGGAAGAGATCGTCGCTTTCGCTTGAGGGATAGCTAAAGCTAGATAAATGGAACTGTAACGGGTAATATCATGCGCAAAATATTGTGTTTATGGCTATAATATTGCTTGTTATGGGAAAAACGACACCTCTTCTTGTTCCCCGGGTCTCCCGTTTGCTCTCGGGAGTTGGCACCCATTTGAAGTTGGCGCGCCTTCGACGAAAATACTCAGCTGAAATCGTCGCTCAACGCGCAGGCATAACAAGACGCACACTATCTAAAGTTGAACAGGGAGACCCCGCAGTCGCGTTGGGTGTCTATGCGCGGGTCATGCAGGTATTGAGATTGGAAGACGATCTTGCACTCCTGGCGGTAGACGATGAACTTGGCCGGAAGCTGCAAGACGCGGGAATAATCGCGAAATTGAGAGCGCCTAAGCTAACCTCAACCGCAAAGACCGAAGTTGAATCCGAACCGACTCAAGGGACGTAAATCGATGGCTGGAATAGAGACGGTTGAAGTCTACCTAGATGCGAGTCAGAGTGGCAATCCGGATCTGATGGGTACGCTCCACTGTCAGCGGAGCGATAAGGGAGAACTGTTTTCTTTCAAGTACGCCAAGACCTGGCTCGATCAGCCTGAAGCGTTTGCGTTTGATCCCGACCTCACACTCGACGAAGGACATCAATATCCCTCGGCGGACAGATCGAACTTTGGCATCTTCACCGATTCGTCCCCGGATCGTTGGGGTCTTGATGCAACGTCGGGAGAACGCGCGTGCGCGTCACGAAGGGCTTCGCCCTCGAACTCTGACGGAGTGGGACTTCCTCCTGGGAGTTCATGATGAAACGAGGCTTGGTGCGCTGCGATTCAAACTTCCTGACGGCCCTTACGTCGATACCGATACGAAACTTGCCGCGCCACCCCTGACATCTCTTCGAGAGTTACAAGCGGCAAGTCTTCAGTTAGAACGACACTTGAATGACGAGGAACATCCTGAGTATGCGAAGTGGCTCACACAACTCATCGCTCCTGGGAGTTCATTGGGAGGAGCGCGTCCCAAGGCGTCGGTTCGCGACGAAAGAGGAGCCCTTTGCATCGCCAAGTTTCCGAGCCGTCAAGATACGAGAGACACTGGAGCTTGGGAACTCGTAGCAAACTCACTTGCGCGCAAGTCAGGCATTCAAGTTCCTGACGCCCGAGCGCTTCACTTTGAAGAAAGTGCTTTCACGACGTTTCTCGTCAACAGATTTGATAGAACTGCCGCAGGGCGCCGTGTTGCGTTCGTCTCGGCGATGACGCTCACACAGCGGAAGGACGGAGAGGCAGGTGCGAGCTACATCGAACTCGTTGATCTTCTCCAATCCCGAGGCGCCAACACCTTGGGCGACTGTGAGCAATTATTTCGTCGGGTTCTCCTGAACATTCGCATTCACAATACGGACGATCATCTTCGCAACCATGGCTTCTTCGTCGATAAACAGGGCATCCGGCTTTCTCCGGCCTATGACATCAATCCTTCCGTTGATCGCAATGAACTCGCTCTTGCCATCGACGAAACGGATGCCACGTGCGATATCGCAGTGGCAATGAATGCTTACAAAGCCTACGGAATTTCTAAAGCCCAGGCGGATGTTGCTCTCAAGTCTGTGGACGTGGCTGTGGCGAGTTGGAGGATCGAAGCCCAGAGATTTGGAATCTCTAGGGCTGAGCAAAACCTCATGGCAGCAGCCTTCGAATAACTGTGGAATTGCCTTGGGTGTTTAACCTTGTAATCTTGCCACATCGTGGCAGAATTACAAGGTTCGCGACTTGAGATCAGGCCAGTTGGAGGCGCTCATCGTGAGCAAATTCTGGTGTCACCTTCTAAAGCCTGGTGCCCCAACTCCGCTGTGCCTATGACCCGGTTTTAGCGCAAACAGCGGATCGAAAGTTCAATGCGGGCAAATTTCGACTTTCACTGAAAATGGGGCAAACTCGAGTTTTGCTTGGTGCCGCTTTTGGGGCCACTTTGTACCGGAATTTGGTACGTTTCCGTGCGATTCGGTGCAACATGGGTCGAGGATGTAAGTTGCCCATTATGAGCGCGTTACAGCTTCTTCTGCGACAATCTGCAAGCCTGTGCAAACGTGTGGATAACGGACTCAAAATCCGTAGACCGTAAACGGTTGTGGGGGTTCCCAAGTCCCCCTCCGGGCACCAAAACTTCCTATTTATTTTCAATAGGTTACGGGCATGATTTTCACTGTGCCTAAAATGTGCCCAGACTGAAAAATCATATAGCCATTTCCTCTCTGCCACTCGTTATCGACAATTGCTCAAGCAAGCGTTTCGTTTTTGGAACAATACCGCTCTTGCGACTAACCTTCCATAACTCGCCATGTGTTGTCCTCTATTCCGGTCTCGCTCAGGGCTGCTTCTGCACTCTAAAGCGTGCCCGCTCATGGTAGGACGGATAGCGCTCAATGTTGAATCTCCTGGATCTTTGGATTACTGCTACCCAGGTCGATCATGAGAGCTTTTGTGGGTGAAATAATGTACAGAATAGAGCCAGAACCACCAGCTCCGAGGACTGCGCGGCCATTGGAACCCACTGTGTAGGTAGCGCTCAAGATATTGTCGGGGCCAAGATTGCCCTGGCCATTCTGGTCCTGTGTGCCGCTGACGGAGCCCGTTCCTGTGAATGTGACCACGGCTGTGCTGTCGCTTCCGTTGTTCGTTAATGGGGCAAGAACGCCGAAAGCGTATGTCCCATTGAGCGAACCCAGAGAAAAGCCCGTTGCTGTCTGGGGCTCAAAGTAGCCGGTCTGGACTGCGCTACTGAAATTCATCGCGAAACCTTGGTTGCTGCCAACCAGGTAAAAGAATGGTGGATGGTTGCCGCCGGTTACCGTGACGCGGCCATTGGAGGCAACGCTGTAGGTCACAGACAGACTATTGCTTGTTGCCGTGCCGCCATCGTTCTCATCGCCGGCGACAGCAAGGTTGCCGGCGCCATCAAAGGTGGTCAAATCAAGCTGAACGTCCGGGAAGTAGATGGTGGAGGTGCCGTTTGAGGAGCTGTCCAGTCCGTCCAGGTGAAGAACCGAGATGCCGTGGAGCGTTGCGTTGGTAAAGCTTCCGTTGGCGACGGTCTGTTGCAAGACATTGCCGGATAGCAGGCTCTGGCTGTTGGTCCCGCTCGCAGGATCTGCGGAGAGCATGAATAGCTTGTTCGAGGACACGACATAAAAGACCATATCGATAGTGGTTGTGCCACTGCCGCCGCTGGGGACGCTGAAAGAGAGCGTGCCGCGGCCGTTGGAGCCCACTGTATAGGTGCCGCTGTTGACCACAATGGGCGTGCTGGTGCCAGAGCTGGACACGAGGAACTCCGCGCTGGCGAGGCCGCCTGCGCCATCCAACTGGACCTCGCCAATCACGCCGGAGTGACTCGTACTGTTGTTATTGAACCCGGAGAGGCCAAGTGCATAGCCGCCGGAGATAGAGGCAGTGGCAAAAGCAGAGGTATCTTGCAAGACGAGCGTACCTGTCAATGTCTGGCCACTGGCGTCGAACTCCGTGATGTAGCCGCCACCGGCAATGCCGCCAGTGAACTGGTTCAGAGCAATCACATAGGTGGCGGTACCCAGCGAACTGGTAAGCGTGAGCTTGCCCCGGTTATCCGAGCCAACCGCATAGGTGCCGCTCGTCAGGGATGTATTGCTGACTGGAGTGGCCAGTCCTGTACTGTTCGCATCAAAGACCCCGCCCGTGATATTGCCGTTTCCATCCGCTGTGAATGTGATGATGGTTGCAAGCGGGTTGCCGGTACTGTCAAAGCCGGTCATCAAGGCTGCATACTGGCCTCTGAGCTCACTGTTGTTCACGCTGCTACGGGCAACGTTGATAGTGATGGTCATCTGCTGCGTTGCCGTCTGCGAAGCGGAGTCGTTGACCTGGACGTTGATACTGAACGGACTGCCTGTGACCGTGGTAGGTGAGCCTGTGATCTGGCCAGTGCTGCTGTTGATGCTGAGACCGGTCGGCAATGGGCCGCTGGCGGAGGCAAGGCTCCATGTGTAGGGTTGCGTGC
>Ga0137415_10003914_pt1 | contig 14771 bp, 9 predicted proteins | sample CZODoug3_1_1_16f_FD_183082 | JGI IMG/M metagenome (GOLD analysis project Ga0137415, IMG submission 183082) | Vadose zone soil fungal communities from Angelo Coast Range Reserve, California, USA - CZODoug3_1_1_16fungal (Hybrid Assembly) | ecosystem: Environmental > Terrestrial > Soil > Vadose... | reverse complement strand
GCCTACGGCAAGGCGCTGCGCACGGTGAAGTCCTGCGTGGGCACCGACTGGTGCCGCTACGGCGTGCAGGACTCGGTCGGCCTAGCCATCGCGCTGGAGCTGCGCTACCGGGGCCTGCGCAGCCCGCACAAGCTCAAGTCCGGGGTGTCCGGCTGCGCCCGTGAGTGCGCGGAGGCGCGGAGCAAGGACTTCGGGGTGATCGCCACCGAGACCGGCTGGAACCTCTACGTCGGCGGCAACGGCGGCTTCAGTCCCCGGCACGCCGAGTTATTGGCGTCGGACCTGGACACTGACACGCTGGTCCGCACGATCGACCGGTTCCTGATGTTCTACATCCGCACCGCCGACCGACTGCAGCGCACCGCGCCGTGGATCCAGGCGCTGGAGGGCGGCCTCGACCACCTGCGCGAGGTGGTCATGGACGACTCGCTTGGCATCTGCGCCGACCTGGACGCTGGCATGGCCAGGCACGTGGCCGGCTACGCCGACGAGTGGCGCGGCGTGCTGGAGGACCCGGCGAAGCTGGCCCGGTTCACCTCGTTCGTGAACGCTCCGGACACCCCGGACCCGACGATCGAGTTCGTGGACCGGCGCGGCCAGAAGGTGCCGGTGGGGAGACGCGACGGCAGTACCCGGGGCAGCCAGCCGGTGCTGATCGCCGGCCCGAGCCTGGAGGTGGCGCGATGACCCGGTCCCTGGTTCGTGCCAAGGTGGGCACCTGGCAGGCGGTGTGCCCGCTGGACCGACTGGAGCCCGGCCGGGGGGTGGCCGCGCTGTTCGGGGACCGGCAGGTCGCGCTGTTCCGGACGGTGGACCCCCGAGGAGATGAGACTCTGTACGCGATCGACAATGTGGACCCCTGCAGTGGCGCCGCCGTGCTCTGCCGCGGCATCGTGGGGGACCGCAAGGGCGAGCCCATCGTCGTGTCGCCGATCTACAAGCAAGCGTTCAGCCTGGTCACCGGCCGGTGCCTGGACGAACCGGATCGGGGCGTAGCCGTCCACGGAGTACGGGTCGAGGGCGGCTGGGTTCAGGTCGAACTGGGATGACTCGTGCTGGGATGATCATCATGACGCAGCAAGGGACGTATCCCGCGACGCCGGAGGGATACCGGGCGGGCGAACCGGTCCAGGTGCCGCCGCTGGCCGGGTTCACCGTGGGTGTGACCGCCGCCCGCCGGGCCGAGGAGCTCGGCGCCCTGTTGGAGCGGCGCGGCGCCTCGGTGGTGCGCGCGCCGGCGCTGCGCATCCAGCCGCTGCCCGACGACGCCGAGCTGGCCGCCGCCACCCGGTCCCTGATCGACTCCCCGCCCGACTTCGCGGTGGCCACCACCGGCATCGGCTTCCGGGGCTGGGTGGAGGCCGCCGACGGCTGGGGGCTCGGCGAGGCGCTGCTGGACGCGCTGCGCGCCGGCACCGTGCTCTGCCGGGGTCCCAAGGCGCGCGGCGCGGTGCGCGCGGCCGGCCTGATCGACGCCTGGTCCCCGGCCTCCGAGTCGTCCGCCGAGGTGCTCGACTACCTGCTGGACGCCGGCGTGGAGGGCAAACGGATCGCGGTGCAGCTGCACGGCGAGCCGCTGCCGGACATGGTGGAGGCGCTCGAGTGTGCCGGCGCCGAGGTGGTCGAGGTGCCGGTGTACCGCTGGCTGCCGCCGGCCGACCTCGCGCCGCTGGACCGGCTGACCGACGCCGTGATCGCCGGCACGGTCGACGCGTTGACCTTCACCAGCGCCCCGGCGGCGGCCAGCATGCTGGCCAGGGCGGCCGAGCGGGGCATCGAGGACGAGCTGGTCCGGGCGCTGCGCGGGCTGCTGGTGGTCTGCGTCGGCCCGGTGACGGCGGCGCCGCTGGAGGCCCGCGACATCGCGACCTCGCAGCCGAAGCGGTCCCGGCTCGGCGCCATGGTGCGCACCCTGGAGGCCGACGCGCCCCGGCTGGCCCGTACCTACCCGGTCGCCGGGCACTGGCTCGAGGTGCGCGGGCACGCCGCGCTCGTGGACGGCGAGCTGCGCACCGTGCCGCCGGCCGGCATGGCACTGCTGCGTTCGCTGGCGCGGCGGCCCGGCCGGGTGGTGACCAGGGCGGAGCTGCTGCGCACGCTGCCCGGCGGTGGCGACGACGAGCACGCCGTGGAGACCGCGATGGCCCGGCTGCGCTCCGCGCTCGGCCAGGCCCGGCTGGTGCAGACCGTGGTCAAGCGCGGCTACCGGCTGGCCCTGGACCCCGGTTCCCCGCCCGCCCCGGTGGGTGGCAACTGCCTGTCCGGAGACGGCAGATGAGCGCTGCCGCGCCGCCGTTGTTGCTGGTCGCGCACGGCACCCGGGACGCGGCCGGGGCGGCGGTGGCGCTCCGGCTGGCCGAGCGGGTGCGCCGCCGGCTGCCCGGCTCGGCGGTCCGGCTGGCCTTCGTGGACGTGCGACCGCCGACCGTGGCACACATCGCGCCGACGCTGCGCCGCGCGGCCGAGGTGGTCGTGCTGCCCGCGTTCCTGGCGGCCGGGTACCACGTCCGGCGCGACCTGCCGGCGCAGCTGGCCGCCGCCGGGCTGGCCGGCCGGGCGCGACTGACCCCGGTGCTCGGTGCGGACCCCCGACTCGTGGCCGCCGCCGAGGACCGACTGCGCGCCGCCGGCTGGCGCCCCGGCGACGCCACCGTGCTGGCCGCCGCCGGTTCCACCGACGCGGGGGCGCGCGCCGAGGTGGCCGGAGCGGCCCGCGCGCTGGGCCGCCGGCTGGGCTGCCCGGTCCGGGTCGGCTACCTGGCCAGTGGCGCCCCGAAGCTGGCCGAGGTGGTGGCCGAGGCACGCGCCACCGGGCGGCGGGTCGCGGTGGCCAGCTGGCTGCTTGCGCCGGGGGTGTTCCAACGCCGGGTCGACGACATCGGCGCTGACGTGGCCGCCGCCCCGCTCGGCCTGCATCCCGGTGTGCTGGACGCCGTGCTGAGCAGGTACCTCGCCGCGGTCGCCGCTGTCGGGGACCGGAGCGCGGCGGCCTGACACCGGAGCGCGGCGACCTGCCGGCGGAGCGCGGCGACCTGCCGCCGGGCCGCGTTGGTAAGCGGTTAACGGCGGTCCGACGCCGGGCCGCGGTGGTAAGCGGTTACGTCGATCTCGGTCGGCGGACCCGGCGGTTCACCACGGTGACCCCCTCGGCGCGCAGCCGGGCCAGCTGCTCGTCGGCCAGGTGTGGTGCGCAGCTGCCGTCGGCCCGCAGCACCCGGTGCCAGGGCAGGTCCTGGCCGTCCTCGGACAGCAGCCGGCCGACCAGCCGCGCGGACGGCAGCCCGGCGATCGCGGCGACCTCCCCGTAGCTCAGCACGCTGCCCACCGGGATGGCCATGATCACCTCGCGCACGCGGTCCGCGGTCTCCCGATCCATCTGGGCAGGATAGGCCGCCGACCGACACCAGCGCGGCCGCCCGGCGCCGCGAACCGGGTGGCGCGTGAGGCAGTCGGGGCGACGTGGTTCCATGCCCGACGTGACCCGTCCGCTGTTGGTTCGCCGACCCCGACCGGCGAGCCCCGAACCGCGCTGGGACGAGGCCGCCCGCCGGGTGCTCGCCCACCGCGCCGGGCTGCTGCGGGTGCTCGGTGGCCCGGGCACCGGCAAGACGACCGTGTTGGTCGAGTCCCTGCTGCGGCGGATCAGGGCGGGCGCCGACCCGGAGCGGCTGCTGGTGCTCGTTGGCAGCCGGCGAGCGGCCGGTGAGCTGCGCGAACGGCTCACCGCGCGGCTCGGCGACGGGTCCGGGTCCGGGTTCGGCACCGTGCGCGAGCCGCTGGTGCGCACCGTGCACTCGTACGCGTTCGGGCTGCTCCGGCTGCACGCCGGCCGGGTCGGTGACCCGCCACCCCGGCTGCTGGCCGGCCCGGAACAGGACGCCGTGGTCCGTGAGCTGCTGGCCGGTGAGCTGGCCGGCGACGTGCCAGGGTCGGGCTGGCCGGACCGGCTGCGCCCGGCGCTCGGCGTGCCCGGTTTCGCCACCGAGCTGCGCGAGCTGCTGCTGCGGGCCGCCGAACGCGGCCTCGGCCCGTACGAGCTGGCCGAGCTCGGCGCGCGGGAGGACATGCCGGAGTGGGTCGCCGCCGGCCGCTTCTTCCTCGGCTACGAGCAGGTGAACCTGCTGCGCGGCGCCGCCGGCAGCGGGGCGCCGCAGGCCACCTCGGCCGCGCTGGACGCCGCCGAGCTGGTCGCCACCGCGCTGGACGTGTTGGCCGCCGACCCCGAGCTGCTGGCCGCCGAGCGCGCCCGGATCCGGCACCTGCTGGCCGACGACGCGCAGGACCTCGACCCGCAGCAGATGCAACTCGTCCGGCTGCTCGGCGAGACGGCGGAGACGTTCGTACTGGCCGGCGACCCGGACCAGGCCGTACTCGGCTTCCGGGGCGCCGACGCCAGCGCCCTGCGCGACGCCGACCCCGGCGGCCGCGCCACCGTCGTGCTCACCGCCGACCACCGCGCCGCGCCCCGGCTGCGCGAGGCGACCGGCCGCCTCGCCGCGCGGCTGCCCGGCGCCGGTCCGGCCCGTCGGCGCACGAGCCCGGCCCCGGACGGCCCCGCTCCGGACGGTTCGGGGGACGGCGGTTCAGGGGCGGACGGCGGTTCGGGGACGGACGGCGGCGGTTCGGGGGACGGCGGCGGGCTTGCGGGCGGCGGGGCGGCGGGTGCGGGGGCGTTGGCGGTCCAGGTGTTCGCCTCGGCCGCCCAGGAGGCGGGCTGGGTGGCCGACCGGCTGCGCCGCGCCCACCTCACCGACGGCGTGCCGTGGTCGGACATGGCGGTGCTGGTGCGGTCGACGACCCGCTCGCTGCCCGTGCTGCGGCGCGCGATGTTGGCGGCCGGGGTGCCGATGGCGGTGCCGGGGGACGAGCTGCCGCTGTCCCGCCAGCCGGCGGTGCTGCCCCTGCTGCTGTTGCTGCGCAGCGCCGCGCGCCCGGAGCAGATCGACGCCGACGCCGCCGTCGCGCTGCTCAGCTCGCCGCTCGGCGCGGCCGACCCGCTGCGGTTGCGCCGGCTGCGCCGCGGCCTGCTCCGGCTGCACGCGGCCGGCACCGAGGCGGCCGGCATCGAGGCGGCGGGTGCCGACGAACAGGCGGGTGCCGACCCACCCGCGAGTCGGGGATTCCGTCAGGGTGAGTCGGGGATTCCGTCAGCCGACGCACAGGTGGGCTCCGAGTCCGAGGACGAGGAGCGCCACGGGGACGGCGGCGATCGGGACGGCGGCAGCGACGAGCTGCTGGTCGCCGCGCTGCGTGCCGGGGCGGCCGGCGAGACCGACCCGCTGCCAACGCTGCCCGCCAGGGACACCGCGCCGCTGCGCCGGGTGGCCGAGCTGCTCGGGCTGGCCAGGTCGGCGGACCGCGAGGGCGCCAGCGCCGAGGAGGTGCTCTGGCGGATCTGGCAGGCGAGCGGGTTGGCCGGGCGGTGGGCCGCCGCGAGCGCGCACCCCGGGCCGGCCGGCGCGCAGGCGGACCGGGACCTGGACGCCGTGGTCGCGCTGTTCGACGCCGCCGCCCGCTACACCGACCGGCTGCCCGGCGGCGGCAGCGTGGAGGGCTTCGCCCAGTACGTGGCCGACCAGCGCATTCCCGGCGACAGCCTGGCCCCGAGGGCGCCGCAGGGCGAGGCGGTCGCGGTGCTGACCGCGCACGCTGCGCGCGGCCGGGAGTGGCGGGTGGTCGCGGTGCCCGCCGTGCAGGAGGGCAGCTGGCCGGACCTGCGGCTGCGCGGCACCCTGCTGGGCGTCGAGCGGATGGTCGACGCGCTGGACGGCCTGGGTGGCGCCGCGGCGCTGTCCAGGGTCGCGCCGCTGCTGGCCGAGGAACGCCGGCTGTTCTACCTGGCCTGTACCCGGGCGAGGGAGCGGCTGTACGTGTCGGCGGTGCGCGGTGAGGACGAGCAGCCGTCGCGGTTCCTGGACGAGCTGGACCCGCCGCCGGTAGCCAGTTCAGCGGGAGGCGCATCAGCACCGCCGGTAGCCAGTTCAGCGGGAGGCGCATCAGCACAGCCGACGGAGGACGAGCCGGATGTGGCCCGGCCGGTGACCCGCCCGCCCCGGGCGCTGGTGCTGGCCGAGCTGGTCGGTGAGCTGCGCCGCGCGGTGTGCGCCCCGGTGGCACCCGGTGAGGAGGACTCGGGGCGCCGGCAGCGGGCGGCCGCCCAGCTGGCCCGGCTCGCCGCGGCCGGGGTGCGCGGGGCGAACCCGAACGACTGGTACGGGCTGGCGCCGATGTCCACCGACGACCCGCTGCGCGATCCGACGAAGCCGGTCCCGGTGTCGCCATCGGACGTCGAGAAGATCATGAAGTGTCCACTGAAGTGGGTGCTGGAGCGGCACGGCGGCGACGACGGGGCGATGCTGCCCTCGGTGACGGGTTCGCTGGTGCACGCGCTGGTGCAGGCCACGGCGGCCGGCGCGACCGAGCCGGAGGTGGACCTCGCGCTGCGTCGGGCCTGGTCGGCGGTGGACGCCGGCGCGCCGTGGTTCGGCCGCCGCGAGCTGGACCGGGTGCGGGGCATGCTCACCGCGTTCCGCACCTGGCTGGCGGAGAGCCGGCGTGGCGGGCTGACCGAGGTCGACGTAGAGCGTGGGCTCGAGCTGGCGTTGGCCGGCGGGGCGGACGGTCCGGACGTGCTGCTGCGCGGCCGGGTGGACCGCCTGGAGCGCGACGCCGAGGGCCGCCCGGTGATCGTGGACGTGAAGACCGGCAAGACGGCGGTCAGCCGGGAGGACGCTGAGGCCCACCCGCAGCTCGCGGTGTACCAGCTGGCCGCGGCACTGGGCGCGTTCCGCGACGCCCTGGGCGGCCCCGACGAGGTGGGCGGCGTCGTGCCGGGCGGTGTCGTGCCGGGCGGGGCGCGGCTGCTGTTCCTGGCCGACCGGGGCGCCGACGGCCGGGCCAAGGAGCGCGCCCAGCCCGCCCTAACCGAGGACGACGTGCGCACCTGGCGCCGGGAGCTGCACGGGGCGGCCAGGGAGACCGGTGCGGCCGAGTTCACCGCGCGGGAGAACGCCGACTGCGAGCGGTGTGGGGTGCGCACCAGCTGCCCGGTGACCGGCGACGGGCGAGGGGTGCCGAGCGGATGACCGACGCCCCGACCCCCACCGCCGCCCCCACCGCCGCCCCCATCACCGAGGCGGCGCCATGACCGACGCCATGACCAGCACCGACACCCGGACCGAGTGGCTCACCCCGGCCCGACTGGCGCACGCGCTGGGTGTGCCGCCGCCGACCGAGGAGCAGGCCGCCGTGATCGCGGCGCCGGCCGAGCCCGCCCTGGTGGTGGCCGGGGCGGGGGCCGGCAAGACCGAGACGATGGCCGCCAGGGTGGTCTGGCTGGTGGCCACCGGCGCGGTGCTGCCGGAGCAGGTGCTCGGGCTGACGTTCACCCGCAAGGCGGCCCAGCAGCTGGCCGACCGGGTGCGCTCCCGGCTGCGCCGACTGGCTGGGTCGCGGCTACTGGACGACCTGGACCCGACCGGTGCCCGCAAGGCCGCGTTATTCGGCGGCGACGGCGGTGATGTCACCGTAGCTACCTACCACGCCTACGCGGGTCGCCTGGTCGCCGAGCACGCGCTGCGGCTGCCGGCGGAGCCGGGCGCGCGGCTGCTGTCCGAGACGGCCGCCTGGCAGCTGGCGCACCGGGTGGTGTCCACCTGGGCGGCCGATCTGGACATCGACCGGGTGCCCGCCACGGTGACGAACTACCTGCTGGCGCTGTCGGGCGAGCTGGGCGAGCACCTGGTCGAGCCGGACCAGCTGCGCGCGCATGCCGAGGCGTTCGTCGCGCTGGTGGAGAACGCGCCGAGGGCGCCCCGGCAGCGGGCGAACCTGGCGCTGGAGTTCCAGAAGATGGTGGACAGCCAGCGGCTGCGGGTGTCGCTGTTGCCGCTGGTGGAGGCGTTCTCGGCGCGCAAGCGGGCGGAGCGCACGGTGGACTTCGCCGACCAGATGGCGATCGCCGCCCGGATCGCCGCCGAACACCCGGAGGTCGGCGCCGGCGAGCGGGCCCGCTACCGCGCGGTGCTGCTGGACGAGTACCAGGACACCGGGCACGCGCAGCGGGTGCTGCTGCGCTCGCTGTTCCGGGTGGCCGACCCGACCGAGCCGCCGATCGCGGTCACCGCGGTGGGCGACCCCTGCCAGTCGATCTACGGCTGGCGCGGGGCGAGCGCGGCCAACCTGCCCCGGTTCAGCACCGACTTCCCGAACAGCCTGCTCACCGGCGAGCTGCGCCCGGCGCGGCGCTACGGCCTGCTGACCAGCTTCCGCAACCCGGCCGAGGTGCTCACGCTGGCCAACGCCGTGTCCGAGCCGCTGCGGCTGCCTGGCGGCGTCGGGCCGGATGGGTCCGCTGCCCCGTTCGCCGCCGCGCACGTCGACGTCGACGAGCTGCGGCCCAGGGAGGGCGCGCCGGCCGGCGCGGTCCGGCTCGCACTGCTGGTCGACGTGACCACCGAGGTGGCCTGGGTGGCGGACGCATTGGCCGCCCGCTGGCACGCCGCATTGGACGCGGGGCAGCCGGCGCCGACCGCCGCGGTGCTGGTGCGGCGCCGGGCCGACATGGCCGCGCTGGCCGCCGCGCTGCGGGCCAGGGACGTGCCGGTCGAGGTGGTCGGCCTCGGTGGGCTGCTGGCCGAGCCGGAGGTGCGGGACCTGGTCAGCGCGCTGCGACTGGTGGCCGACCCGCTGGCGGGCACCGCCGCGATGCGGCTGCTCACCGGGGCGCGCTGGCGGCTCGGCGCCGCCGACCTGGCTGCGCTGTGGGCCAGGGCGAAGGAGCTGGCCAGGCCGCTGGCCGGCCACCCGACCGACCGTGCCGATTCCCGTGCCGACACCGTCGCCGGGCTGGCCGCCGACGCGCTGCCCGGCGAGCAGGCCGAGCAGGCCGGGCTGGTCGACGCGCTGGACGACCCGGGGCCGCCGGAGCGCTACTCGGAGGCCGGGTTCCGCCGGATCCGCCGGCTGGCCGGCGAGCTGACCCACCTGCGCGGGCGGGCCGGCGGGTCGAGTACGTCCGGCTGGGCGGGGCTGCCCGACCTGGTCGCGGACACCGAGCGGGCGCTGCTGCTGGACGCGGAGACGGCGGCCCGCCCCGGGCCGGTCGGCCGGGCGCACCTGGACGCGTTCGCCGACGTGGTTGCCGACTTCTCGGCCGGCGCCGAGGTGCCGACGCTGCCCGCGTTGCTGGACTACCTGGCCACCGCCGAGCAGGCCGAGGACGGCTTGAGCCCCGGCGAGGTCGAGGTCGCCGCCGACCGGGTGCAGATCCTCACCGTGCACGCCGCGAAGGGCCTGGAGTGGCAGCTGGTCGCGGTGCCGCACCTGGTCAAGAAGGTGTTTCCGGGTGCGCCGCGCAGCGGCTCCTGGCTGACCAACCCGGCCGAGCTACCGGTGCTGCTGCGCGGCGACGCCCCCGACCTGCCCGACCCGACGCTGCCGGCGGACGGTGACCGCAAAGAGGTCACCGACGCGCTCAAGGCGCACAAGGAGGCGCTGGAGGAGCGGCGGCTGTCCGAGGAGCGGCGGCTGCTGTACGTGGCGATCACCCGCGCGGAGCGCGAGCTGCTGCTGTCCGGGCACTGGTGGGCGGCCACCGGCGACACCCCGCGCGGCCCTTCCGCCTTCCTCACCGAGCTGCGGGAGATCGCCGAGGCGCACCCGGAGCTGGTTGTCGAGCGGTGGGCGGCGGAGCCCGAGGAGGGCGCGCCGAACCCGGTGACCGCGCAGCCGCACACCGAGCGCTGGCCGGTCGACCCGCTGGGCAGCCGGCACGCCGCCGTGCACGACGGCGCCGAGCTGGTCAGGGCGGCGCTGGCCGCGCTGCCCCAGCAGGCCCCGCAGCTGTCCCTGTTCGACACCGGCGAGGCCGCCGAGCCGGAGTCGGCGGTGCCTACCGAAGAAGACGACCCGGAGCGTTGGGCGGCCGATGTCACGGTGCTGCTCGCCGAGCGGGCCAGGGCGCAGGCGGCCCGCCCTGAGGTGGCGCTGCCGGCCGCGCTCTCGGTCAGCCAGCTGGTCGAGCTGGCCGCCGACCAGGAGGCGCTGGCCGCCCGGTTGCGCCGGCCGATGCCGTTCCCGCCGAACCCGCACGCCCGCCGGGGCACCGCGTTCCACGCCTGGCTGGAGCAGCGCTTCGGCGCGACCCGGCTGCTCGACCTGGACGAGCTGCCCGGCGCCGCCGACGACGGTGCGGCCGCCGACTCCGAGCTGGACGCGCTGCGCACGGCGTTCCTGGCCTCTGCCTGGGCGGACCGCCGCCCGGTCGAGGTCGAGGTGCCGTTCGAGACCGTGCTGTTCGACGACGACCCGGACGACCCTGCCGACGAAAACAACGCTGCCGACGAAAACAACGCTGCCGACGAAAACAACGCTGCCGACGAAAACAACGCTGCCGACGCAACCAACGCTGGCGACAAAAACAACGCAGCCGACGCTGAGAACCCTGAGGACTCGCGCGCCGGCACCGCCGGCTCGCGGGTCGGCACGGCGGTGCGCGGCCGGATGGACGCGGTGTTCGCGGAGCCGGACGGCGGCTGGACGGTGGTGGACTGGAAGACCGGCGCGGTGCCCGACGAGGCCCGGCTGCCCGCGCTGTCGGTGCAGCTGGCCGCGTACCGGTTGGCCTGGGCGGCGCTGGCGGGCTGTCCGGTGCAGCGTGTCCGGGCGGCGTTCCACTACGTGCGCGCCGACGTCACGTTGAGCCCGGCGGACCTGTTGGACGCGGCCGGGCTGCGCGAGCTGTTGCGCGGCGTACCGCTGGCGCGCGCCGGGCTACCCTCAGCGCCATGACGGCGAAGATCGTGCTCCTCGGCGCAACCGGGTACACCGGCGCGCGGACCGCCGAGGCGATGACCCGGCGCGGCCTGCGCCCCGTGCTGGCCGGTCGGGACAAAGATCGGCTGGCCACGCTGGCCGAGCGGTTCGGCGGGCTGCCCACCGCGACGGCGGACGTCAGCGATCCCGCCTCGGTGCGCGCGTTGATCGACACCGGGGACGTGCTGGTCAGCACCGTCGGCCCGTTCGCCAAGATCGGCGAGGCGGCGGTCACCGCGGCGGTGGATGCCGGCGCGATCTACTTCGACTCGACGGGCGAGCCGCCGTTCATCCGCCGTGTGTTCGAGCACCACGGCCCGGCGGCGGCGCGCACCGGGGCGGCGCTGCTCACCGCGTTCGGCAACGACTACGTACCCGGCACGCTGGCCGGCGCGCTGGCGCTGACTGAGGCGGGCGTGGCCACCGCCGGCGTGCACGTCGGCTACTTCGTCATCGGCGGCGGCGCCGGTCAGGGCTTCTCCAAGGGCACCCTCAACTCGCTCGTCGGGGTGCTGCTGGAGCCGATGTACCGGTGGCGCGACGGCGCGCTGCACGACGAGCCGGCCGGGGCGCGGTACCGCACCTTCCAGGTCGCCGGCCGGGACCGCCCCGGGGTGAGCATCGGCGCCACCGAGCAGTTCGCGCTGCCCCGCCTCGCCGCGACCGGGGTGGCTCCCCGGCTGCGCGAGGTGGACGTCTACCTCGGCTGGTTCGGCCCGATCAGCCGGGCGGTGCACCTGGGCTCGCGGGCCGCGCCGCTGTTCCGCCGGTTCTCCCCGGTGGCCGACGTGCTGACCGCGGTCGGCAGGGCGGCGGTGCGCCGGGCCGCCGACGAGCCGAACGCCGCGACGCTGGCCGGCAGCACGTCCTACTTCGTCGGCGAGGCGTTCGGGGCGTCCGGCCAGCGACTGGCTACGGTTCTGCTGACCTCGCCGGACGGCTACGCGATCACCGCCGAGCTGCTCGCCTGGGGCGCCGGGTACGCGCTCGAGCACGGCCTGGCCGGTTCCGGCGCCCTGGACCCGGTGAGCGCGTTCGGCCTGGACACGCTGCGCGCCGGGGCAGCCGAAGCCGGCATCGTCGCGGTCTGACCGACGATCTAGTCTGATCGGGTGATCAGGCCGAGCGCCGAGGGCGACATCGCGGCGTCCGGCATCATCCGGATGCCGGACCGGACCATGGGCCCGACCGGGGCCATCCTGCGCCGGCTGGTCGTGGCGCTGCTCGCCCTAGTGCTCACCGTGCTGGTGGTCTACCTGGGGCGGGACGGCTACAAGGACAACAACGGCGACGGGGTGTCGCTGCTGGACTCGATCTACTACGCCACGGTCTCGCTGTCCACGACCGGCTACGGCGACATCACGCCGGCCTCGGACACCGCCCGGCTGGTCAACGTCGTAGTGATCACACCACTGCGGCTGCTGTTCCTGATCGTCCTGGTGGGTACCACCCTGGAGCTGCTCACCGAGCGGTCCCGGCATGCGTTCAAGGTCCAACGGTGGAGGTCAAGGGTGCGCAACCACGTGGTTGTGGTTGGTTACGGCACGAAGGGCGCCGCCGCTGTCGACACCATGCTCGGCGACGGCGCGAGCCCGTCGTCGATCGTCGTGGTGGACAGCGACCCGGAGCGGCTGCGGCTGGCCGCCGCACGGGGCCTGGTCACGGTCAGCGGCAATGCCACCCGGTCGGAGGTGCTGCGTACCGCCGGGGTGCCGGGCGCCGCGTCGATCGTGGTGGCGCCGTCCCGCGACGACACGGCGGTGCTGGTCACGCTGACCGCGCGGGAGCTGGCGCCCTCGGCGACCATCGTGGCCGCGGTACGCGAGACCGAGAACGTGCACCTGGTCCGCCAGTCCGGCGCCGACTCGGTGGTGGTCTCCTCGGAGACGGCCGGGCGGCTGCTCGGCATGGCCACCACCACGCCGAACGTGGTGAACGTGATCGAGGACCTGATCACCCCCGACGTGGGGTTCTCCATCGCCGAGCGGCCGGTGGAGCAGTCCGAGCTGGGTGGCTCGCCCCGGCACCTCTCGGACATCGTGCTGGGCGTGGTGCGCGGCGGCGAGCTGTACCGCGTGGACGCGCCGAAGGTGGACGCCCTGGACGCCGGCGACCGCCTGCTCTACGTCAAGAAGGTCACCCCAGCCGACGAGACCTGACCGCGTTGTGGAGTCGAGGCCTGTGAGGAACGGAATGCCGATCAGAGCCGCGGCGGGCGGGGTCGGGCTCGTGCTCGCCGCGCTGGTGAGCTGCGGCAACCCGGCATCGTCACCGTCGGTTGCGCCGACCCAGTCAACGGCGGTCTCCCCGACACCGACACCGGCGCCCCCACCGGCGACGAGCCGGGTGCTCAAGTACACCGAGCAGCGGCTGCTTTCCACCGACGCCGCCCTCGACCCACCGGCCTACCCGATGCGGACGAAGCCGGGCGGCTCTTGGCTGACCGTCGGTGCGGACGACTGGACCGCCGGTTTCTACGCCGCCGCGCTCTGGCGGACCTACGAGCGCACCCACGATCCAGCGTGGCGACAGCGGGCCGAGACCTGGCAGGCCGGGCTGGCCCGCCAGACGAAGCAGGACAACACCGATCTCGGCTTCAAGCTCTTCGACACCTATGGCGTCGGCTACCAGCTGACCGGCGACGAGGCGTACAAGCGCGTCGTGCTGGCCGCCGCCGACACCGTGGCACGTCGATATAACCCGAACGTCGGGATGTTCCGGGTGTGGGACAAGGCCGACGACCAGACGCAGTTCCGGGTCAACATCGACGCGTTGATGAACCTGGAGCTCATGTTCTGGGCTGGACAGAACGGCGGGCACCCGCAGTACGCCGACATGGCGAAACACCACGCGCTGCGGGCGCTGCAGGATCTGGTCCGCCCGGACAGTGGGACGTGGATGGTCGCCGGTTACGACCAGAAAACCGGCGCCCTGCTGAGCCATTCCACCAAGCAGGGCTATGCGACCGGATCGACCTGGTCACGGGGGCAAGCCTGGGCCGTCTACGGCTTCACCACGGCCTACCGCTACACCAAGGACCCTCGGTTCCTCGACGCCGCCCGGCGCACCGCGGACTATTTCGTCCGCCGCCTTCCGCCGGACCTGGTCCCTTATTGGGATTTCGACGTGCCGAACAAGGCAACCGCGCCGCGCGACACCTCGGCTGCCGCCGTCGTCGCCAGCGCACTGGTCGAACTCAGCGGCTACGAGGCCGACCCGGCCGCGAAGCAGCACGACACCGATACCGCCCGCGACATCCTCACCGCGCTGTCCTCGCCCACGTACGCACCACGCAAGCCCCAGTTCGCGGCGATGCTGCAGCACGGCACCCAGCATTTCCCGGCTGGTTGGGCGGACACCGGCATCATGTTCGGCGACTACTACTTCGTCGAGGCAATCGGCCGCTACGAGAAGGCCGGTAATTCGACGGCGGCGTTCATGTCGGACTGACCCCCCGGTGTGTGCGGTGCGTGTGGTGCGCGGGGTGTGCGGTGGGTCGGGTGGGAGTGGGCCGGTTGCTTCGGCTCCCCTTAGGGCGGCAGCTGGCCAGCTCGGACGATTAACGCGCAGGCGTCAATCGTCTTGAATGTGTGCGGGGCCAGCACCAGACTGACGCAAATGCCGGACCCACAAGGATTTTATGAAACCGGGCGGACGACCGTCTTTGCATCGCGGGGCGATCAGCGGTTTTCGTACTGCCTTTACCTGCCGGCGAGGGACTCCCAGGTCCCGCTGGTCGTGATCATGCATGGAACCGGGCGGGACAACACCGGGTATCGGGATGCTTTCGCCGATTTCGCCGAAGAGCACGGCTGCGCGGTCCTGGCGCCTTTGTTTCCGGCCGGAATCGGTGACCCGGAAGATCTGCACAACTTCAAGTTCATCCAGTACCAGGACATCCGGTTCGATCAAGTGCTACTCGACATCGTCGACGAGGTCGGCGAGCGGTTCAACCT
>Ga0137415_10003913_pt1 | contig 14774 bp, 8 predicted proteins | sample CZODoug3_1_1_16f_FD_183082 | JGI IMG/M metagenome (GOLD analysis project Ga0137415, IMG submission 183082) | Vadose zone soil fungal communities from Angelo Coast Range Reserve, California, USA - CZODoug3_1_1_16fungal (Hybrid Assembly) | ecosystem: Environmental > Terrestrial > Soil > Vadose... | reverse complement strand
CTACGACGACTTCGTCGCCTCTCTGGGGCAGCACGTTCCAGAGCTCGTGTCGAAGATACGCGTATTATTCGAAACGTCCCGTGGATGTTGGTGGGGTGAGCGCGCCCACTGCACCTTTTGCGGACTCAACGGAAGTACGATGGCATATCGTGCCCTGCCTCCAGCGAGGGCTCTACAGCTCATACGTTCGCTCCTCGAGCGCTACGGTGATCGCGCAGAGTCCTTCCACTGCGTCGATAACATTATGCCGAAGGAATATGTAGAGGGAGTCTTCGCGCAGCTGTCTGTTCCGGCTTCCACAACGATCTTTTACGAGGTGAAGGCGGACTTAACTGCACAGCAGATTGAAACCATAGCGCGCGGCGGCGTGAAAAAGGTACAACCAGGCATCGAGTCACTCGCGACGTCGACTTTGAAGTTGATGCGCAAAGGTACAACTGCGTTTCGAAACATCCGCTTTCTCTCGGATTGCGCTCGCTACGGTGTGGAGCCTGAGTGGAACCTCCTCGTTGGTTTCCCGGGCGAAGGTGCCGAAGTCTATGAAATGTATGCACGAACGCTTCCCGGGTTATTTCACCTCCCGCCACCCACAGGTGCTTATCCGGTGCGATTCGACCGCTTTAGTCCGTATTTTATGCAGCAGGAAGTCTATGGCCTGAAGCTCGCGCCTTATGATTACTATGCCCTGTGTTACCCATTTCCGCCGCTCGCACTCAAGAACATGGCGTACTACTTCCGGGACCTGAACGTCGATGCTTCATACATACGCGATGTCTCACGTTGGATTTCGCGGCTACAGTCGGTGGTGGAGCGCTGGAAGGGCGCGTGGAACTGCGGTGCCGAGCCGCCCAGGCTGGATTTTGTGGGCACGCCAACCGGTGGGTACGTCCTGGACAGTCGCCGAGGTACGAGTGAGCGCGAGCCTCTATCTGGAAACGAAGTTGCGCTACTGCGCGAGGTGACGTCACCGACACCCGTCGAACGGCTCAAGGTGGAACACGCCAAAGACTTGCAACGTATGGAGGGCCAGTCGCTGGTCTTCAGCGAGCGCGGTCGCGTGATGAATATAGTTGGCGGTTTGTAGCGGTCTGGCCTTCCAGTCAGGAGTCTGCCGATTTGTTCGAAGGCCTGAGCGAACCCATCCCTTCGCGAGTCTGAACATCGATTTCTACGACACACTCCACCAGAACATAGTTCAGTGTCAGCGGGCCTACCAGTTGAATCTTTCCTGACGGGTTCGTGAAATCGACATTGCTCTTTTCCTTATCGATTTTTAACCCCAACTCCGTTCCACCGCGCGTTCCCGTAAACTTAACGAGCACGAACCCTCGATTGATTGCCTCCTCGAATTCTCCGTCTGATTTGCAACGAGCCACCGACACGGGGTGACTGCCACTCGACAACCGATCTACCAGATCGCTCATTGGCCACCCCCGGTCATGCATCCGTCTTACGAACTTCGGTAGCACCCTGTTCGTTGTCTTCGCGCTGCATCTTCATCTCATCCATTTGAAGTCTCAGACTCAAGGGACGCATGTCGGTCCAAACCTCATCTATCCGCCGAAGGCACTCTGCCTTCTTCCCGACGGTCCCCTCGTCCCTCCAGCCCGACGGGTTGGCTTTCTCGTGAAGCCATATCGAATATTGCTCTTCGTGATTTATCACTACTTTGTAACTTCTCTCGTCCTCTTTGTCTTCATTCAACATTGAACTTCTCCTGTTTTCCTGACTACAGAGCGTTCGTTTTTGCCTATTTGCGTCTATCTGCCCGTAGGCGTCCAAAATATATTGAGACATCCTTGATCGTGCAACAGTGGAATTCCCAAGTTTTGCGAGACCGGTGACAGCCATCGTCGGATGAGGAAAATACCATGCGCCTTAGATACTTACGCACTCCCGTCTTGCAAGCGCTGCGACCGGGCGTCCGAGTCTGTTACTGGCCGACACATTTCGAAGCCAGTGTTAGATCGGCGCAATCTACCCTTGCGGCTCTTGCCGCCGGGGAGCGCGCCGTAGGCCGAAGGAGATTCGCACCTCGTGCCTTCGCCTTGGTCGTCAGCACCCGAGCGAGTAGCATTCCACAGACATTTTGGCGTTGAGCAATTCCGTACACGAATCGCTCCGTGCTCGTGGCATCCACACAAGGAATGGCTACATCAATGAACGTAGAAACTGTATTGAGTGACGACGGCGTTCGTCTCAAATATGCGTATTGTGGGTCGCCCCGACAGCCGTGTGTTGTACTTTTGATGCCCTTTGGGTTGAGGCTGGGCCTTGCCGACGCTTTCTTCAGGTTCTATGAATCTCACTACTACGTGGTGACATGGGAGTCGCGGCTCATCCTCGACTCTTCGGAACGGGAGATCCAGCCAAAGGACTTTGCAGTCCACAATCACGTCAGGGATCTCGCAAGCATTCTGCGCGCATGCCACGTGTCGAAAGCATTTCTGGTTGGATATTGTTCAGGAGCCGGAATTGCCCTCGCTGCCGCCAACCGGTTTCCGCAGCTATTCTCCAATCTGATCCTGGTGCATGGGGAGTACACGCTGCTGGGCGACGAATCATGTACGACGCAGTTCGCTGCGGAGATAGATAGTCTGCTGTCTATGGCGGCGAGGAGTGACGAGCAGGCCCAACAGATCTTCGAGAAGGTCAATAGCGAACGTCCCCTGGCCAACACGAATATTCCGGACGGCATCGATGCTCCATTTACACAGATGCCCTATCTTCGGCGGCACGCCATTAATTACGTGGCATACAAGTCCAAAGACTTCAAGAAGCTCGCTCAGTGCGTTAGTCACAGAAGTCTGCTTCTCACGGGGGATCGTGATGTCCAAGCCAACGCCGAGAGCACCCGCCGGATCCACGGCCTGATGAGGAACGCCGACATCGACGTGGACCCCAATGCCGACCACTATGGAATTCTGCGAGAAGATTCGCGAACTCTGGCAACGATCTGGAACTACATCGGTGAATACTGACACTGACAATAATGAGTGCCTGTGCATCCACCATGCAGTGGAACAGCAGGTTGCGTGGAATCCACGGGCGGTTGCGGTCGAGTCGCGGGACGGATCCGTGACTTATGAGGAGCTGAACCTAAGGGCGAATTTTCTCGCACACCATTTGATCGATTCTGGCGTAATGCACGGTGATATCGTCGGACTGTCGATGAATCGATCTCTCGATATGATCGTTTCGATGTTAGCCGTGCTGAAGGCTGGAGCCGCATATCTTCCGCTCGAGGAGAGTAGTCCACCAGCGCGGAGGGGGAAGTACCTCAAAGACGCACGCGTTGCGCACGTCATCGCGGACCACGACCGCTCTGAATTCCGGGACGCCGGCCTGGCCGTTGTCGTAGCGGACGCGACGCCTCACCTGTTTCGCTCAACTTCCCGCGAATCCGTTTCGCGGACTGCAGCGCTATCCAACGATAAAGCGTATGTGATGTTCACGTCCGGCTCCACAGGTGAGGCTAAGGGTGTAGTTGTTCCGCATCGGGCTGTAACGCGACTGGTTGTTGACACAAACTACATTCAGATTTCCCCCGCGGATAAGATTCTGCAATTGTCTCCACCGTCCTTCGATGCCTCGACTTTCGAGGTCTGGGGTGCGCTTCTCAACGGTGCGACGTTGGTTCTCAGCTCCGAGAACAAGGTGGACCCCAATGCCATGAAGAGAGACGTGGCACATCGGGGTGTGACGATCATGTGGCTCACGGCCGCCCTGTTCCATATCATCGGTGATCGGTATGTCGAAGCTCTCCGGCCGTTGAAGGTCCTGCTGGCAGGCGGAGACGTTCTCAGCCCGGCGGTTGTCAACAGAGTACTGGACGCACTACCGGACATCACCATAATCAATGGCTACGGACCGACTGAAAACACGACGTTCACGTGCTGCCACAGAATGACGCGTGAGAATCGGCCTCCCGCGAACGGAGTACCGATAGGTAGGCCGATCTCCGGAACCGACGTATTCATACTGGATGAGTTCCTGTCGCCCGTTCCCGTCGGTGTCGTAGGGGAATTGTTCACCGGGGGAAAGGGCGTGGCTCTGGGATACCTGAACGGCGATGCAGCGGGAAATTTCTTCCGTGACCACCGAATTGGCCAAGGGCTCCTTTATCGGACGGGAGACCTCGTAAGAGAGAACTCCAACCATGAGTTGGAATTCGTCGGGCGGAAGGACAACCTCGTTAAACTGCGGGGCTTCAGAGTCTCCTTGGATGAAGTCCAGCGGCGTCTATTGCAAATTTCGGATGTCGTAGACGCACTCGTCTGCCTCCAGAAGGAAGCGGCTGGGGAGCAACTGCTGATCGCTTACGTCGAGGCGCGCCAATCATGCGCTCTCGATGCGACGGATGTCAGACGCCAACTGGGACTCGTGTTGCCCAGCTATATGATTCCGGACAAAATCATACTGACCGACATGTTGCCGATGACTAACAATGGGAAGTTGGACAAGACCGTGCTCGAGTCGCACGCGAGTTAACCTGGGAGTAAATTTCATGGAAAGCCGTATCCGGGACACCATTCTGCGCTTCTTCAGGCAAAAGAAGCAGTTGAAGGATATAGGTGAGGACGACAGATTCTTCGAATTGGGCGCATCTTCGTTAACCATCATTGAGCTGCAAATCGCGATCGAAGAGGCCCTCGGAGTTACTATCCCGACAGCACAGCTAATGCGATTTGACACAATCAAGGAATGGATCGCGGCGTACAGCCTGCGTGCACAGGACAGAGACGGCATTTCCATACCGGAAACATCCATTTGATGTAGGAAGGACTGCAATGGCTAACGGCTTTCATATGACGACAGACGAATTGAGGCGGTTTAAAAAGGATGGCTATGCGGGTCCGTTTGATCTTTATGATGCCGACACAATTCAACGCGACTACAGAGAAGTTCGCGCGCAGTTGTTCGATCGATCGCATGCCGTCTATGATTTGGGTCATTCGAGTCTACTTGCAGGCTACGATCGGCATTTGGACGTCGACTTCTTCAGCGCACATATACTCAGGAAAGAGATTACAGAGAAGATGCAGGACATACTCGGACCGGACGTCATCTGTTGGCGGTCGGAGATGTTTCCGAAGTATCCAGGTGACGAAGGCACCGATTGGCATCAAGCGGACACGTTTGCCCATGCGTCGGGCGCTCCGCAAATAGTGTGGCCCACAGCCCAGGGATTTGGCGGATCCATCACCGCTTGGACGGCTATTACGGATGCGACCGAAGAGAATGGTTGCCTTCGGTTCATCCCGGGTACTCACGAGGAAATGTTCTACGATGAATCAAAGGAGATGAAGTATTCTCCGCAGATGGTTAACCAACTCGAGAAGAGCGGTATAAAGAGGGGCTTCTTCGGGTACGACTACCGGAATCTTCAAAAAACTCCCGATTTTGTGCCGGATGAATCCAAGGCGGTCTCAATCGAGATGCGGGCCGGTCAGTTTGTTATGTTCTGGTCGACTTTAATGCATTCATCATTTCCCAATTCAACCACGGATAGGACGCGGCTCGGATTTACGGCGCGCTATGTCCCTGCGACCGTGAGAGTCTATCCGGATACAGATGTGATTGAGGAATATGGCAGTCGGCTGTCACTGAGCAAATACGGAGTTGTGCTCGTATCGGGCGACGACAGATTGAAGCTCAATCGAGCATTGACTGCGAGCACGCGCGGCTTCGAGTTCACCAGAGGTTGAGCCGTGGGTGAGCTCACGACTGGCGGGCTCTTGATTACAACGGCCGATGTCCCACCATCTGCGGATATCCTTCGTCAATCCCCATGGGATGACCACTCCAGTCATTGGGACAACATTGAACCACCTCTACGTCCGAGTGCAGAAGACCTCTGCATAGTACAATCAGAACTGAACAATCTGGCGCGTAGTCGGGAAACAGTTCGTGCTCTCATGCTTGGCGTAACACGCGAACTCACCGCTATCTCCTGGCCAGGGAATTCCTCATTGATCGCTGTTGATTCCTCTCTCTCTATGCTCATGCGACGCTGGATACCACCAGCAAATATAGGGGCGGATGCCATTCAGGGCTCATGGAATAATTTGCCGGTCCCATCCGAATCTTTTGACCTCGTTCTCGCTGACGGTAGCCTCAGCATATTGCCAAACGCAACAGGCCTCGCTGACGTCATGCATCAGATTTCGAAGGCACTCTATCCGGGGGGGCGGATCGTGACACGCGTTTTCGTTAGATCAGAAGTCGAAGATTCAGTCGGAAACGTAGTCGATGCGATGCAACGCCGCCGATTTCGCAGTTTCCACGTCTTTAAGTGGCGTCTCGTCATGGCCCTGCACGACTCGACAGATGAAGGTGTTGTATTGAGTCAAGTTTATGACACAGTGAATGATTTGATACCAAACCGGGTTGCATTTGCCAGCGACCAACGCTGGTCATTGGAAAGTATCAACACTATTGATGCCTATAGAGGCGTTTCCGGACAATACTATTTTCCACGTGCTTCGGAATTCGCCGAGCTTTCCGCAAGCAACTTCATTGAGGTCAACCGCCACTTTCCTACCTACGAACTCGGGGAGAGGTGCCCGACCTTTGTGCTGTCTCGCAAGTGACTGTGTCGTAAGCCCCCAGGGAACGCTGTCGGACGAGTCCGTAGCGGTAGTCGCGCGCCGTCACGGTATCAACGCGAACCAGGTATTCGTCGGAAGGACATGAGAGGGAAAGGCGCGATGGGAACACGAGCAGCGGATGCGGGCGGGATGGTCTTTCTGAAACCGGAAGTGAAGCTCGAGCCACTTCTGTGTGGCTGGTATGCATGGACCCATCTCATCTCGCCGGTTCAACATGCAATGAACGTCACGTATCGGCAGCTCCCCCTGCTACAGTCATTTGTCACTAACCCCGCAATTCACTTTGCGGCGTCGAAGGACCCGTCGCTCTTCGCAGGCCCCTTCGTCGATCTGGAACGGGATCAGCTCAACGACGCAAAAGCATTGCTCGCTGACATGCAACGACGCTGCGCGATGCTGATTCGCATGGCAAAGGATATTCGTGAGCAGGACACGCAGCTGCAGAACGGCGCTAAAGGGTATTCTCTGAGCGACTTTTACCGCGGCCTGCCCGAAACGCTCGCAGGACTCGTGGAGTTCAACTACGACATCAACAACCACCCACGACTGCGTTTTTACGAGGAATTGATTTACGACGAGCACGAGCGCGATGGACTTTCACAGATCATGCTGTCGAGAGTCGAGGAACGAAATCGTACGTTCTTCATGAGCACGCCCCGACTGAAGAAGAACGGGGACGTACTTCTGCAACTGCCTTTCTCCAGCGAGAAGCTCGATATGTTGTCGGCCTCGCGGACCGAACCACAGTCGCTGGATGAGATGTCTGCAGCGCTGGGAGTGAGCAAGGAAGGCCGTCCCACTTTCGAGTGCCTCTTCACGACCGAAGCACCAACGCGAGCTCATTCATCGAGCGCGGGCGAAGTACGGGTCCGCTATTTCGGACATGCCTGCGTACTTCTGCAGGCGGGCGGAGTGTCCATACTCGTCGATCCGATGGTGGCATTCGAGGAGGCCCACGAGGACAACAGATTTGTGTATGCAGACCTGCCAAATCACATTGACTACGTCGTCCTCTCACACAATCATCAGGATCATTGCGCGCCGGAGATTCTCCTTCAGCTGCGCCATCGCATTGGGCAGATCCTGGTCCCCAGCTGCAACGCTGGAAACATTTGCGATCCCTCCATTGAGCTGGCGTTGCACTACCTCGGATTTCGAAATGTCAGATCCATGCGTGCATTCGATGTAGTGGAATTCCGTGTTGGAAGAATTACGAGTCTGCCGTTTCCGGGCGAGCATGTCGACCTCGATATCCATTCGCGGCACGGCATCTACATTGAGATCGCCGGACGCCGATTTTCTTTCCTCGTGGACTCGGACGGCTCGGATCCCTTGCTGTTTCGTCGTATCGCTCGACGTATCGGTCGGGAGTTAGATGCTCTGTTCATTGGGATGGAGTGCCACGGCGCGCCATTAACGTGGCTGTACGGGCCGCTGCTCACCCGACCGATCTCGCGGCGGGACGACGAATCGAGAAGGCTCTCCGGACTCGACAGCCAGCGTGCGTGGAACATCCTTCAGGAATTCGATTCTCGGAAGATATTCGTTTACGCGATGGGGCAGGAACCCTGGCTGCGATACATAATGGGGCTGGAGTACACCCCGGACAGCGTGCAGCTGAAGGAGATGGAGGCGCTGCTTGCACGGTGCCATGAGGCAGGTCGCGAGGCGGAGTACTTATATGTCAGTCGAGATATGCAGTTCTGACGTGTGACGACGTCGGGTCCGTACCGGCTCTCTCGTGGATTGCCGCCGAAATGACTTGCGCGAGAACTGCAACGAACGGATTACCTAGCATCGATTGATGAGTCCCGGGAATCGTGTGGCTCGTGACCCCACCCCCGAACAATGATTTCCAGCCGACGGAGGCAGTTTCCCCTAGCGCACTGTCGGCGGCCTCAAACACACTGATGGGGATTGCTATTGCGTGCACTTCATACCGCTCCAGGATTGCAATGCATTGCTCAGCTATGCGCAGCTGAGGCAAGACATCGCCGCTATTCTGAAAAGCGTGGACCATAGGATGCGCAGCCGCACTCGGGTGTACTGCAGCCCGCCTGATCACGGCTGGTGTGAACGTATCGATGAAGCCAAGGAAGCTCACCTCCTCGTTTTCGCCAAGCAGCTGAGATGCGATTTCGTTGGCAACGAGCCCGCCGAAGGAATAGCCGCAGAGCCGATACGGTCCGTGTGGCTGAATGGCACGTATAGTATTGACATGATATGCAGCCAGATTCTGCATGGATGAAGCAGGATCCGAATCCTTCAGCTCAATGCCGTAAATCGGAAATCCAGGGTCGAGCTTGCGGGACAGGCTCGAGAGACAAGTGACATTTCCAGTTCCTTCGTGAACCAGAAATAGTGGGGTACTGCACTTTTCTGTGCGAAAGACTATCACGTTGTCTTTTCGTATGAGTCTTTCTTCTCGGTTTGAGAGATATTCTGCGAGTTGGTCTATCTGAGGACACCTGAACAAACACTCCATGGACACAATATGACCGAGTGTTTCCAGTTTGTTTTGCAAGCGCAGCGCCAGTAGCGAGTGTCCCCCGAGCTCAAAAAAGTTATCCTGCCGTCCGACACGCCCAACCTCCAGTAGCTCTGCCCAGACTTCCGCAAGCGTCTGCTCGAGCTCTCCTCGCGGCGCCTCATAGATGAGGTGCGAGGCATCTGCTGCCGGCGCCGGCAACGCACGCCGATCCACCTTCCCGGTCGGCGTCAGTGGAAATGCCTCCAGCCGCAAATACACCGCCGGTACCATGTGCTCCGGCAACTGCTCCCGCAAGTGCGCACGTAGTTCCTGCGCTCCCAGCTCCTCCGAGGACCTACTCGTGTAGTAGGCCACCAGACGCTTTTCCCCCGGCACCTTCCCTCGCACCACCACCACCACCACCACCACCACCGCCCCTTGCACTTGCGGATGCCGCAGCAGCTGTACCTCTATCTCTCCAAGCTCCACGCGGAACCCACGGATTTTCACCTGAGCATCATTGCGCCCCAGGTACTCGAGCACCCCATCCTCTCTCCAGCGCCCCAGGTCCCCGGACTTATACAGCTGGACAGTCGGATCGGTACTGCACGAACTGGCAACAAAGCGCTGCGCGGTCAGCTCGGGCTGCTTCAGATACCCGCGCGCAACACCGGCTCCGCCAATGTAGATCTCCCCAACCGCCCCGATGGGCAGCGGCTGCATCTGCCCATCGAGCACATAAAGCTGCGTGTTAGCGACCGGCCTGCCGATTGGCGGCAGCTCCGGCCACAGCCGCGGGTCCCCTTCCAGGGTCAGCGCCGTGACCACGTGTGTCTCGGTTGGTCCATAGTGGTTGTGTAGCCGACAGCCTTCGAGTCGCCCGTAGAGCTCCCGCACCTCCGCGCTCACCCGCAGTTGTTCTCCGGCCGTGATCACGTCCTTCAGGCTCGCCGGTACCTGATCGGCGCTCTTGCAGTGCTCGCCAATACTTTGCAACATGAGTGGCGGCACGAAAAGCGTGTCGATGGAGCCCTTGATCAGAAGTTCGGTGAGGGCTTTGACGTCTCGCCTGATCCACTCATCCAACAACACCAAGCTCCCGCCCGTACACAGCGTGGAGAAGATCTCCTGGAAGGCCACATCAAAGCTCAGTGCCGCAAACTGCAGCACCCGCCGATCTTGCCTTTCTGCGCACCTGCTGCGGTGCCACTCGATCAGATTCACCAGCGAGCGGTGTCGCATCGCGGTGCCTTTCGGTCGCCCCGTTGATCCTGACGTGTAGATCACATACGCCAGGTTCTCGGAACTCAGCCCCAGCTTCTCCCGCTGCAAGCTCTCCTCTTTGAAGCCGGCGACCTGCCCAAGCTTCTCATCCACCGCAATCACCTTCGTCTGGCTGACAGGCAGCACCCTCATCAGCTGCATCTCACTCAGCACCGCCTCCGGGGTCGCATCCTCGAGCATCTGTTGCAAGCGCTCCCTCGGGTAACTCGGGTCCAGCGGCAGGTAGGCGCCGCCCGCCTTGAGGATCGCAAGCAGCCCCACCAGCATCTCAAAGCTCCGCTCGATGCAGATGCCAACTACCTGGTCCGGACCCACTCCTTGCTTCCTCAAGTAGTGCGCAAGACAGTTCGCCCGCTCGTTCAACTGCCTGTACGTGAGCGCCCGATCCTCATGGACCACTGCCACGGCATCCGGTGTCCTGCTCACCTGCTCCTCGAACAACTCGTGGACACACTTTTCATGCGGATACTCCCGCAGCGTCGCGTTCCACTCGATCAATTGTCGATGGAGCTCATCACCACTCAACAGCGCCGCCTTATCAATTTCTGCGCTGACGTCAGTGGTGATTGCACGAACGATATTTGCTACGTACTCGCGGATCCGATTGCGCAAGGCCTCATCAAACACCCGCGTATCCGCGATGAGTCCAATGTAGTATCGTTGCGTCTTGTCGTTCTTGTTCACCTGGACACTCAGCAAATAGTTGGTATCTTGCCAGCCGCCCACTTTCCGCGGTACCCAGTCGTCTGGTGTCTGTTCTTGATCAACGCCTTCGTAGTAAACGTGAAAATTCGTGTAGTTGAATATAGCCGCCGAATAATCGAGCCCCGTCAGACGCTGGATCTCGGCCAGTGGATAACGTCGGAATGCATGCTGTTCTCTCAGTTCGAGATCCGTTTCCTCGATCAAGTCCGCCCAGCGCCTGCCGGAGACTCTCGTTCGAACAGGCAACACGTTAAAAAACATACCGATGATCTTCTCGCCACCCCTGATCTCCGGACGACCTTGCGTGACCACGGTTCCGACTATATCCTCGGTTCCTGCAAGCAATGACAGCAATGTCATATACACCGAGCACCAGACAGCCTTCTCCTGCACCCCCAACGACCGCGCGAGCTCAGTCAATCTGTGACTGGTCTGCTCCGATATGTCGCACGCAATATAGGCACTGGCGGACTTCTCTCCGCCCGTCCACCACGGCACCGTCGCCCCTTCGAGCTTCCGCGCCCAATATTCCCGGTGCGCCTGCGAAGACACCGCCGCTTGTTCGAGTGCTACGAACTGCTTGTACGAGGGCAGCGGCCGGTACTGCGCAACATGGCCTTCCCTCTTCAACATCCCATACGTGGCGTAGAGCTCGGTTGCAAAGCTCTCCATACTCCACCCGTCCCATTGGGCATGGTGGATGAACATCCCGAAGATGAAGCTCCCGTCCCTCAACAAGTGGATGCTGAGCCTCCACGGGGAAGAAGACACCTCCAGAGGCTCTGACTTTTGTCTCTGCATCCACTCGCCCAGGGCCGCTTGCACCCCGGCGGGGTCCAGTTCCCGCACATCCACCACCTTCAGTTCAGGTACAACCTCTTTCAGCACCAGTTGCAGCGGCCGCTTCGCAGACAAATCGAAGATGCTGCGCAGCATCGGATGCTTGGCCATCAGGTGACACAGCGCCTGCTCAAACAACCGCTGATCCCATGCATCGCCAAATTTGTAAAAATGGAAGTTCTGATAAATGATGAGGTCCGGATGGCGCAATGACTCCAACACCATTCCCTGCTGCATCATCGACAGCGGATAAGCGTCTTGCACCGCCTCCATGTCGTATCGCCGGCTCAGCTGCTCCCGCTCGCGATCCGTCAACAGCGCAAACGGTGCAATCTCCTCCTCGACCACCACCTCACTGTGAACATCACCTCGCTCGATCGCCAAAGCCAATCCCGACACCGTCGGATACGCGAATAGATCCTTTACCGCAAAATGAACACCACACTGGTGCGCCTGCGCCACCAACGACACCGACCGAATCGAGTCACCACCGAGTGCAAAGTAGTTGTCTTCAACCCCCACCTTCTCGATCCCTAATCCCTCCTGCCAGATCTCTACCAGCCTTCTTTCCAACTCCGTTCGAGGCGCCACATACTCGTGCCCCGCACTCCAGCCCTGCGGCGCAGGCAACGCACGCCGATCCACCGTGCCGGCCGGTGTACGGGGCAGGGACTCCAACACCAGCCACTCTTGCGGTACCGCACACACCCTCGGCTGTGTGCGCAGATACTCCTTCAGTTGCGCTATGAAGCGCTCCGCAGACTCCGCTGCCCGCTGCACCACATACGCCCCCAAGCGCCGCTGCGATTGCGGTCCCCGCTGCGCGCGATCTGCGCGCTCGCCATTCCAGGCGTCGGCCTCACGGCCTTCGCCGTGCGACGTATACGTCGCACCCAACTCCACCACCACCGCTTCCCGCACCCCTTCGTGTCCCAGCAGCACTCGCTCAATCTCAACCAACCCCTGACCTTCTCCCTCACCGGACTGGCCCTCCCGGCCCAGGCCCAGGACCTTCACCGTCCCATCGGCCATCCAACGCGCTCGCTCCCCCGTGCGATACAAACGCTCACCCTGTACTTCCCTGAACGGATTGGGCACAAAGCGCTGCGCCGTCAGTGCCGCTCGATTCAAATAACCCCAGCCAACACCCTCCCCGCTCACATAGAGCTCACCCACCGCTCCAACCGGTAACAGCTCTCCATTCCTATCCAGTACGTACTGCGCACCCCGGCCTTCCTCAGCCTGCCTCGGCGCACCGACAGGTAGGTCCACCCCTCTGCCCGAGAGCAGCCCCGCACCCCACGCCCACAATGATCCCATCAGCTCTTCGCTCAGCCCCTCACCTCGCCCAACCGATCCCTCGAGCACGCTCTGCTGCGAGCCCATCACCCCCAGCGGCACTCCCGACTCATCCGCCCGATACACCACACAGGCCAAACCCCACGCGCTCACCCGCAGGCCGGGGTTACCACTCGCGTAACCCTGCGCTCCTCCTGCCTCCACCGGCACACGGCGAACCCTGCTCGGCTCACCCTCCAAAGACTCCCAATCCAATACCAACCCAACCGCCGACTGGGTGAGTATCAACTCGACACCACTGTCCTCAATCAGGTAGCTCAATCGCTCCACCGGATCAGCAGGATCCAGCGGCACATACGCTCCACCGGCCTTGAGGATCGCCAGCTGCCCCAACACCCTCTCCACACCGCGCTCGACGCACACACCCACACGGCTCTGCGCACTCACTCCTTGCTCGATCAAATAGTGCGCCAGCCGGTTCGCTCGGCCATTGAGCTCCTCATAGCTCAGCGACTGATCCTCTTGCACCACCGCCACCGCATCCGGAGTGCGCTGCACCTGCTCCTCGAACAGCTCATGGACACACTTCTCCTGCGGGTACTCCTGCGGGTACTCACGCTGCCTCGCATTCCACTCGACCAACTGTTGGTATCGATCTTCCTGCGAGAGCAGCCCGTAGCTCATCACCCGCGCCTGCGGCTCCTCGACGATCCCTTCCAGCAACCGCCCGTAGTGCTCGAGCAGCCCACACACCGTCGTCCGATCAAACAGATCCGTGTTGTACTCAACAGCCCCCACCAACCCCGAGGCCGTCTCCGACACACCCAGCGTCAGGTCAAAGCGCGATACTCCCTCTCCGGGCTTCTCCTCGTACCTCACCGGTGCAATCTGCACCCCCGGAAGCTTCACCCCGTCCATCGGCACGTTCTGCAGCGCAAACATCACCTGAAACAGCGGCGAATGACTCAAGCTGCGCTGCGGGTTCAGCGCCTGCACCAGGTACTCAAACGGGATGTCCTGATGCGCATACCCCTGCAGCGCCATCTCCCTCACCCGCCTCAGCAACTCCACAAAACTCGGCTCTCCCGATAAATCACACCTCATCACCAGGGTGTTCACGAAAAACCCGATCAACCCTTCCGTCTCACGCCTCTGGCGGTTCGCGATCGGCGTCCCGATCGCCACATCCGTCTGCCCCGAATACCGACCCAGCAACACCCCAAACGCCGACAACAACGTCATGAACAGCGTCACCCCCTGCTCTCGGCTCACCCGGCGCAGCCCATCCACGACCTCCTTCGAAACGCTGAACTTCTCCATCGACCCCCGGTACGTCTGCTGCGTCGGCCGCGCTCGGTCCGTCGGCAACTCCAACACCGCCAGCCCAGACAGCTGCTCTCGCCAGTACCTCAGCTGCCCTTCCAGCACCTCTCCCTCGAGCCACTGGCGCTGCCACTGCGCATAGTCGGCGTACTGAATCGGCAACGGCGCCAAAGGCGACGGCCGCCCCTGCGCGTACGCCTCGTACACCGCGACCCATTCCCGCTTAAACACCCCCATCGACC
>Ga0137415_10003912_pt1 | contig 14774 bp, 10 predicted proteins | sample CZODoug3_1_1_16f_FD_183082 | JGI IMG/M metagenome (GOLD analysis project Ga0137415, IMG submission 183082) | Vadose zone soil fungal communities from Angelo Coast Range Reserve, California, USA - CZODoug3_1_1_16fungal (Hybrid Assembly) | ecosystem: Environmental > Terrestrial > Soil > Vadose... | reverse complement strand
ACGATGCTGCGCGCGAGAACGCGTTCTCGCGCATGCTGGTCGGAATCCATTTCCGCCGCGCCTGCACTGTGGGGCTGCAGCAGGGTCGCGATGTCGCCCGATACGTCCTGGAGCGAGCGCCGTTCATGCATGACTGAAGGGGATTGCGCGATACCACTCAGGTGAGGCTCGGGCCCCGAGTGTGGGACGCATCGGTCCCGGGGTCCCGAGTGTGAAGCGGACGCGGCGCGAGCAGCGGCGCGAGCACCTGCTCGCGCCGCTGTGGAGTCATATGCTCCTAATGCTCCAGCATGCGCAGACGCGAGTGTCCGCCGCCGCGGCGCCCTCGAGCAGGCAAGGAACTCGCGGCACCGGAAGGACATACCGAGATGGATATACCACTAAAGGTCTATTGATTGCATTGACCTGCCTGCTGGCATCCGCCTGCGCGTCCACGCCCAAGTCCTACATGCTGGTTCCGTCGCGCACCACGGTGCCTGAAGTTGAGAAGCTGAGCCGCCAGTCGGGCACCACCGTGGATGTGCTCACCGTGAATCGCGAAGAGCGCCGGTTTCTGCTGGACGCTGGGGACGGTGCCGTTCTGACGGGGCATGATCTTGACGTTGCGCCGCAGGCGGCGGGTGCGAATCCGGTGGTGCGGACGCCCACCGTCTTTATAACGAGCGTGATGCCCTGCGCGGACTGCGAGTACGTTCTCACCTGACTCTTGAACGCCGGGCCGGGCTTGAATGCGGACTTTGAGACGTTGAGCTGCCAGGTGCCGATAACCGGGTCAGGAACGGCCGCTGCGGCGACTGCTGCGCCGCCGATCGCTGACACGATTGCAAGGACTGCAAGTACAAGTAGCTTTCTCATGTTCCTCCCCCGTTACTCGTTGATGTTATCTGACAGTCCACCCAGGATCTTCGAGTGGACACGCCGTCCGTAACCATGCGCGCGCACGTCTCCGCGGGCAAGACCTGTGGAATATCTCGAAGCGCTGCGCTGCAGCACCAGGGGCCGTCGGTTCATCAGGGAGAGTAATACAGGTTTCCCCGTAGTGTGTTTGCCCGATCGTCTTCCCGCGTTTTCCTGATTCACATCTAGTCCGGATGGACTAACGCTCGCGACCGTCCAAATGGGGAGATCCGCCGGCACGCAGTGCGCGGGGGTTTGGGCCGGGGAATGCTTTGCAATACTGGTAGGATCTACGTGCAACCTACAACATCAAATGAACGTGGACGCTCATCACGGGGAGATGTGTCGACCATGATAAGATCCGCCCGCACTCCCGATGCCGCGCAATCGTTCGGCTCCGAAGCAAGCATCACCCCGGAACGACGGCGCACGGCTCACCATATATCCGGGTCCGCGGTGGGGTCGTCCCAGATCGGCAAGCGAGCGGCATCTGTACTTCGTTGCTTTTCTGCTCTGTGCGTGGCGATCCTCTGCGCAGTGGCCGGCGGCAGCTCGCCGACCTACACGTTGATCGTTGGCCCCCGGGTCCAGCTTGGGCCTCTTCAGGGCGTCCCTTCGAACCTCTTGTATACCCCGGTGAGCGGCCTCATCGGCGATCTCAATGGTGATGGTGCGCCTGACATCGTGCTCGGCATCAATGGCAGCCCACCCGCCGTTTACTTGAACAACGGCACCGTGGATCCTTTCCAGAACGTGCAGGGGGTGTTTGTCGCGCCGCCTCCGGGCCCGACGATGCCAGGTATCAGTTGGGGTGCTGCGGTGCTCGTGGACGTGAACGCGGACGGGCACCCGGATCTCGCCATTGCCGGCTTCAACGCGCCGAACATGATCTATCTCAATAACGGTACGTCGACCCCCTTCAACGGCGTAAGCGGCATCGCCATCGGCACCCAGGACGTCGCCTATGCTCCAGCCTTTGGCGATGTGAACGGCGACGGGTTCGTCGATATGGTGGTCGCCAATACCAATCACGTTCCGAGCAGACTCTATCTCACGCACGGAGCTCCGCTCACGAGCGGCACCTATTCCACGGTCCAGATCGGCACCGACTTAGGGTACGGTCAAGATGTCAAGATTGCCGATGTCAACGGCGATGGGAAGCCCGACCTCGTTCTGACGTATATCATTGCGAGCACGGTGGCCACCGATCCTTCGGGTATCGCAATTTACCTCAACAACGGCACGAGCGATCCGTTTGGCAACGTCACGCCGCTACGACTGCTCGTCGGCCAAACGGTCAATGCGATTGCCGTCGCGGACCTCAACCAGGACGGCAAGTTGGATCTGGTCGCGGTGGTCTCCGATCAGACCGTCACGCAAAACAACCTGTATGTGTTCCTGAATACAGGCTCACCGTCGCAACCCTTTACCAACGCGCAGGCGCTCCAGCCTGATAACGACCTCGGCGGCGGGTGCCTCGGCGTCAGCGTTGGGGATGTGAGCGGTGATGGCCTGCCGGATCTTCTGTTTTCCTGCTCGGCGCCGTTAGCGAATGCCTCACCGGCGCCCGCGAACCCGGCGGTCGGCGCGATCTATCTCAACAATGGCACCGCAAACCCGTTCGCCAACGTCGCGCCGGTCGACATTCCCGCGACGACCCAGAGCGGCTATGGCCGATCCGTGGCCGTCGGGACACTCGTCAAGAATGGTGCCCCGGACGTGCTTGTCGTCGATGAAGGACCGGGCCTCGCCAGCTACTACCCCACCGCTCTCGATCAGGACCCGGTCGCGCAGAACGACTCGGTGGCATGTGCCATCAACAAGTCGATCCAAATCAAGGTACTCGCCAACGACGCCGCCGCGCCGGGTCAGAGCCTGAACGTCAGCTCCCTCACGATCACGAGTGCGCCTCAGCACGGAACGGCGACTGTCAATTCAATGAATGGGTCGGTCACCTATCAGCCGGCAAGCGGGTATTCGGGGACCGATAGCTTCCAGTACACGGTGCGAGACGGCCTCGGTGCGCCGTCGAACATGGCGTCCGTCAGCGTCCGTGTCCAGCCCGCGCCGGTGGCCGCTAATGACACGGCCACGCTCCAGGCTAACCAGAACGTCACGATCAACGCCCTGGCCAACGATACGAGCGCGGGGGGCACGCTCGATACCGCATCGATCAAGATCGCCGTCTCGCCCGCGCATGGTACGGCAGTCGTCATGAATGGCGAGGTCGTCTATACGCCCACGATGGGGTATTCGGGCCTCGACACCTTTCAGTACTCCGTGCAGGACAACTTGGGCACGGCGTCTAACGTGGCCACCGTATCCATCGAGGTGACGGCGCCGCCCAGCGTAGGAGGTGGAGGAGGAGCAATGCGCCTCCTTGACCTCGTGGCGCTTGCCGGCTTCGTTCTCATCCACTCTTGTTCGAAAAAACGGCAGCGAAGAGCGCTTTAATAGGAACACGCAGGTGCACGCAGGCGCCAATCAACCACGAGGGTGGTGTCACCACTCACGTACCGATCTTCCACATGCGCCGCAACCATGCTGTCGTCGAACACTCGCGATAGTTGAGCCCGGCTCGGCGTTGTTTCCACTTTGGTTTCAATCCAGCATCACCCAGCGTCATCTACCAGCACCTACCGTAAGGCGGAATTCAGCTAAGTGCTTGTATTGGATGCTCTTGGGTGATGCTGGATGCAGATTTAGACGGACTGAAAATCCGCGTGTCGGTGGTTCGATTCCGCCCCTGGCCACCATCAAATCAAAAACTTAGGCCTGCCGTGCCAACATCAACTGTGAAACATCCGGTCCTGCTGGGATAAATATTTCACGACCTGAGAAAGTTGGTCTTTTAAGTCCTTGGTCGCAATCGATAGCTCGCGCGACCCCCAAGGGTATGAAATATCAAGTGGCTGGATCTATGCAAATCAGCTACGTATCTGCACGCAAGGGGTCCAAATATTTCATAGCTCTCACTACCGAGCGCCGACTCGGCGCATCGTGCGAGAACGCGGCGCGATGAGTGACATGGGCAACCGGTTTCGGGCGTTGGACGTGCTGCGTGGTCTCACGCTCGCGCTGATGATTGTCGTGAACATGCAGATCGGTGACGGCAAATCCTACGCGCCACTGCTGCACGCGGGTTGGGATGGCCTGACGCTGACGGACCTCGTGTTTCCGACGTTTATGTTCGTGGTCGGAACGACGCTCACTTTCACACTTGAGAAGTACGAACCTCTGGGCGACGCGGCAGTCCTGCGCAAGATCGCGATCCGCACTGCCCTGATCTTTCTGTGCGGTTACCTGCTCTACTGGTTTCCATTCTGCAGGGTCGATGGGACCGGGCACGTCGTCCTCGCGCCGATTGCATACACGCGCATTTTCGGCGTGCTGCAGCGCATCGCCCTCGGCTACGGCGCGGCGGCCCTAATCGTGCACTATGGAGGGCGGGCTGGCGCGATCAGCTTCGGGCTTAGCGCACTGCTCGGCTACTGGTGGGTGATGCATGCCTTCGGCGATTATTCGCTCGCCGGCAATGCCGCGATCAAGCTCGACAAGCTCGTACTCGGCGAGGCACACATGTACCATGGTGAGCGCGTGGCCTTCGATCCGGAAGGCATCCTGAGCACGCTACCTGCCATTGTCAATGTGCTCGCCGGCTATCTAGCCGGTCGTTTCATCCGCAACCATGGCACGAACGGCGGCACGATCGTCAGGTTGCTGCTGGCGGGGACTGCCTGCGTTGTCCTCTCCCTGTGGTGGAATACAGTCTTCCCGATCAACAAGAAGCTCTGGACCAGCTCCTATGTGCTGTGCACGGTGGGAATCGACCTCGGCGTTCTCGCGATCATCGTCTACCTGGTCCCCCAAGTGCACGACCGCCGCTGGACGTACTTCTTCGAAGTGTTCGGCCGCAACACCCTGGTCATTTACCTCCTCAGCGAGGTCGGACAGGAGTTGCTCCAGATCACGCGCATAGGCCAGCAAAGCCTCTTCGAGGGGCTGTATGCGGTTGGGTTCGCGCCCTGGGCCGGTGAAAAGCCCGGCTCGTTGTTCTATGCGGTCGTGTACATGCTGGGTTGCTGGACGGTAGCCTGTGCGATGGATCGCAAAGGCATTTACGTCAGGCTCTAGCCGATTTTCGCTCTTGCGGGACCGCCGCGGCCCCGCTGCCTACCAGACCGATGCTTGTTACGTAGCTGGCTCGGAAGCCCGTTAAACCTATCGCCGGACCATCGGCCGAGTAGAAGGCTCCGTCACCGATTCCAGAAATCAGCACAGTCTTTTGAGCTGAGTTTTCATCATCGTGGCTGCGACTATTGCTGCGCGTGCGGCAGCAGATGATAACCACCAGGATTCGTTAGGCGCGAGCCGCTGCAGTGCACAAGCAAAGAACATCCACCCTGGGTCAACCGCTCACCCGCAGCCAATTCGCCGCGGAGCAACGCTCGGAGATGATCGCTGCTACGCCGTTATCCGCTTTCGGCTAGCGTCCCACAGCGCGGCGCTGTTGTGAAAGTAGGAGTGATTGGCCATGTGGCAGGCAATCGAGGTGTTATTTCCGAAGACCGCATCCTCCACCGATGGTTTTCGGGTCTTCACGGACCCGAAGAAACTCCACAAATGGTCGTTGAGGTCGCGGTAATTGGGCGGGAAGATATAGGTCTCTGTGCCCTCGATCGCTTTGGCGGTTCCCGGCTTCGGATCGTTCTCTTCGTGCCACGCTTTCTTGTAGGCATCGCGCATCTTTTCCGGATAGCTGGTGCAGTAATAACAAGGTGCATCGTCCGTGCCGTCCTGCCGTGTCACCGTCATTTGGGCGCCGTCGTCATGGATTTCTATGACCCCTCGCGGACCGAAAAAGCGGGTGAGGCCGTCCCGATTAGTGCATTGTGTCATCGAAACCGCAACACGCAGGTTTGGATAATCATAGAGCGTGCTCATCACGTCGGGGAATTCGCGCCCATCTTTCCAGTAGAAAAGGCCGCCCGTACTCTGGGCACGCTGCGGGGGCGCCTCCACGCCCATGACATAGTGGATGCCCGTGAGGGCATGAACGTAAAGATCTCCCGATAAACCTTCGCCGTAGTCCTTATAAGCACGCCAGCGCGCGAAACGAATGGGATCAAAGGCTCGCGTGGGCGCATCGCCAAGCCAAGTTTTCCAGTCGAGGTTTTCCGGTGAAAGTCCCGGCGGCGGCGCATAGACCCACGCGCCGCACGGAGAATTCCTTCCAAGGACCGCTTCGACGAAGTTGACCTCGCCGATGGTACCTTGCCCAATCAGTTCCTTGGCCTTCGCGAAGCTGATAGAGCTCCTTCGCTGGCTACCGATCTGAACGATCCGGCCATTCTTGCGGGCCGCCTCGATGATCTCGAATCCCTCCTCGACCTGATGAGTCATCGGCTTTTCGCAGTAGACGTCTTTACCAGCGTTACAGGCGTCCACGATGATTTGCTTGTGCCAGTGATCGGGGACGGCAACGACCACGCAATCAATGTCCTTGTTGTCGAGCAGGTCCCGGTAGCGACGCGTGGTGGCCACCGTCTTGCTCGTCGCTGCGCCGATGATCTGGTTGGCGAGCGTTTGGCGGTCGTCATGAAGGTCGCACGCAGCCACACATTCGACACCAGAGAGCCGCACCGCAGCGTCTAATACCCCGGAGCCTTGCATCCCGATGCCGATCATGCCGAAGTGAACCCGGTCGCTCGAGGAGACCGTTTGCGTCACGCCGTCCGCTGGACCTGGCTCCAGGAAAAAGGGCGACGCTGCCAGCGCAATGCCGGCTCCCGTGGAGCGTCGCACGAATTCACGACGAGAAATTTCGTTCTTATCCATGCGAATCTCCTGCTTGCGTCGAACTGTACGACGAGTCGTCGCTCGATTCTTTCCGATTCGGCTCAACTATTGCGCGGGCGTGATGACGATATTACGAAACGCTACTCGTCCGTCCTCAGTGCCCTGCAGGTATATGGGACCCGGTGCCCCTTCGTTGCTGTCGATGGCACCGCCGGTAATCCCGGGAACCTCCTGGCGGTCGATGACCGTTTGACCGTTGTGAACTACGGTGACCGTTCGCCCGACCAGCGTGATGTCGTAGCTATGCCAGACATCCGGCGTGCGAGGGACTGCGGGCTCCGGTGCGATGAACCCGTACACAGCGCCCATGCGACGGTTCGGTGACTCCTGCGTCGCGTTGGTCTCGATTTGGACCTCGTAGCGGCCGCGGAGATAGACGCCGCTGTTGGCCATGGGCCCGCAATTGAACTCGATGTGTAGCTTGAAGTCCCGAAACCTGGAGCTCGTAACGATTTCAGAGCCCCGGCCGTGCTTGATAAGCGTGCCGTCTTCGACGCCCCAAATGCCCGCCTGAGTCGGATCGGTGAACGTCCAGCCGGTAAGGTCCTTACCGCCGAACAAGGGAATGGGTTCACCCCATCTCGGCGCGCCCTTGCGTGCGAGGGATGGTGCTCTTCGGCCGGCCCATTGCCATGAAGCGCCGTTGACCGTGGTCACTGTCCCTACGAGCTCACCACCTGCGAGCTTTCCATGGAACAGCGTACCCTCAGGGAAGCCTTCGCCTTTGGGCACAGCGAACTCAATTTCCCCGTCTTTGATTTGAATCTCCGTCGGAGTCGCATGTCCCCAAAGTCCGATCAATAAACCTTCCAGGCGACCTTTATTCTCAGACAACTCGATCCACGACGCCCGCTCCTGGGTCGGAGTTTTTATGGTCAGGTCCCAGTGCCCCGGGTACGACGTGTTTGAGCCAGATCCGCCCACCGTCGGATTTGCTTGAGCGGTTGCCGCTTGCGAGCCCACGCAAAGACGCAGTGACACTGCGACCACGAGAACAATGCTCAGCTTTTTTGCATCCGTCATCGCTACCCCCTTCGGACTAGATGGGCATGCCGCGGCTATGGCGGCAGGACGTCGACCTAAGTCACCCTATCTGAGCTCATGTTCATGATGTTGCGGCAGATCGTCCGCAATGGTGTACCAGTCTGCCTAGCAGTTGATCCGGAGGTGACACGAACGAAGCGCATCCGTTCTTGCGCGCGCTGTCCCCAATATTCACGTACCTATTAGGTATGGGAAACATCAAGCGAAACGCGTACAGATAGTAGCATCGCTCGCAATCGGCTTGAGGCGTCTTGGCCAGATCGGTCAACTCGTTAAAGTCTCCAGAAGAAGGTTGCCTCGCCGCGGGTAGGGCACTCGCGGCAGGCAAAGTGGAGACGATCGATGCCATCGACCAGTACCCAGCGACCGCTAGGCACCGCTTAAGGCTTGACATACTTAGGGTTCCAAGGTTGTTGATGAGGTGCGTCATCCGGTGGTGGATCAGATAATAGTATCGGCGGTCAACTCCAAGCGCCTCGCGTAACTGCCGGCGGGTCCAAGCCGTCGTCGGATATCCGATCGCGTGGCATGTTGCAAGGCGCTTTTCGAACGTACGCAGAGGCATCGGGACTTCACGATCGACCCACGCGGATATCGTCACTTGCTGGCACGCCCGATATTCCTTACAATAGTCTATAATGTAAGAGTGAAAGGACTATCTCATGGCCTTCGCAACACTGACCAGCAAGGGGCAGGCTACCATTCCACTCGAGGTTCGCACGGCAGCAAGGCTCAAGACCGGCGATCGGATTCATTTCACGGTCCTGGCTGACGGCACCATCATCCTGCGTGTCAAGAATCGCAGCATTCGGGACATTGCCATCAAGCCGCCTACGCGAAAGCGAATCTCGGTTGAGCAAATGAATCGCTAATGCTTGGACTCGATACCAACGTTCTGGTGCGACTGCTCATTGAGGATGACGCGGCGCAGACTCGGCGCGCGCGTAAGCTGGTTGATACGGCCATTGCGGAGGAGGAAACGGTGCTCGTTTCACTTCCCGCGTTGCTCGAGACGGAATGGGTTCTCCGAAGTCGCTACGAAGTGCCACCAGAAACGATTCTGGGTCTGTTCCGCGCAGCGTTAGAAGCGCGGGAACTAGCGTTCGAGGACGAGGCTGCAGTGGAGGAGGCACTTTTCAACTGGCAGGATAGCCAAAGCGGATTTTCCGACTGCCTGATCGTGGCTCACAACCGCCAACTTGGCTGCCGCTTGACGGCCACCTTCGACGCGCAAGCCGCCCGCCTGCCAGGCGCATCCAAAGCATAGCCTGGGGCTTCGAATGCCCGAGATGTCGGCAGAGCTGCGCGCGGAGCGACGCGTTCGCGAAGATGTCTTCGTTACCGAGTTTGATCGTTTGATCTCTCTGGTTGTTCGGTGCCGAGAATGGAATCAGGCCACAGACGCCGCTGTGCCGGGAATGTGTCGAACTCAGATTGGGTGTGCCGTAATTGTGCCTTGGTGAGGCTGCGGACGGGGCTGGCAAGCGCTGCAAGTGGTTGATTAGTAAGCCCCTGGGATCGCCTTCGTCGGACTGAAAATCCGCGTGTCGGTGGTTCGATTCCGCCCCTGGCCACCAGTCAAATCAAAGTGTTAGGTAAGAATGACACGGACGTAAACTGTCTAATAATGTTTAATAAACCGCCGATCATTTTGCTGAGGGGAGCCTTGGGCCGTCATCCGAATCAGCGACTGGACTTGATGAAGAATGAATGACGGACTCCTGAGTCTCAACCGCGTTGAACTTCTTGCGACGCAAGGGCGCGGCGCATTGCTTACCTCACGGACACCTTAGCGTGAGCGTTGAGATTCTGGAGAGGCAAGCAGCTTGACATCGCCGGGGCGGCTTCACCGCTGCGCCGCCGGAATGACTGAAGAAGATCGCGCCCGATCCGCAGCGGAGGACGCTGACCACGGCCATACCCGCGCGCATCAATCGATCCTGGAGCTTCAACCGAACGCGGCCATGCACCTAGAGCGTGACCTTGATTCAGGAGGGCGCATCTAAGAGGATCAGGGAAACACGATAAGGGGGGCGGCATGCCAGAAGGCTTCCTCGGTGGGGCTTTGGAGGCGACCAGGAGGGACCGGAGCCAGAACCCGCAAAGTTGCGGACGTTTCCTGTGAGCACCGAACCCCTTTCCTCGAAGGCGATTTTCATAAGCTACGCCTCCCAGGACGCTGAGGCGGCACGCCGCATTGCCAATGCGCTGCGGCAAGGCGGGATCGAGGTCTGGTTCGACCAGAGCGAGCTGCGCGGTGGCGAGGCGTGGGATGCGTCGATCCGACGGCAGATCAAGAGCTGCAAGCTGTTCATGCCGATCATCTCGGCCAGCACGCAGGTGCGCGAGGAGGGATACTTCCGGCGCGAGTGGAATCTGGCTGTCGGCCGGACACGGGACATGGCCGATGACGCAGCGTTCTTGCTGCCGGTCGTGATCGATGCTACGCCGGAGCCTCACGCCCGCGTACCTGAGAGGTTCCGCGAGGTGCAGTGGACGCGCCTTCCGGGTGGCGAGACGCCCGCCGGCTTCGTCGAGCGTGTAGGCGGACTGACGTCGAGCAGCACTAGTCCGGCTTCGGACACCCAGGCGCGCAGCGTGTCTCAGCCCGAGGTAACCCCTTATACCAAGCGCCACGAGCAGCCACAGGCTCCGGCGAAAGCGGAGCGAACCGGCCGAATCAGAATCCTGACACTGACCATTCCCGCTCTGTTGGCTCTGCTGTTGGTTGTCGCCGGGCTCGTGCTGATCCCGTCGTGGCAGCAGAAGGAACACGCCCGAAACGTTCTGTTGCCCCAGATTCAGGACGTGGCGGCAACCATGTTTCGCAGCAACAGGGAGATCTTCGACAAGGCCGTGGAGGCGGAGCGATACCTACCCCATGATCCAACCTTGGCGAAGCTGTGGCCATCGATCGCGACGACTCTGTCGATCGAGACCGAGCCTGCGGGCGCCGAGGTCCTCTGGAAGGACTATAACACGCCGGCCGCCGACTGGCGGCGCGCGGGAAAAACGCCTTTCAAGGACGTGAAAGTGCCACGCGATTATCTGCGTTTGGAAGTGAGGAAGGCAGGCTATCAGACGATCGAGCTTGCCGTGCCCATGTTCTCCCTACGGATTCCGCCGATCCGGGAACACCTCAAGATGGACCCGCTCGGGAGCCTGCCGGAGAACATGGTTCGCATCCCGAAGTCGACTACCGATATGCAAATCGTCGGCATCGAGAAATATGGACCCAGAGAGGTGCCCGAGTTCCTGATCGACAAGTTCGAGATCACGAACAAGCAGTTCAAGGCATTCGTCGATGCAGGTGGGTACGCGAACGCGGCGTACTGGACCGTTCCGATCCGGGACGGCGGCCAAGCGGTTCCGTTGAATGCCGCACTGGCCAAGTTCACGGACCGAACGGGCCGGCAAGGGCCTGCGACCTGGGAAGCGGGGAGCTACCCCGATGGTGCGGACAATCACCCGGTGACCGGCGTGTCGTGGTATGAGGCGGCCGCGTATGCAGCCTTCGCGCACAAGCAGTTACCGACCGTATTTCATTGGGCGGTAATGGCCGATACGAGCCGGTCAGAGTTTCTACTGCCGCTGAGCAATTTCAGCCGCAAGTCGACGAGCGCAATTGGCAGCCTCCCTGGCTTGAGCACCTTCGGGGTCTACGATCTTGCGGGGAACGCCCGGGAATGGACCCTCAGTCAAAGTGGCGATTCGGACCAGCGCTTCATCTTGGGCGGCGGCTGGACGGATCCGTCGTACGCCTTCAACGACAGCTTCACCCAGCCCGCCCTGGACCGCAGCGAGTCCAACGGCTTCAGATGCATCAAGGAGCTCGCTGAGGATTCATCCTCGACCGCACTCCGGCAGTCGCTCTCGATGGACTTCAGGGACTATTCCAAGGAAAGGCCCGTCAACGACGCAACCTTCGCCAGCTTCTCCCGGCAATTCATCTATGACAAGGCTCCGCTTGGTGCAACGATCGAGAAGACCCTGGAAAGCGCCGCGTGGAAGGCGGATGTCGTCTCGATCGATGCCGGCTACAACAACGAGCGATTGGTCCTCTATGTCTTCTTACCCAAGAACTATGCGGCTCCGCTGCAGCCCGTCGTTTTCTTTCCCGGTTCCAATGGAATTCATGAGGGCACATTCGAGCCGGATTTCATCAACAATCGCCTGGACTTCATCACCAAGAGTGGTCGGGCGTTGATCTTTCCGATCTACAAGGGCACGTATGAGCGGCAGGACGATCTGAAATCGGATCTGCAGGACATGACCGTCCGCTACAAGGACCACGTCATCATGTGGGTGAAGGAATACTCGAGGACGATCGACTATCTTGAGACCCGAAAGGACATGCAAGCAGACAAGGTCGCATACCTCGGCTGGAGTTGGGGTGGTTTCATAGGAGGAATCGTTCCCGCCGTTGAGAAACGCATCAGAGTAGTGGTGCTGAATGTCGGCGGGATGGAAATGGAGAAGGCCCTGCCGGAAGTGGATCAGATCAACTACCTGCCGAGAATCAAACAACCGGTGCTGATGCTGAACGGGACATACGACATGTATTTTCCGGTCGAATCTTCCCAAAAGCCGATGTTCCGTTTACTGGGAACTCCCCAAGCTCAGAAGAAGATGGTCGTCTACTCGTCAGGACACCTGGTCCCTCCGACCGAGTTCATCAAGGAAACTCTGGCGTGGCTTGATACGTACCTGGGACCCACCCGGTGAGTGTTCATGCCTGAGTGAAACTAGTTGGCCAAGGACGGAATCGAACTGCCACCAGCGAAGTGTGTCGCCGATCAGTTGGATCAGGATGCCGGAGACGCCAAGCATCCTTCAATCACGTCACAATGCGTACCGATCGTGATCCCGGTAGACGTATCGATCGGCGAATTCAATATTTGCGGACTACAGGGACTTCTTCGATGCTACAGTGTTGGCGGGTGTCCATTTACGGTGCGATCTCGGTCCCCGCACGTAGCTTCTCAAGATATGCCGCGTACGCGAAGCTCCGGGCCCGCTGCTTTCCGCTCGTTTCGGCAAGTACGCCAAGGTTTTCCAACACCTGAACCGCCTTGCCGGCCGTGGGCTTGGTCGTCTTAAGGAGTTTCACTACTGCCGGGATAGTAACCACAGGGTGCACGGGGAGTTGTTCGATCAATCGGATGGACATGACGGAGGCACCCGGCGCTGCGAGCAGGCGCTGGCGGTCCTCGCTGATGAGCGCGAAGACTTCTCGGGCAGCAGCGACAGCCTCATCCGCGATCGTCGCTACGCCTTCCAGAAAAAAGTTCATCCACAACTCCCAGTCCCCATTTACTCGAACTTCATCGAGCAGCCGGTAATACTCAGCTCGATGGCGCTTGAAGAACAGACTCAGATAGAGCAGTGGCGCGGACAGCTGCTTCCAATGCTCGAGCAGCAGTGTAATGAGCAGCCGACCGATGCGGCCATTACCATCGAGGTAGGGATGGATGGTCTCGAACTGAACGTGCGCCAACCCAATACGCACCAGCGGCGGTAACCCATTTTCCGCGTGAAGATAGTTCTCAAAGTTGGTCAGCAGCGCTGGTAACTCTTCCGGCGGGGCGGGAACGAAAACGGCGTTGCCCGGGCGTGTGCCGCCGATCCAGTTCTGACTGGGGCGAATTTCTCCCGGCTGTTTATTGGCACCGCGGACTCCGCGCATCAGACGGCGATGCGTCTCATTCAGTAGACGCGTGGAAATCGGCAGCCCGCGAGCGCTTTTGAGCTGCCCTCGTGCGTACTTAATGGCATCGAGGTAGTTGCAGACCTCACGTACATCGTCGATGGCGACTCCAGTTGCCTGTTCGGCTTCGTATTCGAGAAGATCGATGAGTGTGGCCTGAGTACCTTCAATCTGCGAGGAGACGACGGCTTCTTTGCGGACAAATGCATAAATGAACCAGTCGAGCGATGGCACCATCTCGCCGGCCACTTCAAGACGCGCGAGAGCCTGCTGGGCGCGCAGGAGCAGCGCGGCAAGCTCGCCGTCCAGTTTCAATGGTGGGTCGCGGGGTGGAAGGGGGTAAGGTACGAATGCGGCAATCTCCTCGCCGGCGACGGTTCTCCTAAGTGTTCTGCCAGTGACGCGCATGTCGGAACCTCTAGGAAAGTATTCTTTACCTAGACTATTCCTTAGTAAAGGAACATTTTCTAGTGAGTCAGGCTAGTAAACGGCCGTGAAATCCGGACTGTGTGCCAGGATTGTGTCGAGCCCAGATTGGGTGTGCCAGGGATGTGCTTGGTGGGCCTGGGAAGAGGGGTGGTAAGCGCTGCAAGTGATTGATTGATAAACTCCTCGAACGCCCGTCAACAGACTGAAAATCCGCGTGTCGGTGGTTCGATTGGCGGCATGACCCGCGCATCAGCGCTGCCGTGGTGGCGGCGCCCGCGGCCGCCTTTCTGTTCGGACCTGGTGATCTGAAACAGGTAACTGTTCCGGTTCAACTATGGCGCGCAGCGAGGGATGAGAATGCGCCGGATTTGTGGAACAGCGCTCTCATCCGGCAGGGACTGCCACGGCAACCGGAGGAGCACGTGCTGCCGCGCGCGGGTCACTTTGTGTTTCTCGCGCCCTGCAGTGATGCGCTCGCCGCGGCAGCGCCGGCAATATGCAACGACGCGTCCGGCTTCGATCGATCCCAGTTTCATCGCGAGTTCAATCAGTCGGTTGTCCGCTTCTTTGAAGCGATCCAACCGGACTGGGTCGCCGAGCAGACTAGGTGCGCGCGAAATGGGCAATCGGCTTGATGCGGCCGAGGCATTCTGGAATATTTTCCGCCCGTATCTACACAAATCAACCACGTACCCGCACTCAACCGCGTACCCGATGAGATCTTCACCCACGAATACCCACAGCAGGAAACGCTGGACATCACGTCGTGGCAAGCCTACAAGTAACAACGGTTCGTGACTCTTTCGCTTCGCGGCTATCTATTGGCCAGGCGTGATTC
>Ga0137415_10003910_pt1 | contig 14778 bp, 14 predicted proteins | sample CZODoug3_1_1_16f_FD_183082 | JGI IMG/M metagenome (GOLD analysis project Ga0137415, IMG submission 183082) | Vadose zone soil fungal communities from Angelo Coast Range Reserve, California, USA - CZODoug3_1_1_16fungal (Hybrid Assembly) | ecosystem: Environmental > Terrestrial > Soil > Vadose... | reverse complement strand
GCAGCAGTTCATGTCCAAGCGCGCGGGTTCGACGGTCGTCGAGGTCAAAGGCAGCCATGCGGTTTACGTCTCGAGGCCCGAAGAAGTGGCCGCGCTCATCCGCAAAGCCGCCGCGGGCGTCAGGACGGCGCACTGAGCTAGGCACTGCTTTGCGGGGCGGCCTCCTGATGGCGGCCGCCCTTTTTCTCTCTCCCTGGAAAAGGGGGAACTTGGAATGAATGGCAAAGAAATAGTCGGCAAATTTCTGGAAGCGGAAGCAAAGCAGGATATTCAAGGAATGGCCGACGTGTTGTCGGGGAGACGGCTAGATCGGCCCGCACTAATTTGGCGCAGCGGCGCCTTCAGCGATTTCGGCGGCGCAAGTTTTTCACGAATGGCAATGTGTCGCGCTCAGCCAGGAAACAAGTCGTGGTGCTGCTGGACCTCATTCCCGTCAGCCTGACGACCTCTGGAGCACTGTTCATTGAAGTCATAGGCGGGCCGGGAGGATCTTGAATCCCCTGACCATCGTGTGATGGACGCGCACGGCCTTGTCCATGTCGAGCTCGTAGTCGCCGAGCACCGGCAGCGCCTCCTGCAGAATGGTTCGCACCATGGCCTTGGCGGTCGGCGCGCCGAAGCAGAAATGCGGTCCCGAGCCCCATCCAAAGTGGCGCACCCTTGAACGGTTGATATCGAACCGATCGGCGTTGGCGATAACGCGCTCGTCGCGATTGGCCGAGCCATAGAACAGCACGAGCCGCGACTCCGCCGGGATTTTTATTCCGGCGATCTCGACATCGGCGGTCAGGTGCCGGGCGAAGCACTGCGTCGAGGTGTCCCAGCGTACCGCCTCCTCGATCGCGGCGTCGACTAAACCAGGGTTCTCGCGGACCGCTTTCCTCGCGTGGGGGTGCAACCACAGGGCATGCATCAGGTTCGGAAAGAAGTGACCGACCGATGCGTTGCCGGCGAGCAGGACGGTCATCATATTGGCGACGATTTCGTCCTCGGAGAGATTTGCGCCCTGCTCGCGGGCGGAGATCAGCACGGAAAAGAGGTCATCACCGCGCGCGCTTTTGCGCTTTTTCAGCTCCTCGGTGAGCAGCGCGTAGATGTCCGGTGCCATCCTGCCGGGAAGTGGACTGCCCATCGGTCCATCGGTCGAGTGGAAGAGACCGGTCATCAGCCCGCTGGCGCGCGTCGCCGCCGCGTCGTCCAGACCGAGCATCCGGCCCAGCGCGTTGAAGAGGACGGGACGGCCGAGCTCCAGCACCAGGTCGCCGCCGCCCTTCGCGCGCAAGTCGTTAGCGAGCTTTCGCGAATGCTCGCGAACGCCTGGCAAGGCGGCTTCAATGCGAGCCGGCGTGAAGCCCTTCAGGATGATCCGGCGCAGCTCGTCGTGACGCGGCGGGTCGATCGTGCCGAGGGTCTTGCCGACGCGCACGGGCGTGTCCACGGTCGTATTGCCGCGCGACGACGAATAGGTCGTCGAGTCGGCGAGCGCGCGGCCGATGTCTTCGTACCGCGTGATCAGCCAGAAACCGTTCTCGTCCATGCGATACACGGGATGTCGATCCCGCATTTCCTTGTAAGTCGGATACGGGTCCCGCACGAAAGCGGGGTCGCGAGGATCGAAGCGGAATGCCATGGCTACTGGCCGAACTTGAGGTTACGTTCCTTGATGAGCTTCGCCCACTTATCGGAATCGGCGCGAATCACTTGCGCGAAGTCTTCGGGCGAGCCCGGGCGTATTTCGAGGCCGATGACCTCGAATTTGGCGACGACCTCCGGCTCGGCGAGCGCACGGCGCGCATCGGCGTTGAGCTTCGCCACGATGGGCGCGGGCGTGCCCGCAGGCGCGAGCAAGCCGCCCCAGGTGCCGACGACGTAGCCCGGCACCCCGGACTCGGCGACCGTCGGCAGCTGCGGAAACGCCTTAGCGCGCTGCGCTGAAGTCACCGCAATGAGCCGCACTTTGCCCGATTTGGCGGCGTTGATCGACGCAACCGGGTCGGTGATGGAGAAATCCGCCTCGCCGCCCATAAGCGCGTTCATCGACGGTGCCGCTCCCTTGTACGGGACGTGGACGTATTCCACTCCCGCGAGCCCCTTGAAGAACTCCGAAGCGAGGCGCGAGTTGTCGTCGGCCATCGCGAAGTTCAGTCGTCCGGGGTTGGCGCGCATATGTGCGAGGAAATCGCTGAAGGTCCTTGCCGGCAGAGCCTCGCGCACGGTGACCATCAGCGCAGTGCCTACCCATTGGCCCACCGGCGCGAAATCGCGCCACGTAAAAGTCACCTCGGGCGCCACGAGCGGGTTGATGACCAGGCTGTCATTGACGAAGAGCAGCGTGTAGCCGTCGGCAGGCGATTTCGCCGCGGCCGCCGTGCCGATCGCCATCCCGGCGCCCGGCCGGTTATCGATGATCATCTGCTGCCCCCAGTAGCCGGACAGCTTGCCGGCCACCAGGCGGCTAAGCACGTCGAGGCCGCCGCCCGGCGAGGCCGGCACGATGAGCCGCACTGGCTTGTCCGGATACGTCTGGGCCCGAGCATCGATGGCGAGCGCCATCGCGAGTGCGAGCGTTGCGGAAACCAGCGTACGAAGTTTCATGATTGTTCCTCGGTGATTTGCAGGGCCGATCGGGTCTGGCGCTCGGATCGCGCCGAGCCTCCGCCCCAGGAGACGAAGGCGAGGCCGATGCCGGTGCCGAGCGGCGTGCGCCGCACGGGGATGTACTCCATGAAGTCGAGCTCGAGATGTCCCACCATTCCGGCAACGGTGAGCCAGTTGCGGATCTCGGAGGATCCCGATAGCAGCGCTTCCTGTGGAATCTGCGCGAGCACATCGATATCCCTCGAGCGCAAGGCTGCGAGAAAGCGCCGATCGAACGCTTCCTCGCAAAGGAAGTGACTCAGACCGCCGGAAGCGATCACCGCGACGCGCGCAGCGCTCGCCGAAGAAGCCAGGGCGGCGGCCATCTTCGTGCCGATCTCGAAGCACCTCGTCGCGGTCGGCGTATTCGGCGGGAAATAGGTGTTGAGCAAGACCGGCAGCATGGGAATCGCGCCATCGCGCATCAGCCGCTGGATGATGAAACCGAAGGCATGGCCGAAGCCGCGCCGCGCAGGATCGTCGACGCGGCGCACGACGCCGACATCCACCCCCTGCCGGATCAAGCCGCGGATGAGATCCGAGGCAACCGCGGGTGCGCCCGGGTAGCGATGCGGCAAATCCATCCGATAGCGCGCCCAGAAGGCGCTCGTCGCCCACGGCGGCGAGTGTTCAAGGTGCTCCGCGGGTCTCATGACGAGTTCCTCACCGCAAAACACAGAAAGTGCCGGCATATTTTCAGGCCCGAAGAGCTCGCCCTGGTCGTCGCCCACGACGAGCAGGACGTCGGGCCGTGCAACCCTGATGGCCTCGGCGAGTCGGTCGAGCGCCTGCTCGGCGCGCTGTACGAGAGCCGGGAAAGTCGCTGGATCGGATTCCGCCGTGTACGGTTCGCCGCGCTCCGCGGCAAGCGCGTCATACGACATCAGGCGGCCGTCGAGCGTGTTCAGCGCGCGATTGCGCCGGTCATCCTGCGAACGCAGCGCCCAGTCGCCGGCGCCGAGGACGAGCAGCGGGCTATGCGACGTGCCGATGCCGAGGACGACCTGCGCCATCGCTACATTCCGATGCCGACGCGGGCGTTTTGCGCTGAGAGATACTTCTTTGCGTCCGTAGTGCCCGGTGCCGGTGCGCCGCCTTTCGCCTTCAGCCGCGGGAAGAGGCGGCGCGCGTTCTGCTCCAGGATGTTCGCGCGATCGGCCGGCGTGAGGAAGTCGAGCTCGTCGAGCAGCGCCTTGATGTCGTCGAAGCTGCGCCCGGTCTGCGGATTCAAAGCGGTGCCGGAGCCGGGATTCTCGGTGCCGAACACCACGCGGTCGCTGCCGACGAGGCGAATCAGCATCGCGAGGGCCTCCTTCGAATGCAGCACCGTGTCGTAGTAGAGACGCCGCAGCCCTTCGTCGAAACTCTCCTTGAGCGGCAGGTTCTTGCCGATCACCGGATGCAGGCGCTCGGCGCGCCAGCGGCCGACCTGGTAAGGCACGGAGCCGCCGCCGTGCGAAACGATGACCTTCAGCTCGGGGAAATCGAGGAAGACGCGCGAGTTGAGAAGCGACAGGATGGCGAGGCTCTCCTCGTCGATAAAGTGAGTGCTGTAGGTGCCGCGCCCGTAGCGGTTGCCGGTGGCGTGGATGTGCGCCGGCACGTCGAGCTCGACGAGCTTCTGGTACAGCGGGTACCAATACTCGTCGCCTAAGTCCGGCGTCTTGTTGTCGCCTTCGCCCGGATCGGGGTCGAGCAGGCAGCCGACGAAGCCGTATTCCTTGATGCAGCGCTCGAGCTCCGGAAGCGAGGTGGCGACCGGTTCGCCCGCCGGCTGCGGCAGGCCGGCGATGCCGGCAAAACGGTCCGGCAGCACGCGGCAGAACTGCGCGATGTAGCTGTTGACGCCCTCGATCCAGCGGTGCACGACGCGGCCGGGACGCTCGGCGTGGAACATCGAGAACGGCCGCGGCGAGATGAGCTGCACGTCGGTCCCGGCGCCGTCGATGGCGTCGAGATTGCGCCGCGTTTCGACGAGCGCGAGCATCTCGTCGTCGCTGATGGGCGGCGGCGGCGTGCCGTAGCTTGCGCGGCTCGCGAGGAGCAGCGTGAACCAGGCATAGAGCTTGGGCGAAGCGCAGAGGTGGCCGTGCACGTCGATGATCATGCGAAGTCCTTTTTCAAATGCGAGGCATAGCGGCCGCGAAGCTCTCGTTTCAACAATTTCCCGCTGGGGTTTTTCGGCAGCGCTTCGCAAAAGATGATGCGCTTCGGCTGCTTGAATGGCGCGAGCTTGCCCCGGCAATGCGCCATCACCGAGCGCTCGTCCACCCGGTGGCCGGGCTTCGCCACGACCACTGCCGTGACCGCCTCGATCCACTTGGCATCGGGCAATCCGATGACGGCGACCTCGGAGACACCCTGCAGCCCGTAGATCACTTCTTCCACCTCGCGGCTCGCGACGTTCTCGCCGCCGCTCTTGATCATGTCCTTCTTGCGGTCGACGATCGTGATGTAGCCGTCCTCGTCGACCGTCGCCAGGTCGCCGCTGTGGAACCAGCCGCCCTCGAACGCGCTGCGCGTGCGTTCGTCGTCGTGGTAGTAGCCGAGCAAGAGCTGCGGCGAACGGTGCACGATCTCGCCGACAGCGCCTGGAGCGACGTCATTCATACGGTCGTCGACCACTCGCGTCTCCACGTTCAGCGCGGGACGTCCGGCGGAGCCGGCCTTGCGCAGCTGGTCCTCGGGCTTCAGCACCGTCGCGACCGGCGCTATCTCGGTCTGCCCGTATAGGTTCCAGAGGCGCACTCGAGCCAGCCGCCGCTGCAGCTCCTTCAGCACCTCGACAGGCATGATCGACGCGCCGTAGTAGCCCTTGGCGAGCGCCGACAGGTCGCTGCCATCGAATAGCGGCGATCGCAGGAGCGAGATCCACACGGTCGGCGGCGCAAAGAAGGAGGTGATCCGCTGCGCCGCCATCAGGCGAAGCAGGTTGTCGGCAGCGGGCCGGCCAGTAATGACGTTGGTCGCGCCCACGTAGACGCAAGGGCCGAAGAAGACGTCGAGCTGGGCACAGTGGTAGAGAGGCAGGGCGTGCAGCACGACGTCGCCCTCGGCGATCTCGGCGTCGACCAGGCAGGTCACGTATTCGGCGATGACCGCCTCGTGCGTAAGGACTGCACCCTTGGGCCGGGACTCCGTGCCGCTCGTATAGATGATTTGCGCCGGCATGGACGCGTCCAGGTCGTGCGCCGGCGGATTCGGGCCATGGTCCAGCAAGGCGTCGTAGCTCGACATGCCCTTCGCCGGCGCGGTTGTCTCTTCGCTCGGTAGCCAGACCAGCCGCTCGACGCTCGTCTCACGCGCGGCGGCCCGGCCGATCTCGGCGAATTCGCTGTCCACGCACAGCGCCTTCGCCCCGGAATGCTTGAGGATGAATTGCGCCTCAGCCGCGCTCAGCATGAAGTTGATCGGCACGAGAACGCCGCCGATGCGCGCCAGCGCGAAACGGAGCGCGGCAAACGCGTGCGAATTGCGAGCCATGATCGCCACGCGGTCACCCGGACCGATGCCGATGGCGGCAAGACCCACGCCAAGACGATTACACACGTCGTCGAACTCCGCGTACGTCCAGACGGTGGCGCCGCAGCGGATGGCCGTCTTTTGCGGGAAACGCTTCCGGGTCCGGCGGAGCAGGTCGCCCAGGGTCTGCCGGCGCAGCGCTGAATCCATTCCTCCTCCGAGGCTGCTTCAGGGGATGCTAATATGCATACCATATTGAATTCAATCTTGCCTGTCAAGCGATGGTATGCTGCCCAGCGTGAGCAGCGTCATCGAACCCGCGCGAGCGAAAGTCATGGAGCAGGCGCTCGAGCGCCTGCGGGCGCTGATCGTCACGGGCGAACTGTCGCCGGGCGAGCAGATCCGGCAGCAGGAGATGGCCGACCAGCTCGGCTTCAGCCGCGTGCCGCTGCGCGAGGCGCTGAACGTTCTAGCGGACCAGGGCCTGTTGCTGCACCGGCCGCACCAAGGCTACTTCGTCGCCAAACGCGCGCCGAGCGAGCTGGCGCAGATTCGCCGCATGCTGCAGCTGCTCGAGGACGAGCTCCTGGACTCGATGGAATGGCCGAGCCCGGCGGACCTGAAGGAGCTGAAGAAGCTCAATCAGGAGATGCGCAAGCACGCCGCCGCGGCGGAGTGGACACCGCTCATGCGCAAGAACCGCGATTTCCACTTCAAGATCTTCTCCCTCTCGCCCCACCGCGTCATCCTCGACGAGGTGCACCGGTTGTGGGTCCTCGGCGAGCCCTTTATCGCTCTACGGATGTCCTCGCCCGAGGCGCGTCTGCGGACCGTAGACGAGCACGACGAGATCATCCGCACGCTGGAGAAGCGGGATCGCAAGCTCCTCGTCTCGGCGATGGAGAAGCACCGGGCGTCGACCTCCACCGGCCTGCCGCCCGAGCTCTAGCTGCCTGCCTTCGAGTCGGGTCCCTCGAAGGCGCCTGCGGCCTCCAACGCGGTCAGCATGCGAAGCGTAAAGCGGCGCACCTGCTCGCGCTCCGTCGGCGTGAACTGCCCCATCGCGGGATCGATGGCCGATCGCTTCGCCAGGGTTTCGACCATTTCGTCGGCGACGCGGAAGCCTTTCTTCGTCAAGCGAATGAGAAACCCGCCGAGATGTCCGGGATCCTGCACGCGCTCCACCATGCCAAGCGTGGCCAGCCGATCCACCTTCTTGGTCATGGCCCCCGAAGTCACGAGCAATGCCTTGAAAAGGTCCGTTGGTCGTTTGACATAAGGGGGACCGCCGCGCCGCAGCGCAAACAAAACGCGCATGTCGGATCCGCTGACGCGGTAGTCCCGCTGGCAGAGGCGGTCGAAGTCCCGCTCGATCATCGTCCCGAGACGCATCAAGTAGATGGCCAGCAGGAAGCTCGAGAGATCCAGGTCACCTCGTTCGCGTTGCCATTGCACGGTAATGAGCTCGATGAAGCTCTTTCCGGCAAGGCGGCGGCCCGCGGTTGCAGCTTCTTTCGATTTCGATCGACGAGGCTTCCGGGTGCGCTGTGCCATCTTTAACGAGCGTACCAGCACCCCGGGCAACCGTCACCGCCCGCGCCGGCAGACCCCCTTGCCAAAATATCTTCCTTGGAAGATATAATGCCATACGTCATGCACGTGGACAAGCACAGCCGCACTTCCGTGGAAGCACTCTATGACGACTAACTTTCCCGCCCTGCTGCGCCTCGATGGGCGAGGCATCGTTCTCCTCGGCGCAGGACAGGGCATCGGCGAAGCGACGGCGCGTGCGCTCTCGCAGGCCGGCGCCCGCGTGCTGTGCGTCGACAAGGAAGGCGACCTCGCCAGCAAGATCGCCCGAGAGGTCAACGGCGAGCCTTGTGTCGCCGACGTGACGAAGCGCCCGGACATGGAGCGAGTCTTCGACCAGGCGCGCCGCTCGTTCGGCGCGGTGCGCGGGATCGTCGACATCGTCGGCATGGCCAAGCTCGCGCCCCTGTCGGCTTTCACCGATGCGGACTACGAGTGGCAATTCGACGTCGGCCTGCGGCACGCGTTCCTTGCCCTGCAGATCGGCGCGCCGCTGGTCGCCGAAGGCGGCGGCGGCGCGATTACTTTCGTGGGCTCGATCTCGGGCATCGCCTGCCTGCCAAACGAAGTGGTCTACAGCGCCTCGAAGGCGGCGCTGCACCACATGGCGCGCGCCGCAGCGCTCGAATTCGGCCCGCGCGGCGTGCGGGTCAACGCGATCGCCCCCGGCTTCACGAGAACGCCGCGCCTGAACAAGCTCGTGCCGGAAGAACGCTGGAAGGCGATCGGCGAAGGCATCCCGCTCGGGCGCGCCGCCACGCCGGAGGAGATTGCAGGACCGCTGCTCTTCCTCTCCTCGGACCTAGGCGCCCACATCAGCGGCGCCGTCATTGCGATCGACGGCGGGCTGGGCGCGATGGCCGCCATCCCGCCGGCCTTCATCGCCACGTTGAAAGGGAAATAGACCATGAAGACCGTCCGTTTCGAGCGTCACGAAGGCGTGGGCCACATCGTGCTCGCCAATCCGCCGAACAATCTGATCGCCACGCATTTCACCAATTGCCTGCGGGAGGCCGTGCACGAGGCGAGCGACACCGACATCCGCGCCGTCCTCGTGCGCGCCGAGGGCCCGAACTTCAGCCACGGCGGCGACATCCTCGATTTCATCGACAAGGACTTCAATTCCTGGCGCACGTTCATCTGTGAAACGCACCACGCGTATCGCGCGATCGAGGCGCTGCAGATCCCGACCATCGTCGCCGTGCGCGGCGCGGCCTACGGCGGCGCCTTCGAGCTTGCCCTGGCCTGCGATTTCATCGTCGCGGCCGAAAACTGCACTTTCCGCTCGCTGGAAGCTTCGGTGGGCTCGGCGCCGGTCGCCGGCGCCGTCCAGCGGCTCGCCGAGCGCGCCGGCCGCGCGATGGCAGCGCGCTACGCGATGCTGAGCGAGCCGATGTCGGGCGCGACGGCTGGCCAGCTCGGCATCGCCGCGTTCGTCGTGCCGGAGGCCGAGGTGGAAGGCACTGCGGCGGCGCTGGCCAAGAAGCTGTCGACGGGACCCACCCGCTCTTACGCTGCGATTCGTGCGCTCCTGAAGGCGTGGGCCGCCGGCGGTGTACCGGGCGCGGACTCGGTGCTGCTCGACATCACCATGCCGCTGCACGGCTCCGAGGACGCGCGCCGCGGACGCACCGCGAGGGCGGAAGCGATGAAGCGCGGCGTCGAACCCGAGCCGGTGGTGTTCAACGGGCGCTGATGCAGACCTGGGCTCTCGGCTTCGGCGAAATGGACGCAACTCACGAGGAGTTCGTCGAGCGAGTCGACGCGCTGATGAAGGCCGACGACGCGAGCATCCCGCACGCGCTCGGCGCGCTAGCCGAGCACTTGCGCAGCCACTTTGCCGAGGAGCGCGAGTGGATGAAGAACACCGGCTTCCCCTCGGCGGCGTGCCACCTCGACGAGCACGACGCCGTGCTCCGCTCGGTGGACGAGGTGCAATCGCTCGTTGCGACGGGCGAGCTCGGCGTGGCCCGCGCCCTCGCCTTCGAGCTTACGCGCTGGTTTCCGCAGCACACCGATGCGATGGACCGCGGGCTCGCCAAATGGATGGTCAAGGCGAGGCTCGGCGGCGAGCCCATCGTCCTCCAATACAGGATGAAAAGTGCTTGAAGTCCGGGTCATCGAGCGCCGCGTCGAAGCCGAAGACATTCTGAGCTTCGAGCTCCGACGCGCCGATGGAACCGCGCTGCCGCCGTATACCGCGGGGGCGCATATCGACGTGCACCTGCCCGACAAGCTGATTCGGCAGTACTCGCTGTGCGGGTCACACGCGAAACCCGACACCTACCTCATCGGCGCGCTGAAGGAGCCGAGCTCCCGCGGCGGCTCGAAGGCCCTGCACGAGCGCGTGCAAGTCGGCGACACGCTGCTGATCAGCGAACCGCGCAACAAGTTCCCGCTCGACGTGCACGCGCGGCGCTCGCTCCTTTTCGCGGGCGGCATCGGCATCACGCCGATCCTCGCCATGGCCGACGAGCTCGCGCGCGACGGCCGGAATTTCGAGCTGCACTACTGCACGCGCTCGCGCGCCCGCATGGCCTTCATCGAGCGAATCGCTTCCAGCCCGTGGGCGGCCAAGGCCTCGCTGCATTTCGACGATGGCGCAGCGGAGCAGCGTCTGGACGCGGCTCGCGTGCTAGGCGCACCCGCGGACGACACCCACGTCTACGTGTGCGGGCCCAGCGGGTTCATGAACTACGTTCTCGGCGCCGGACGAACGCTCGGCTGGGAAGAGGCTCGGCTGCATCGCGAGTACTTCGTCGCCGAACCTGTCGACCACGGCTCCGACAAGCCATTCGAGCTCGAGCTGCGGCGCTCTGGGCGGACGATCTTCGTCCCCTCCGACAAGTCGGCGGCCTCGGCCCTCGCCGAGGCGGGCGTTGAGATTCCCCTGTCATGCGAGCAAGGGGTCTGCGGCACCTGCCTCACGCGCGTGCTCGAGGGCCTCCCCGACCACCGCGACTTCTACCTCACCGAAGAAGAGCACCAGCGAAACGAGAGCTTCACGCCCTGCTGCTCGCGTTCGCTGACCCCTCGCCTCCTGGTCGACCTCTGACGATGGACTTGCGCCTGCTTGCCGACAGTAAGCTGCCCTTGTTGCGCTCCCGCGAGCCGGTGGAGGTAGGCCAACACCTGTCGCAATTCCTCGCCTCCACGAAGCTCACGTCCGTGGGTGCCTTCACCCGTCCGGCGCGCATCGGCGGCGTACGAATCGGGGGCTTTTCGGTCGCACTCGTAGAGTTGGGAGCACCAGCGTCCATTGAAGCCGTAAGTCGAGGCGACTATGCCGTGATGATGCTGTGCTTGCATGGCTCGGCACAGATGGAGGTAGATGGCCGCGTCATACCGGTGCTCGCGAACCACGGCCTCCTGGGGCTTCCCCACGGCGTCGTGCGAGCGACCTTCTCCGGTGATTGCGTGCGCCTGGTGGTGAGGATCGAATCCCGGCTGATCGAACGACGATCACTTTTCGGCACTGCGCGCTTCGCGCTCTCGAATCCCGGGATCGAGCCGTTTCTCGAGCAGGTTCACTCCGTCCTGTCGTCCCGCGCCATGATCGCCGCTATTGACAACGAGCCGAGCGTGCGTGGACGCGTCGAGGCGCTGCTCGCCACGCTCTTGCAGCGAACTTGCCTGCCGGCAATCTCCGATAACGCAGACCTGCCGATTGCCAGCCGAGACGTGCGACGCGCCGAGGCTTACATCGGCTCGAATGTGTCGCGCAATATTCGCCTGGAGGAGATCGCGGGGGCTGCCGGCGTCAGCGTGCGAACGCTGCAGACCAGCTTCAAGCGCGACCGTCACGTCACGCCCATGCAGTATCTGCGTAACCTTCGGTTGGACGCGGCGCGCCAGCGCCTCCTTGCCGGCTCTTCGGTAGCCGAGGCAGCGCTCGATACCGGCTTCTCGCATCAAGGGCGCTTCGCCCAGTACTATCGCATCCGGTTCGGCCATGCGCCGTCGTCAACCTGCGGCGGCGGCTTGCCGCCGACCGTCGATGCTGAAGCCGCCCGCACCGAACGCGTACAGCTGTAGCAGACCGCCGCAGATCGCGAGGTTCTTCATGAAATGGATGAATTGATTGCGGTCGCCGAGCTGATTGTGGAAGAAGGCAGCCGCCGCGAGCGTAAATAGCGCCAGGACGAGCGCTGCGACACGGGTCCGGTAGCCGACCAGCAGCATGAGGCCACCGCCGAGCTCGACCACCACGGCCACAACGTACGCGAGCACCGGGAGCGGCAGGCCGGCCTTTGCGATGTAGGCCTGCGTTCCCGCCGCAGCGCCGAGCTTGGACAGCCCGCTGAGAATGAAAAGAATGGCGAGCAGAAAGCGTCCGCCTAGAGAGAACGCAGCGTTGGTACTGCTCATGGAAGTGCTCCTGTCAACGGAAAAGGAAGTCATCCGAGTAATGCCTTCACGCGATCGGGCGTCAGAGGCAGGTGGCGCAGTCGCTTGCCGGTAGCGTTTGCCAAGGCGTTGGCGAGCGCCGCGGATGCCGGGCCCACGGTCGCCTCGCCGGCGCCGAGGCTCGGATCGTTCGGCCGGTTGAGCAACCGAACATCGATCGGCGGCACTTCGTCGAACGTCATGATCGGATAGCTCGCCCAGTCCGCCGACGTGATCGCCTGTCGGTCGAAACGCAACTGCTCCTTGAGCGCCCAGCTCAAGCCCTGGACAATCCCGCCTTCGCATTGGCTGATCATGCCGTCGGGATTGATCACCAGGCCCGCGTCGGCGGCCGCCACCGCGCGGGTCACCCGAATCTTTCCGCTGACGCGGTCCACATCGATCTCGACGATGACGGCGACGTACGTCGAAATGTTCTTGTACCGGGTATAGGCAATGCCTCTTCCGCGCCGGCCATCCGATGGGTAGGCGCGGCGCCAGCCGGCTGCATCCGCCGCTGTTTGCAGGACCGCCCGACCCCGCGGGTCCGTCAAGTGGGCGAGCCGGAAGGCCAGGGGGTCGCTGCCCGCGGCCTGGGCCAGCTCGTCCATGAAACACTCGATGGCAAAGACGTTCCCGTGTGAACCGAGCGTGCGCAGCGAGCTGGTCCGCACCGGCATTTCGGTGAGCAGGTGATTGACGATGCGTTGACGCGGAAAGTCGTACAACGGCAGCGCGTTGCGGTCGCCGTTGCCGAATGGCTGCGGAATCTTCGCGGGCGGCGAGGCGTGATGACCCTTGCCGAGGTACCACGCGCCGAGCAGGTTGAGGCCGCCGGGCTGTCCGGGCCTTAACGCGTGGGAGTTGCTCCAGAGCGCATAGTCCCAGTCAACCACCTTGCCTTCTGCCGACAGGCCAGCCTTTGCACGCATCTGCATTGCCGGTCCGGCCGGCGCCCACGCAAACTCGTCGCGCCGCGACCATTGCAGCTTGACCGGTCGCCCTGGTACGGCCATGGCCAGCAAGGCGGCATCCAGCGCTGCGTCGTCGGCACCGTTATGGCCATAGCAGCCCGCCGCCTGCACGTGGATCACTTGCACATAATCGGGCGGCAAATCCAGCGCAGCTGCGAGGTCGCCGCGCAGCGGGAAGGGTCCCTGCGTGTGCGACCACACCGTCACCCGGCCTGGCTCGACCTTCGCGACGGCGCAACTCGGGCCGATCGAAGCATGGGAAAGATAGGGGCGGCTATAGGTCGCCTCGACCCACCGTGCGACCTTGTCTCCTGCGAGCGCACCTCCGGGCTCCTTCAGGACGATGTCTTCGCGGGCCCACCGCTCCAGCTCCTGTGGCAGTCGCGCTGCGTCCGGAAGCCGTCCTGCCGCCGCCTTCCAACGGGCAGCTTTTCTCAGCGCGTCCGCTGCATTGATCGCCTGTTCCTCGCGCTCGGCGACGACGCCGAGGAAGCTGCTCAATCGCACAACGGCCAGCACGCCGGGCACCGAGCTCGCAGCCGTCTCATCGAGGTTTAGCAGCTCGGCGCCCGCATAGGGCGGCCTTACTACGCGGCCGAACACCATGCCGGGCATGCGTATGTCCTGCAGGTAGACCGCGCTCGCCATGACCTTGTCGGGTAAGTCGATACGCGGCACCGACTTGCCGACGATGCGGTATAGGTCGGGCCGCTTAGGGCTGGCCAAGTGCGAGACGTCGCGATCCAGGAGCTTCGGATCCTCGCGCGCAAGCTCGCCGTAACCAAGGCTCCGGCCGTCTGGCGCGCTCACCACGCCGCGCTTCACGCTCAACGCAGCCGGATCAGCGTCGAAGCGCCTTGCGGCAGCGGCCACCAGCGTCGCGCGTGCGAATGCACTCGCCGCCCGCAGTGCCGAGCCGCTTTGCTCCACGGATTGCGATCCGAATGTATAGCCCTCGTCGGGACCGCGCATGGTGTTTCCCGACACGATCTGGATCTGATCGAAACCGATATCCATTTCCTCGGCAGCGATCTGCGCGAGTGCGGTGAGTATCCCCTGACCCAGCTCGACCTTGCCGGTGAAGACGGTCACCGCGCTCTCACCGTTTACGGCGATCCAGCCATCGAGCTTGCCGTTTTTCGCGAAGCTGAAAGGACGCGGCGCTGCGCTCGTCTGTGCGCCGGCGGACGGCAATCCGAGCGCGAAAGTGGCGACGATGACACCCGATCGCCCGAGGAAGACGCGCCGGCCCAGGTTCACGGTTTCGCCCCTCATCGCGCCTTCGCTGCCAGTTGAATCGCCTTTACGATGCGGTTGTGCGAACCGCATCGGCAGAGATTGCCGGAGAGGGCTCGCTTGATCTCGGCCTCGGTGGGCGCTTTGTTTCGCTCGAGCAAAGCCTTCGCCGCCATGATCATTCCGTTCGTGCAGTAGCCGCACTGCGCGGCCTGCGCTTCGATGAATGCGCGCTGCAACGGATCCGGCGCGCCGGTCGTCGAGAGCCCATCCAGCGTGGTAATCGAGCCGTCGCCAATGGAGGCGACTGGCGTGACGCACGAGCGCACCGGCTTGCCGTTGATCAGCACGGTGCAGGCGCCGCACTGGCCGAGTCCGCAGCCGAACTTGGGTCCGTTCAGCGAGAGGTCATTCCTGAGCACATACAGCAGAGGGGTTTGGCCTTCACAGTCGACGTTGGCGACACTCCGATTCACGCGCAGCCTAAACACTC
>Ga0137415_10003909_pt1 | contig 14780 bp, 12 predicted proteins | sample CZODoug3_1_1_16f_FD_183082 | JGI IMG/M metagenome (GOLD analysis project Ga0137415, IMG submission 183082) | Vadose zone soil fungal communities from Angelo Coast Range Reserve, California, USA - CZODoug3_1_1_16fungal (Hybrid Assembly) | ecosystem: Environmental > Terrestrial > Soil > Vadose... | reverse complement strand
GCGATGGAAGCCACCCACGACATCGATTTTATTCTCTGGTGTTTTGCGCCGAGAAAGCCGATTCGCGTCTACGCGCAACAAGTGAACAAGATCATGAAGCCGACGCATAATGTTCCCGACTGCGTCTGGATTGTCGTTACGCTTGATGATGGTTGCGTATTCACAATCGGCGCCGGGTGGGTGCTTCCGCCCGCGTACCCTAATTTCTCATCGACTTGGATTGAGATGGTCGGCACCGAAGGCGCCATCATGGTGGATGATACTCATCGCGACGTCAGCTTGAACACGATGAAGCGCGGTATTGAATTCCCCATCTCAACCATGCCCGGCGAGAAAGTCGCGCATGTCTATGCGGGCCCCATGGAAGCTGAAACAATTCATTTTCTCGAATGCGTGGCCAAGGGGCGCCAACCTTTGGTGACTGCCGAGCATGCCAGAATGGTCATGCAGGTTTATCAGGCGGCTGACATATCGGCCGAAGAAGGGCGTCCCGTCGATATTTTGCCCGAAGGTTCGACTGCCGATTGGCAAGCTGGCGCAAGCGATCGCGCTACTGCCGGACGCGCACCAGTAATTTCGTAGTGTTTTTGCGAGTGATTCGCTAGAGGTCACGGAGAAATTGTTGGACACCAACGTCCCACCGGTCCTCACGTCTAGCGCTATTTCAGAAAACACAGCATTCAAGCCCACCAACACGCGGTGGATGGTCCTGTTTTTAATCAGCCTGATGTACCTGCTCACCTACATGGACCGCAGCAACATTTCCGTCGCCGCGCCCGCCATCGCAAAGGAATTCAATCTCAGCAAAACTTCAATGGGACTCGTGTTCAGTGCATTTTTGTGGGCCTACGCAATCGGGCAGATTCCCGGAGGATTCCTGGGGGACCGCTTCGGCCCCAGACGGGTGTTGCTGGCGATCATTCCTTTCTGGTCGCTTACGGTGGTGGTCACCGGACTCACGACGGGTGTGGTTACGCTGATTGTTACGCGTTTTGTTCTGGGATTGAGCGAAGCCGGCGCGTTTCCCATCGCCACTCGCGCCATGCAATTGTGGTTCGCGAAATCCGAACGCGGCCTGGTCCACGGCGTGACGCACAGCTTCAGCCGGTTTGCCGTGGCGATTACTCCGTTCGTGGCGGTCAGTATCATGGTGGCGTTCGGATGGCGGACGATTTTTTATATTTTCGGGTCAGCCGGATTTCTCTGGTCGCTTGCGCTCTTCGCGTTTTACAGGAATCGTCCTGAGGAGCACAAGAGCGTGAATCAGGCGGAACTCGCTCATATACGAGGGCGCAACGCGGACGGCACGATCAAGAAATCCGTGGATCCAAAGTCGCGGCCGGCGGTGCCGTGGAAGATCATTTTTGGTTCGCCGAATATGTGGTACATCGCGGCCGGATATGGCTGCTTTTTCTATGGAACGTATTTTTTTCTCACCTGGTTTCCCACCTATCTGCTGGAGTATCGACACATTTCGTTAAAGTCTCTCGGCATTGTCGCATCTCTTCCGCTGGTGGCCGGAATGGTCGGAGACATCGCGGGAGGAACGTTGACCGACGGCGTGTATAAGAAAACCGGAAAACTTAAACTTGCGCGCCGCATCGTGGCCGCGCCATCCATGCTGGCTTCCGCCGCTTGCCTGATTCCGGCGGCGACGACTCATTCGGCTTCGACAGCCGTCATTTGTCTAACGGCTTCGCTGTTTTTTCTGGAGATGGTGATCGGCCCGGCCTGGGCGGTGCCCATGGATGTGGGTGGCGAATACAGCGGCACCGTGACCGGCATCATGAATATGGCGGGAGCCATGGCCGCTTCAGTCTCTCCCGTTATTTTCGGTTTTTTCGCCCAGCGAGGTTCGTGGATTGCTCCGTTCCTCGTGACTGCGGGAATGTTGTTGAGCGGCGCGCTGATCTGGACGTTTCTGATCGATCCGGAAAAATCCGTGGTCAAGACATCGCTACCGGGAGGCACTGACGCCGGTGAAGCCTTGATTCACTAACTGTCCGCATTCCGGTGGTATACTCCACCCGTTCCAAACTGATTCCGTCGGAGATATTTGAGTGAGCGTAGCTTCTTCGCGCGCAATCGCACCCAGTCCATCCGAGTTTGCGATCCCCACGCGGCGTCACATTGCGGTGCGGCTGCTTCCATTTCTTTTCATCCTCTACATCACCAATTATCTCGATCGCACCAGCGTGGCCTATGCCGCGATCGGAATGTCTCGCGACCTGGGATTCAGCGATCGCGTGTTCGGCATGGGAGCGGGCATTTTCTTTATCAGCTACGTGGCTTTGCAGATTCCCGGCGCTCTGCTCGTCGAGCGCTGGAGTGCGCGCCGCATGATTTCAACGACGATGATCGCGTGGGGATCGCTGACGGCGCTGACAGCGCTGGTGCACACACCGGGTCAGCTTTATCTCGCCCGCTTCGTGTTAGGCGCGGCGGAGGCCGGATTTTTTCCGGGAGTGATCGTCTACCTGAGTCACTGGTTTGCCCGTGCGGATCGCGCCAAGGCCACGAGCAACTTCATGGCGGCGATTCCGTTGTCATTCGTTATCGGCTCCCCCATTGCGGGCTGGATTCTCGGACACACCTGGTTCGCTATCGAAGGGTGGCGCTGGCTGTTCGTGCTTGAAGGACTGCCCGCCATTCTACTGGGCGCTGTGGCGTTTTTCTTTCTCACGGATTGGCCTGGAGAAGCAGCCTGGCTCGCTGCCGAACACAAGGAATGGATTGAACAAAAACTGCAGCAAGAGAAGCAGATCACTGTGCGGGCGATTACGATTGGGCAAGCGCTTAAATCGCGCGCGATTCTCCTGCTTGCGGCGGTAACCTTTCTCAATTATTTCGTGTTTTATAGCTTTGCGTTCTGGTTTCCGACCATGCTGAAGCGTCAGTCGGGATTTTCGGACCTGCGGGTTGGCATGCTCGGCGCCATCCCGTACCTGGCAACCTTCGCCCTCATGCAGGTGAACGGATGGCACTCCGACAGGCGCCGCGAAAGACACTGGCACTCCGCGTTCCCGATGTTTATCGCCGCAATTGGATTGCTCGGTCTCATGACCCAACCGCGCTCAATCGCGCTTTCAGTCGTATTGTTCAGCATGGCGTGTATGGCGGCTGCGTATCTCCCGACGTTCTGGGCGATCCCGACGGAAATCCTGAGCCAGTCGGCGGCGGCAGCGTCGGTGGGAATGATCAACGCTCTTGGCAGCATTGCGGGTTTTGCAGGACCCTATTTATTCGGCTACCTGCACACTCGAACAGGGAGTTTTTCGTATGGGCTGGCGTTGATGATGTTGTCAGCAATTGGCGGAGGGCTGCTGATCCTGTTTACGCCCAGACGAGCGAGCGCCGGGATTTAAAGAATCTGGGTGCTCACTATTTTTCTGGAAAAGGTACGAATTTGTAGCCCAGGCCGCGGACAGTAATCACGTGACGCGGATCGGAAGGTTCGTCCTCGATATAGCGGCGTAAACGCACAATGAAATTGTCGATGGCGCGCGTGTCCGTATCCTCATGTAGATCCCATACGTCCTCGAGGATCGCTTTTCGGGAAACAGGATGGCCCGTATTCTGGATCAGATAGCGAAGAAGCTGCGCTTCCATCAACGTGAGTTGCAAAGTCTTCTCGCCCACCTGCAGCCGAAGATTCTGGAAGTCAAACACTTTGTCGCCGAAACGAAATGTCTCCTGGGAATCGTCCACGCTCGGGCCGGATTTAGACGCGGATTGATTTGATTGGCTATGCCACGTTTTGCGGCGCAGCAAGCTTCCGACACGCGCGATCAAAATGGCGAGGTTGAACGGCTTCGGCAAATAATCATCCGCGCCCGATTCAAATCCTTGCAGGACGTCCTCCGGACGCGAGCGGGCCGTCAACATGAGTATGGGAATGTAGTTGTTCGCCGCGCGCAAAGCTCGAGCCACGGCGAACCCATCTTTTCCCGGCAACATTACATCCAGGACGAGCGCGGCAAAGTCTGCTCTCTCCTTCGACAGCAGCTTCAACGCCTCTTCGCCAGTGCCGCTGACGCGCACGGAATATCCTTCCGCCTCCAGATTGAAACGAAGGCCTTCGGCCAGATGCGCTTCATCTTCGACGACAAGGATTCGCGTCATACGTGGTAAACCCTCGGGAGACGTAATGTGAACGTGCTGCCGTGGCCTGCGCCCGCGCTTTCGGCAAAGGCCTCGCCTCCGTGGCGCCGCGCAATCGAGCGCACAATAAATAATCCCAGGCCCGTTCCCTTGACTCTGCCGGTAGCGGAGTTGGACACTCTGTAGAAGCGTTTAAAAATGCGTTTCAACTCCGAAGAGGGAATTCCGATGCCTTGATCGCGAACCTGCAGCAACACAGTGTCGATGTCGGGAGTCAGAACATCGACCACGATCTCCTTTTTGTCGCCCGAATATTTGATGGCATTTTCGATCAAATTGAAAACGGCCGTCCGCAGTTCCTGGGGGTTTCCTTTCGTCAACAGCTTCTCTTGCGGCTGGACTCCGAAGCGAAGCTGTTCCGGCGGCAGGTGGTGGCGGACACGTGTGAGCTCGACCGTTTCGAGAACAACGCCGGAAAAGTCGACTTCCTGCCAATTCTTTTTATTGCTCCCGTGCCGCGCTTCTCCGGCTTTCAGGACCTGCTCGACAGTGCCAATCAGCCGGTCCGTATCTTCCAGCATGATGCGATAGAAGTCGTGGCGCTGTTGTTCGTTGATTTGCCTGCTTTCGAGTGTTTCGAGATACAAGCGGATGGAGGCGATCGGCGTCTTCAGTTCGTGCGTGACTGCGTTTAGGAAACTGTCCTGTTGTTCATTTTTGTGGATTTCTCGAACCAGAAAGACGGTGTACACAATGATGCCGGCGATGATCAATCCAAAAAAAATGATCCCCAGGACGAGGGGAACAACCTCTCTCCAGTTGAGGACAACCCACGTGACGTTAAGCGCGACCGCCAAACCAACCATGATGGCGCCCAGCGTCACAAACAGCGCGATCTTCTTGGCACGACCGGTAATACGCATCATAGAGTCGTCCAAACTATACTAGATGCGGCGCGTACAAAAAAGAAACCGCGGGGAGGATTGCCCCGCGGTTCACGTCTGCTCTTGAAATGTAGTCTGTAACGGACCTTTGCTTTGTCTCCCGCCTAGTCTCCCGCGACCTCTGGAGCCGATGCTTCGTCCACGATGGACTTGAACGGAAGGGAACTGACAACATCCTTCACTCGCCCGAATTTTGGGAGCTTCGGCAAAGTGATGTCCCACGCAAGTCCAAGCGTGCGCAGCGTCCAGATGCCGTACCAGTTTGGATCGACTTCATACCAGGCGATGCCATGCCGCGCAGCCTTGGGGATTGCATGGTGATTGTTGTGCCAGCCCTCGCCGAAAGTAAGAATGGCGACCCAGAAACTGTTGGTCGAGTCATCACCGGTCAGGAAGCGCTGTGAGCCCCACATATGCGTGGCGGAATTCACGAGCCAGGTGGAGTGGAGGCCGAACACAGTCCTCACGAAAACGCCCCACATCAAATAAGGTAATCCACCAACGACGAGCAGAAGAACGCCGAGCACCGTGAGAGGAACCCAGTGCCACTCGCTGATCCAGACATGAAATTTATCTTTGCGGAGATCGGGAACGTAAGGCAGGAGCGAGTCCAACTTGTTATGCATGGCCTTGCCCGTCAAAATCCAGCCCATGTGGGCCCAGAGTCCGCCATCGTTCGGGGAATGGGGATCGCCTTCTTTGTCCGTATTCTGGTGATGCATGCGATGGGTGGCGACCCAGAAAATCGGTCCGCCTTCGAGCGCGAGCGTCCCGCAGGTGGTCAGGAAATATTCCACCCATTTTGGAGTTTTGTAGCCGCGATGGGTCAGCAGGCGATGATAGCCCATTCCGATGCCGAGGCTTCCCGCAACCCACCACAGAAATACGGCCAACAGCAGCGGTTTCCAGCCGAACATAAAGAGAGCAATGACGGCACCGATGTGAAATGCGACCATGAATAACGAAGTAATCCAGTTCACCGGCCGCGTAAATGTTTTGTCGGTTTTAAAGATGCTTTTCATAGGTTGGTCCTTGTCACGATGTCACGATTGGCGTCTAGCTCCAACTTCGATATCAAACGTAACATGGCGGACGAAAACCTTCTGTAATAGTTGTGTAATTCCTGATTTGGATGACACTGTTCTTCGGGACAGCCCTGGATCAGGTCGATAAATACGACCGAGGGCAGCGTATTTCGCGCGAATCATCACAGAAACACGCAACAGAGATGGGTGCTCGAGACTACGGCCAGAGCTGATTCAGGAGCAAAGCCAGTCTTGCACCGGCTTTGCCGATCTGCTCTTGAACCACTTTCGCGGCCACGTCCTGGTAGGACTGTTCTAACCGTTCATTGAGTTTCAGCATTCGAGCCGATACGTGATTATCATCGGCGCATGACTTTACGGTTTGTGGGGGCTCAATAGGGATACGGACGGGCAGCTTTCCGTAGACTTTTTTCTCTGCCAGATGATAGCTCTCCCACGCCCAATCGTTCACATCTGTGCTGTCGGTTTTCCAGCGGACTATCTTCGACCGGAACGACCGGTCCAGGTCCGAAGCGACCTGCTCGGGAGTTTTTCCCATCGTCATTTTCGCAAGGATATTCACGTCCCAGACGCCGTGCAGGTTTGGCGCGTAACTTTCTGTCGCCGGATTTCGCATTTGCGGAGGAGTCGCGAAGAAAGCTACGGGCACGCAATTTCCGCCCTGATCGTTATTTGTCGTGGCATGCAGAGGCTGGTGCACGTCTCCGACAAAGTGAATGAGGAAACGCAATGGTTCCGCTTTTTTCTGGGGATCGATACCGGGCGAGCGTAGAACAGTCAATTGGTCGGTAATGGCCTGCGTGACGCAACTTTCCGGCAGCGGGCAGAATTGCGCAATCTGGCGGCTTGACGTGCCCAAGGGTATGTCAATGTAATGCCAAGGCGCCGTTTCCGGGCGCAGGGCGCGAATGTCATCTGCCCACGTTGACGCGTCAGCAATCGGATCGGCCGGACCGTCTTTGCAATACCGGCTGAGACTCGGATCGATCGGGCCGTCACGCAAAATCTGTTTGACCATTGCGAGTGCGTGCGGCGTGAGGTGTCGTTCCGCGATCAGGGCGACCACTTGGTGGCCCTCGCAGCCCCAAGCCCACGCTGAGGAAGGGACGCAAATCAGAAATAGAAACGCTGCTGTCAGAAGAGCGAGGGAGCGGTTCACTTCTCGTCTTTCTCAACAAAATTCAGCGACGCGGAATTAATGCAGTAGCGAAGGCCTGTTGGCTTCGGGCCATCGGGGAACACATGGCCGAGGTGCGCATCACACCGGCTGCAGAGCACTTCCTCACGCATCATTCCGTGGCTGGTGTCGCGATCCACTTCGACTTTCGCCTCGTCGATGGGCGCCCAGAAGCTTGGCCATCCCGATCCCGAATGATATTTTGATTCGGAACTGAATAAGGGCTGGCCGCAGCAGACGCAGGCATAAGTTCCTGGCTCGTCCGTATCTTCATATTCGCCGGTTCCGGGTGGTTCCGTGCCTTTGCGGCGGGCCACTTGATATTGCTCCGGCGTCAGAATCTTCCGCCATTCAGAATCCGTCTTGCGAATTGTTTCGGTCATTGCGGTCTCCTGCGGATATTTTAGCACCGAGGGGAAACCAGATGAAGCCACACTCTGGGGGAAGAAATCGCTTGCCTTCAACGGTGGACACCAGCCAGAATCGCGGCGTACATAAATAGTGCATAATATTCAAGAACACGCGATTTAATATTCCTGGAGGCGAGCTGTTATGAACCGTCGTGATTTATTCAAGAATTCTCTGGCCGTTTCGGCGTTGGCGCTCGGTCGTGGACGCTTGTACGCATCGCCGGTCCCTGCCGCGGAATTCCCGAAAGCGCCAGGACTTACCAAGTACGTCGCGGAATTCATCGTTAACACGAAGTACGAGGATATCCCGGCGGACGTAATCGATCTTGGCAAGAAATCCATTCTGGACGGTTTTGGATTGGCGCTCGCCGGTTCGGGTTCCACGATGGCGCCGCTCGTGCGTCAATATGTGCAATCGCTTGGCTTGGGCGATGTGAAGGCCAGCATCATCGGCACTGGAATGAAGGCGCACACGCGTTTCGCGGCGTTTGCCAACGGAGTTTCCATTCACGCCGACGATTTTGACGATACGCAGCTTGCCGCGGCGACGGACCGCATTTACGGCCTGCTCACGCACCCCTCCGTTGGAGTGCTCCCGCCGGCCTTCGCGATCTCTGAACTGGGAAAGCGAACAGGAAAAGATCTCATGCTCGCGTACCACGTCGGCGTGGAAGTCGAATGCAAGATTGCCGAAGCTATTTCGCCCCGTCATTATGACGAGGGTTTTCATACCACGGGCACCTGCGGATCGTTCGGCAGCGCCGCGGCCTGCGCCAAATTGCGCGGCCTGAATTTATTGCAAACACAGTATGCTCTCGGTGTTGTGGCCACAGAAGGCGGGGGCTTCCGAAATAATTTCGGCTCCATGACGAAGCCTTTCCAGGCGGGACATGCCTCCGAAAATGGAACGGTCGCGGTGGACCTCGCGGCGCTCGGATGGACAGCCTCCGACAACATTCTGGAGGCGCCGCTCGGGTTCTTTCAGGCGGAAGGCGGGGGTTTCGATCCGGACGCAATCGTTGGCCGCCTGGGAAAACCCTGGACGCTCGTCTCGCCGGGCGTTTCGATCAAGCCGCATCCGTCCGGATCGTTGTCGCATCCTGCGATGGGCGAAATGCTGCGCCTGATTCATGAAAACGACATCAAACCCGGAGATGTTGAGAAGGTGGATCTGGGGGCGAACCACGCGATGCTGACGTCGCTGCTGCATCATCGCCCGACCACGGGACTCCAGGGCAAATTCAGCATGGAATATTGTTTGAGCATCTTGTTGTTGGACCGCAAGGCGGGCCTCATTGAATTTCAGGACGCCTCCGTACAACGCGCCGACGTGCAGGAGATGATCAAACGAGTGAATTTCTACATCGACCCGGAGGCCGAAAACGCCGGGCTCGACAAAATGACCAGCATCCTGAGGATCCACCTAAAGAACGGCAAAGTTCTTTCAGGCCGCGCTGAATTTGCGAAGGGCAGTCCTTCAAATCCGATGAGCTACGATGAAGTGGCCGATAAGTTTAAGGGTTGCGCTGAATTTGTGAAGTGGCCCGCCGCGAAGACCCAGTCCGTCATTCAATCCGTGAAGTCGCTCGAAAATGTTTCTGACGTGAGCAAACTCGCGGCTGCACTGACGACTTGAAATCGATTCAGGCAGAGTCTTGTCCTCATCCGTACGCGGATCGCCCTGGAGCGCTTGGGGCGACATATAATCTACGCCACATACAGGTGTGTTGGTTGCCCGCGCCTGAGTGAGTCATTCATTGTCCGGAGGACGTGTGGTATCAGGCCCAGAACACAATGCGGAGCGTGAAACTGGGAGCGATTCCGCGATTGGATTCGCACGGCTCGGCATGGCGCTGGCCGATTGGTCGCAGCGATGGTTTCCAGACGCGTTCGTTTTCGCACTGGCCGGCCTCATCGTCGTTTTTGTGGCCGGGGCACTCATGGGCATCGCCATGCGGGACCTGGTCAAATATTTCGGGGATGGTTTTTGGAGCCTCATTCCGTTCACGATGCAGATGGCGATCATCATCATCGGCGGCTACGTAGTGGCCACATCTCCGCCAGTTCACAAATTAATTCGCTGGCTCGCAAGCATCCCGCGCACGCCTCGTGCGGCCATCGCCTTCGTTGCGTTTTTCTCGATGGCGACGGCGATGATCAGCTGGGGCCTCAGTCTGATTTTCAGCGGAGTCCTGGTGCGGGAAATCGTGAGGAACGTGCGCGGAATCGACTATCGGGCGGTTGGTGCAGCCGCTTACCTGGGCACAGGCAGTGTGTGGGCTCTTGGACTGTCGTCTTCGGCTGCGCTGGTCATGGCCACGCCATCGGCAATTCCTACGGCGCTGGTCAAAATCAGCGGTGTGATCCCCCTTAAAGAGACCATCTACAGCTGGCAGAGTGTGTCAACCGCAGCCATACTCATGTGTGCTGGCGTCATCGTGGCCTATCTGTCCGCGCCGGTGAGCTCGACCAAGACTGCTGAATCGTTCGGTGTAACCGAAGGACTCGAACTGCAAAAGATGGAAGAGCGCCGCGCTCCTGCCGAGTGGCTCGAATACTTTCCAGGACTTTCCATCGTTGTCGGCGTCCTCGGGATGGCATATCTGGCGCAAGTCCTGGCAGCACGAGGTCCTCTCGCTGCGCTGGACTTAAACACATACAACCTCCTGTTCCTGATGTTGGGACTGCTGCTGCACTGGAGGCCTCGGTCGTTCATCCGAGCGGTCAATAACGCAGTCCCTTCCACCGCGGGAGTTCTGATCCAGTTCCCATTCTACGGAGGAATTTTCGGCATCATCACCCTGTCGTCCATATCCAGGGATCTGGCCCACTTTTTTGTGAGCTTTTCGTCCACGAACACGTACCCGCTCCTGGTTTCCATCTATTCCGCCATTTTGGGGATGTTCGTGCCTTCGGGTGGCGGCAAATGGATTATCGAAGCTCCCTACGTCTTGCAGGCAGCCAAGGATCTTCACGTGAACCTCGGCTGGGTCGTGCAGATCTATAACACCTCCGAAGCACTGCCGAATCTGATCAATCCGTTCTGGATGCTTCCTCTTCTAGGACTCCTCAAAGTGCGCGCGCGGGACTTGATCGGCTACGGGCTGGTCTACTTCTTCATCAACTTCGCGTTGGTGCTGTTTTTGATGTGGTTTTTTGCGCGTACGTTCCCTTATGTCGCCCCAGCGGTACCCTAGTGCATGGGCACGAAGGTGCCCCGCGACGCACCTCTTTCCCCAAACACTCCCGCGCATTTCAAGGCGTCAGAAGCAATTCAAACCCATGTTGTCACATCTCAATTGGAGGCCGACGTTGTGAAAACTGGCTCGTGTGTGCTCGAAGAGCGAAAATGTCTGAGGTAGTATCCAAACGTATCGCCAGTACCATTTTCGTATGGGGCCATGCTTGTGAAGATAGTGAGCCGTGACCGCTTCCACGCCGATCTCGACGAGTCCCTCGAGGGCATATTTGTGCGCATCGGGACGGCGGCCGACAACTAATCTCGGTATCCCGATTTCGACGCATCTCGGGCAGATCCGAAAATTATGAAGACTCGTCTCCGTGTCGGCTGTCGCGGCTGCAATTTGCGCGATCGTCAGGAATGTCCACTTCGGATCGCGGAAGGTCACCAAGTCTCGAGCAGTCGCTCCGGTTTCGGCCACCAATCCGTCAGCTACTGCTCTAAACGCGTTGGGATCTCTTCCTGCCGGCTGGCTTCTAACATAATCCTGAGCATGCACGTTAGGCGCGATGAGGATTGCTATCGCCAGAAACGCACTTCTCCTCATACTCCCCCTAGAGTGCGTCCAGGCGGGAACCTAACCGCCAGGAGCACCGTCGTGCCCCACATGGGGGATATCGTCACTTTCCGTGGAAATAATTAGCCTGATCGCGAGTGATTATGGCTTGAACATCAAGAGAGTTAACAGGACTGGCAGAACGCAGCGGTACTCCCTAGAGCGTCATTCGATTCGGAAATACGAAATAGAAGAGCACGGTGATCAAGATCAGATAGGCGAGCATAATGAAAGTCCACCCCATATTGTGCCGAATTACCTGCCCCTCGCTGCGTACGAGCTTGCTGGTTGAGACGCCGACACTTGCTGTCTGAGGCGCGATCGGCTTTCCCACTTCGGCGCCGACCGAGTTAAACGATGGCAGCATCAGGACAGGCAGATTCAATAGCCTCCCGGTCATCGCTTGAACCGGGCCAAACATTGCGTTCGTGGCCGTGTTGCTGCCGGAGAGAGCGACGCCGATCCATCCAAGGATGGGCGCCAAGACCACGAAGAATACTCCAATTTTCGACAGCCCATACGCCAGCGAGTTTGCCATTCCCGTATAAACAAATACGTATGCCAGAGCGAAAATAAAGAATGCCACCAGCAGCGCTCCCCACATCTGGCGAAACGTCCGGGAGAAGACGCTCTTCAGTGTTTCCCAGCTCGGCCGCAGGATCGCCAGAATCACCAGCCAGGCGACCAGCGTTGAAGTGCCGCCGCCGAACGGGGCGAAGTTAAAGGTCGAGGAGATAGGACTGTGCGTCACCGAAGATTGGGCCGAGACTGACAGTTTGAGCCAACTGATCACCGGCAGGTGGGACCACGGGCCAGTCCACGCAACAACGACAAAGATGAGCACGAGGTAGGGCATCCATGCTGAAATCGCCTCGCTCGTGGAATTCAATTCCTCATGATTCGAGGCTCTGACGCGAGGTGATGGCAACGGCGCGCCGCCGTATCCACGGATCGTCTTTGGATGCCACACCTTCACGAATAAGAAGAGAACCCAGAAAGAAACCAGCGCCCCACTGAGGTCGGGCAAATAGGGCCCCAGGAAATGCGCGACCGGCCACTGCCCCATGATGTAGGAAAGCGACCCCACAATGGCCAGAGGCCAAGCCTCCTTAACCCCTACCGGCCCGCTCACCAGGTAGATCAGCACCCACGGCGGCAGCAAGGCAAGCACAGCAACAACGTCGCCGATGGAGCCGGACAGGGCCATCATGGGAAGCCCCGTCACTGCCGCCAGGCCCAGAATGGGCGCTCCCAGCGCCCCGTACGAAACGGGTGCGTTGTTCGCCAGCGCCGCAACACGTATCGCATCCAGGTCTGCAATCCCCAGACTTACCAGTATGGGCACGACGATGGCCCAGGGGACCCCGAACCCGACGAGCCCTTCGAGCAAGGCTCCAAAGGCCCACGCCATCATGATGGTTTGAATTCGGATATCGGCGGTCGCATGGTGGATCATCCACTTCTTGAATCGGTCGAAATTGCCTGTGACCACCAGCGTATTAAAAATGGTGATGCCCCAAAACGTGATCCAGTTGATCACCCAGAATCCGGTCAGTCCCCCGTAGAGATAAGCCTTCAATGAATTGGCAAGGGGCGCGTGCCACACCAGGACCCCCAACGGGATCGTGACTACTCCCACAAGGATGGTGGCAAGCCAGGCCGTCAGTCGAAGGACCGCAAGCATGAAGAGCAACGCAATCAGCGGAACCAAAGCAATCAGGACGGTGAGCCAAAGGTTTCCCGCCGGGTCGAGAACCTGTTCAAACATCGCAAGTGTCCTTTCGCAGCAAACGCGGATTTGACGACAAGACCTTGTCGTGTTGATGAAAAGTCAGGGCAAAGCAATATCACATCTACGTGCAGCGTCAACCACGAAATGCAATACCGGAGAGGTTTCACTAATTTGGTTGGAATGGAAACGCAAGTGTCTGGCGAGAGCGGTTTTGGTCGGACTGGTGCCTCAGGTCAAGAAATGGAAGATTTCAGGGTGCTGGGTGAAGTCGTTTCCACTCTTCAACCATTCGCTGCGCTTCAGAAATTTGAGCCGGAGTCATCTTGTCTTGGACATATTTGCAATTTTGTTCGTCGTTCGCCAGGGTGAACCACATGTAAGCCTGGATATAATCCTTCGGAACTCCCAGACCATCAACGTAAAGCAGTCCTAACTCGTTTCGACCTTGACCTGCTCCCCCCAAGTCGGGGACGTGTTCGGCTGCCTTGCGAAACCATTTCGCAGCCATGGCATAACTTTGCTCCACGCCACGGCCATCTTCGTACATCTGGCCGAGGCAAAACTGTGCGTCCGGATGGCCTTGAGCCGCGGCCTTCTCGAACCATCGCGCCGCGAGTTGAGCGTCTGTTGTTCCGTACCAGTTCTCGTCGTAGGCTACGCCCAGCCAAAATTGCGCCTCCGGGTCACCTTGCTCAGCGGCTCGGAGGAACCACCTCTCTGACGCAGGGCGGTCTTTTTCCTTGAGAGCCATTCCGAGCGTTGCTTCGCTGCGGACAAATCCTTGTTCAGCTGATTTTACGAGCCAGCTTTCAAACTGAGACATGTCCTTAGGCACGAGCCTACCTTCTGCGTAGACCATGGCTAGCCAGTACTGAGCCTCCGGATCGCCTGAGCGCGCCTCCGATGAAAGCGAATCCACGTCACGATGCGTCAGACCCGCAATGTGGGAGATGATTGCCAAGCGAGCTTGAGTCGGGTCAACGGCCTGCTGCGCGGCTACCGCCCATGTGGTGAGAAGCGAAAAAAGAAGTACGGGGAGCAAATCTCGGACCTTCATACAGCCTCCCGAAGTACCCCTATGATACACCCAGACTCTTCCCGCACGTTGTCCAGCCGACGATGAATAGTCCTTTACCTAGCTAAGGTCGGTCTATGCGCTGACGGCGCGATCACCCGACAACCGGGCAGTCATCGTGATCTCGGCCTTCAGCAATCGGGAAATGGGGCAGCCCGCCTTCGCATCTTGCGCTGCCTTCTCAAACGCCGCCCGGTCCGCGCCAGGAATTTTCGCTGTGACGTCCAGATGGACTTTTGTGATCGTAAAACCCGCTTCGAGTTTTTCGAGCGTCACAGCGGCGGTGGTTTCGAGGCTTTCCGGCGTAATGCCTGCGTTCCCGAGTTGCGCCGAAAGCGCCATCGTGAAGCATCCGGCGTGGGCGGCAGCGATCAACTCTTCCGGATTCGTGCCGGCGCCATTTTCAAACCGCGTGGAAAATGAATATTGCGTTTTCGAGAGAACGCCGCTATCGGTAGAAATCGTTCCCTTGCCTTCTTTCAATGAGCCGTTCCAGAC
>Ga0137415_10003908_pt1 | contig 14783 bp, 3 predicted proteins | sample CZODoug3_1_1_16f_FD_183082 | JGI IMG/M metagenome (GOLD analysis project Ga0137415, IMG submission 183082) | Vadose zone soil fungal communities from Angelo Coast Range Reserve, California, USA - CZODoug3_1_1_16fungal (Hybrid Assembly) | ecosystem: Environmental > Terrestrial > Soil > Vadose... | reverse complement strand
GCGAAGAAGGCAAAGAAGACCGCGAAGGCAGCCACCAAGAAAGTGGCAAAGAAGACTTCAAAGAAAAAGAAGTAGCCATACCTGCAACTGACAAATTGCCGCCTCCGGGTCGCAACCCGGACGCAAAGCGAAACCTCTCCAAAGGATCTGAAATGTCCTTTGCAGCCGTTCGGTATCGCGGCAAGGCACTATAAGGCCGGACCTTTATGCAACTGGCTACTGCATAAAGGTCCGGTTTTTCGTTTCCGCCCCGGTGAGGGGGTGTGATCTGTTCTTGCGCGAAGGATCGATGCCGCATGGCCGCGACGCCCTTGCGGCGCGGCTCACGAGAGCCTGGTCCGCGAAATGCGGACGCGCCCCTTATCGAGATTTATTTTACTGCAATAAGATCCGGATACGTCGTTAAGATCAAAATAGTGACCACCTCCAACAGGAAAGAGAAGACCGGTGATAGCCCGTGTCGGAAAGGCGCTGAAGTCTGATCGGCAGACCCACCCTCCCCCGTTACGTGCGAAAATTCGCTGGAATTTCAACTCGTCCGCCGCTCACCATCAGGAAAGCCACGGTCGCAACCCACGCTGAAGGGTTCCTGTCTCTCTCTTACGAACAATCACGACCGTCGCCTCCAAATGGCTTTGAAGTTCTACGGATTGGCCTCTCGCGGGCCTAGCCGGCACCAGCGAGCGGCCGCGGCTGGTTGAGGATCGGTCTGACGTAGACCTAGCGCCTTTGCCGCGTCTCGTAGCTCAACTTTAGGAGCAATGCGCCGTCACCTGGCGAGGCCACCCTGGCGCAGTGTTAAGCGTTGCCCTATCGACCGCCTTGAAGCACCAAGGCCAATCTAAGGGTGCGCCCATGGCTTACGAGACCGGCACATTATTGTGGTCTTGCATGCATCTGGCGCCCTTTCATCAGCATCGCTTGACGGCATCTACGTCGGCCGTCCCAAGGGCAAGGACCAAAATATTTGTCGGTGACGGCGAACGCGATGGCCCTGCCGTCCAAAAAGATTAAAGCGTGATCGTCGGAATCGGTCCATTGGCGAACTCGCAATCGAGTTGCCAAGCCGTCCCATCGTGATGGACGGACAAGAACGTCATGCCGTCGCCGGCGGGCGGCCTCTCTGCCTTCACAACGCAACGGTAGTAATAAGTCCCGCCTGAATCCTCGATATCGATTGTCTCGTTGGCGACGATATCTTCGTCGAGGCCGTTCGCGAAGGGGTAAGGCGCGTGGACCGCGGCGGTATGAATGGAATGCACTCGGGTTATCAGAACGCCTGACGTGTCGCGCAGTTCCGCCGTTGTGACGCAAGCCCGATGCTCGTCGCCCGACAAGAACACCACCCCCTCTATTTTTTCCTTAGCGATATGGGCGAGCACCTCGCGCAGCGTATTCGGATATCCATCCCAGCTGTCGGAGTGCAGTGCGCTCAGGTTCGACGGATCCAGACGCGAATCGCGTTGTACCGACCGGCGATGACGCGGTAGCAGCATGGCCGGCGACACAACGAATTTCGGAGCCGGGCTGTCCAGCAACCATTGCTTCAACTTCCCCATCGTCGTCGAATTGAATAGTTTCGCGTTCGCGAGGCTGCCATCTACCTTGCGATGCTCCCGCTCGCTGCGCGTGTCGAGCATGAAGAAATAAAACCCGTCGAAGTCGAATGTCTCGAGCCCGCCGCTTATGCCGCGCTGGTATTTTTCGTACGCGGCAAATCCGTCCTTTTCTTTACCTGCATTCGAGGGATCATCGGGGTCCGCAATCGGCTCCCAGTTATTTTCGATCTCGTGATCGTCGAGCAGCATGAAGGATGGAATGCGGCGCAAAGCATTGCGCACTTTCTGCTGGAGCAGCCATGCTTCGTAGGGCAGCCGATATCGGTCATCTTTTCCAGCCGGATCGTAGAGTCCGGCGGTGGGGTCGACATACACTTGGTCGCCCACGAACAGCGCAAACCGCGGCCCGGCGTTCCCCTCGAGACGTGTGACGATGTCGCGATAGGAGCGATACGCAACAGGGTCATCGATGAACCCGGCAGGGTATTGGCAAGACGCGAGCGCGAAGCGCGTGCCGGTCGGAATGGGTGTTATGGGTGGGAGTTGCGGCGGATCGTACGGAATTACACCGTTCAGAAGGTCAGGATCCTGCTCGATTATACGCTCGAGAACGGATTCGCCGTCCGGCCCGTAACCGAACGACATCGAGGCTACCGTGGAACCCGCGGTATCCGGTGAGTCCGTACGGTTGGACATGGGGATAGTAAAGCGCTCCATCCCGCGGTAGACAAGGTGCGGAGGCGTACCCTCTCCGCCGTCTCGCGGCTTCATATTGTAAGCCACGAGCGCGCGCTGTGCTGCGTCGGCCATTCTCTCGAACCGATCGAATTTAAATGCGCCCACCTCGATTGGCGGATCATCAGTGGACCCGGTCGGATTCAACTTGAAAACACGCTTTTCTCTCGCACGGAAATGGCCAACCATCGGAACAAACAATTCCGAGGATTCGTCATAGACCAGCAGTACAAGCAGCGCGTTACCCGGATGGGCGGGATCGTAGCCCGGCATAAGCTCCGGCAGCGGAGCCTCGAACGCATCCCAACGGTCATCTGTGAGTCCCGCCGACATGTAAACCACCATATGGTCTACGATGTATTGAGTATCCCATTTCTTCGTTGGGTCGTCGGGTCGGAGAATCTGATTGCCGACCAAACTGATCCGCAGCAACAGCACAGACTCCGCCGCTCGTAGCGAAGGCAGTGCTCCCACGCGAACGACCAGCGCCGTGGTCCGCGGCCGCTCCTCAGTGATGATCGGCCCTATCCATGGCGGATAAGCCACCTTCTTTGCGTCGGACGCGACTTGGTTCAGCGGGTTAGTGGCGTCTAAGAACTCTTCGATCTTTTTGAACGTCGCATGTCTGGTCGTTCCGACCAGCGCATCTTGGTGACCGGCGCCAGGATTGATAAACGGCTGGACGTAGTTGCACTTGGCGTCGTCGAGGATCGTCCTCATCCGGTCGACGGTCGAAATGTGCGAAAGCCCATTGTTGCTGCCGTGCACGCTGAATGTCGGGAAGTCCCAGTAGTCTTTGAAATTCTGGCGCGAGACTAATTGGTTAAAACCGTGAAAATTTGTCATCAGCGAGTAGCGCGCGAAATGTATGGTCGACGACACTGTCTTCAAGCTTAATGCACCGAAGTGCTCATCGATGAAGCGTAGCATCTCCGGTTCCATGTTGACCAGGTTGAAGTCCCGGCCGTATAGCGCATCCATTCGATGCCGGGTGCGTGTCCAAGGCGTTCGTTCGGTTGGCCAGAGCGGGTTCTCGATATCGAACTCCTCGACGGGATAGGGCAGCGTTGACAGCAGCCGGTCCCAGAGATCATCGGCGAGCGTCGGATTCGTGGGGTTGAAGCTGTAGCTGTCCGGCACAAAATCGATGAGATACCGCATCGCGTAGGCGCGAAAGATATTCGCGGGTGTGAACACGACGAGCGGCCCGACCTGCGTGAACGCCACACGGTCGATGAGATCTTTCACGTGGCCGCCGAGCACCGCGATGCTGAAGACGACGGTGCCCATGCAATGTGCAATCACGTCGACTTTGCTGTCATTCCTCTCATGGGAAACGGCCCGCAGCACCTCCGGCACGTCCACCACACCGATCTGGTCGAAGCTCCATGCCTTTGTGGCGGTGGTCGGGTGGCCCGAGCTGGTTCGCAGATCGGCGATCCATACGTCGCGCCCTGTCTCCCACAGGTAGCTGGCGAAATTCGGATTCACCGCGTGATGCGCGAACGTTGTACCGCCCGCGCTGTAGCCATGGAGCATCACGACCGGCCGCTTGGTGGTACCGGGATTCGGGTAACGCGTGAGCCGCACGTCGCCCGGAACGGCCAGCCCGCCACCCTCGGGCTCTTTCGCTGGAATCGGGATGTGGTGGATCTCCGCAGCGACGGAGCTGCCGTCAGAAAGACGAAGCGCGAGTGGCGGAAGAAGGTTCAATACATCGTTCGCCGGGTCGATATCCTTGTCTGGCGCTCGAAAACTCCAGATGTGCAGGCCCAGCAGCAGCCGCACGACATACCCGAGGAAGGTCGCAAGTTCGCCAATTGCGCTCACGCCATCGCGCTGGCGCGTTATTCGAAACAGCGGCACACCGATTCGTGCAAGGTAGCGCACATCCAGCTTCAAGATTCCTTCGGCGGTGCCAGCGCTCAACCCGGGGAACGTTTCGAGCGTCACATCCATGAGCTGGCGCCACGGGTTGCAACGCCGTTCGTACGTGAAGGTCTTGGTGCCAACAATGTCGTTGCCGTTGAGCGCAATCTTAGCGCCGGCGTCCGGCGTGCCGATGGTAAGCTTGTAACCGAACGTTCGGATTTCACCGGAGCGGCTTGCGATGGCGAGCCCCGATTTGATACGCGACCATAGTCCCGGCCCGCCGTCGCCGTCGACGATTGCTTGATAGGTGTCACGCAAGCCGCGGTTCAGAATCCATGCTTTGCTGGCGCGCCAAATTCGCGCAAAAACGGAACTATTCTGGCGCTCGAAGATTCGCAGGCTGCCTGTAAGCGGAGCGCTGAAGTCGGCGATCGCGTCTAGCTTCTGTTCCATCAAACGCGGTGGAGTCCAACCCATCTCAAGCAAGTCCCACTCTGTCCGTGGAAAGATCCGGATCCTACTTCGGACCGTGAACTCGGACATATTCGCTGCTACTGGCACGGTGGGATTGCCCCCATTGCTGGGCGTGAGCTGCGCGAGCGCCGTCGGGCTGAAACGGAGTGTCAATTCAACGATGCGCGTCTCTGCCGAGCCGCTGCTCGGTTGGAAATTCACCGGTCCGACGAGCCGCTCTATGATTTCAACTTCGGTGGCCGGCGGCTGAGCGGGCGCATCGGTGGAGCGAAACTCGGGTCGGGTAAGAGGTGCGCCGAGCGTTGGCGCTGGCCCAACGGCATAGCCCCACTGGATCGCGAGCACCTCCGCCGCGCGCAGCGCCACCGCGGAGATCGTGAGCGACGGATTCGTGCCGAGGGCGGTCGGAATGATCGAACCGTCGAGAACAACGAGACCATCGTGCACCGCGTTGGAGCTGCTACTCGAGAACACGCGGCCAATGTGGTCGACGACACCGGTAGCGCCCGTGTCACCCATTGTGCAGCCACCGAGCGGATGCACGGTTGTGAGTGGCCCGCGCTGATCTTTGAGCAACCAGGTCAGTTCCGCCGGAAGCAGCTTCCAGACGGGATTGGGAATCATCCGCCCGCCAGTGTTTTTCGTGAGATCCGCAAGTGTCTCAACTTGGGCGTCGAACACCGGTAAGTCTTGTAGCTTATTCCAGCGAAGCCGCGCGATGCCGTCCCGGTCCGCGGTCGTCGAGTCGCCGTTGATCTCGATGCTGCCGGCCGCTCCGTCGTCACCCATGACGGCGTAGAGCGCGGAATGCTCGACGCGCGTGGCGGGCGCAACGTAGAGGTCGTCGTTCGGGAAACCCTGAGTATGTTGCGAGGAATCGTTCTCGGCGATGCCGTGCAACATGTTGACCGTGGCGAAGATCTCGGTGAACGCAAGGCGCAGCCCGGCCGGCACCGACATTTCCTCGATCACGACGCCAGCCGTCGCACGCAAGTCGATGACGCCGGTGATCGTCGGGCCGATGGCGCGAGTCGAAGGTTTCACAGTCTCGTCCGCGACTGTATGCACCGCCGCGGATGTCGCATAGTCGGCGATTAACATGTCACCGTTGGTTGAGCAGCGCTTACCAAGCTGCGCGTCGGACACTTGCAGTCCGAGGTCACGCGAGCGCAGCAGGATCTCGCTTGAGCCCAGCGTGCCCGCGGCCAGCACGACCTTGCGCGCGCGTATTTTCAGCACTTCCCCCTCGCGCTTGCGTAGATCGGCATTAGTGTAGACACTGTTGACGATCCAACCGGTGCTGCCTTCCTTCTCGATACTGAGCACGGTCGCGCCGCTGAAGATTTCCGCGCCGGCTTGCTGAGCGCGAACGAGCAAATTGACGTCAAGCGAGTTCTTCGCACCGAAATTGCAGCCGGTCGCGCAATCACCGCAACGCACGCACTTATTGAGGTTGACGTTGCCTGAACTCGTCGAGTTTTTCATTGCGATCGTGATCGCAGCCGGGTGAAATTTGCCGGGCGGCGCGATGGCGCTGATCGATTGAAACTTCTGAGGTACGCCGTCAACATGATTGACGATCGTGTTTGGAACGCCACTGATGCTGGCGCCGACCAAATCTCGCGCGCGGTCGAAATACGACGTCCAGGTCGACAAGTTCTTTAACCCGCTTGGCCAGCCGGTCGTGAAAATGCCCGGCGCGGGCACTTCCATTACGCCCGCATTGATCAGTGAGCCGCCGCCAACCCCGTTCGCGACTACCGTTGTGACCTCTCCTCCGAGTCTGATGTCGAAGAGGCCTTCCTTGTTGTGGCCCTGGCGGATGTGCCCCGGCAACTCGCCCAAGCCGGTCGGAAACGAGCCCGGAAGATACTCCTTGCCCCGCTCTAGCACGCCAACCGTGATCGCCGCTCCGCCGTACTGGCGGCCAGCGAACGTCGCCGCAGCAATTGCACCGCCGTAACCGCTACCGATGATAATTAGGTCAAAATGCACTTCAGTAGGCGCTTGGCGCACGCGATGGATCAAGCGCTCGAAACCCTGCGAGATCCAGGCCGTTCCCGAGTCGGTGTCAAGCCCCCCGCCCCCAGCCATTATCTGCTTCCCGTTCGGGAAACAGAGGAGTAAAGGCGATTGATCAGACACCTCTCGGCGTTTTTGTAAATCAGGAGGTTGCTCGCGTTCTCGCCTCTCGGCATAACGCTCCCCCAGAGGTGCGTTGAACGGTGTAGTTGCATTGCCCAATCTAGCGGGTTTTGTTAGCTTGTGTAGTTGATTTTTGGCTGACGTTCTTCAAATCTTCAGGCGAGCCCCACGCCAAGCCATCCCGACAGAGCTCGCAAATTTTACTAGACGGGGTGGTAAGCCATTCTGGGTTCAGCGAAAACAGTCACGAGCCAGGTATTTGGCGCTTCCGCGGCAAGGCCCGCTCGCTTCCAGTGGGCTTCAAATTAGGCGGCGCCGAAAGCATTCGATGAATTCATGCGAAAATTGGTGATAGGATAAGGCGATTAGGGAATATTTTTGATAGTTACCCGCCTCGTCATCGGGAAGGCAAGAGTAATTGGTATGGTTGGCGCTCCTTGACCACTTTCTGCTTCTACTATGAGGAAAGAGGTTGTGAAAGAGACGGGTCGACTGCTCGAGAGTTTCTTGCCGTTGGAGTTGCTCAGTAAACTTTACGGGCCTCGCGGTGACCGGCCCGCGGCCGTTGAGTTTCCGGCAGCCGTCTTGTTCGTTGACGTGTCCAGGTACACAGCCTTGGTCGAACAGCTAGCCCGACGTGGGCAAGCAGGACTTGAAAGAATCCCCAGGCTGCTGAGCCTCTCTTACGGACGGTGCGCGGACCAAATCTACGATCGTGGCGGCGAGGTGCTGTACTTTGAGGGAGACTCTTTGGTCGCCTATTGGGCCGCGGACGACGACGATCTAGGAAGCGCAGTTCAGACCGCAGCCGCTTGCGCCGAGGCGATTTGCGGTGATCATAATGGAGACGCTTCGACCAGTGAAACCGACCCGGCCCTGCACGTCGGCGTGGGCGCCGGCAAGCTGTGGGCTGCGGCTCTTGGCGGCCAGCCCGTTTGGAATCTGGTCGCGGGCGGCAATGCGCTTATGCAAGCTGCAACATCGCAAGCGCTTGCTCGCCCTCGGGAGTACGTGTTATCCGACGCCGCGATACAAGCATTAGCGCATTCCAGAGTACGCAAGTTCGGTAACGTGGAGAAGCACCTTGAACTCCCCTCACCCCCTCCTCCCGTAGATTGGCTGATCTCTTTCCTGCCGCCGCAGCTCCGTGAGGCGGTACTTGCACCCGACCACGTTTCCATGGCTGGGCATCGCGAATTCGCGATCGACCTCGAAGGTCAAGAAATTGACACCCTGCTCGGTGCGATCCACGAGATACGACCCGTTTCCGCCGTCTTCGCACGAATTACCGGTTTAGATCCGCGCAACCCACTCGCACTCGCTCCGTTGCAGACTCTCTGCCTGTCGCTTCAAGAGAACCTGCGAGCACGAGGCGGACCGCCGGGGGAATTGTACTTTGACGAGAAAGGGCTGATTTTCAGCGGCGCATTCGGGGCGCGCGGAAATTTCCATCGCGATGACCCTTTCCGCGCCGTCGACGCTGCACGCGCGATGAATCGGACAATTAAGGGGCTGGGGCTCTCCACATCCGTTGGCGTAGCAACCGGCCACGCCCTTTTTTGCGTTGTCGGAAGCGCGCGCCGACGTCAACTAATGGTCCATGGTGCCCCCATGAATCGCGCAGCGCGGTTGATGACTGCGGTGTCGGCAGACGTTGTCTGCGATGCGCCGACGGAACGAGCCAATAGAACAGCGTTTTGCTTCGAACAACAAGGCACCTTACAGCTGGACGGCCTCGGGGACATGGCCGCCGTATTTCGCCCATTGGAGCCGCGCGTCGCGGTAGCTGTCCCTCCAACGCTGATTGGCCGGCAAAGCGAACTGGGGGTTTTAAAGCACACATTTGATGAAACACGCCGGGGAGGTACGCGCTTGCTCGCTGTTTTGGGCGAGCCAGGCATTGGCAAGACCGCATTGGTCACGGCTTTCATGGACAAGCTGCGGTCGACCGGGACGCCAGTCTCGGTAGCGCGTGCAGAGCGCGAAGATCGCCGAACATCGCTGTTACCTTGGCGGCGGGTGCTTGCGTCGCTCCTCGGTCTACCTTCCGACTGCAATGGATTGATTGTGCTCGAAAGGATTACAGCCAGGGTTCAAGAGAAACCGGCCATCGTCGGGCGACTGCCCTTGCTTGATGGTGTGTTGGGCATTGTGATCACGGAAAACGACAGCACGCGGCATCTGCAGGGCCCATACCGTGGTGATGCGACCATGCGTCTTCTGGGCGACCTGATAGGTGAGTTGGCGCCGCGCCCGCTTGTGTTGGTATTGGAGGACAGTCAGTGGCTCGACTCGGCATCGTGGCGCCTCATCGAGTGGATACTCGGATCCCTGTCATCATTGCTATTGATCGTGTGCGTGCGTATCGAGGAGATCCCGGAGGAATTGAAAAATTTACGACAGCGGGCCGAGGCGGCGCGAATGAATGCCACTCGGGCGGAAGCCGACGATCCGGCCCGATTCTGTCAGATCCTGGATCTCGATGAACTCGGCGAGGTGTCGATCCGCGAACTCGTCGCTCGAACTCTGGGAGGCGTGCCGCCGCATCAAGAACTGGCGAGCCGCATCTCAGCGTTAGCCGGAGGCAATCCTTTCTTTGCTGAGGAGATCTCGATAGCCCTGAAGAGCGAGGGGCTTGTCGCGGTGCGCGATGGTTTATGGCGCCCGATCCGCCCGCTGGACGACCTTCGTTACTTCGAAGGTGTTGAACGGGTCATCCAGGAGCGCGTTGATCTCTTGGAGACCGGTCCATTCAACCTTCTCAAGGCCGCCGCGGTGATTGGGCGCTCGTTTAGTGTCGCCGCCCTTCAGATATTGCTCAGGGGCGAGCTGCGTAGCAATGCTATTGAGGCTGCTATCGAGTCGCTGTTGGCAGTACACCTTGTGCGACATGGATTCGGTCCAGGCGAATACGAGTTTCGTCACGATCAAATTCGGGACGTCGTGTATAGCTTGATCTCGGTTGACGCACGGCAGCGCCTTCATGGACTCTTGGCTGACTGGATCGAGTCGAATCAATCGGCAACCGCGGGAGTGGAAATCGCGGCCCTCGTTCAGCACTTTGAGGCCGCTGGGAACACTGACAAGGCGGTCAAATATGCTGATTTGGCTGCCACGAGGGCCCTGCAGGTTGGTGCATTTCGAGAGGTCGAGGCCTTCCTGGGAATCTGCTTTAATCATGAGTCGCGGCAGCAACCTTGGAGCGCGGAGCAAAGGCTTCAAGCGATGCGTTGGTGGAGGCAGCTCGCCGAAGCGCATTATGGCCGTGGTGACATTCATGCTCAGGGCATTGCTGTGAGACGCGCGCTTACGATCGCCGGCGAACCGGTCCCCCGCTTCCGGACGACAACTTTAATCCGCCTGGTTGGGCGTGGGTTGCGGCTCGCAATGCAACAGACCTTCCCCCCGTCGTCGAAGTGGACGCAGCAAGGCGTGGGCTCATGGGAGCGGGAACTGGCTCGCTGCCTGAACCAAGCGGCAATGGTGGATTATTTCGAGCTTCGCTTTTCGCGTGGGATGTGCAACCTCGTTGGCGCTGTCAGTCATGCGGAACGGGCCGGGTTATGTATAGAAATGGCGGTAGCATCCGCGCAACTCGCATGCGGGCTCGGTATTATGGGTTGGCGGCGCGCGTGCAACTACTTCATGGCAAGGGCAGAACAGGTCGCGATCTCGCTCGCTGATCCGGCGGTCCATTCTCACGTGTGTCTCCTCGACGCGCTCTGGCATCTCGGGCGTTGTGAATGGTTGATGGTCGATCGTCGTCTCGATCAATCCCAAGAGCTGTGTCTCAAGGCAGGGGATCAGCTTAGTTGGTGTAACGCACAAGGTATACGCTTCTGGTCGTTGTACTATCGTGGCGATCTGAGCGCATTGGAGCCCGCTGCTCTCGCGCTGCTCTCACGCGCACAGAACGCTGGAAATATCCAGCAAGAGATTTGGGCCCTCCGATGCAAGGCGTTGTGCGTGCTTCATACGGACAGACCTCGCGAAGCGGTCGACATCCTGCGGCTGATCACGCCCGCGATGCTCGGTTCGGTTGATCTCGCCGCGCAGATTTCAGCAAAAGGCGCACTCGCGCTCGCTCTCGCCCGGGTTGGCTCGCATGCCGAAAGCGTCCAAGCCGCGATCGAGACCTTGCATCTGCTGCGCGAGATGCGTCGGCCGTCTTCCCATAGCACGCTGGTTGGCCTTTCCGGTGTTTCCGAAGTGCTGCTGCGCGGCCGGGAGGCAGGCCTATCGCGCGAGTACGATCAGTGGCGCCAGTGGGAGCGGCAAGCGCTCCACGAATTAGATCGCTACTGCCGTGTATTTCCCGTCGGCGCGGCGCAATACGGGCTGTGGACCGGCGTGGCACGCTGGTTGGATCGTCAAGAGGACCAAGCACTAATTGCTTGGAATGAGGCACTTGCGATCGCTCAGCGGCTTTCGTTACGCCAGGATGAGTCGATGATTGCAGCGGAGATGAGGCGCCGCCAAAAACCCAAGGCTGAGAGCAGCCCAAAGTAAGAGATTGCATCTTTGGGGAGTCACCGAGTGCGTCCGTTTGGGAAGTGCCATGGTCCGACCGGATTGGTCACTCGGGTGTTTTTCGCGATGTGTGTGCCAGTTCACAAAGTCCAAGCCAACTTCGGATTTAAAGAGTTAGCTTCTGGAGGGTGGATCCATGGCACGCTCGTTCGGCGGCGTAACCTCGTCCAACCTGGTAAGGTTTTCTTCGGGAATTTGCGTATTGGCAATTGCAGCGTCGGTGTCGGGCCTCACGACTCTAGTCATGGGTTGCGTGCCGACCTTTGCGCAGGGCGCTGTAACCTACCTTGACCAAGGTTGGACCGACGCTGAGAAGCAGTGGTGGTACACCGCCTCGCAAGGCTCGCGCCTAGTGCCCCTGTCTTGGTTAATGGCCCTCGAGCAGAGGGACGGCACAGACAAGTACCTGTCCGACGCGAACGTCCGAAAGCTCGGCTACTTACCGGACGGGACAACCGGCAACGCTTTGCCGCTCGGTTTCGTGGTTGATCAAGGGCCTGCCCCAGACGGCAGCCAGAAACCGTGGGTAGGCATGACCTGTGCCGCCTGCCACACCGGTGAGTTCACTTATGGCCGGCATCGGGTTCGGATCGACGGTGCCCCAACGCTTGCCGATTTCCAGAGCCTGACGGAGAGCCTACTTGCGTCCTTGGACGCTACACGGACCGACCTGCAGACGCTTGACCGCTTCGTGCGCGCGATACTCGGAGCCACCCCTTCCCCGCCCGATCGTGCGAGCCTCATTGCCGACCTCGACAGGCAGATTGCCTGGTTCACGCGACTGGCGGCGAAGAATGCCGCGCCTATCCGCTACGGACACGGCCGGCTTGATGCGCAGGGGCATATTCTGAACAAGATCGCGCTCAGCGTTGGGGCCTCCGAGCCCCTGATTGACTTTCCCTCCGATGCGCCGGCGAGCTACCCGTTCCTATGGACCACGCCCCAGCATGAGCCCGTGGTGCAGTGGAACGGCATCGCGCCGCAGCCCATTGTAGATCTAACGTTCAATGGCAAGACGTTCGATCTCGGCGCCATGCTGCGCAACACCACGGAGTTGATCGGTGTCTTTGGCTCGTTGGATGTCAACCTTGTGCCAGGCAGGGACGGCTATGCCTCAAGTCTGCGATTCGAAAACATGATTGACTTAGAAAACCTCGTAAAGCGTCTCAAGTCCCCGCGCTGGCCGCAACAACTCCTGCCACCGATTGACGTCAATCGGGCCAACGAAGGCCGCGCGCTTTACGCCAAGCACAAGTGCGACGATTGCCACACTGTTCTCGATCCGGCCACCGAGCTACAGGCAAAAGTCACGATCACCATGATCGGACTGAAAGACGTCGGCACAGACATCTGGCTTGCCTGCAACGCCTACCTGCACGAGTCGAAGTCTGGCCTGCTTGAAGGCCGTCCTAGTCTCGGCACAATTGCTGATGTGACCCCCACGTTTAACCTGCTCGTCAACATGAGCTTTAACATGATCGCCCGAGCGCAGCAGGCCCCCCCTTCCGAGCCAGCAATAAACGCCCACCGCAATTTGCGCAGGAGCAACATCGTTGCCACGGCTGCTGCTCCGGCCGTGGGCGATGCGCCTGAATACGACGATCCCGTTAAGGTACAGCGCGCGCAGCGTTGCCGCACCGAGCCCGATCCAATCCTGGCCTACAAACCGCGGCCTTTGAACGGCATCTGGGCTACAGCGCCCTATCTGCATAACGGCTCTGTGCCCACGCTCTACGAGCTTCTGCTGCCGCCGAACCAACGCAAGACGACGTTCTGGGTCGGCGGCACGCAGTTCGACCCCAACGACGTCGGCTTCAAATCGAATCCAGGCGATGGGCCGTTCGAGTTTCGCGTGCGTGATGCCAACGGAAAGATCATACCGGGTAACGACAATGCAGGGCATGACTACGGGACTGCCAGCATGACCAACGAGGAGCGCCGCGCATTGGTTGAATACCTCAAGACGTTATGAACGGTGCAAGAGGCCGACCGGTACCGTGCGGGCGCCGGAGGTTGGGCGTCAGTGCATTTTTGAGCGTGGGAATCTGGTTTATCCGCCGAAGGGCGGGCACAACGACTATGCGGGGCTCCTGGCAGCTTCAAATGCCTTTCTGAATGTGGACTGCACCCAATCGGCCGGCATGGATCAGCGGGCCCGGCATAAAGCAAATCCAAAGCTGGAAGTGGCATCTCGACTTAAGTCGTCTCTATCCATCAGCGCGTCAAAGAGGGTTCAACGAGGCGGCTGAACGCGGTCCGCTGGCGCCGGTTCGTCCAAGTGGTGCTGGGACTTCGGTCTACATCGTGCAAGCAACTCGGGAACCTACCCGCCTTTTCGTCGGCTGTTCTTTCTTGAGCCGGTCCCCTTGGGCGCAGAGATTGTCAATTTTGGCACGCATCCTTCCAAGAAGGAGTTCAACTGAGGCCGTCGATGTCCTCGCCCTTTGACGGATGCACCATCCTCCAAAACGGTCCGTGAACCGTTTTATTTGCCGGCTCAATTTTCTAGAGACTCAAAAACTACGTTGGCAAAGCGAGGGAATCTTGCCGGTCAATCGCGCCAAAATCGCGCTCGCATGCAACAATAATCTCTTCCGACAAGACCTTGTTAATGGATAAAAGTAACTCGGTTGTGCTCTATCTAGGGCGAGCGCCAAGTACTACGAAGGCGACATGCGCAGCAAGTGCGGCGGATTCGTGCTGATGCGGAATGGCACCTTGCATAAGGTGCGATAAGTGCGGCGGAACAACTGGGACGTCGGCGATTCGGTCGCGAGCATCACACTTGTCTGGCTCACGCGATTGCAGCGCCGGGCAAAGTTCGTCCCTTGTGCCTGTCGGAATTCAAACTCGCACGTACAGATGATGAAGTCCGCCGAGAAATGGCGTAGACAAAATGCGACCAACGGCATGTACTGTTCGCGGCGACGGCGCGTCCTTGTTGACCGAAAGGTGCGTGCGAGCCTCGTTATAGTAGGTCGCGTAAGATCGCAGCAGATGGCGAAGATGCCGCTCGCCGAACACGACAACGTGGTCAAGACATTCCCGCCGGATCGAACCGATCGCCCTTTCACAATATCCGTTCTGCCACGGCGATCGCGGCGCGGTTGGCCGATCCCGAATGCTCATCGCCCGAAGGCGGCGGATGAAGACGTCACCGTAGACGGCGTCGCGGTCACGAATGATGTATCGCGGCGCTACTTTCCAACCATAGGCCTCGGTGAGCTGGTGCGAAATCCATTCAGCCGTTGGGTGCGCGGTCACTCCCAGCCACAGGATTTGGCGGCGATCGTGATGCAGTATCAGCAACCCGTAGAGCAGTCGGAATGAGATTGTCGGAACCACGAACAGGTCCATCGACGCGATGCCGTCGGCGTGATTATGAAGGAATGTCTTCCACCCTTGGGACGGCGGTCGCCTTCCCCTCGCCATATACTTTGCAACGGTGGTTTGTCCGACATCGATGCC
>Ga0137415_10003905_pt1 | contig 14789 bp, 10 predicted proteins | sample CZODoug3_1_1_16f_FD_183082 | JGI IMG/M metagenome (GOLD analysis project Ga0137415, IMG submission 183082) | Vadose zone soil fungal communities from Angelo Coast Range Reserve, California, USA - CZODoug3_1_1_16fungal (Hybrid Assembly) | ecosystem: Environmental > Terrestrial > Soil > Vadose... | reverse complement strand
TGCCAGCTCTCGATGGCGCTGGACGCGGCCTGCACGAGCGCAGCGCGCAGTTCCGGGCTCACCCTGTCGGCGGCCACGATCGTGACCTTGTTGGCCTCGAGCCGCGCATAGTTCTGCTCGATGCGGCGCGTCAGCAGCTCCCAGAGCCAGGCCTGGGTGGCGTCGGCGCCGCGATCGACGACGCCGCGCAGGTCGACCGGGATTCGTGTCACGTCCTGCGAGCGCGTGAGTGAGAGGAGCTCCGAGACGATGTTCGCAGCGGTCCGTCGTTGCGCGTCGATCTTCGTGAGCCTCTCCAAGACGATCGGATCGGTCACGGCGCGGGCGATGCTCGCGGAGAGGAGGGCGATGTTCGTGAGCGGGGTGTTGATCTCGTGCGCGACGAACGCGGCGACCTGGCCCATGGAGGCTTGGCGCTCGCTCTCGAGGAGCCGACGCTGGTATTCCTTCTCCGGGGTCACGTCGCGGGCGACGACCTGCACGTAGGGATCGGTCCCTTCTTCGCGGATCACCCGCGAGCGGACGTGGAGGAACCGCCGGTCGGAGCCAGCGGGCTCCAACTGGATCTCGAACGGTTCCGCGATCGGCCGGTCGTGGAGGAGATCCCGTAGGTATTGGCGCGCGCTCTCGAGTTCCCGGGGAGGCAGCAATTCGCCGAGGTTGATTCCCCGGAGGGCTGCGGGGTCTTTGACGCCGATCATCGTGGCTCCGGCCGGGTTGACCTCGAGGATCGTGCCCCGGCGGTCGATCAGGAACGTCGCGTCCGCGGCGACCTCGAACAGCTGGCGGAACCGGGCCTCCGATCGACGGACGAGCTGCTCCGACCGTTTCTTCTCTGTGATGTCCCGTGCGATCGTGGAGCCTCCGATGAGGCGGCCTGCGCCGTCGCGGAGCGGCGACACCGAGACGGAGACGACGATCTTGCGTCCGTCCTTCCGAAGCCGCACGGTCTCAAAGGGCTCGATCTTGTCGCCGTTCCGGAGTCGGGCCATGACCCGCTCGAACTCCTTCTGTCGTTCCTCCGGCACGAGGATCTCGAGCTTCTTGCCGATCGCCTCCGCGGCACTGTACCCGTACATGTGCTCCGCGCCGGTGTTCCACGTCAGGATGTCGCCGGTGAGGCTCTTCGCGAAGACCGCGTCCTCGGAACTCTGGACGATCGCGGCGAGTCGTGCCTGCGCCTCTCGGGCGCCGACGAACTCGGTGATGTCGACGAGGGTCGTGATGATCGTCGGCTGGTCCCGCAGATCGAGGTACTCGATCGACATGAGCGCGCGTCGCACCTGACCCGCCTTCGTGCGGACCTGGACCTCGGCATCGCGGATCGACCCTCGTTCCTTGAGGCGCTCCCCGAGGACCTGCCGCTGCTGCTGATCGACCCACATCTCGAGCTCAAGGGACGAACGCCCGACGACCTCGGCCCGTTCGAACTCGAACAAACGAAGGAATTGCAGGTTCGCCTCGAGAAACCGCCCGTCGTGGAGCGAACTGATCGCCATGGGCACGGGACTCGCGTGGAAGGCCTTCTGGAATGCCTCGACCGAAGCGCGCCGAGAGGCCTCGGCCTTATCCCGTTCGAAAATCTGGCCGATCCGACTCCCGATGTCGGCCAGGAGGTCGAGCAGGGGCTCGTCCGGTTCTCGGATCGTCTGGCTGAACAGGACCGCGACGGCCTCGACGCCGGAACGAGCGCGGATTGGGAACCCGACGGCGCTGCGGAGGCCGAACCGCTCCGAATACTCGGCCCACCCCAGTTCCGCCTCCTCGCGCAAGTCGCGGATCCAGACGGGCGCGTCCCGCTGCCACACGCGGCCGACGAGGCCGACCCCCGGTCGGACGGTGAGGCCGGCGGCCGCAATCTCGCGGCCGTGCATGTCCCTCAGGCCCGGCGCATGCCACGTCCCGTCGAGTCGGAGCACGGACGCTGCTGGATCATAGAGCCAGACTTCCCCGAGGGCCCATTCCTCCGCCTGGCAGATCTCTGCGATCGCTTGGGGCGCCACCTCGGCAAAGGACTTCGCATCGATGAGCACGCGGGTGACGGCGATCTCGGTGGCACGGTGGCGGTCGCCCCGCAACCGCTCCGTGACGTCGTTCAAGAGGGCGAGTCGGGCGCGTCGAGTGAGAATCGTCACCTCGGTCGAGAGGAGCTCCACGTCGAAGACGCTCCCGTCCTTCTTTCGGTGCGACCAGATCCCGGTCATCCGGTCCGTCGGTTTCAGGGTCCTCAAGGCTTCCCGAAGGCGGGCGACGTCCTCCCTCGGCCCGATGTCCCCGAGCGTCATCGCGAGGAACTCGGACCGAGAATAGCCGTACTTCTGGACCGCGGCGTCGTTCACGTCGAGGAATCGAAGGGTCTCGAGATCGAAGACCCACATCGGGAGCGGATTCTTCTCAAACAGGAGTCGATAAGCCTCCGTTTCCGCCGTGGCGCTTCCCTGCTTCTGCCTTTCTTCCGTCTCCGTACGGCCCCCCGCGACGGCGACTCGCCCTTCACTCGGTGGGCATGTGGGGCACAGTTGTCCCGTTCGCCGGGCGCGGTTTTTCGCATGCGGAGGTAGCGGCTTAAAGATTTCGCGCGAGATGTTCAATCTTGGTTACGTCCTAACCTGAACATGCATCCAGGATTTTGGTGAGCTGGCTCCCCTCATTGAGGCGGGGTTCCGCCGATCCTTTCCTGCGCGCCCATGTACGGCCGTAACACCTTCGGCACCGACACGCTCCCGTCCGCATTCTGAAAATTCTCGAGCACCGCGACGAGTCCGCGGGAGGTCGCCATCGCGGTCGCATTCAGCGTGTGGGGGACAAACTTCTCGCCGCCGACCTTGCCCGCCCGGATGTTCAGTCGCCGGGCCTGGTAGTCCGTGCAGTTGCTGCAGCTGATCACCTCGCGGTATGCCTGCTGTCGTGGAAACCACGCTTCGATGTCGTACTTCTTCGCCGCAACCGTCCCGATGTCTCCGGTACAGACGTTCACGACGCGATACGGGATTTCGAGAGCGCGGTAGATCGCCTCGCCGTTGGCCCGGAGTTTCTCGTGCCAGGTCCAGCTGTCCTCCGGGCGGCAGAAGACGAACTGCTCGACCTTGTTGAACTGGTGCATCCGGAACAGGCCCTTCGTGTCCACGCCGTGGGCGCCTATCTCGCGGCGGAACTGAGTCGCCATCCCGGTCAAGGTGAGAGGGAGCCGGCCGACGTCGATCACCTCGTCCATGAACATCGCCCCCATCGGATGTTCCGACGTCGCGATCAAGTAGAGGTCCTCGCCGTCGATCTTGTACATCACGTTCTCGAAGTCCGTGAGGTCGACGACGCCCTCGTAGGCGGCCCGGCGCATGAAGAACGGCGGGAAGACCGCGGTGAAGCCCTGCTTCACCATGTAGTCCAGGGCGAAGGAGAGCAGCGCTTGGTCCAGGCGAACGAGGTCTCCGAGCAAGTACACGAATCCCGCGCCCGCAATCTTGCGTCCTCGCTCGAAGTCGGCCAGGCGGAGGCCCTCGAGCAGCTCGCCGTGCGGGCGGAGCTCGAAGTCGACCTTCCGCGGCGTCCCCCAGCGGGCGACCTCCACGTTCTCCGTGTCGTCCTTCCCGACAGGCACGCTTTCGTGGAGCAGATTCGGCAGCCGCAGCAGTCCGTCCCGGACCTTCCCGGCGAGTTCATCGATCCGGCCGTCCAACGCGGCGATCTTCTTCGGCAACTCCGCGGCTTCCTTGCGCAACTTGTCCGTGCTCTTGCCGGCCTTCTTGGCTTCCGCGATTTCCTTCGTGATCTCGTTCCGACGACGCTTCAGGGCGTCACCTTCGGCGAGGGCCTTCCGCCATTCTTTGTCCCACTGAATCACGGAGTCGAGGAGTCTCTCCTTGTCCGGCGCGTGGCGCTTGGCCAAGTCCTTGCGGATGGCGTCCGGGGTCTCCCGGACGAGTCGGATGTCGAGCAAGCCACGACACGATGCGAGGGAGCCTATTTGTAGGTTGTTCGGAAGGGAGAAATCGAAGGCGTCGGGACGAAAGGACGTCCGCGGGACGTCACACGATCTCATCGATGATCTCGCGAATCTCGCGGCCGCGGGCCTTCATCGCGAGCTTCACGAGTCCGAGATTCTCGTCCGCGGGCAGGACACAGGTGAGAGTGAATCCGTTTCCGAGGAGCTGCACGAGCACCCTCCAACCACCGGCCTCGATCAGGACATCGTCCGGCTCGGGGAGGTTCAGGCTCGAAGTGACTTTCGTCGCGGCGGACATGGCCAGGGTCGCCATCGCGGTCGTCGTCATGGATGAGGGGCCTCGGAACGTCGAGACGATCGGGAGGCCGCTTCTGTCCCCGACGACCAAGGCGCGCACCCCGCCGATCTCGGTCGCGAGGGACTCGAGCACGTGGCCCAGCGCCTCGTCCGAGGAACGCATGGTCACCTCGATCGACACGCCCAGCGTCAGGGTCTCCAATTCTTTGCGTGCCATCAACTGTTGCCGTGCCATGGAGACAATGTTCCTAGGCGGACACATAAAGAGGTTGGGCAAGTCCGCTTGACCGACCGCTCGCAGGATTATTGTCACGGCCGATAACCGAGGACGGACGCTTATATCGGTTCACCGACCACGGATTCGACGAAGGGATTCCCCATGCCCCGCCAACGCCTAATCGTCGCCACGCTCCTGTTTCTCGGAGCCTTCGCGGTCATCGCCCAGCTCGCCTGGAACACTGCGACCGCCACGAGCGGCCCCTGGTTTTCTCCCGCGATCTCGAGGGACGTCTACTCGACCACGATGATCGCGGCGACCGTCCTCGTCGCCGTCCTCGCGGCCCTCGCCTCCGGCCAGTCCGCCTCGGCGGCCCGAGAGGCCCGTGCCCTCGACCTCCGATTGAATATCCTGCGCGGCAGCGGCGCGATGGTCTCCGGCTCCGGCGGGATCGACATCGATGCCGACATCGAAGACACCCTCAATGAGATCCTCGGGGGCGTCGACGGCTCGGCCGCACCCATGGTGACGATGGACCGAGAGGCTCATGACACGCTCGTCGCCGTCACGACGGAGGGGAAGGCCCTACGCCAAGACGTCGTCCTCCGGGAGGTCGCCCGGGCGCGCTCAGCCCTCCACAAGGCCGGTTCTCGAATCTGGACCGCGGTCGCGGCTCCGATGGCCGCGGGAATCGTGTTCCTCGGCCTTGCCGGCGCCATGCTCCCGGGCTCGGAAGGATTCGCGATCAGTCACTACATGACGAACACGGCGCTCATCCTGTTCCTCGGCTACGGCTGGCCCGTCCTGGTTGGATGGTTCGCAGTCAGTCTCGGCTTTACTCGGGCTCAAGAGAGTCGGCACACGCCGGAGTCGAAACACGCGTAAACCGCAGTCCGATTCGTCGGCCCCGGACGTCAGAGAAAGAGCGCGCTGTTCTCCCCGATGATCAGTTGCTGTCCTTTCGGAAGGCGGCCGTCCGCCGAACGCACGGTGGCATAACGGCCGATGAGACTGTTCACGATCTTGTGTCGCGTCTCGATGATCGCCTCGCCGACCACGATCGACGATTCGATGTCCGCACCGACGAGTTGGGATCCGTCGCCGATCGACGTGTACGGGCCGACATAGGTCTCCGGGCCGATGACGCAGTCTTGACCGATCACAGCGGGACCTCGGATGACGCTTCCCGCTTTGACCACGCTCCGCGCGCCGATCCGGACGCGGCCTTCCACGCGCGCTCCCGGTTCCACCGTGCCCTCGATCTCGCGTGCGATGTCTTCCAGGAGCAGGTGGTTCGCCTCGAGGATGTCCTCCGGTTTTCCGGTGTCCTTCCACCAGCCCGTCACGACGTGAGCCTTGATCGATCGGCCCTGGGACCGCAGATGGTCGAGGGCCTCCGTGATCTCAAGTTCGTTGCGCCATGACGGTTTCAGGGATTGGATGATCGGGAAGATGCTCTTCCGGAGCAGATAGATCCCGACCAGGGCGAGGTCGCTCTTCGGTTCCTTCGGCTTCTCGACAAGGGAGAGGATGTGCCCCTTGGGATCAAGCTCCGCCACGCCGAACTTGTCCGGGTTCGGGACGTGGCACAGCATGACCTCGGCCTCGTAGGCGTGTTCCTCGAACTCGCGGACCATCGGGCGGATCCCGCCCTTGAGGACGTTGTCCCCGAGGTACACGCAGAACGGTTCGTCGCCGAGGAATGACTCGGCGCACCGGATCGCGTGCGCGATCCCTGCGGGGAATCCTTGGACGACGTACGTGATTCGCACGCCGTGGGCGCCACCGTCCCCGAGGAGCTCCTTCACCTTTTCCGGCATCACGTCGCCGAGGATCACGCCGATGTCCGTGATGCCCGCATCCCGGAGGTCTTCGAGGCAATACAGGATGTTCGGCTTGTTCGCGAGCGGGATCAGCTGCTTCGGGCCCGTGTGCGTCAGCGGTCGAAGTCGGGTCCCGTGGCCCCCCGCCAAGATGAGTCCCTTCATCCCGACACCCAGGACTTGAACGGCACCGGCGGCACAAAGCTATCGAGGCTCCGCTGCTCCTTCATCGCGGCGATCCCCTCGTCCGCGGACAGGACCGCGATCCGATGGCGCTTCGCCTTCGCGCTCGAGAGGGAGGAATCCGCCGGCCGGGGTGTTTTCAGGTGGAGGTCGGCCGAACGCACGGGCTTGACCATCGCGGGGGCGAGTCCGAAGGCGTTCACGAGGCGGACCGCGAACTCGTACCGGCTCATTCCGTCCGCGCCCGCGAGATGATACACGCCGCCGTCCGGTACTTTCAGGAGTTGCAGGATCCCCGCTGCGAGGCTGTCCGCGAACGTCGGAGAACCAATCCGATCGGTGGCCACGTCGATGGGCTTCCCCTCTCGGGCGGAGCCGAGGGCCCATGTCGCGAAGTTCAGATGCCTGTCGTCCCAGCCGTAGGGGAGGCTCGGACGGACCACGAGGTGGTCGGCGGTTGCCGCGAGGACGGCGTGCTCGCCTGCGAGCTTGGTCTCCCCGTAGTAGTTCACGGGCCTCGGGACGTCCTGTTCGCGGTACTGCCCCTTCTCTCCATCGAAGACGGAGTCCGTGGAGACGAACAGGTACCGTGCTCCGATGTCCGTCGCAACCCGAGCGAGAGACCCCGTCGATCCGGCATTCACTTGCCACGCGAGGTCCCGCTCCACCTCGCACCGGTCGACGTCGTTCATCGCCGCGGTGTCCACGACCGCCGACGGCTTCGTCTTGCGTAGGAGGGCCATGCCCGCTTCGACATGGTCCTTGGAGACCTCGACGAAGTCGACGCCGGGGATCTTTGGTTTCGCTGCGCGGATGGTCGCTACGACCCTGAACGATTCACGGGCAAGGGCCGCGACCTTTCCGCCAACAAGGCTACTGCCGCCCAGGACGAGCAACGCTTCCATGCCCTCTGCTTCCACGGTCGGCGCGGGAATCGGCGACGAACGGAGTCCATCCTTCGTCAGTACAAAAGCGTAGCGGCATTCCGCATGGGTCTTGCGCCGCACGCCCCTCCATATTAAAGGGTTGGTAGCGGGATCGGCCCACCTAGGGTCCCCCGGCCGTGTGCGCTCTTGTGCTCAGGGTGCCACGAAAGGCACTTATATAGTCCAGGATAGCCTTTGGTCCGGAGGGCGGAGGCGAGCATTGAGAAACTACCAGCGAGCATTGGGCATCGTCCTCGCCGCGGTGGTCATCGCCGCGGGCGCTTGGCTCGCGGTCTCCTCGACCCGGGGAGCCTCGACCGGATTTCAATTCTCGGCGGCGGGCGACTTCGGTGCGTGGACCGGCTTCCGGACCAGTTTGGACAAACTCAATGCGTCAGGCTCGCAGTTCGCGTTGGCCCTAGGCGATCTGAGCTACGGTGGGGATACGGGCTACGCGAACACGACCGAGGCGGCGTGGTGCCTCAAGTTCAAGAAGTTCTTCCCCAGCGTCGCCATCATCGCCGGCAATCACGACACCGGCGCGTTCCCTCCCGGGGAAGGGAACATCAACAATTACACGAAGTATTGTCCCTTCCCGTTCAAGAACATCCAGGTCACCGGGGAGTACGGCAAACAGTACTATTTCGACTACCCGCGGAAGAACCCGCTCGCCCGATTCATCCTGATCTCGCCGGACCTCGTCTTCGTCGTCGATGGCGGCGAGCATTACGTCTACGATGTCGACACCCCGCGGTTCCAGTGGACGCACGACGCGATCGAATCCGCCCGGGCGGGAGGAATCCCATGGGTCATCGTGGGGATGCACAAGCCCTGCATCGGCGCCGGCGAGCATCAGTGCGAGACGGGGCCGGACATCCTGAACCTCCTCCTGAACGAGAAGGTCGACCTGATCCTGAACGCGCACAACCACAACTACGAACGGAGCCATCAGCTGGCCCTGGGCGCGGGCAGCTGCGCGGCGATCCAGCTCCATGTCTTCAATGGGGACTGCATCGTCCACAATGGGGCGGACGGAAAATACCAACGCGGGAGCGGATCGGTCCTCGTGATTGCCGGGACCGGCGGTCGGTCGGTCGACGAGTTCGTCACCGGCGACCCCTACGCGGGGTACTTCTCGGCGTGGATGGGCAACAACACCGCGGGCAACGGGAACGGCATCGTCACCGTGGAGGTCGCGCCGGACCACATCGCCTTGCGCACTGACTTCGACGGGTCCTACTCCGACTCCTTCACGATCGGGGAGTTCGGCCTGTTCGCGAGTTTCGTCCAAAACCTCCCCGTCACCGCACCGATGATGATCGGCCTGGTCGGCTTTGGCGTCGGCACCTTCCTGGTCTGGCGTGCAAGGCGCGCCGGGTTGAAGGCTCGGGACTTCGGGTCCCGAGCACGATGACCGCGGGTCCGGACGACGGGAAAGGGCCACGTGGATGGACCCTTCACCCGACGTGGGAGAGGTGCCGATGAATACCGTCTTGAGGCCCGAAACGAATGACGATTGAAGTCCATCCCATGCGGTCACAAGAGGCCCCCCACGGCGACGAGACCACGGCCGCCCGCCGGTTCGCGGTATCGTCGCGTGCGGATCTGAGACGCAGGCTCTATCCGTTGATCGGCCCGGACGGAGCGGGGAAGACCACAATCGCCCGCGACATCGCGGACCGCCTCCATCGGTACGGGGTCAAGACCCGGGTCTCCTGGATGCGGTCGCCTCGCATCATCACGCTCGCCGTGCTCGGAATCCTTCGATTGTCGCGGCTCGCGAAGACCGTGCGGATGGGAGACCATGACGACGTGCACACGGACCTGAGTCATCATCCGTTCCTCCTGCATCTGTTCGCATGGTCCGTCACCTTCGACTACTTCCTCGGTTTCTTCGGCAAGGTAACGGTTCCACGACTCCTTCTGCGTCGAGCGATCATCTGCGATCGTTTCGCCTGGGACGCCTTGGTGGACCTCGGACTCGCGTCCGGACTCGACGAAGGCATCTTGGACCTCCCGCCAGGGGCGATCCTCCTCGGTCTCGCCCGGAAGCATGGCGGGGTCCTCGTCACGGCGGCGCCCGAAGAACTCATCCGACGTCGTCCGATTCTCTCCCTCGACCCGCGGCTCTCGCGGCGGCTGCGCCTCTACGACCTGTTCGCTCGACGCTTCGGCTTGGGGATCATCGACAGCGGGAAGACCCCCGAGAAGGTCTGCGTCTCGATGGCCGCCGAGTACCTCGGCCTCCCGGCCGAGTGAGGGTCCGAGGTCGCTCCGATGCTCCGACCGAAGAGGCCCGCCAACAAAATCCGGACAACCCTAAAATACGGCCCAGAGGCATCGTTACCGGACTCGAGGGGAGACGCTTTTCCCGCGAGATGCGCGCGTTCGAACATCACCGGGAGGAAGAGCACATGAGGATCGCCGTCGCGGCCCCGGAGTTCGGACGCATCTGGGGCGGGATCGGGACGTATCTCGGTCAGTGGCTCCGAGGGGTCGGGTCGAAGCACGAGGTCACGATGTTGACCGCCCACAAGAGCGATTCCGCCGACGCGGGCGTGCGGACCGTGCCGCTCACGAACGGGGGCGGCGTGATGGCGACCTACCTGAAGTTCCAATTGGCCCTCCGGCGGCAGTGGCCCGATCTGATCCGTGAGTATCGTCCCGACCTGCTCATCGTCCACCACGCCCAGATGCCGGACCTCCTCACGCCGTACGAGCGATGCCCCGTCGTCGTCACGACCCACACCACGATCCTCGGACAGTCGAAGGGCATCGCGGAGGCCGTCCGTCACGGCGGCCCCTTGGACGAGACGGAGAAGACGACGCTGGCCGGACTCCCCGCGCTCCTTCCCGCGGAGCTGTACTACTGGAAGCGGGTGCGGCACGCCCTGTTCGTCTCCGGCGCGGTGCGGGACGAGGTTCAGGGGACATACGGGCCGGCTCTCCGGACGTCCGCGACCGTCTTGAACGGTTTCGCGTTGGACGGAACACCGTCCACCGCAGCGGGAGGAAAGGTCTACGACAACGAGCCGGAATACATCCTTTACACGGGCCGGCTCCTGGGATGGAAAGGCCTTGCCGTCCTCCTACAGGCCCTGCTCCACGTGCATCGACCCGAGCGACTCCTCGTGACTGGCAGCGGGAATGTGTCCGCCTGGAGGAAGTACGCAGCGTCGCTCGGCCTTTCGACGGACCGGGTCCAGTTCCTCGGCGCGATCCCGCGGCCGGACCTCCTGTCGCGATTGCAAGGCGCGAAACTCGTCGTCCTCCCCAGTTTCATGGAGAGCTGTCCCTATTCACTGATCGAGGCGATGGCCTTTCAGAAGCCGATCGTCGCTTCCTCGATCCCAGGAGTCCTGGACATGGTGGAGGACGGCGTCTCCGCCCTCTTGGTCCCGCCGGGAGACCCTGTCGCCCTGGGAGCCGCCATCGACCGGGTCCTCGATGACGAAGCGTTGGGCGCGCGCCTCGGACGTGCGGCCGCGTCGACGGCGAGGGAGCGTTTCTCCGTGGAGCGGATGGGCGCCCAAACCCTGACGTATTTGGATCAGGTCCTCGCGGCTTCCTAGGTCAAAGGCCGCCGGACGTATCCTCAACGTTTGGCGAGCGGGTCGTCGGAAGGACCGGCTCCGGTGGTCGTCGTTTCGGACCTCCAGGGGCCCGACGACTTCCATCGGGCCATCGAGGCCGGTCTGGCTCGAGGCGCGATGGCGAGCCGCGACCAAAGGTCGACGTATTCTCGGAGGGCGCGAGTCGTGGAGTATCGTTCGACCGCGACTTGGCGCGCTCCGTCGCGCAGTCGTCGATGCAACGTCGGGTCCTCCGCGATTTCCAAGAGACGCTTCCCCGCTTCGGGCTGGTCATGGACGGCGAATCCACTGACTCCGGGAAGCACGGCCTCCCCGGTCCCCGGGACGTCCGTCGTGAGGATCGGAATCCCCTTCGCAAGGCACTCCAGCCAAGCGAGCGGAGGCGCCGCGGTCGATCGCGTATCTTGGATCGGCGAGAGGAGCAGGTCCGCAGATCCCACCGCCGCATGGAACAACTCTGCCGAACCGAACACCTGCAGCCGCGGGCGCTCGAACCGCTTCAACGATTCTTGGTAGTGCTCCGGTTTGAGACAGAACAGGAACACGAGTCCGGGCGGACCGTGCTCCAACGCGAATTCGGCGGTCCGGAGCGCGGTCTGCAAGTCGGCCACGTTCGTCTGCTGGAGGAAGCCGGTCCACATCACGACGAACTGACCGTCGTCCAGTCCGAGCTTGATGCGGGCCGCGGATCGCTCCGCGGGGGACGGCGGCGAGAGGCGATCCACGTCGATTCCCCAGCGGATCCGGCGCACCCGCTCCGGAGGAATGCCCAGTTCGAGGAGTCGCTGTCGGTATGCGTCGGAAAAGGGCACGATCACGTTGAAGCTGGAGAAACTCGCCTGCAGGAACAGGTCATACAGGCGCGACGTCCGGTAGTACGTCGGCGCCGAGATCGTGAGCGGGACCTGGCCGCAGGCCGCCCGGAGTCCGATCATCGCCGGGCCGTAGTTGTCCGCGAAGTGCACCACGTCGGGACGGAATTCCCGCAACTGTTGGCGGACCTCCTGGACGATCCTCGGAAGGCTCGCCGTGCGGCTCGCGTAGTTGTTCGTTCCCGCCAGGTAGCGGTATTCGGGATTGAAGCGCTGGTCGGGTCGGAGATATACCGGAACCGATTCGATCCGACGAATCGGGAGGTCGCTCGGGGGCAACGGGTCGAGCATGAGGGACAGGACCTGGACCTCGTGTCCCTGGCCGATCAAGCCGCGGATCATGTCGAGCCAGAAGTTCTTGTCCCCTCCGTGGCGGAACGGCAGGATCCGGGTCCCAACGACGACGACACGCAGGTGAGCGTTGTCACCCGACGTCTCGACGGCGGGGGTCTGCGAATTGTCCTCCGGGAAGAGCGCCACTCAACTCCCTCCTCCGCTCCGGTCGTACCCGAGGTTGTAGGGGATCGCGCTGGGGATGAACCGATGACGCTTCGCATCGATCAGGGTCATGTCGCCGACCGCGGAGATCGTGTGAATCCCGTCCGGGAAGGGGCTGTCCGCGAGGGGCTGGATCACGGCCGCGGGCTCCTCGGCGAATTCCGTCGGAGTGAGGCGCAGGATTCGGTTCACCGTGATTCCTCCCCCGTACGTGCGGGTGCAGTCCTGGGCGGGGCGGTACAGATCCCCGTCGTGGACGAACGGCGTCCCTCCCGGCCTCGAGGACCGCACATCCGACTTGACCGGGTTCAGCGCATGCGGCTCCCATGGTCCTTCGAGATCGCGGGCGTGATAGACGTACAGGTTCACGTACTGACCCGCGTCCAGGTCGGTGTTCATCAGCCACCAACGTCCCTCGTGGCGGAAGATCGTGTTGTCCAGTGCCGCGGGGCCTTTCAAGATCGTCGCGATCTTGTCCCACTCGGTCGGGAATTCCACCGCACGGTACAGGTTCACTTCGCGGGCATGATGGGTCTCCGGGACACAGAGGATGTCCCCGTTGTTCGCGAACAGGTACGGGTAGGACGCATGGACCGGCAGGTCAAGGGCGACCTTCGGTTTCGCCGGAGGACCGGCGGCGCTCGCTTCGACGGTCGCGATGACGCCCTTCGTCGTGCGGTACAGGAAATCTTCGTAGACGATGTGCGCGGTCCCATCGACCTCGGCGCCGAACGGATCCGCGATGAACCGGCCGTCCCCCGGAGTCTGGAGCCATCGAACCGGGAGATGGGGCTGCGGCTGGAGGAACGAGGCGATCGGTCGGTCGACCACTCCGATGCACCACTCCTCATGGCGGAGGAGGGCCCGGCTTCCCCGCCGGATCGCGTGTCGGCTCTCCTTCCCCCAGAACCGGATCATCTGGAGGTTCGTCGGGGCCGTGAAGACCGGCGCGGTGCTTTTCGTCGGCGGCTGATCGATGTAACCGGCGTGGCCCTCGCGGATGTCTTTGCACACACTCGCGGGCCATCCGGCCGAGCCGAAATGCAACTGATCGAGGTTCCGTCTCCAGGACTGGAGGATCGTCGGGAAGTATCCCTTCCGAAGGACGATGCCGCCATCGAGACGGTCCGTCAACCGCTGGAGGATGGCTCCGTTCACGCGGTCTCCCAGGTAGATCTCCCAGAAGCCGGGCGGCATGCCTCGGTACTTCATCTCGTCGTCGTGGTGGAAGGACCATAGACCGTAACGGGCCGCGCGAAGGATCTCGCCGCGGACGATGCCGAATGCGAACCGCAGGATGAAATCGAGATCGTTTTCTCGGATCCTCCGGATGTCCGAGTCCTCGAAATACTCCGAGAATTTTCCTTTCGTCTTCACGCGACAGCGGAGGGTCGGGACCTTTCCCAGTTGCGTCGTCATGTCAACGGGCCGCATCGCGCTCGGGCGAAGGAGCTCCTGATAAATCTGGAACAGAAAGCGGTCACGGCGGAGCTTGCGGAGCCGCTGAACCCCAGCGGCCTGGTCCTCGGGGACGATGAGCACTGCGGGAGTGACGTCAGGGAGGCGGAGGAGTTCCTCGACGCACTTCGCCATCCACGCCGAGAGGACCGGTCCGTTGCACATGATGCCGAACCGGATCGGGCGATCCGATGTCGTCACGGGCCCCTACCCGGCCGGAGGCCATCCTCGAGACTGAGAAGCCTCGGCGCTTCGTGACCGCTTGCAAGCATCTGGAACGGGCCCCTCTTGCCACAGTGCGTCGCCGCACTATCGCTAGCGTACGCATTCTTATGGAGAGCTAGTACCTGAAAGCATCTTACGGGCGAGTAAGTAGTTTACGATTACCACTGAACCGAGCCACCAATCGCCGCGCGAGGACGAGGTCGTTCGCCTCCGTTGGAGCCCGAGAACCGGATTCACTAGAGCGCTCGAATTGGAGCGGTGCCGAGAATATTTAGCCTATCGCCGAATGCAGCGAATCGGTTTTCCGTCGCGGACGGATAGAGCGTCACGAGGGCGGTAGGTGGAGTCACTTCGGATTGCGATAATCACCGAAACACTCCCCCAGGCGAAGGTCAACCTGCAGCCCTGGAGGTATCTGGGCGATCTTGCCCAGGCTCTTCAGCTCGAGGGACACGAGGCCTCGGTCCTCACGAACGACACGGACCTGACGGACTGGAACGGCGTCCGCGTCGATCGCCATCCGAGGAGGGACGATTTCCGCTCGCTCCGCGGACTCCGAGAACAGGTCCGTCTGCGACATCTGGACTTCGGCATCTTTCGGCTCACCGCGGGCCTGTTCTTCTCCGCGAGCCGCGGTCCACCCGCGATTCCGACAGAAGGCCGATTGGCCGGTATCTTCCTCCGCCCTCTCCATAGCGGGAGGGATCTGGCCCAACGCTTCCTCGATCCCACCTTGGTTCCCGAGATCCGGATC
>Ga0137415_10003904_pt1 | contig 14790 bp, 10 predicted proteins | sample CZODoug3_1_1_16f_FD_183082 | JGI IMG/M metagenome (GOLD analysis project Ga0137415, IMG submission 183082) | Vadose zone soil fungal communities from Angelo Coast Range Reserve, California, USA - CZODoug3_1_1_16fungal (Hybrid Assembly) | ecosystem: Environmental > Terrestrial > Soil > Vadose... | reverse complement strand
GCCGCTTCGATCGCCTGCGCGGCAATTTCGGCAGGGGTGACGGGCAGATGCGGACTCATACTTGGCGTGTGCACCGCACCGGTCACTGCGCAGCTGATGATCACCTTGCTCATATTGCCTCAATGATTGGTTGGGAGAGCGTCAGTCGATGGGCCGATCCATCTCATCCACCGAACGCCACCACTCCGTTACGATCAAGTGTCTTCTTTCGCCGGCTCACCCGAGGCGCCCAGCCCTGCCAAGTATCCAAAGGTGAGTGCAGGGCCGATCGTGCCGCCCGCTCCCCAGTAGCCTTGCGCGGCAGGAGACGCGATGCAGTTACCTGCGCCATAGAGGCCGGGAATGGGGCGCCCGTGCGTATCCAAGACTTGCGCCTTGCCGTTGATGACAGGACCGCCGTTGGTGTCCAAGGTCCCCGCGGCGAGAATGATCGCGTACAAGGGACCATCCTTGTCGATCGCGTGGACCGTCGGGTTCGACGTGCGATTGGCCGGCCATGTGGTATCGGTACGTTCCTTGGAGTTGATGATCGAGTGCCACTCGGTGTCGTAAGGGTACTTACCGCGCATGAACTGCAAGTCCACGCCGCGCGCCGCGTCTTGATTGAATCGATCGACCTGCCTCGTCAAGGCGCCGGCGAAATCGGGAGACAGGGTGATTTTGCCGATCCGTTTTGCATGGGAATTCAGTCGATCTTGGATGGCGCTTCTCAACGATGAAATACCGCGGGCGCCGATCACATAGCTTTGTCGGTCGCCTGGTTCCGGCAGCGGGAAGTTGCCCGCGAAAAGTTCCGCGGTCCGTTGATCGTAGATCATGAACAGCAGCATGTTGGGAAACTCCGACTCGACCGGGTCGTATTCAAAATGAACCCGCGTCCGCTCGTTGTAGTTTCTCTTTTCGTTGACGACACGTTGGCCGTACTTGTTGACTAGAATCATGCTGTCGCCGGGGGGCTGCCACACATCGCGCGCCACGCTCGGGGATTCCAAGGCGCTTTCGAGCACCAACTCTGCGCGCCAGGCACCGACCATATTGCCCAACATCGCGCCCGTCTCGATGCCGAGGCGCACGAAATCCCCCTGGTTGGTCGGCACGGCACAGCCGCCCCAGTTTGGCCCCGGCTGAAAATTGAGCACCATGTCCGGATCGTGCGTAAAACCGCCCGAGGCGAAAACGACGGCCTTCTTCGCCTGTATCAGCGACTCGCCGTCCGCCGACTTGACGGTAAGTCCGATGACCTCTCCGCGCGCATTGCGCTCGACTCGGGATGCCGCATGCTTTGTCAGCACTTCGACTCGATTCGCTTCCAATTTCAAGCGAAGCTGTCGTATCAATTCCCGGCCGTTGCCGTAATTTCCGTCCGCCCTTTTCGGGAGAAGAATTCTCTGGCGCATGGGCTTATTGGTCGGCACGTGATCGAGGTAGTCCGGCAATGCGACCGTCGTCGATAGCAGGGCGTTCATGGACTCGAGCGCCTCGATGGCGCCGGCGGCGTTATCGTAGTACGCCTCGATCAGCTCGTATTCGCGCTCGCCGACACCCCACCGAGGGTCATCGTCCCGATATAGCGCAGGATAAGACACGCGCACCATGTAGCGAATCGCATCGTCCTTGGGGTCCGCGATCCCTGCCTGTCTCATGATGTGGTTGTTCGGTATCCAGTAGGCGCCATCGGACTTAGCGGTTGTACCGCCGATCGCCGGCGCCTTTTCGATGACGATAATCTGATTGCCTCGCGACGCCGCCGACAACGCCGCCGCGAGCCCGGCTGCGCCGCTTCCGACCACCACGACATCTGCGCTCTTTGACCAGGCCCGCGACCGGGTGGCCGACGGCGCCTCACGCGCGAACCCGGCCACGCCCATCAATGCAGCCGAGCCGACCAGAAATCGCCGACGAGACCGGGGTACGTCGTTGCCTGAGTTTCTCATCTCCACTCCCCGGCCCGACACGAAGCCGGACCCATTGCGATTGTGACAGCGCCGGATTTTTTCCGGATATTCTTCCGAGTATCATAGAACTGTACGCGCGTAAAGGATAAACTGTCAACAAGGGCCGACCCAGATTGAACTACGACGGGTCGGCGCATACGATTCCGACCAGCCAACGCACCCTTTACGAGCCCTTTTATGCGCCGTTACACACGATCCATCGTCGTTGCAGCCGCACTCGCCTTCGATGCCGGTCATTCTGCACCCGGATCGGAGCAAGCCCACCCCACAGGCTTTGCCGAGCGCATTCAGCCGATTCTCGATGCCAATTGCGTAGCCTGCCATCAAACCGGCAGTGCGCAGCAGGGCCTCGTGCTCGAGGCGGGTCTTGCCTACCGCAATCTTGTCTCCCAGAAGAGTAGGGAGTCCAACCTCGAGTTGGTAAAGCCCGGAGCCCCGGAAAGCAGTTATTTGGTTCACAAACTACGCGGCTCTCACCTCGCGGTGCACGGCAGCGGCGCCCAGATGCCTTTGGGAAGCTCCCTCGAGGCCAACGATCTGCAAGCGATCGTTGAATGGATTCGCCTCGGCGCCAATAACGACTGATCGACTTCGTTATCTCCGGCAGTAGGCACGTGTCTGGATGCACGACTCGCTCGTGCCTGCTTTACCTTTACGATCGTACAGGATAACCTACGTCATACGGGGCTGCTCGGGCGGACAGGAAGGACGGCTATGGGCCGGATAACGAATGAAAACACTTGAAACGGACGTCTTGGTGGTGGGCGCGGGCCCCGCGGGGGGCGCCGCAGGGGTGTTCCTGAGCAAACACCGAGTCACGACCATGGTGATTTCAAAGCACCCGAGCACGGCAGAATCGCCCCGGGCGCATATCACGAATCAACGAACCATGGAGTGCCTGCGCGACGCGGGTCTCGAACAGGAGTGCATGGCATATGCCAGCCCTCCTCATAAGATCGAACATTCCTTTTGGCTTCGCAGCATGACGGGCGAGGAACTCGCCCGCACCTATTCATGGGGCAACGATCCGCGGCGCAAGAGCGACTATGAGTCGGGCAGCCCCTGCGTGATGTGCGATCTGCCCCAAACGCGCCTCGAGCCGCTACTGCTCGCCGAGGCGGCGCGCAGCGGCGCACACGTGCGCTTCAGCACAGAGCTCGAGTCTTTCGAACAGTTCGAGGAGGGAGTCACTTCGACCGTCAAAGATCGCCTCACAGGGGAGCGCTACAAGGTCAAATCTCGCTATCTGGTGGGCGCGGACGGTGCTCGAAGCAGGGTGGTCGAGCAGCTCGGAATTCCCCTGATTGGCCAGCATGGACTGGGCCATGCCATCAATGTGCTTTGCGAAATTGACCTCGGCGACCATGTGAGGCATCGGCCCGCCTCTCTTTATGCGACCGTCCAGCCCGGCTCCTCGGTGTGGGCGCCCGTGGGCGTCGTGCGCATGGTGAGGCCCTGGGACCAATGGTTGATCGCGCTGATGGTGCCCGACTCAGTTGGCGTCGCGACGCCAAGCGCCGCCGATATCGAGACGCGTATCCACGAAGTTATCGGCAATCCCAATATTCCGATCAGAATCCTGTCTCAATCCTCCTGGTCGATCAACGACATCGTCGCCGAGCGATACTCTCGGGGGCGTGTCTTCTGCGTGGGTGATGCAGTGCATCGCCATCCCCCGACCAACGGCCTGGGGTCCAATACCTGCATTCAGGATGCCTTCAACCTTGCGTGGAAGCTGGCTTGCGTCATTCAAGGCAAGGCGCGACACGCTCTGCTCGAGACTTACCACGACGAACGCCAGCCCGTGGGACGCCAGATCGTTGCTCGGGCCAATAAGAGCATGGGTACCAATCTTCGCCTTTGGGACCTTTTGGGCGCCGGTATGCGCAGCGCCAGCCGAGAGCATGTTGCAACATTCGATACGCCGGAAGGGCGCGCCGCACTTCGAGAGACCATTGATCTCATGAAGTATGAGTACCACGCGCATGGCGTGGAGATGAACGCGTGTTACCGCTCCACGGCGATCGTCGCGGAGGGCGACGCTGGGGATCGCGCCTTCGATCGAGATCCCGAACTCTACTACCAACCGAGCACGCTGCCCGGTTCGTTCCTTCCGCACGCCTGGCTCGGGCATCGAATCCCTAGTTCGCGAGTCTCCACACTTGACGTCGCGGGCAAGCGTCAGTTCACGCTATTCACCGGACACGGGGGCGAGGCGTGGCGCGAGGCGGCGCACGCGACCGCCAAGCGCTTCGGCCTGCCCATACACGTGGTCTCCATCGGACCGTATCTGGATTTCGAGGATCTGTACGACATATGGCGTCCCCTTTCGGGCGTACAGGAAGCGGGCGCGGTGCTGGTACGGCCCGATCTGCATGTCGCTTGGCGGGCGGCTGAGCTGCCATCGGATCCGGGCAAGTCCCTGGCTGCGGTGATGGCACAAATTCTGGCCCTCTAGATCAAGACGAAATCGATATCCAGGCAGTGACAGGGGAGCGATAACTTATGCTTGACAGCTTAAGAAGTGACCTGGAACGGCATGGGGTGGTGCCTCGTCGGTCAGACTCCCTCGCATCTGACCTCCTCCTGCCCGATGAGACGCTCGAGGTCCGGCGCGAGGTCCGTGCCTTTGCCGATTCGGTACTGCGGCCCATCGCCCGTGAGCTCAATTGCGAGCCGGAGCGACGCGACGGGTTCCGACACGATGTCTTTGACCGCATGGCCTCGGCCGGATTATTTGCGATTCCCTTTCCCGAAGATGTTGGCGGCCGCGCCCTTCGCTACCCGACGCTGGCGACCCTTTCGGTGTTGGAGGAACTCGCCTACTACGCGCCCGGCATCGCTTCCTCCATGTACGATGCTCAGGCGATTCTCGTCGGCAACACGCTCAATCAGGCTCCCTCAGCGTTGCGGGGCGAATTTCTGCCTCGTTTGGTCCGCGGAGAATTCGTGGCGAGCTTTGCCACCAGTGAGCCGGGCGCAAGCACCGATCTTTCGGTGCGCTCCGTACGGACGATCGCGCATCGACATGACGAAGGATGGCTCGTCACTGGGCGCAAGCGTTGGATCACGAATGCGGTGGCTGCCCGTTACGTCATCCTGCTCTGCCGCACCGGAGACGCCCTGAGCCTTCTCTTCGCCGACATGCATGCGCCGGGCGTCTCGGTGTCCGATCCCGATATAAAGATGGGCAATCATGCCCAGCTGACGGCCGACATCGAGTTCAAGAATGTGCTCGTTCCGCACCATCATGTCCTGGGGGAGATCGGCGCGGGACTTCGCAGCGCCCTCGGATCGCTGGTCCTCGGGCGTATGGGAATCGGCGCGGTCGGCGTCGGCATGGCGCAGCGAGCCTTTGATATCTCGAGCCACTACATATCCCACCGATCCGTGTTTGAAAGGCCCATCGCGGCCTTCCAGCACTGGCAATTTCGATTCGCAGAGCACGCCATGCAGATCGACTCCGCTCGCAGCGCCTATCAGCGGGCCGCACTTCTGACCGATCGCGGCGAAGACGCCGAAGTTTTGGCGGCGATGGCCAAAGTGATGGGTAGCAGCGCAGCGGTCGAGATGTCCCGAGACGCGATTCAGTGCTGCGGCGGCTATGGATTCGTCCGCACGCTCGGGGCAAGCGGCGAGGATTGGCCACTCGAGTCGATCTATCGTGACGCCAAAATCGGCGAGATTTACGAGGGTGCCAACGAAGTCCAAAAGTGGATCATCGCCCGCAAGATCTTTGGCCGAGCCATCACAGGCTAGCTCCCCTCACATCGCCTGCCGTCGGCTCGTCTCAGCAGCCCGTCCCCGCACGGGGCTTTGGTGTTTGCGCGCGCAGCGCGCATGTATGCATGCGCTCGGTCACTGTCTGTTATGCTGTACGTTCGTAAAGGTTAGTATTGACACTATTTTGCAAGCGGCGCATTCTAGTGCCAGTGCTGCGATGAGACGACACATCCGATCTCTCTGGCTTTGGGGGAATTCAAATGAACAAGCGACGAACGACTTGCGCCGGCGTTTCCGTTCTGGTGGTCGCGGGAGTCACCGGCGCGCTCGCGCAAACTGTAAGCGGCCCCACGCAACCCGCCACCTCGAGCGAACCCGCCGCCCTCGCAGAGATACTGGTCACTGCGGAGAAGCGATCCGAACGGCTCGCCGACGTGCCCCTTTCGATCACCGCCCAGAATGCCGAAGAGTTGACCAGGGTCGGTGCGCATGACGTATCGGACCTGGAAAAGGTAGTTCCTGGCTTCGCCTTCACGCAGAGTGTGTACGGCGCACCGATCTATACGATCAGAGGAATTGGCTTTTACGGCGAAGCGGTCGGTATTTCGCCCACCGTGAGCGTCTACGTGGATCAGGTTCCGATCCCCTTCACGCGCGCCGCGGAGGGGGTTTCGCTCGACCTGGAGCGGGTGGAGGTTCTCAAAGGTCCTCAGGGGACGTTGTTCGGACAGAACTCAACCGGCGGGGCCATCAACTACATCGCAGCTAAACCGACTGATGTGCTCGCCGCGGGCGCCCAGGCGAGCTATGGAAGATTCAACGACGCCGCGGTTGAAGGTTTCATCAGCGGGCCAATTTCCTCCACACTCTCCGGGCGGATCGCCGTGCGCACAGAGCAGCGCGACGCCTGGCAATACAGTTCGTATACCGGACAAACGCTCGGCACCAAAAACTTTACTGCCGGCCGAGCGCTGCTGGATTGGAAGCCGTTCGATGGCTTCATGTACGAACTCAATTTCAACGGCTGGAAAGACAAGTCCGATTCGCAAGCGAATCAGTTCGAGAGATACGACTCCTCTTCATCTCCGAATACAGCCTATCCGGGCAGTATCGCCTTTCCGAATATTGCCGCCACTCTGCTGGCAAGGGGGCCGACGCAAGCCAATGATCGGGCCGCCAACTGGGACACGGAACAGCCGGAAAAGCGCGATGATGACTTCTACCAGATATCCGGCCGCGGTGATTTCACTTTGCCCGCGGGTCTGACGCTCAGCTCGATCACCTCCTACTCGCAGCTGATCGTGCATTCACCGACCGACACCGACGGAACGGAACTACCCATCTTTTGGCTGCGGATCGACGCGTTCACGAAGACCTTCGCTCAGGAGCTGCGCGTATCGAGCCCCGCGGAGGGTCGCTTGAGGTGGATGCTTGGCGGTAACTACCAATATGATCGAGTGTCAGACATCCAGTACGCGCAAAATCAGGGCAGCAACTCGGGAGTGGGTCCGCTGCGGTTCATCGAGTTTGACAACGACGCTTCGGGTCAGCACATCAGAACGTCCGCCGCCTTTGGAAGTCTTGATTGGCGCATCACCGATACCTTGACCGCCCAGACCTCCGCGCGCTACACCCATCAGACGCACGATCTTACCGGCTGCCTTCGAGATGTCGGGGGCGAGCTTGCAACCGCCTTCGGATTACTGTCCACCGTGATCAGCGGCGATCCCCATGTTCCCGCCCCCGGCGACCCGGCGTACATTCCACCGGGTGGCTGCGCTACGTTGGATGATGTCACCAACTATCCGACGACGGTGCACAAAACTCTGGACGAGCACAACATCTCCTGGCGCGCCGGTTTGTCGTGGAAGCCGGACACGGACTCTCTCGTGTACGGCAACGTAACGCGCGGGTTCAAAGGGGGCAGCTTCGAGACCTTGCCGGCGATCCGACCCGATCAGTTCGATCCCGTGCCGCAAGAACAAGTTACCGCTTATGAGATTGGCGCGCGCAGCCGCTTGTTTGCGGGAAAAATTGATCTGTCGGGGGCCGCCTTCTATTACGATTACAAGGACAAGCAGCTCCTCGCATACATCTCCGCCGATTTCTTTGGCAGTCTGCCGGGCCTGGTGAGCGTGCCCAAATCCAGAGCAACCGGCGCGGAAGCCGACATCACGATTCGCCCGATCTCCGACTGGTATTTCACACTCGGCGGAACGTACGTGGCGACCAAGGTGGAGAGCAACTTTGCCACGTTGGGGCCTCTTGCTTCCTCGGGCTCCGTAGACGTGCAGGGGGCGGCCTTCCCCAACACCCCGAAGCTCAATTTCATCGCCGATACCGAGTACCGATTTCCGCTTTGGGCGAACTGGCAGGGATTTGTCGGCGGCAATGTGACGTATCGCGGTCGCACCGTCTCGACGTTCGCCGCCCGGAGCGAGTTCGACATTCCTGACTACACCTTGCTCGATGCGCGCGCCGGCATGCAGCATTCGGACGGCAAGCTGCGGATCTGGCTCTGGGGAAAGAATGTTACCGATCGCTACTACTGGACCCATGTGGATCACGTTCTTGACACAGTCACGCGCGTCACCGGCATGCCGGCGACGTTTGGCATCTCGGCGAGCTGGCGCCTGTAGCTGTTAAGGCGGCGAGAGCCGGAGGAGGGGCTCTTGCTGCTATCGCAACCACGGTCGGGGCGGAATCGCGAGTGCCTGCATGAGACCTTTCACGTCCTCGAGCTTCATCCCTCCGAAGCCTCCGTCCGCGTGAATCTTTTCGATCGCCTCAGGCGGCACGTCCGGTCGCAAATCGTCGGGTAAATCGTCGCCCCAGGCCCAAAGACTGCCCCGCGTCAGCGGTGAATAGCCCGTCGGGAACTCCGCGTTCATCACATCTCCGTCCGCGTAATGCTCCCACTCGTCTCCGACGGGATCCTTCCAGTAGTCGAAAAGTTGACTACCGAGAACGTGCCGGCCAATACCCCAATAAGGCGTCCAACCTCGGGCCCTAAGGTGCTGATGTCCCTGCCCGACGGCTTCAAGGTCCATCGTCTCGAATGAGACGTGCAGCATTCGCGATGCCGGCCCTCGCAGAATCGCCACACTGTGATGATCTGCGGGCTCGGCTCCACGATTCAGACGGAAGAATCCGAGTGCCGGCTTGCCGTCGGGCAAGCACTGCACGTCGCTCGGGATGATGCCCACGTGACGCATGTACCACGAAACCGTGCTCTCGAAGTCGTCGCGCTGCAGAACCACATGACCCAATCTGTAGACAGGACTTGGCGCGGTGACAGACCGCACTCCTTGATTGAGGCGACGCTTCTCGAGCGGGGTGTTCATCGCCGGCGTCTGCTTCGGCATGCTCTTGGGTGCGACCGGTTCGAATCCGTGAAGTACATCAACGCGGTTGCCCGCAGGATCGATCAAACGGACCCTCGCTCCGCCGCCTGGCTCGGCGACACGTTCGATCGCGGTATCACTTGCTTGCGCGAGCCTTTGCAAGTCCTCTGCCGAGCGTGCGGCGAGCGAGAAACCGATGAAAGCATCCCTTTCGCCCGCTGTCACCGACACCAAGTAGGGCGCCGGACCGTATCCCCGATAGTAGGCGGTGGCATCGACCTGATGAGCATGGAGCAGGCCGAAGTCCTCGAGGAACTCGCCCATACGTGCAGGATCGCGCCGCTCGAATGCGACGCTCAGCATCGCGTCGGCCCGGGCAACCGGCTCGGGCCTTTCGATTCTCGTCGGTTTGAATTCACTCATTCTCAATCCCCTGGTTGCGATTAAATGTTGATATTGAAACTGTACGAGCGTAAAGTCTAGTGAAAACCATCGTATTAGAGCTCGGGTGAGGCACTGATTATGAAGTCGACAAACCAGCAGGTATGGCTCAGATCCCGCCCGAACGGCATTCCCCAGGCGGAAAACTTCGCCATCCGCAAGGCGGACATACCGCAACCTGCCGACGGGCAAGTGTTGATTCGAAACCGCTTCCTGTCCGCCGATCCCGCCATGCGCGGATGGATCACTGACTCGAGCAATTACTGGCCCCAGATCGTCATCGGCGAGACCCTGCGCGCTTTTGCGGCAGGTGAGGTCGTGGAGTCGAAGCATCCCTCCTATCGACCCGGAGATCGGCTGATGGGCATCTTTGGATGGCAGGACTACGCGGTCGCCGAAGATAAGCACATCATGGTTCGCATCCCGGACGATGACTTGCCGCTTTCGCTCTATCTGGGTGTGCTGGGGCTCAACGGCCTGACCGCATACTTCGGACTGCTGCAGGTAGGCTTACCCAAGGCGGGGGATACTGCGGTGATCTCCACCGCGGCCGGTGCGGTGGGATCTTGCGCGGGTCAAATCGCAAAGCTCAAAGGCTGTCGAACGGTCGGCATCGCAGGCGGCCCGGAGAAGACGCGGCAGTGTCTCGAGGAATTTGGCTTTGACGCGGCCATCGACTATAAGAGCGGCGCGGATCTCGACGTGCAACTCCGTGAGGCGTGTCCGGACGGTATCGATGTGTACTTCGACAACACCTCGGGGCCCATCAGCGATGCCGTCTTGAGGAATCTGCGGCTGGGTGCCCGCGTCATCATCTGCGGCACGGCAAGCTTTCCGAGCTGGAATCCCTGGAACACGGGCCCGCGCCCCGAGCGCCACCTACTGGTCAAGCGCGCGCGGATGCAGGGGTTCTTAACCACTGATTTTAAAGATCAGTTTCCTCAAGCCGTCGGCGAATTATCGAATTGGGTTCGCACGGGCTCCATCCGCTATCGGGAGGAGATCCTCGATGGCATCGAGTATGCACCCGGCTCGATGCAACGACTCTACAGCGGCGAGAACAACGGCAAGCTCGTCATGCGCCTACGTGATCAGGCCGAATGAACGCCGGTGCCTGCTTAGCGGGCGCCAGCTTGACTGACCTGATCCGCGTCCTGTGAATGGGCCTGCGTCGGTTGAAGTCGGCGCTTGCCGTCGATCAGATCGGCCAGCATGCGGCGAGCCAGAACGCCGCCCTTGTCAAAAGACATCAGCAGGGGCTTCATCTCGCCGAAACTTCTGGCGCCCATGTTTTGCTGCACGTCCTCAATGATGGGTTTGTCTTCAACCTCAAAGGCATGCGTGATCGAGGCACGGATGCCTTCATCCACCGCCTCGCTGTCCAGCGCGAAGTCGCGCGCGGCCGCCCAGTAGTACACGGTTTCACGCTCGGTTTTGGGCGTGAGCACATGAGCGCCGAACATGGCGATGCCCTCGCTTCGCGGTCGACCCGCGGGCGCGACGCCCACGTCCAACAACATGCTGGCGGGCGCATCCCAGCGCATATTCAGCCAGTGATCGACATTCTTTCCATACTTCCCGAAAAGCGCGTCCCACACGGGCGGGGCGGGCGCATCGGGACACCAGCGGTCTGAGTCGATGGTCGTTGCGGTCACGAAGACCTTGTGTTCGCCGCGCTGAATGGAATCGCCGCCGATACCTCCGCTGTGCACAAAGGCGACGTGGGAAAGGTCCATTAAATTGTCGGTCACCAGCTCATAATGGGCGTGCGTCGCGATGGTCCCGTGGAGCGTGCGATATTTCGCGCTGGTGAGGCACGAGAAATCCGGAATGAGAGACTCGTCCGCCTCCTCGGAATTCCCCCACCAAAGCCACAGCAGCGAATGGCGCTCGACCGCACGGTAGGATCGAACGCGCGCGGCCGGCGGGATGATGCCGTGGGGATTATGAACGCAGACACCGGATGAGTCGAATCGGATGCCGTGATAAGGACATTCCACGGCCTCGTGACCAATAATCTTTCCTTTGGCGAGTGAGGCGAAGCGGTGAGGGCATATGCCGTCGATCGCGGCAACGTGCCCATCGGGCTTTCGAAAGAGGGCGAGCTTCTCACCACAGACCTGGCGCTCGACGAGTCGATCGCCGAACTCTTCCGCCCATCCGACCGCATACCAGCAATTGGTGAGATACATGGTGACCCCTCTCTCAAAGAACTGACCTGTTCCTCATGCGCCGCTCTCGCCCCTCGCCGCCTTTCGAAAGTCCGGCGGTCGCTTCGCAACGAATGCCTGAATTCCTTCCCGGCCCTCGGCGGAGCCGCCACGTGCGGCGATCGACCCGCTTTCCTGTTCAAGCTGGTCGGCAAGTCCTCGCAACGATTGATCGAGCAGGCGCTTCGTCGCGGAAAACGCCTGTTTGGGGCCGGCCGCAAGCTTCGCAGCATTCACGCCCACGGCTTCGGCCAGGCGCGCATCCTCCACGACCTCGTTGACCAAGCCCCAGCTGAGCGCCGTCGGCGCATCTAGAACCCGGTTGTTGAGCAGCATGTCGGTCGCACGCGTGCGGCCTATGGTCCGTGGCAAGGCGAATGTACTGCCAGCGTCGGGCGATAGGCCGACCGCCGTGTAGGCGGCCACAAACTTTGCGCTGCGTGCGGCGATGGCGATATCGGCGGCGAGCACCAAGCCCAATCCGGCACCGGCCGCCGTGCCGTTCACGGCCGCGATGACCGGAACCGGGCCACGATAGAGATTGACGAGACCCGCATGTAAATCGCGTGTGAGGTCCTCGAGATAAGCGCTGACTTCCACACCGGATGCCAACATGGCCTTGAGGTCACCGCCGACACAGAAATTCCTGCCTTCGCCCGCCATCACAAGAACGCGCGTCTCGGGTGCGGCCATTGCCCGCTCGGTGGCTTCACGAAACTCACGCCCGAACTGCAAGTCGATGGCATTGCCGGCCTCGGGGCGCCGAAACAGTATTCTCGCGATCCCCTCGCTCGTCTGCAGGGTTACCGCCCGTTGCATAGCTCAGGTGACGCGCTCGAATATTGCGGCGATACCCTGACCGCCTCCGATGCACATCGTGACCAGGGCGTAGCGCGTCGAAGTTCGGCTCAATTCAAAGATCGCTTTGGTCGTGATGATGGCACCGGTAGCGCCGACGGGGTGACCGAGAGAGATTCCGGACCCGTTCGGATTGACTTTCTCCGGGTCCAAATCGAGTTCCCGAATCACTGCGCAGGCCTGGGCGGCGAACGCTTCGTTGGACTCCACCACATCCATGCGGTCTGCCGTAAGACCGGCCTTCCGTAATGCGTTCCGGGATGCGGGGACCGGACCCATGCCCATGTAGGCAGGTTCGACGCCGGCGTGCCCATACGCGACCAGCCGCGCGAGAGGCCGCAAGCCTAACGCTCGCACCGCCTCCTCCGATGCGAGCGCGACGGCAGCGGCGCCGTCATTGATGCCGGACGAGTTGCCGGCCGTTACCCCGCCACCCGCTTTGAAGGCGGGCTTCAGCCGCCTAAGACCCTCGATATTGGTGTCGCCTTTCACATGCTCATCGACGGAAAAGGATACGCTGCCGTGTTTGGAACGAATCTCCACGGGCACAATCTGATCGACGAAACGCCCTTCCTTGACAGCGCGGTCGGCACGCTGCTGGCTTTGCAGCGACAATTCATCCTGCATCTCTCGCGAGATCCCGAACCGTTCGGCGACATTCTCGGCCGTAATACCCATATGGATCCGTTCGAGTGGATCGTGCAAAATGCCGAGCAAATAGTCCGCCGCTTCGACGTCTCCGAGGCGCGAGCCCCAACGCTGAGAGGAAAGGAGGTAGGGCGCTCGGCTCATCGATTCAGCGCCGGCGCCAATCGCAACCTCCGCGTCGCCGAGCGCAACGACTTGCGCGGCCGAGATAACCGCCTGAAGGCCTGACCCACATAGGCGATTCACGTTAAAGGCGGGAACTTCCTTGGGAATGCCGGCTTGCAGGGAAGCGACCCGGCCTAAATATGCGTCGCCCGGTTCCGTGGGTATGACGTTACCCATCACGACGTGCCCGACCTTCTCAGCGGGCAACGATGAACGCCGGAGGAGCTCCGACACAGCGGTGGTCGCCAGATCCCTCAACGGAACGTTCTTGAGCGCGCCCCCGAAGGAGCCAATCGCAGTGCGCACCGCACCGACCACAAACACGTCACGTGGAAACACAGCACCTGTCCCGAAAGGTTGAATTGTCAGCTAATCGTCGAAGTGACGCGGCCCGCCTGCAGCCAGCCATCCCCTCATTTGGACCGGCTTCATATTAAACTAGACACTCGTACAGTACAATAGGAGCGTCCGGCAGCCTTTGTTGCGAGCACATAGGCGGCCTTCTCGGTTGTTTGGGGGCGTGGCTTCTTTGTCGGGAAGCTACTGGCGGTCGGCTCGTCCTATGGTTCCTCGGAACGCTCTCCCTGTTCGTCGTGAACCCGTGATTCTTGCGTCTATCTGCGCCATTCTTGCGCCTAGATTCTACGCGCAGGAAAGGGCTCTATGGCGAACCAGATCCCCGAGAAAGCACTGGCAGCGATCGAAGATGTCGTACGCCGCCACCCCAACGGCGTATCGGCGCCGGAGATTCTGCGCGCCCTGTCAGCCCCGATCCCGTCGCGCACTCTCCAATATCGCCTCAAGCACCTCGTCACCCGAAATCGCCTCATCATGGATGGCGATGGGCGCTGGGCAAGATACCGAGTGCCCGATGCGGCCGACGATGGAATAGCTCGGGACGACGCCAACGAACCTGTCATTCCGCTCTCTGAAGCAGGGACATCAATCCGCGACTACGTCCGTCAGGCGCCGGAAGCCCGCAAGCCGGTCGGTTACGACCGCAAATTCCTCGACCGTTACCAGCCCAACGTCTCTTTCTACCTGACCGAACAGGACCGCGCACATCTCGCGACCGTCGGCCGCCAACAGATCGCGGAACAGCCTGCCGGCACCTACGCCAAGAAGGTCCTCAACAGGCTGTTGATCGATCTATCGTGGAATTCAAGCCGCCTCGAAGGCAACACGTACTCGCTTCTCGACACCAAGCGTCTCATCGAGCTGGGCCAAGAGGCCGAAGGGCGCGCGCATCTCGAAGCGCAGATGATCTTGAACCACAAGGACGCGATCGAGTTCCTGGTCAGCGCCGCCGACGAGATCGGCTTCAACCGCTACACCATCCTCAATCTCCACGCGCTCCTGGCCAACAACCTCCTCGCCGATCCTACAGCAGCCGGCAGATTGCGCTACATCGCCGTCGGCATCGAGCGCTCTACCTTCCACCCGCTA
>Ga0137415_10003902_pt1 | contig 14793 bp, 10 predicted proteins | sample CZODoug3_1_1_16f_FD_183082 | JGI IMG/M metagenome (GOLD analysis project Ga0137415, IMG submission 183082) | Vadose zone soil fungal communities from Angelo Coast Range Reserve, California, USA - CZODoug3_1_1_16fungal (Hybrid Assembly) | ecosystem: Environmental > Terrestrial > Soil > Vadose... | reverse complement strand
GCCGCCGTCGAGTACGTTTCCACCTTGCGCGTCGGGATCGTCGTGTTGCGCGGGATCTGCACGGTCATCACGCCGCCGAGCGTCTCCACGCCCAGCGAAAGCGGCGTCACGTCCAGCAGCAGGATGTCTTTTACGTCGCCCGCCAGCACCGCGCCCTGAATCGCCGCGCCGACTGCCACGACTTCGTCGGGATTCACGCCCTTGTGTGGTTCCTTCCCACCGAAGAAGTTGCGAACTAGCGATTGCACCTTGGGGATGCGCGTCGACCCGCCCACCAGAACTACTTCCTGAATATCGTTCGGCGACATCTTCGCGTCTTCCAGGGCCTGCTTCACCGGTTTCATTGAGCGGTCCAGCAGGTCATTCATCATCTGTTCGAGCCGCGTGCGCGTGAGCTTCTCTTCCATATGAATCGGCCCGTTCGCGCCCGCAGTGATGAACGGCAGGTTGATCTCCGTCTCCATCATTTGCGAAAGCTCGATCTTGGCTTTCTCCGCCGCGTCCTTCAGCCGTTGCAGCGCCATCTTGTCCTTGCTCAAGTCAATGTTGTTCTTGGTCTTGAATTCGGTGATGAGCCAGTCCACGATTCTCTGGTCCACGTCGTCGCCGCCCAGGTGCGTGTCGCCGTTGGTGGACTTCACTTCCACCACGCCCGCGCCGACTTCCAGGACGGAAATATCGAAAGTGCCGCCGCCCAAGTCGTATACCGCGATCGTCTCGTCGGTCTTCTTATCCAGCCCATACGCCAGCGCCGCCGCCGTCGGCTCGTTGATGATGCGCACCACCTCCAGGCCGGCGATCTCGCCCGCTTGCTTGGTGGCTTGCCGCTGCGCGTCGTTAAAATAGGCCGGCACGGTGATCACCGCCTTGGCGACTTTTTCGCCGAGGAAATCTTCCGCGGCCGCTTTCAGCTTGCCGAGAATCATCGCGGAAAGCTCCGGGGGGCTGTAAGACTTCCCTGAAATCTCCACACGCGCGTCTTGGTGCGGTCCTGCGATCACTTTGTAGGGCACGCGCCGCGTCTCTTCACCAACTTCATCGTAGCGCCGGCCCATGAACCGCTTGATCGAATACACAGTGTTCTCGGGATTCGTTACCGCCTGACGTTTTGCCACTTGGCCGACCAGCCGCTCGCCTGTCTTTGTAATCGCCACTACGGACGGTGTCGTCCGTGCCCCCTCCTGGTTGGGGATCACCACCGGTTCGCCGCCCTGCATCACGGCCACTACCGAGTTTGTCGTTCCCAGGTCAATTCCAATAATCTTGCTCATTGCCGCCATTCCTCCTGAAACCTTTTGGCATTTCCGTTCGCCTGTAAATCTCTGAAATCAAGGCGAATCCAGCTCAGTTCTCGCGTTCCAAGCCCAGCTAGAGGCGCAGTATACATGTTGAGTGCATGTTTGTCAAGTTTTTTGATGGCATAAATAAATCCCTCATTTTCTTTGTCTTACGGCCTCCGGCCGCCTCTCCTCGTTCCCTTCCGAAAATCGTCATTGACTTTTGGTAATTCTTCGTATATAATACTATGTAGATACTGGGGATGCGCCGGCTGGGGAGATGTTTCCTTGGGCGTTTGCCGCCGTTTCGAGCAATGCGCAGTTTCGTTGTTTCCGTCCGCTAACTCTTTTACAATCAACACTTACAGGGAACTAGCGATGGAAGGCGAAAAATGCTCCTCTAACTCGTTTAGAATCAACACTTATGAAAAAAAGGGGGAGGGGGGTAGCAGTTATGGTTAACTACAATTCCCCCGCACAACGCTTCCCATCGCGATCGCAACCAACTTGGGCGAGTCTCAGTTGCTATGCTTCTCTTAGTGTTTAGGTGAAGTTAAGCCACGACAACTCTTACATTCCGTCGATTTCGCGGTAGAATTCTGTTTCGTGACCCGCAAGGGCAAATCGCTCGAATTATTTCGGAGGATCGCGTGAACCGTCGGCGCATTCTGGCAGGGATTCTTAGCGTGGGCTTGCTCAGCCTATTGGCCTTGTTCCTGCCTTCTTTGCACAAGTCTCCTGAGCCTGCGTCACCGTCGGCACCGGCATTGGCGCAAACGCCGTCGGAGACGGCTAACGCGCCCACGCCGTCTGATACGCCGATCATTCCTGCGCCGGTGGTCGCGGCGAAGGCAGCTCCACTTCCTCCCGCGCCGCAGTCAGCTGACGGTTTATCGGACGTGGATCCGCACAAAGCCTTCGGCTCGAAGAGCGCTCCCGTGACCATGGAAGTCTTCAGCGATTTTCAATGCCCGGCGTGCAAAACACTCTTCCTGACCACCAATCGCCAATTGATGGACAATTACGTTACTACGGGCAAGGTTTACCTGATCCACCGCGATTTTCCGCTTGCCATGCACGCGCACTCGCGCGTGGCCGCGCGCTACGCCCGCGCCGCTGCACAGCTCGGTAAGGTTGAGCCCGTGGAGCAAGCGCTCTTCCAGAACCAGGAGAAGTGGGAACAGAGCGGCGACGTGGATGGCACGGTCGCTGCCGTGCTCTCCGCCGGGGAAATGACTAAAGTACGCGCGCTTGTCAAGGGGGGCACCCTCGACGCCGCCATCGACAAGGACTTCGCGCTGGGCCAGACCTATCGGGTCAATCAGACGCCCACCACCGTCTTTCATTGCAAAGGTCAGACCTATCCGTATTCCGGGGTCATGACTTACGACATTCTCAAAACGTTTCTCGAACAGTTGCTCAGTCAGAAATAGGTTTGGTTTCACCGGAGAAACAATTCAAAGATCCATGATGCAATCAAGCCCATTCAATTTACGCCGAGCGATCATCTGGATAGGCCGACTGGTCCTTGCCGGAATATTTATTTATGCAGGCTATGCCAAGTTGACGATGGGCATGCATCCACGCCCACCTCTCGGAGTGGCCCTTTCGTTCTTTGCGCTGCAGGTTGATTCCTACCAAATGTTGCCGGTGTGGGCTGTAAAATTCGTGGCCAATACGCTGCCGTTCGCGGAAATCGCGCTTGGCCTGCTCCTCTTGTTCGGCTTTGGCCTGCGTATATGGGCCACTCTCATCACCTTATTGATCGTGGGATTTTTTGCAGCCGTTTTGCGAGCGTATCTCTTGCACATGCAGATCAATTGCGGGTGTTTTACCACGCCCGAACCGGTTTCGCTCAAGAAAATTTTTGAAGATGGCGCTCTCGCGGCGCTCGCCATTCTGATGACGGTTTTTGCTTTCATTGAAGCGCGCAAGCCGCATCCCTGGTCGGCTCCCGAGAAAGCTTGAGCTGAACTTGCTGCGATGAAAACTCTTGCTGAATATCTCGAGCTGGCCACGGTGGCCCACGGCCATCTGTGCGCTGGCCAGGTCCTCGGCGTGCGCCTCGCCATGCTGGGGCTGCGCGAACTCGGCATCGACGATCCCATCGCCGAACGCAAGCGCATTGTCACCTACGTCGAAATCGATCGCTGCGTCACTGATGCCGTCGCGCTTGTAGCCAACTGCCGCCTCGGCAAGCGCGCGCTGAAATTCCGCGATTGGGGCAAAGTCGCCGCCACTTTCGTCGACCTGCAGACCGGCCGTGCCGTGCGCATCGCCGCGAAAGAATCTTCCAAGCAAGCTGCCCGCGAAATGTTTCCTGAACTCGGCAAGGACGCCGGCCAGCAAAAAGCCTACGCACAACTCTCCGACGAAATTCTCTTCGATAAACAATGGGTGAAAGTCGAAGTCCAGCCCGAAGATCTGCCTGGCTTCAAAGGCCCCCGCGTCGTCTGCGCCCAATGCGGCGAAGGCATCAATTTCAAACGCGAAGTCGTGAAGGACGGGCGCACCCTCTGCCGCGCCTGCGCCGGCGAACGCTATTACGAAAGTTTGCCCCCAAAGTGAAGACACGATGGTAGTGGCGAACCTGAGGTTCTGAATGAAAAGAATTCTTTTTTCCATCGCCGTGTTTCTTCTTGCAGGTTGCGTAGTCTTTGCACAGAAGACTCCCCCAAAACAGAGAGATAAGTCTGAAGACGAAATTATTGCCGCGGTCGTCCGACATGAGACGTTTACACACAAAGGTATCGTTTTCCTTAGTGTCAATGGTCATGATCCTTCCTCTGAGACTCTACGCTTGCTCTCAGTGTGGTAGGTCCGCGCTCTTCCTGCGTCGCGGGCAGTCTACGTTCCAGTTCCAAATGAAATGGGGTCTTGGAAGGACAAAAAAACCGGAGAACTTGGCAGCTATTTCGAGGCCGGAGTTGGGAAGCGGATCGGTGATACCCGCGTTGAAGTTGTTGCTGGTTGGTGGCAGGCCTGCGGCACGTACGCCGTTGTTCTCCAGAACGGTAGTTGGTCGGTCGAGAGCTACAAGGCCTGGGACATGTGCTGGTGAGCGCTTTATGTTGGGTCTCCTTCCGATAATGAGGCGCTTGCTTCGCGGATTCTGCGATTGTGCCAATGGTCAACCTTCGGAGCTGGTTTGCTCCTTTCGTGCCTCTCCAATGCGCACGATGACATAAGCGATTAGGGCAAACGCAAAAAAGACCAGCAGCATCCAGGCAATCCCCTGCAAAGTCTCGATGGCCGCGCGATAGAGCTCGAAAATCCATCGGTCGAAACTGAGCGAGGCAGTTTGGACTTCACGGCCGCCGAGCGCCGGGTTGATGTATTTCTCCAGGTCGCGAAGTTGCACGCCGGCAGACACTCCCACAACGAGAATCGCGAATTTCATGTACTTCGACCAAGCTGCGCTGATCTCATCGGCGATGATGCGGTGCAGCACGCTGTCGACGGGCTTCGTGAACAAGCGCATCACGAAAAACGACACGCCGAGAGCCGTCACGAATGTAACGAAGAGCAAATAGAGGAACATGGGAGATCACCTCAGAGCCGATCCTTCGACCTGATTCGCGGACGAAGATGCCGGGCGCCGGCAGTTTTCTACTATAAAGGATTCCCGCGCTGTTTCCTTGTTCATGGCATCAAACGCGACCGAGTGGCCTGCGCCATTCTCTAGTGCGGTAAGATGATGCTTTCATGCTGAGCCTGCCACCCATTACGCTGCGACTGCGCGGCTGGAAACTGATTGACCGCGTCGCGCTGGTTTTTCTGTTGCTTTGTTCGATCGCGCTGGGTGCAGGCTGCGGTTTGCTGTTTGTTTACGCCAGCGACCTGCCGGAAATTCGCGCGCTGGAAACCTATCGCCCCGACGTGGTGACCGAAGTTTACGCGGATGACGGCCAGCTTGCGGGCAGCTTCGCGCTGCAGCGCCGCATCCTGATGACCTACGAACAGTGCCCCAAAGTTTTGTACAGCTCTGTTACCGCCATTGAGGATCAGCACTTCGAAGAACACTGGGGCGTCGACTTCCCGCGCATGTTCAGCGCCGCGGTGCGAAATGTCGTTAAGGGCCGCATCACCGGCGGGGCCAGTACCATCACCATGCAACTGGCCGGAAATCTTTTCCTGGACCGCAGCGACCGCAGCTTCCGCCGCAAAATGCAGGAAATTCTACTCGCGTTGCAAATCGAGCGCCGCTACACCAAGCCGCAGATTTTTACCATGTACGCCAACCAGGTGTACCTGGCGCACGGCAATTATGGTTTTGCCGCGGCATCGCAATTTTATTTTGGCAAACCGGTTACGGATCTGAAACTCCAGGAAGCCGCGCTGCTCGCGGGCATGGTCAATGGCCCGAAGTTTTCGCCGCTCACGAATCCGGACCTCGCGCTCAACCGCCGCAATCTGGTAATCCACCGGATGGAAGAGGAAGGCAAGATCACGCCCGCGGATGAGACGGCTACCAGGAAAACGGCGCTCGGTTTGCACATCCAGTATCCGCGCAATGACCTGGCGCCCTACTTCTTCGAAGATATTCGCAAGTATCTTGAATCCACGTATGGCACAGAAGCGGTCCATGAGCGAGGGCTGCGTGTTTACACGACGCTGAACATCGCCATGCAACGCGTCGCCAACCAGTCTTTGCGTGACGGCCTGCACACCTACGAACGCCGCCACGGCTGGAAGGGAAATTTACCAAACGTTTTGCGCGACAATCTTGGCAAGCTCGAAACTTACGAAGACGACGACTGGCGCCACGCGATCGAGAAGGGAAGTTACGTCACGGGACTTGTCCTCACCGTGAGCGACAAAGACGCGGTCATCAAAATCGGCCCTTACCGCGGGATTCTCTCGGCCAGTGAATTTGCCTGGACCGGCCGCAAGAAACCCAGCGATCTCCTGAAAGTAGGTGACCTGGCGCAATTCTTGATTCAGGAATTGCGCGACACTACCGTGCGCGTGCAACTCGAGCAGCAGCCCGGGCCGCAAGGCGCGCTTCTGGCCATCGACAATTCCACCGGTGAAATCAAAGCCATGATTGGCGGATACAGTTTCGAGGATTCCAAATTCAACCGCGCCACGCAGGCGGTCCGCCAGGTCGGCAGCTCATTCAAGGTTTATGTTTATGCGGACGCACTGGAGAAAGGCTCGACGCCGTTCGATACGATAGTGGACACACCTTTTACCACGATCAGCGGTGGCCAGCCTTATTCTCCACGGAATTATGACGAAAAATTTGAAGGGACTATCACGCTTCGGCGCGCACTGGCCGGCTCGCGAAACGTTCCGGCCGTGAAGCTCGCGGAAAAAGTGGGTATCAACACGGTCGTCGATATGGCGAAACGGTTCGGGATTACGACTCCGCTTCCGCCCTATCTGCCGCTGGCTCTCGGCGCCGCGGATATGAAGTTAGTCGAACATGTCTCGGCGTTCACGGTGTTCCCGAACGACGGAATCCGCATCGATCCGCACATGATTCGCCGCGTCACCAGTTACGATGGAGCGCTGCTCGAAGAAGCGCATCCGGAAGTACACGATGTTCTTTCTCCCGACGTGGCGCGGACCATGACCGCCATGCTCGAGGAAGTCATTCAATTCGGCACTGGCATTCAGGCCAAAGCACTCGGCCGCCCGGCTGCCGGAAAAACCGGTACGACGCAGGATTACACCGATGCCTGGTTTGTGGGCTACACGCCGCAACTCACCGCGGGTGTGTGGGTGGGCTTCGACGATAAGCAAATTTCACTCGGGAAAAAAGAAACCGGCGCGCGCGCGGCGCTTCCCATTTGGCTCGAATTCATGCAGGGCGCGACAGCCGGGACGCCGGTCATGGATTTCGCCAATGTGGTTCCGCTCGAACAGCAAGTCGGCGAACATCACGTCAACGTGGACACGCCGGATACCGCGCCCACTGAAGACGAACCTGCCGCCCCCAAAGAAAAACCGCCGGCCGCTCCGCCGCCCGCGAAGACGGGGACCGCAGACACGAGCGGCGCGACTACCTCGCCGCCCGTCCCCCGCAGCAACTAAAGTCAGGGTTGCGGAAATCCGCGCGCGTCGAAACAAGCGGGACACCATCGCGCGTTCAAGAAATAAGTTTGTCAACATGGCCTTGCAACTCTATCGACGGACATAAGCTTATGCACGATTCTGTATATATCCGGCATAGATATCCATACTACGGAATAAACGACATCTAAATTTCGCATTTAGATTTAATACTCCGCACACGACAAAAGAGTTAGCCAAGATTCCACGAAGAACTAAAAAAGCTATAGGTTGGAAGGCACCTTGCTTCTATTTCCCCCGCTTGTATAAGGATTCAGAGATTTTTTTTATTCTCTAGACGAAATTGACGAGGGCAAACGATATGAAACGTGTGGTGAATGGAATCAGTTTGGCTCTGGTAGTCGCGCTGACGATGACACTTGCAGGGTTGTTCGCTGCTCCGGCGAGCGCGCAGGTATCGACAGGCTCGGTTTCCGGCAATCTGGTCGACGCACAGGGAGCGGGCGTCCCCAGTGCGAGCGTGCAATTGACTAATAAGGACAGCAACCAGGTCTTTACATCGCAGAGCGACAATGCTGGGCTGTTCCACCTTGCCCAACTGCAGCCTGGAACTTACCGGGTGGAGATATCAAAACAGGGCTTTAAGAAGGTCGTGTTTGACACTATCGAAGTGGCGGTGGGCGCGGATAGAGGATTGGGAGCCATCAAACTTGAGATCGGCGAAGTGACGGCGACGGTCGAGGTCTCCTCAGCTCCCCCGTTGGTTGAAAACACAGAAGCGCAGGTAACAAACGAGTTTACCTCAACCAACATTCAGACGTTTCCTGGCGTCCTGGAAAATCAAGGCTTGGATTTCCTGGCGCTGACAGTGCCCGGCGTTGCGAGTAACCGGGACTTAGGCTTCTCGAATTCCAACGGGCCGGGCTTTGAAGTCAATGGAATCCGTGGGCGGAACAACGACCAGCAGATCGACGGTCAGAATAACAACGATAACTCCGTCGCCGGTCCGGGCTTGTTCGTGTCCGACCCCGAATTTGTTCAAGAATACCAAATCACCACGAGCAACTTCGGCCCGGAATATGGCCGCAACTCTGGTTCGGTCGTAAACATCATTACCAAGAGCGGAACCAACAATGTTCACGGTTCCGTCTACGGCACTGAGAGCAACTCGGTGCTGAACGCTTTGTCGAATACCCAGAAGGCGTTTGAAGGTTTGAAGAAGCCAGCACGCTTCAACGATGAATTTACCGGCGGGACCATAGGCGGGCCACTCTGGGTAGATCATGTGTTCTTCTTCGCCGGTTTTAATAACGAAATCGTGTCGCAACAGCAGGTATATACGTCGGGTGTAGACAATAGCGGCGGCGCTGTCGGGAGCTTAACCCCCACACCGAATGGAATCGCGACGCTGGTTGCGTGCTATGGCAACACACCGTCCATTCAGGCGCTCCAGACGTTCGGCCCCTTTGCCATCAAGGGCGGGAACCCCACGTCCGTGCCAGGCACAATTTCATCGGCGACGCCCGCACCTGGACAGACACAGTCTCCGACGTTAACAGGTTGCGCCGACGGCGTGAACCGATTCTTGGAAGTCTCGCAGGTGGAAAGGACGCTTCCGACCGGATCGAAGTCCTACAACTTCCCGATGAGGCTGGATATCCAAACGGGGAAGAATCACTTTTCCGGCCGGTATCTGTATAACCGATCCACGTTCTACAATGCCGACAGTTTCTTCGGGGCATCGGCGGGGTATCCAAATAACGTGCCGGCGCTATCCCAGGATTATGGGTTCAGCTGGGTGCGCACGCTCTCGAACCGGATGTCAAACGAGTTTCGTGCGAGCTATGGCCGCCTGAATGTTGAATTTGGGGGAAACGCGCTTGGAACCGTTCCGAGCCAGGGCAATATTGGCAACGCACTTGCCCGCGTTTCGTTTAATGGAACGACATTTCTTGGATACGGTCCGGCCACCACTGAGCCACAGGGCCGCATCGTGAACACCTATCAATTCCAAGATAACTGGAGCTACTTCCTGGGACGACACGGGTTAAAAGCGGGCGTTAATTTTACTTACCAGAGGTCTCCCAATATATTTCTGCCCAATTTTAACGCCTCCTACCGGTTCTCGAACTACTCAACCTACGGACCAGATACTCCGAACCGCATCCAGATCGCGCAGGGCACTCCGTCACTTGATTTCCGGGAGAAGGACACATTCGCTTACTTCGGCGACGATTTCAAGATCAAGAACAACCTGACGTTGAACTTGGGAATCACGTACACTTATTACGGCCAGCCTGCCAACCTATTCCATACCCTCACAGTAAAGAACCAGAGCGGCTCGAATCCGCTGTGGAATCCTGCCCTGCCGACCTCCGTGACGGAGTTCCCGACGATTCCGGCTCCGAAGAACAGTTGGGGCCCGGGCGTCGGATTTGCCTGGACGCCGGGAAGAGGTGGACGCCTTACCGGCAACGGCAAGACCGTGGTGCGCGGCGGCTACCGGTATGTCTACGACCCACCGTTCTACAACGTATATTTGAACATCGCGAGTTCAGCCCCCATCGTGTTCCTGCAAACACTTTCGGCGACTTCCACGCCCATAGGCACCCACAACCTCCTTGCAAATCCGACGGGCACGAACAACCGCGCGGATTTGGCTTCAGCGCTGGTGCGTGGCGTGTTCGACCCCAGGACCTTCAACGAGACGAGCATCACGCCGGATTTCGGACCTCAAAAGACACATGAGTGGTCGCTTGGCATTCAGCGAGAAATCGCCCAAGGCGCGGTATTCGAAGCACGCTATGTCGGCAACCACGCCCTGAATCTGTTCCAATCGATTAACGGCAACCCACGAATTGATGGTTTGCAGGCGGCATTTCCAAACCTCATTCCAGCGGGCCTGACACCCTGTACGACGCCAACGACCATTCTCGGACCGGGGCAAACAACGCACCCGGAGCTCGGCCGGGTCAATTGCAATCTGGGGGTCGTCCGTCAGCGTACCAACTCGGCGTACTCAGACTATAATGGCGTACAGCTAGAATTCCGGTCGAACCAGCTTTGGCACCAGTTGACCCTGAAAACCAACTACACCTACAGTAAAACTACCGATAATGCCAGCGAGATTTTCTCCACGTTCGGCGGGGGCGGCACACAAGCATTCTCTCAAAGCCAGTTGAATCACACGACTGCGGAGCATGGCTTGTCCGGAATTGACTTCCGGCACAACTGGACGATGACGGCCTACGAAGAACTGCCGTTCTACCGTTCACAGCAGGGGCTCATCGGCCACATGCTTGGAGGATGGGGCATATCCGGAACTTATTTCATCACTTCTGGTCAGCCCTATACGCCAATTCAATTCGCTTTGAACGGAGCGTCCTACTATGACAATCCGTTTGTTGGGGCCTTCTACGGCACAATCGACCAGGCTCTCAGACCGTTCTTGGGGAGCCCGGGCGCGCCAATCACTCAGGTTGGGATTTACGCCGGGGATGCGTGCAACGTAGATGAATCCGGCAACCTTTGCGGAAATGCGGCGATAACTGCGACGACTCTAATCAGTTTGAACGGAGTTAACAACGGGCTCGTCGGCACCAAACCCGACCCCGTTAACAAGGGCAAGTTTCTACCAGACCCCGCGAACCCTGCTACAATCGTGACAAACAAAGATGTCCGATTCATCGCGAACACGCCAACGGCAAATACCGTATTCAACACGCCGTTTGGTAACGTGGGGCGCAACACTGTTCGAGACGCGTGGACGAACATCGCGAACATCCAGTTCTTCAAGACGATCAAAGTGAAGGAAAATCTCAAAGTGCAATGGCACATGTCCATGTTGAACGCCTTCAACCATCCAAACTTCAGCTCGGTGGATCCGTTCCTAGACGACGCCGGCCTTTCCAGCGAAGGTTCAGGCTTCGGCGTGCCGGCGCTCACAAGCGGGGGCCTGCAGAATGGCACTGTTGGGAATCCGGGGCGCAAAATCAGCTTCGGAATCAAGTTGCTCTGGTAATCGATTCCTAGACGAACCAATTGCCCGGAGATAGCCGCAAGGCTATCTCCGGTTTTTCTTGGCGTCGTATTCCGGTCTTTGAGACCGCCCCTCGGGAAGAAATCGCCGACAGTATTAGGTTCCCAGAATGAATAGGGTGACGAATACGGTCGGCGTTATGGTGCGCCGGCGAGGCTTTAGGCATCGCGGCGCGCTACTCTGCTCTGAGAATTACAATTTCTGGACAACCACGTTGAGTGCGGAGCTTTGCACCGCGCCTAGATTTACCTGGGACGGGTCCATGGCAACGGTGAGCTGCCAGAGTGTATGCCCGGCGGTGTCTGTAAGGCTTAGGTTGACCGTAAACTGTGCGCTGATGCCTAGGGTACTGGGATTCGCGTAGATCACGCACTGTGCCTGGCCATTGCTGAGCGCGGCGCTACCCTGGAATGAGAGCAGGGAAGAGCTGACGGTATATCCGAGAGACCCCGCGACTGGAGTACCGTCCGGATACTTGAAATTGAGAGTGAGGGGCGGTCCCACGGGAGTTGAAGAGGGGAGAATTTCAATGGCATGCACTTTGGGGTTTTGTACCAGGCTGTCAAACTCGATGACCAGACTACCGTTGGTCACGGCCACGTCCGCCCCCTTGATAAGGGCTGCGTTCGCACCGGATTGGGCGAAGATATCGAGCTTTGAAAACACCAGGTTGCTGTTTAGCTTGACGTTAAAGACGCGAGCGCCGACAGACTGGAGTGATGGAATGGTCTCAGTAAAGTACAGGTTGACATGGTAGGTCCCATTGGCGACGGAAAAAGTATAGGTCATGGGCACGCTACCGTTGCCGTTCCAGCGGCCATCTTGATACAACGCAGGGTCGTTGGTGCCTGAAATTGCCGCTGCGATCGTGCTTGCGGTGCCCTCGTTGTACCCGGAGTCCGCTGCCCAGACCTGGCGTTTTGAATCCGTATAGCTCGGTCCGCCACAATTCACGCGGATAGGTGATTGTGCCAGCACCCCCTTCGGAAAGCAGAACGCGACCATGAATGTCAATGCGCAAAAAATTTTTCGCACGAATCCTCCTGGGAATCGCTAAAACAGATTCTAGTTTTATTTGCTCAAGCGAGAAGGCCGTGGGGGTTGGGGGGTCCCTGCTTGTCGTATCCAGGAGTAAGGTAATGGAACTACCGGAACCAAGCAATTGGTCGAGAGAACGGATTGAGGGCAGTGTCGACAGTAGCCCTAAAGCTGTACGGGGTAGTGTACCAAACTGAACAGCGGTACTTACTGTCAGGTTTGGAGTGTTGCCCGCGTCTACAGCTTTTTCCGGAAGGGATCCCAGCCGCGTGGCGTGAGTTGACTTACTCGGCCGTTCTCATCCCGCAGTAGCAGCTCGCGTTTTTGAATGATTCTTCCAATCGCTGTGAGACGCACGCCCCGAAAAGAATTCGGCAGGAGCTCTGTTTTGCGTGGAGGCACGGTGAACAACAATTCGTAATCGTCTCCGCCATGCAACGCGAGGTGTAGTGGATCGTGGCGCTGTTTGAGGGCAGCTTCTGGGAGTCGGACCTTTGGAATCTTCGAGCTTTCCAGTTGGGCACCGACCGCGCTTGCGGCGCAAAGCCGTGACAGATCGCTCGAGAGTCCATCGGAGACATCTATCATTGCGGTTGCCAAGCCCTTCTTCGCCAGCCATTGGCCCAACGCAAGCCGTGGCTCCGGATAAAGATGTTTTTTTATGAGCGGGTTCTTCTTGCTCGGCGCACCTTTGCTTCTTTGCAAGATGCGCAAACCCAACTCTGCGTCCCCCAACCGCCCACTGACATAGATGATGTCGCCCGTATCAGCTTTTGATCGCAACAAGGAGCGACCAGCGGGAACCTCTCCCACGATGGTCACATTGATAAGGATTTCGTTTCGCCGTGTTGTGTCTCCGCCCGTCAGCGCACATTGGAATTTGCGTGAAGCGCGCCGCAGCCCACCGAGGAATAGATCCAGCCACCGGCCGGTGTGAGTTTCGGGCAGAGCCAGACTGAGCAGGAAACCGCGCGGGGTACCTCCCATCGCCGCGACATCGCTCAGCGCCCTGGCAAGGCACTTCCAACCGACCGCATCCGGCGGATGCTTCTCCCGAAAGAAGTGCGTTCCTTCCAGGAACCAGTCACAGGTGAGAATTGTTTCGTGCCCGCGCTTCGGCTGGAAGAGCGCTGCATCATCACCAATTCCAAGAGCGACGGACTGTCCGCTGTTCCAAGACGCGGACCGGAAGCTATCGGAGATCTTTCTGAGAATAGAGTCTTCGCTCTGGCGGTTCCGCGGCATGAGTTTCTGAGGGGACTCCAATCTACCTTCGAATGACAGTATAGCTTGAGCAGCTTCCGCGGTTTCTTGTGCTCCAGACGGAGGAACCGACGTAGGCGCGCCCCAGTGCACTACCTGTACCTTAGGACAGGGTACTGGTTTACAGCGCCTGACCCTCTTTAGTACTAAAAACAGGGTTGACGCCAACTTCTACAGAAATTAGTATGACGGAGGTCGCGAACCAAGGCTTACGGTTCAGATTTTGGTGTAAGTTCGTGTTCCCGCGGGCACCAGGGTAATCTGCTCGCAAACGTCAAATTAGAAGGCCTGAAGGGGCCCGGTAGGCATGAGGGGTAAGAGCTACACATTCTATATCGCGTCGTCGCCGGGTAAGCTCAAAAAGCTTATCGTACCCGCTTATGTGCTGCACGGTCTCGCAGTCTTGGCGCTCATTGGTGCAATCAGCGTTACGGTTGCTGTGGGATCTTATTCGCGAATGCTGTGGAAAGTCGGCAACTACAACGCTCTTCGCCACGATCAGGAAACCCTCAAGAAGCAGTATCAGCAACTCCAGAGCACGGTCAACGATACCAACCAGCGTCTTGATTCCCTGCAGTCCCTAGCAACAGAAGTGGCGATGACTTATGGGGTGCTGCGCTATCACCCGGCGGCATTCGATCAGAGCGATAATCCAGCGGACGCGCAGGATGCCTTCGACCGTTCCATCGAGCAATATACTTTCTTGAAGCGCAACGCCGCGGTGATCGCCATCTCCAGCAGCGGGCTGCATTTGCTCTCCCCAATGAGCTTTGCCGATTCCACGTACACGCCGTCGATCTGGCCGGTGATGGGACACATTACCGACAGCTTCGGTGAGCGCCTGGACCCATTCAGCGGTGAAGGCGCGTTTCATACTGGCGTAGACGTGGCGTCTGATTATGGCGCTCCGGTTCACGCGACGGCGGATGGGATCATCACCATTGCAGAGAACCATGCCGGCTATGGCCGGCTGGTGGTTATCGATCATGGTTTTGGAATTACAACGTGGTACGCCCATCTTTCGGCGTTCTCGGCGGTTGCCGGGGCACGCGTCAAGCGCGGCGAAGTGGTTGGGTATACGGGCATCAGCGGCCGGTCAACGGGGCCGCACGTGCACTACGAAGTTCGAATGAACAACGCGCCCATCAATCCCTGGCG
>Ga0137415_10003901_pt1 | contig 14795 bp, 16 predicted proteins | sample CZODoug3_1_1_16f_FD_183082 | JGI IMG/M metagenome (GOLD analysis project Ga0137415, IMG submission 183082) | Vadose zone soil fungal communities from Angelo Coast Range Reserve, California, USA - CZODoug3_1_1_16fungal (Hybrid Assembly) | ecosystem: Environmental > Terrestrial > Soil > Vadose... | reverse complement strand
CCCGCAAGAGAGCCTTCTTCCTCCCTTCCTGCAAAATCTCAACCGAGGAAGAATAACCCGATTCTCATCTTTCTATTGATTGGTCTCCATGGATTGGCCGGTCAAACGCTCATAACCAACCGGTTATAAGTGCAATGAGGATGTTTTAACACCAATCCGTGCTTCCAGGTGGGCCGCATTTCGCCACCTTGGGTGCAAACTGCTGACCGTACGGCAGTGAGGCATCCTGCCGAGCCGCTGCCTAAATTGCTGTTATAATCAAAAGTTAATTTTCCCAACCTTCCGCCGCATCAGCACGATGACGGTTCCTTGCGAAAACTGACGAAACGTCGCAGGAAGCCGGAACGGCTGCTTTCTCACACATCTATCCGGCTTAATTCGACACTGGAGATGCGTGTCTGTTGGGTGCATCTGCCCAATTTGGCAGGGTCGAGCGGTTCCTCGATGCCAAAAGAGAGGAACGACACATGAAAGCCGACTATCCTTGGCAAGAAGCCTACGAAGCTGCCATCCTCGAAACCGACGATGCGAAGCTGCTAAAGCTCCTTCCAGTCGCAAAGGCCGCAATTGATGCCCGACTTCATGATTTGCAGATAGACCACGGAGGTACACCCGAAGAAAGGCAAGCGATCGGCGATGCGCTTGCTGGTCTGAATGTGTTGCGGAGAGATTTGCAAGCTCGCGTTCACGAGACAGGTTCGAGCAGAGCTTGAATGCTGCTGACCAGTGCTCCAATTGATCCATCTTTCGACACGATCGCGCGAATGCCCGCAGATAGAGCTTCTCGTTTGAGATGAGCGGTCTCGAAGTTGGTGAACATCACCAGGGGCACCCCCGGTACAAGGCGTGTCAGTTCGTGAGCCGCATCAAGGCCGTTCATCACGGGCATCGCAAGATCGAGAACGATCAGATCGGGCTTCACCTGTTGTGCCTTCTCTATTCCCTCTCGCCCATTGGAGGCCTCACCACAGACTTCCCATCCGAGTTCGCGCCCCAAGGTTTCACGCAGTATTTTACGGATCACAATACTGTCGTCCACGATGAGGATGCGATTCGGCACGTGAACACCTTCGCAGGCAGCAAACTACTCCAAATAGTACCCTTAGACTTTGCTTACGGCGTCGTCAATCCAGTGAACTGGGTACCACCACATCGGTCGAATACTTAGGAACAGTTTCGAGGCTGCCGATTGCTGATGATGCAATCATTTTGCGATGTAACGAAATCACCAGTGTTTACTATGGCGGAACGCATATCACGGGTGTTCTACCCAATGTTTATGCATGTTTGCGCGATACCACGAGAACGGAGTGCTGGCACTTGCTGACCGTCTCCAATTATCCCCTGCCACGGTTTGACCCCGTTTTTCAACCGCCTGTAATATCAACGATTGCAAACAGCAGCGCATGCAGTGGGCAATTCCCGAAGGGAGGCTAACTCCACAAGCTGCGTTCGCAGCCGCTCATCGGACCGCCTCCTCCGATGAAACCTCGACGAATGATCGGAGCCACGGTTGATCTAACCGTGGCTCTATTTAAAGGTGTCTTTTTCGCGCGGATCACGAGATAACGAAATGTTGAAGACTGCCACGTTTAAGCTGGAAGTGAAGCACTTCTTCAGGGTTATCAAGCGATTAGCCGGGAGACCGTTCGTTCGAAGCCGAATGCGAAAAAGAGTCAGTGCGGGTGTCATATTCCTGCACAACGTGAAACCCGGGTGCTGGGAGAAGATCGACCTGGAACGCTTGGACATGCTGGATACGAAGCTATGTCTATGCGGTCAATTGTACGGGAGGCACAGAAACGCCTACCGTAAACTGCGTCTGACCCCCGCTAACTTCGTTATGTACGGATTCCTTCCTGCACCGGGTACGGAAGACCCGAATTCCTGCCACAGCGCTTGCTCACTCGACTCTGGATCAAAGAGATTACGCGCTTGAAAAGTAAATCATTGGAACAATCATCGTATGCGGACCCCGATGCACTGGAGAACAGAGCGAGGCCGCCATTTCCAGGCGCACCCACTGCACGCAACGTTTTCGCTTGTAGCGAGCATGCTGTTGGCCGGGCTGGTTGTATTGGCGCTTGTCTTGTCGGCAAGGTGAAGGACCATTCCGTCTCCGCGAGAATGGGTTGAGATCGTGGCGAGAATGACGCGCTGCCCTCCACAATGCAGCGTGGAAAGGGAGTTTACGTGTCTGGAACAGAGGCTTGCTTCCCCGGTCTTCACGCGATAGCACTAACCCATTGGCAGTGGAAGATCTCGGGCAGGAATCTTAGGCAGGAGCGCAGGGCACGAATACTGCCTGGGGTTTCGGGGAAAGGCGTGAGAGCGCGCCAATTTGCAGGATGTTCCTACTCCAGGTAGCGCGACGAGAGCTTTCCGCTTCTCAAACGGAAGGTAGCTAGCGGGATCTGCGTCAAGGTGTCGCCCCGGCGTGCGTGCTTCGTGCGCAGGCGTGTTGTTCGAAGCCCTCCTGCGCCACGCGATTGAAGGCGAGCGCGGCGACGGTGCCCTCCAGGCGCGGCGCAACCACGCCCCACGGGCAACGAGAGCAACACCAGCCGGTGAAGTTTTCGTCTTCGGCCCAGATCATGTGTCTATTCATGGCTATACCCATTCCTGCATTTCAATGTACGGGGGTTCCTACTGGAGGCGAGGGGGCGAACTACGAGACACTGGAGAATCGGAGCGCGGAAACTGAACAATGCCCTCGCCGCACAGAATGTGCCACAGAATCGCGGGAGCTCAAAGTAACTAACGTGCTTCGTCTGGGTCGGACAAGGACCTTCGGGTCGGGCTCGTTGCAGTACCCGGTCTTGCACGGTTGGGTCGCGGATTCTGCGTCGGTTTGATGGGAAAAGGCGGCGAAAGCACACGTTTGATAAATGGGGCATTCCCCAAGTCATTTCAGATCACTTAAAATAGGGGCCAATATAATAATCGACTGCCGGAGGTCGTTGACACCCCGGCAAGCCGTAGGCTGATCCGGCTTCTCAATAGCCTGCCGCGTATTTAATGGCATGGCAACCCGATGAGATCGCCGTGAGCATGGCTTAGTTGATGTGCGCCTGCCGCCGTTGGCCAAGAATGTCGAACTGCTCAAACCGTCCGAACAGCCTGCCGTATCTGCTCGCGAAACCAAGCATGCGGAGGTTCCCTAGTGAGTCGAGGATGCCATGCCATGAAATACGGAAAGGCCTTGATCTCGCGAGGCGGTTCCACCGCGTAAATCTTCCGGGAAATCCGATCCTGCCTTCTCCAGTTGGCGGCTATTTTTCGGCAGGGATACGCGTACAAACATCCCGCCGAAAGCTACAACTTTCAACCTCCAGAACTCGTGACCTTGACGCTGCGTTCTCACCACCCACTTGCAGCGTTGTCGGTGCAGATAGCATTTTGGCGAGGCACAGTATCGAGCGCGTCACAAGAGTGTGGACGGTCGCCGTAGGGGGCACAATCATCTTGGAAGAGGTGGGGCTTCAGGCCGCGTGAAAGCCGCCTGGTTGCGTCTACCATCACTGGATGACTATAATGACCATGCTGACCTTATGGGCTAGGAGGATTTCGCTAAATGGGTACGCAGAGTTGGACCGTGGCCGAAGCCAAGGCAAAATTCAGTGAAATCATCGAGCGGGCAATGTCCGAAGGACCGCAGACCATTACTCGCAGGGGCCGCACAGCGGCCGTGGTCGTCGGAGCGGAGGAATGGCAACGAAAGACAAAACGCGTTGGCAGCCTGGCCGAGTTCTTTGCGGCATCTCCGCTGCGCGGATCGGGCATGAAGGTCCATCGGCGCAAGGAGCGGCCTCGGAAGGTTGCTCTATGAGCTTTCTTTTGGATACAAACACGGTTTCGGAATGGGTCAAACCGCGACCCAATCCAGGACTGATCGGGTGGATGGAATCTACCGACGAGGATCGGGTCTTTATCAGTGTCATCACATTTGCGGAGCTCCGCTACGGCGTGGAACGCCTCGCGGCTGGAGGCCGCCGCCGTCGGCTGGAGGAGTGGCTTGGACACGAGTTGCCACTGAGGTTCGAGGGCAGGATTCTACCGGTCGACGGTGAGGTGGCGGATGCATGGGGAAAAACAGTTTCGCGCAGCGAGACAGCGGGACGCCCGATTGGCGCGATGGATGCCTTCCTGGCGGCGACTGCAGAAATCCGTCGGCTGACGCTGGTGACTCGCAACGTTTCCGACTTCCCACAGCTCAAGGCGGTTCTCAATCCCTGGACTTAGCCCCCGCACCATATTTCTGGCACACGTGAAATAATCACAAGTCATGAAGCAGGATTCAGTTCGCACTTGCGGTTGATATCCCGGTTACCCTCAACCGGAAGTTGAGGGAGCAGGCGGCCGACCAGCGGACACTCGGTCCGCAAGCTATTTATCGCGGGGGTCCGAAGCGTCTTGGTTCCGGGCCAGCCTGCCAACTCGGCTACGGTCTACACCAAGGTTCCGATTGCGTTTCCCAGCCACCGCCTCGTTTTTGAAAGCGCTGTCCATAGATTCCCTCTGTGGTCGGTATGGCATGCAATGATTTTTTATTGCCGGGTGCCGTTCTCTTGGACTCCCGCGCCGGTCTGTTCGGGAATCTGTCTTACGAACTGCCCGGACGAGGTCGGCACAATGGGTCACGACGCTCGGTCAGTTAGGTCTGTGGAGGTGGGTTTTTGGTTGAAAACGAGCTTTTGGATCGGGGATCGCTTGCCTCGACTTGCGCCAGAGCGGAAAAAACAACCCCTCTACTTATACTAAATGCACATTGACTCGGGAAAATTCACCGCCCTGGGAAAATATTTCTGTGGAAATCTTCCTTAACTATGTAGAAAGCACCTCCGGTTCTCCGCCGGTTCTCCGCCAACGAAGAATAGGGGATCGCCCGACCGATCTGCGAACCGTGATCCCGAGCGACGTACCTTTGATGACGAACAGTGCACTCTCGGAGCATCCTCAAAGAACTCAATATCCTCAATTGAGGATCTTGAGTTTTGTGAGTTTCATACCACGCCCTCGTCGCAGATCGGCCGCCAAGGCGGAACTTCGGTCTGAATCGTTGAGGTCGTCGTTGCTTTCATGATCGTGACTACGAAGAGGCTAGAGCAGTGCCTGGACGGACATTACTCGACCGAGTCCAGCCTAACTGAAACCCTGCTGTGCTGCTCCTCTTCGCTCACGGAGAATGTGTACTCTCCTGCCGGCAAGGCGTGAACGGGGAAGTGCCCGTATTGGTCGGTTTGCGTTTCAGTGTTCGCACTCCGTCGCGCGTCCCCTGCATTGGCCATCTCCGCCCGCACGTATGCGCCGGCGATCGGCTTCTGCGCTTGCGTGACCGTTCCCTCCACGCTGGCTCCAAACGGGCTGAGCCGCCGCTTCTTGAATTTCTGTTTGCAGCATACTGCGCCCCGCCGAGTTTCTCGCTGACCGAGGTGGAGGAGATGGTATTCGAGTTGAGGCGAAATACGGGTGCCGAGCTAGCGAACTGGCTGCGCCGTCACTACCAGGTTGAGCAGGGACGTACCCGTCACCGGCCCGGCAGGACTGTCTGATAATGTAAACCTCACGTGCACGGGAATGTTTTCGGGGCGTCCTCCGGGTGCAAACCACCACTGTTGAAACGCCAAGCGCGCAGCTTTCGCGAACTCGGGGTCACCTGACTGAATGCGAACTTCCTGAACGACGCCTTCAGCCGTCAAGACCAGTGTGGCCGAAACGCTCCCTTGTTTTTGGGCATTTATCGCCGCAGCGGGATACCCTGGAACAACAAAGTAATCTATGCGGCTAGGCGATGCACTGGGCCACCAGGGCTGATGGACCGGGTTTTTCAACCTCATCCAGATCCTGGCCTCCTGGTCCAGCGGGCACGAGATGACAGTCGCAAGCGTCCTCGGCGGCGCACACCCAGCGCATGCCCGAGGCGGCGCAGCGTGGTCACAGGCATTCGGACCTGGTTTTCTTTGCGCCGGTGTTCCGAAGAAAAAGAGCAATACACCAACCAGCAACGCCAGATTCATAAGCCATCGCCTCGAAGCTTGGTGGCAATTCTATAAAGTTCAGCTTCTCATTGAGAGAACAACGAAAGAAAGCAAACCTGCCAAGAAGAGGGCTGCCCCGGAACCCACGCAGTGCGAGTTCTCAGGAGACGGCGCAAGAGCGGATTGTGGAGAATCCAAGAGTCTCTCCCGGTTTTGGAACTCAAACCGCCAAGCCCACGAAAACCGTTATTCGCAGGCAATAATCGCGGAAGAACAAAGGAGGCTGCCCGCAGGCAGCCTCCTCTGATAATCACCGTATTTGTCTCTACTCAACTTATGGCAACTGAAGCGCATAGCCTCCGCGGCCGTGGGTTGCCGCGTAGAGCACCCGCCCCTTGGTGGAAATAGTAAGGGCGGACACTTCTACGTTGGGCATTCCGGTGCCCGCGGTCTGCCACGTGGAGCTTCCCTTGGGCAGGCGCAAAACGCCGAAGTCGTTGGAGGCATAGAGATCGCCGGTTGGATCGTCGCGAACGACGGAATTGATCGGCATATCTCCGATGCTGCCATCGATGCTGGTGAAGGTAGCGGTCCCCGCGTTCGGGTCGAAGACGACGCTGAAAATGTGGCCAGGCGTGGCCGGCGTTCTCGCGCTGTACCCGGAGTAGGAGATCCACGCGTGGTTGGGGTTCTTGGCATCCACGTAGATGCTAGTGGGCACCCGGTTTGGGGCCGCCGCCGACGTGGAATCAAGCCGCGTGTAGGTGACACCGCTGCCGTCGGCACCTGCCACGTTGGAAACGTCATCGGCGTTCTTGGATATAAAAACACGTCCGGTGGTCGTTGCCGCCCACATCGTGCTCTTATCGCTGGGGGCACGCCCGATGGCTGCGACCACACCGCCCGTGCGGTCGCTACCCCAGAAGGCGGAGGTCAACCCTCCGTGGGGGTCGGTAATGCCGGTGGGACTGCCGAGCTCGACAAAGTCTCCGCAGATGACACTGAAGTCGCCGGTGAAGTTATTGCAGTGAAGATCCAGGCCCGCCTGCGCGCCGCCGTTGTCGGTGGTCCGCCAAACTCCCTGCAGTCCGACGAAGATGCTGCCGGCCCTGGCAGGGTTGGGGTCGTAGATGATGGGGACGTAGAACGACCAACCCTCCGCCGGTGGCATGAAGAGCCGATCGGCGACCCAATCCCAGCCCAGGGTATTGGTGCCCTGGAAGTTCACGAACACCTGCGGGGCATAGTAGGTGTGGAAGCGGATATTCGGATTCGCTGCGTTGAATCCCGACTGTCCGCCGTCACCGCCAGCGGTTTGCCCCCACTGCACGCTCGATCCCTCATAGAGGAATGTGCCGTTGTCCTGGGTCCCGCCCATCAATTCCTGGTGCGGCTTCTTGGGATTGACCGAGAAGCTTTGGAATTGCAAAGTGTCCAATCCGGCGTTGAGGCTGGTGAGTTTGGTTGGAACTGCCGACAGCAGACGCTGGCAGGTGGTGAGTTTGTCCCCCGTCAGACCACGGGTGGCACACTGGCTGGAGAAGTCGGTGTAGGTTCCGTCGGAGCGCATCAAGCCGCCGTCGGAACCTTCGAACCAGACGTTGGGGTTGTCCGGCAAGAACACCAGGGCGTGCTGGTCGGGGTGGATACCGTTGTTGTTCGGATCCGTGCCGGCATCCGCGATCATGTCGGTGAAAGTCCGGTTGTTGTGGTCGGGGTCAGGGTCCCCGGCCGTAGTGGAGCGGAGGACGGCACGGGCGTTGGACAGGCCGGAACCGCCAGAACCCAACTGGTCGTCATAGACGTATGAACCCAGCACAAACACTGTGTCTGGATGTCCCTTCGGGGTGTAGATGGCGTTGTCATACCAGCACTGGCCGGTGCAGTAATCGAATGTGGCGTAACCTGGATCGGCGACGTTCGAACTGGTGAGGTTCTTCCAGCTCCGACCATTGACGTTGCCGCTGGCCAGCGCCGAGGCGGGCTGGTTCATGTTGTCATTGCGCCAGACCTGTGAGCCGGGCTCGTTCGCGTTACTGGCTCCGGTTCCGTCACCAACGTACATGCGAGTGTGACCGTTCTTGGTGGTAAGAGCAAAGGCTGACCGGTCGAACGCATCAAAATGGGCCGGATTGCCATCGTTGTCGGCAGAATAGAACACCGACTGGAACGCCCCGCCCGCTTCCGAGGGAGAACTGCGGAAGATTCCCAGCCCAAAGGCACCGGCGTAGACGGTACTCGGGTCGGATGGATCCAAGGCAACCTGGTTGACGCCTTCACTGAACCCTCCCGGCGTGATGGGCAACGTCAACAAGAGGGCGCTGAAGGTATTGCCGCCGTCGGTGGATTTGTAGAGGCCTACAGGTGAAACCGTGCCCGGCGGCGGGTTGCCGGTGGGACCGGCAGCGGAAGCCACGCCGCGAACGCCACGCGTAGTTCCCACGTAAATGGTGTTGCCGTTGGTGGGATCGATGACCACATCGCTGATGGAGCGGTTGACGGCAAAGCCGCTGCCCGCCAAGTTGGTCCAGGAGTCTCCACCATCCGTCGACTTGTAGATACCCTGGCCGGCGCCAGAGTCGCCACTGGCGTTGGGTTCGCCGGTTCCAACGTAGATGGTGCGCCCGCTAGGATCGGTAGGATCAATGGTGATGGCGCCGATGGCGTTGGTGTCGAAGCTGCCGGAGATGAAGCTCCAATGCGGGGACTTAGCGAGAGCGTTATTCGTCCGCCAGATTCCGCCGCCCGCCGCGCCCACGTACAACCGGCAGTACTCTTCTTCGCAATGATGGTCGATGGCAAGAGCGGAGATGCGGCCCGAGGCCACATAAGGGGCTGCGGTCCGGTTGAGGACTTCGGGATAAACCGCGACGCTGGGACCGATCGAGGTCCATTGGGCATGGATGGTGTCGCCCCTCTGCCCTGCCTGGGACTCCGACTTTACTTTGGCGAAGTGTTGGGATGCGGTATGGCTCAACGCAATGGGAAGATCCGTGCCAGGGTAAGCGCGATTCTTGACCTGCTCCTTGGCCCAGGAATTAGGGGCGCCTTCGGGTTCGCCACTTCCGATTCGCCCAAAAATCATCTCCGCACTCCGCCTGTGCAACGGCTTGTTGCTGGCGGTCTTGGCAACGGCGGCGGGCTCAGTTTTTTGCTTTTTCTTGCCTAATTTGAAATGGCCCAGAAAGCCCGCGCTTAAGGCGGCCGGAGTCAAGACCACCACTGCGGCTAGCGCGAGCGCAGCAAGCCTGGAAGCTTTCATACGCATCTCTCCTCGATACAATGAATGTGGAACCCCGGCGATGAGACCGCGCGCAAGGCTGAACGGGGTTGCAGGCAGCCACGTGAGAGACCGTCTGCGTCGCCTCGTGGGGGGCGCTACCTTGAACCCGGGCCCTTGGGGGTCTATCGCGCGTCGGCGGACTGCGTCGACATCAATGCGTAGACCACTTCAGCGGCGGAGGAATCCTGCTACTCTGGTTGGCGATTGTCAATGGAAATCTTTGTAAATGGAAATCTTTGTAAATCTTTGTAAATATTCGTGTCGACTGTCGGCGGAAATGGGCACCCAGTACCGGTTTTCAGAGAATCGTGGAGAAACGGATTGTGGAATTGCTAGAGGAAACGGATTCCTTACTCGGTCAATTCCCAATGGAAGCACGATCTCAAGGTCCGCTTCCCAGGTTCCCCAGGTTAATCAAGTGGCCTGTTGCAGAAAAGAGTTCTAAAATCGTCTGCTAGGGCCGACCATTCATCTCCAAGCAACTCATTGAATTACCGAGCTACCCAAATTTTCGTTTTCCTCAATTTGGGTCCAACCTCCTTAATTTCTGTGACTCAACTTATCTCAACCTTTCCCAACTGTTGACTCACAAGCACGCGGTAGCGTCCGCCGCGCCAGCGGCTTCGTCGTGTGCTGGGCATGCTCAGTAACTTGGAGGTGAAAGTCCTCTGGCCGACCTGATGGAGGTGAAGGCCTAGTGATGATGCAAGGGCTATCGCCGCGAGGCGAGGTCCGAAGGAAGCATGGAACAAACGTGCGAGTCGATGGACAAAAACCGAATAGAAGGCGCCCGTACCGGACGAGTGGGCGACGTACCGCGAAGTCCATAATCCATCAAGGTGCGAAGCGTAGATTCGGCGGCTGTGCACGGAAGGTGACTGAGCTTACCCCAGGAGATCTGCTCCGCGTCGCTTCGGCGACTGAGGCGGCTGAGAGGCAGTCTGACCGCGGAGCAGAAGTCAGCATAGGGCATAGTGGATCCTGTCGTCGGCAAGGCTATTGAGGCACTCCGGAAACCGAAAGGTGGAGAAACAGATAGGCCGAGTCGGGAACGGGGATCGAAGGCCCGAACGAGAAGGAGCGGTGAGTAGGCCATGAGTCTCAAAGACGATAAGCAGCAGAACATCCAGATGGACCTGGACTTCTCATCTGCGCTGACGGGTGCAGCCCGAGGTGTCGCAGGAGAAGAGACTGAATCGCCGATGGCGACGAATGAACCCGAAAACCCAGCTAGAACCAATCGATTGATGGAGGAAGTATGTGAGCGAGAGAACCTGAAGGAAGCACTGCGACAGGTCAAGAGTAATAAAGGTAGCGCGGGAATAGACGGAATCACCGTCGATCAACTCACCGACTACCTGAAACAGCATTGGCCAGTAATCCGAGAACAACTGCTGAATGGAACCTACGAACCAAAGCCGGTGAGGCGGGTGGAAATCCCCAAACCGGACGGCGGGGTGCGAAAGCTTGGTATCCCGACGGTGCTGGATCGGTTTATCCAGCAAGCGGCGATGCAGGTTCTGCAGCGGCGGTGGGATCGGACTTTCTCCGAACACAGCTATGGTTTTCGACCGGGACGGTCAGCTCATCAAGCGGTAGCTCAGGCGCAGCAATATATCGCCTCGGGTTACAACTGGGTGGTCGATCTCGACTTGGAAAAATTTTTCGATCGAGTCAATCACGACAAATTGATGGGGCAGGTGGCTAAACGTGTCGAGGACAAGAGGCTGTTGAAGCTCATCCGGGCGTTTTTGAACGCCGGGGTGATGGAGAATGGACTGGTCAGCCCCAGCGTAGAAGGCACTCCCCAGGGAGGTCCACTTTCGCCACTGTTATCCAACCTCGTGCTCGACGAACTCGACCGCGAGTTAGAGCGACGCGGACACCGCTACCTGCGATACGCGGATGATTGCAACATCTACGTGCGCAGCCAACGGGCCGGTCAACGAGTGATGGAAAGCATAACGCGGTTCATCACACAAAAGCTCAAACTCAAAGTGAATGAGACCAAGAGCGCGGTGGCGCGACCGCAGGAACGAAAGCTCCTCGGATTTAGCTTTAGCACCGGTCCAGAGATTAAGCGCATGATTGCGCCGAAAGCTTTGGAGCGGTTTAAGCACAGAATCCGGGAAACCACGCGACGGGCCAAAGGCGTCAGCATGGAAACGACAATCGCGGAGTTGGCTCCATATCTCAGGGGCTGGCGCAGCTATTTCGGCTTCTGCGAAACGCCCTATGTGCTGATTCAGCTGACCCGTTGGGTCCGGCTCCGACTGCGAGCCGCTATGTGGCGGCAATGGAAAACACCACGCCGTCGCCGAGCGGCTCTCTTAGCACTGGGGGTTCGCCCGCGACTGGCTAGCAACACAGCGGGTAGCGGACGCGGCCCTTGGTACCTGGCTCGGGCTAAAGCCCTCTCGGTTGGGCTTTCTAATGCTTACTTCAAATCGCTCGGCCTTCCAACGTTGATCGATGGATGCTAGCGTAACCAACTCGAACCGCCGTGTACGGACCCGTACGCACGGTGGTGTGGCAGGGGTCGGCGGGTGACCGCCGCCCCTATGCCGATCAAATCCCCATTACGCTCATAACCGAACGGTCCTAAGTGTAAACGTTGATTACAACAGTTGAGTGGGTTGCCCCATGCGGGTTATGGCGATCCGGGAGCTTCGCGTGCGCCAGCACTCTAAAGAGGGAAGCTTCCGATTTGCTGTGCCCTCCAGAACTTTATCCAGCTCAATACGCCCTCACGAGAGTTCACTCCATTAGCCAACAGAGGGGCTGCGCACACCTGGCGCACCTTATTTCCCCTCGGAACAGTCTGTCCATCCTTTGGCGCACAGAGCGGGGGAAAAAAATGGCGACATGCGAGCTATTTCGCGTTCCGTTTTCGCTGTCTTAGGTAGAAACGGTCCCCAGTTCTCTAGGCCGACAAAATCTACTAACGAGGAGAATTCCCGTGAAGCTTACTAAGAGTCTCGTAGCGCCGTTGTTGCTTGCCCTTTCGGGCATCGGTGTGAGCTTGCTGGTCAGCAATCCTGCGCCAGCGGCTCCGCCACCGCCCCCGCCGCCTAGCATTCCTGTAACCGTCATCAACTCGCCTTTGCCAGTGCAAGGCACGGTAGCGGTTAGCAGCATGCCTGCCATCCCATTGAGCAATACGGCCACTACGCCGGTGTATGTGCGGGATGTGGACAACTCCGCTCTGCAGCCGTTTGTCCGTGAATGTCTGCTCGACGCATTGAACATATCCGGTGGGTCATTCCCGTCCTGCCAGATGGCCGGGCCCCCGGCAGGCAAACGTTTTGTGATTGAATCGATCTCGGCAGAACTGGAATTGAGCTCGGGTTCTAAACCTAGCCTGCTGGTTCTGGAATATGTCAGCGGGGGGCAGGGTGCGGAGGTTTTTCTCCCCGCCACTTTTCTGAACAGTAATCCCTTTTACAGTTTCCCCGATCACTATGTCGTAAGCCAGGAGGTGCGACTATACGCAGACTCCCAGCCAATGGTGTTCAACGTCAACATCACTGACAACAATCCAGGAGCGGTGAATGTGACCGTCTCCGGGCATTTGGCGACCGTCCCTTGAGAGGGTAGCCTATCCTAGTCGCAGCCAAGCTCGATTCGCCCTCTTACAACGAAGGGCGATTTCAGAAGAGCAGCCTTCCAAGGCTGCTCTCACATTTCATCGTACCCCCAAAGAGTTGGCCGGTGCGCCATGCAAAATATCCTCGGTTCTCCCCAGTTCACCGTCGACAGTCGATACTAATGAGGTCGTCCTGCGCACGACTGTACAGGACTTATGGTCTGTCCAGAGCACAAGCTCGGGCGAGCGCTCTGGTTGATTCTTCTAGCGTCCTTTTGAGTCGGGCGGAAGCGGCTTGAGATAGAGTTGCGCCACCGACGCTCTCAACAAGAGGGTTCGGATCCCCTCAGGAGAGAAGATTAACCTGGAGTCGGTGTGGCAGCGCAAGGGCGGAGTCCGCTTAGACGTTTCGAGCCCCGCGCGGGTTCGAATCCGACGCGCGCAGCTCCAAAGAACCGACCCGTCACTATCCGGGGCGGAGCCTTCAATGGTTGGGAGGTTGCAGAATGAGGCACGTCGTCGCATGCGCGTATAACTTTCCCTAGTCGCCACAGTGCTGCCCAGCGACAGCATCGCCCCTTCGGCGCGCACCACACCCGATCCGGAGCTTTCAGCAGGCCACAGGTTGGTCGATGCTCTCATCGAGAGCTTGCCGTTTAGCACTGGGCGAAGCGTTCTATGATGCAGTGGCGGCAACCGCTCGTCGAGTTTCACGCGACGCCTTTCTTACGGGCGTGATCGCATCCATGGAGCGTCCAGCGCACCGGACACCCCTGGACGAGTGGTCGCTTCATAATCCGATAATGTCCGAGTCGCCCGTCATCCGTCCACGATCAGCAAATAGTATGCAACATACCTTTACCAATCTAGCGGTTCACATCCGCGTCCGCCTTCCAAGGCGTTTCTCTGAGCTAGCCGTTTTCTACGCGCGCCTTTATATCCGAGTACGCCGCATCGATGAGGCTGCTTAGCGCTGCGGCGTTTGTCGCCGTTCCCGGTCTCAACTTCACATGGCGCATGAACTTGCCGGTGCCTTGCAACAAGCGGGCCGGATCTGGCAGCGCTGCGCCATGAAAGAACCCCACGTTTACGTGCGAAGTGAATACATTGACGTAGCCGAAGGGCGCATCTCCCAAACATGCAACCGGACAGCCGTCATGCAAAAGTTCCCGGACTTCGTCTCCGCATTTCCGCATCACTTCAAACCACTGATGCGCGATGGCTCCCAATCCACCTGCATGCTCTTTCATCCACGCATCGATGGCGGGATCCCGCTCAACAGCGCCGTTGAATCGCAGCAATTCCGTTCTCATCCTCCCCACACTTTTCTGCTTTCGAATCTGTAATTAGGTAGCACCCTTCGCTGGGACTTTGGGATCAGCGGGGTTGTTCTCTCATTGCGTTTTGAGTGGTATCCGCTGGTTTCCGGGGTGCCACACTTTCCTCATACTCCATGGGATCGCCGAAACCTTCGGTTTGGACGCCAAGTTGGCGTAGAACGTCCAAGGCCATCAATCGGCGATGCGCGTTGAAGGTCATGATATGCGCGAAGACGCCGCCGAACGTGAAGGTCTCAGCCGGTTCGCACAGAGCGTCGACGAACGTATCATCCCAGGCGCAGCGGTTTCGGATATCCCTAAAAATACGATGCAGTTCAGCATCGGTCTTTTCGAGCCTTTGCAGCATCGCTTGCGGGGAGCGCTGTGATTTGGGAGGGCCGTTCATATCCATATCGACTCCGGACAGCGCGGCGGTCCAGACCTCTTTAGTGAAGATAATGTTTTCTAGGAGCTGCCTCAGAGTTTTATTCGACTCCCGCCAGGGCAGCAGCTCTACGACCGTGGGCAGCGGCCGATCCAATTGTTCCTCTGTCAAAGTACCCGCGTATTCCAACAAACGCCGCGTGTGCCAGGAGTCGTTGCCTGCAAAACGATCGAATAAATCCATG
>Ga0137415_10003900_pt1 | contig 14798 bp, 7 predicted proteins | sample CZODoug3_1_1_16f_FD_183082 | JGI IMG/M metagenome (GOLD analysis project Ga0137415, IMG submission 183082) | Vadose zone soil fungal communities from Angelo Coast Range Reserve, California, USA - CZODoug3_1_1_16fungal (Hybrid Assembly) | ecosystem: Environmental > Terrestrial > Soil > Vadose... | reverse complement strand
GAGGCCAAAGCGGCTTCGAAGCTCTCTCACCCTCACATCTGTACGCTGCATGACATCGGTCATCAGGATGGCATGGACTTCCTGGTCATGGAACTGGTCGAGGGAGAAACTCTGGAGCACCGGCTCATCAAGGGACCTTTGCCGCCGGAGCAAACCGTCCGCGTTGCCGCGCAGATTGCGGATGCGCTGGCCAAAGCGCACAAGATGGGCTTTACTCATCGCGATCTGAAGCCCGCAAACATCATGCTGACCAAGACGGGAGCCAAGCTGATGGATTTCGGCTTGGCGAAAGCATCCGGCACGGCGCCTTTGTCAGATGTGCTAAGTGAAATGACGGCGGAGCAGGCGAAGTTGACGGCCGAGGGAGCGATCGTCGGGACGTTCCAATATATGGCGCCGGAGCAATTGGAAGGGAAAGAGGCAGACGCGCGCACGGACATTTTTGCGCTGGGAGAAGTGATCTACGAAATGGCGACGGGGAAGCCGGCGTTTGCCGGGAAGAGCCGGGCCAGCTTGATCGCGGCCATTCTATCGTCCGAGCCACAGCCCATGACGGCTTTGCAGGCGATGACGCCGCCGGCGCTGGAGCGGGTGGTTAAGAAATGCCTGGCGAAAGATCCCGACGAACGTTGGCAGAGCGCGAGCGATCTGGCGGCCGAACTGCACTGGATCTCGGAATCGGGTTCGCAGGCGGGTGTGTTGACGCGCGGCGTTGCGGAGCGCAAGAACTGGGAGCGGGCTGGTTGGCTGTTGGCGGCGTTGTTCTTGCTGCTGATGATCGGTGGAGGAGCGGTGTGGTGGCTGGGCGCGCGGCAATCCCCGCGGGCAATGTACTTCAATATCCCGGTCAGTCTCCCCGCAAACGACGTTGCTCTTTCACCCGATGGGCGCACTTTGGCGATGGTCGCCTATTGGGACCAAACCAGCAAATACATGCTCTGGACACACCCGGTGGGAGGCCGGGGCGCGACAACTGTGCCGGGAACAGAGGATGCATCGCATCCGTTCTGGTCGCCGGACAGCCGCTCGGTTGCGTTTTTCTCTCAGGGAAAACTTAAGAAGGTAGATCTTTCTTCCTCAGGAGGAACAGCGCAGGTGTTGTGCGATGCGCCCCACGGTCGTGGGGGAGCCTGGAATCAGGAAGGCGTCATTTTGTTCTCACCGGACTTTTTCACCGGACTGTCCCGGGTTTCTTCTGCGGGCGGGACGCCGGTGGAAGTAACCAAGACGGATGCGGCTCGCCTCGAATCAAGCCACCGCTGGCCCCTTTTTCTTCCCGACGGGCGACACTTCCTCTATCTGGCGGGCAATTTCTCGGGACATTTCGAAACCAACCAGATTTTTCTGGGCTCGCTGGATTCGGGCGAAAAGCGTCCCATTGTCAGCGCCAGCTCGAACGCCGCTTATGCCGAGCCAGGCTACCTCTTATATCTGCGGGACAATGCGTTAGTAGCGCAGCGATTTGATCCTCGAAAATATGTGCTCAGCGGAGAGCCCCGCACGATCAGCAATGACGTGCAGTACTTTCCCCAGACCGACCTTGCCCTCTTCGGAGTGGCGGGCACATCGATTCTGATCACGCAAACGGGAAGAAGCGCGGACAAGTCGCAATTGACCTGGTTCAACAGAAATGGCGGGACAGCAGGCGGCATCGGAACACCGGGAACATTCGCCAATCCCAGTATCTCGCCGGATGGACGGCGCCTGGCCTTTGAACAGACAGATACCGACGGACGCCATGTGGACATCTGGATTCACGAACTCGCGACAACCGGGACGTCGCGCTTCACATTCGGCCCTGGACTGAACGAAATCGCCGTCTGGAGTCCGGATGGCAAGCGGATCGCGTATGGCTCCAGTCGAAAGCTGAACTTCTCCGCCTACCTGAAGAACGCTGACGGTTCGGGGTCGGAGCGTGAGATCGCCGATTTGGGCGGCCAGGCAGAAGGCATCTGGGACTGGTCGCGCGACGATAAATACGTACTCGCTCGAAAGGACAATGAGTTGTGGTACCTGGCATTGCCGGATTTCCAGGCCAAGCCCTATCTGCAACCGAAGTGGATCGTGCGAAATGCGCAGTTTTCGCCGGACGGGAAGTGGGTGGCGTATTCATCGAATGAAACCGGAAACTGGGAGGTCTATGTCTCGCCCTTTCCGAACGGAACCAGCAAGTGGCAAGTGTCCAGGGGAGGCAGCGAGCCGCGATGGAGGCGGGATGGCAAGGAGCTGTTCTATTTATCCGCCGAAGGGAAAATGATGGCCGTGCCGGTGAGATTGGGAACCGGCTTCGAAGCCGGTCCGCCCGTGGCGTTGTTTCAGACCCATCTGCGACAACCAATTTCCGCGCAAGACATGTTTTCCTACGATGTGACCAGCGATGGCCAGAAATTTCTGATCAACACAAAAGTGGACGAGCCCAATGCGGCGCCCCTTGCGATCGTCCTCAACTGGGCTTCGGAGATAGAGAAATAAAACGGGCTGCGTGACCTTAAGCATCTTTAGCAATTGGGCGTTAGCAATCCTGCAGCATCGGACAGCAGCGCGCGCAAGCGGCCGAGAATCTGGCTTCACGGTTTCCACACCCCTACATGCTCGAGCAACTCGTCTAACTTCGCTTTCTTCAGAATTTCGGCCACCGCCGCGTGATCAATGTGCGGAGCAATCGGCGTTTCGCTTTGCGCGATGGCGTAGGCGGTCACTGCCACAATCGCTTCCCCTCCCTTGAAGTCCAGCGCATCGACTTTGTCGAGCGTGTCGCTCGATTTGTGATGGATCTCCATATAGTGGGCCATGTCCACCGACAAATCGAGTGCCGGAATTCCCTGCAACACGAACGGACCGTGGTCTGTGTCGTAGGTTGTATCGAGTGAAAGATCGCCACCGTTCAAGTCTTTCAGCAGGCCGTCGCTCCAGGGCTGCATCGCCTTTTTCAGATCCTCGCGGCCTTCCACTTTCCATCCCTTCGGATGCCCCGCGCCGTTATCAGTATTCAGAACGGCGACACACTTATCCAACTCGCTCTTGTGCGTCTGGGTGTAGGCATACGATCCGAGGAGCCCCTGTTCTTCTCCGCCCCAAAGAGCTAAACGAATGCTGCGCCGCGGCGCTTTCCCCAGCAACATCAAGGCGCGGCCGACTTCGAGGACGCTGATCGCGCCGGTCCCATTGTCCTGCGCGCCCGTGCCGAAGTCCCACGAGTCCAAGTGCGCGCCGATCAGGATCCACTCGTCAGGCCGCTCGCTGCCCCGAATTTCGGCCACCACGTTGTTGACGGTCGTCTCTCCCGAGGTCTTGTTCTCGATCGTCAGTTGGATGGTGACGGGCCCGCGCTCCAGTTCTCGCTGAATGAGCTTCGCATCTTCCATGCCGAGTTCAGCCCCAGGTAGCGGAAGCAACTTCGCACCCCACAGACCGCCGTGCGCATTCAAGACATTGTTCTTCTCACGATCCGGCATGATCACCGCGAGCGCGCCAGCTTTCTGAAATGTGAGCCACGCTGACTCCAGCTTCGGCAAAGCCTTCCCGTAGCCTTCCGCCATGATCTTGGCCGTATCCAAAAAAACAATCTTCGCTCGTAGTTCGCCTTCCCGGGATCGCAGCGCGTCCGGCGCCACGTCTGCAACCGTCACCACGTTGCCGTGCACTCCTCCCGCCGGCGTTGACGGCGCCCACCCCAACGATGCAAGATTCAGCGACCGCGTCAAAGGCGCCAGCATCGCTCCGCTCGCCGTCCCTCGCTGCCAGCCCGCTGGAATCGTGAACGGCTCCAGCCGCACATTCTCAATTCCATAGCTGCGAAACTTCGCCACCGCCCATTCCGTCGAGCGAATGTAGGCCGGAGAACCGGTCAATCGCCCGCCGATGCCGTCCGCAAGTTCTCCTAGAGTTGTCATCGACGGCCCGTTGTAAATCGAAGCGGCCAGCCGATCTGTCACCGGTTTCATTTCCGACGGCTGCTGCGACCACGCCAGCGCCGGGATCGCCCACCATACCGCCAATGCAACTGCACGACGCAGATTCATTTTTCCTCCGGCACAAAAAATCGTAATCCTGCCTTCGCCAGGCGAATGGGCATTCTCTATGAAGACGGCCCGCATTGCAAACACAGCATCGTCATCATTCCAGCACTCCACACTCCCACTCTCATGCTAGACTCGCAAATGAGTCACCAACCTTGCGGATGCGCATCCTCACCCGCTACATTCTGCGAGAAGTCGTCTCCCACGCCTTGATCGGCGCGGCGGTTTTCACTTTCGTTCTTTTCACCCGCGACCTCGGCCACATCCTCGAATTGGTGGTCCGCAACAGCGCTCCACTGCCGAGCGTTGCAGAAATCTTTTTCTTTACCGTCCCCGTCGTGCTGACCTACACAATTCCCATGGGCGTACTCGTGGGCATCCTTATCGGACTCAGTCGTCTCGCCGCGGACAGCGAAGTCACCGCCATGCGCGCCAGCGGCCTCGGCGTGTGGACCTTCCTGCGCGTGATTTCAATCTTCGTGTTGGTAGCCTGGTTGCTCGCTCTCGGCAACAGCGTCTATCTCGCACCGCGCTCACTCGCCGCCCTGGGACAACTTCAGAACCGCCTCAAGTCTTCTCAGGTTTCTTTCGAAGTCCAGCCCCGCGTGTTCTACGAGGGATTCCCGAAGATCGTCCTCTATGTGCAGGACGTCAAAGCCATGTCCGGCGGAGCCCTCTGGAAAGGCGTGTTCCTCGCCGATTTGAGCGACCCATCCTCGCCCCGTATCAGCCTGGCGCGAGAAGGCCTGCTCGTCAGCCAGGGGGCCGATACTCTGGACTTGCATCTCACCAAGGGTTCGACGCACGAAACCGATCCCAAGAACCCGGATCAGTACCAGATCTCCACCTTTCAGACCACTGACATCCCCATCCGGATTCCTGCGACACAAAATAGTCAAGAACACGAACCCGCGTCCCTCGGTGAGATGAAAGTTGCGGACCTGCTCCGTAGCGCGCGAACTGCCGACCCCGTGACCCGCCGCTGGCATCTGATCGAATACCATCGCCGCCTCGCGCTGCCCACCGCCTGCATCGTACTGGCCCTGGTCGGTATCCCTCTCGGCCTGTCCTCGAAGAAAGGCGGCAAGTCCAGCGGATTTGTTCTGACCATTCTGCTGGTCTTTCTGTACTATTCGATTTCTTTGATCGGAGTGTCTTTCGCGCGCCAGGGACGCCTCTCTCCAGCCGCCGGTGTTTGGCTCGCCGACCTTGCGTTTCTTGTCGGAGGAGTTTTCCTCCTCTGGCAATCGGAACGCCGCCCGATCGAACTGCTTGCGCTTCGCTCATGGTTCAAAGCGTCGAAGTGCACGGTTTCGAGGCTTAAGGCTTCGATGTTCCCATCCACAACGCCCAGCGAGCCGGCTCCAGCCCTGGTTCTGGCAACGAACGGCGAATCGTCCCGCCCGCCCCTTCGCGAGAGCATCGCGCTCCGCCTGTTCCGGCGCCGGCGCTTGTTCAATATTCATTTCCCGACAATCCTGGACGATTATGTGCTGCGCGACTTTACGCTCTATCTCACCATGATCGTCGCTGCTTTCCTGATGCTGCTGCTGGTATTCACCCTGTTCGAGTTGCTGGGCGACATCCTGCGGAATCAGGTCTCGCCGCTTACGGTGGGCGAATACTTGCTGAACGTTGTGCCCTATTTTCTTTACAGCACCACGCCTCTCAGCATGCTGCTGGCGGTGCTGGTTACCTTCGGCCTGCTGCAGCGGTCCAACGAAATCACGGCGATCAAGGCCACCGGCATCAGTCTTTACCGCATTGTCGTTCCGGTTCTGATCGTCTCCACGCTGATCGCCGGTGTGCTCTTTCTCTCTGACCAGCTCTATCTCCCCTACACCAACAAGCGTCAGGACGCGCTCCGCAACCGAATCAAGGGCAAACCCGCGCAAACCTATCTTCGCCCCGATCGCAAGTGGATCTTCGGCCAGCACTCCGACATTTATTACTATCAATTCTTCGATCCCGACCGCGATGTTTTCGGCGGCGTCTCCGTGTTCCAGTTCGATCCGCACACTTTCCAGATCACGCACCGCATCACTGCCGACCGCGCGCGGTGGTCGGAGGCGATGGGCCGGTGGGTTTACGAGCAGGGATGGGAGCGCAGCCTGAGCGGCTCCGCCATCGAGAGCTACCGCAAGTTCGATGTGGCGACCTATCCCGAGCTCGCGGAAGCGCCTGCTTACTTCAAGAAAGAAATCAAACAATCGTCGGAAATGAGTTACGAGGAACTGCGCCGCTACATTCACGATCTCCAGCAGAGCGGCTTTGACGTGGTGCGCCTGCGCGTGCAGTTGCAAAAGAAAATTGCCTACCCGCTGATCACGCTGGTGATGGCCGTACTCGCCATTCCCTTCGCGCTTTCCGCCGGCAAGCGCTCAGCGGTGGCAGGGGTTGCGACCGCCATTGGTATCGGCGTTGTCTATTGGACGATCTCGGGCCTGTTCGAGGCGATGGGAAATTTGAGTCAACTCCCGCCCGCGGTTGCTGCCTGGTCTCCCGACCTGGTCTTTGGATTTATCGGAGGCTATCTGATCCTCCGCATGCCAACCTAATTGAACCATTAAATCATTGAGCCATTGAAAACCCGCTGGGAATTAGGTTTTCAATGATTCAATGATTCAATGACTCAATGACAAAATGATTCAATGACTCACCTCGCCGCCATCCCGCCTGGCCCTGGCGGACTGGTCACCGTGGATAGACTGTTCATTGATCCGCTGGTCGTACTCAATGTAAAGGCGGAAATGTTACTCGAACCGCTGTTCGACGTGTAGAGGAACTTACCGCTCGAGTGGATTGCAAGTGCTACCGGCTGCGATCCGGTCGACAGGTTCGCCGGGTTCTGCGCAGTCAACACTCCCGTCGTACCGAAGATGCGGTACCCAAAAACCTGGCTCGAGCCGTTGCACACAACATAGAGAAAGTTGTTCGTCGGATCCACGACCATGCCCACGGGGTTCTGCCCCGTCGAGGTTGGCGACGTTCCGACTGGAAGCAGCTTCGCATTGTCCACATCGCTCTGCGAAGTGCAGACCGCATTGATACCTGTGCACACCTGGAAAGCATCCAGCGCCCCGGACGCATTCCCTGCAGCGCCAACATATACAAACACTCCACCATTATTCTGCGGCGCCACGTTCGTGTTGACCGCAAGCACGGACGATGGGTTGATTGTCGATGTGGCATAAGGCGAACCGATCTTCTCCGTCAGGGTGCCATCGGAACCAACGCCATAGACACTCAACGTATTGTCATTGTGGTTAGCGGAAAGATCCTTGCTGTTTGCTACGAAGAGAAGTTCCTCGGCAGGAGAGCTGATCGCAATGGCTGAAAGCGCAGTGGGAACTCTGGGAAGAACAAAACCGAGATCAGCTGCCCCATTATTGACAAGCGTCAAAGTCGTCGATCCCGGTTTCGTGCTGAACACATAAAGTTCCGGGCCTACGCCCGGATTTCCCGCCGTGATGACGTATAGAAAGTTTCCACCCGCATCGCGCGCTATGGCTAGGGCCGTATCTCCAGCCGTCACTGTCCAGGCGGTGTTCGGCGCTCCAAAAGTCCCGTCGGACTTCACTGAATAAGACGAAATGGCACCCTGACTCAGAACAAATGCCGCTGCGCCCGTTGGGTCGAGCACAATGTCCAGCGGAAGTCCGCACGCACCCGCCGTCGCGCACGTACTGGCATTTGAATTGATCAGCGACAGGTTCCCGCTGTTCAAATCGATGGCAAACATGCTCACGGCGTTCCCTGTACCGTTGCTGCCCTGGGTCAGCACATATAAGAGTCCCGATGGCCGGGAAGAGGAACTGCCACAATTCACCAGAAATAAACTCAGGGCACACATGGCCGCGAGCGCAACGACTCCGCCTATTTTCTTCGACATCTGTTCTCCCAGCCGCTTCCCGTCCGCAGGCGATGCCCTGCCAGCCGTCACGGAGACTGAAGCTTGTGGCTGAAATATATTTGTGTATCAGGAATGAGCGGGAAGAGCAAACCCGGTAGCAGCCGGAATCCGAATTTCAACCTCTAACCCACCCTCTTTGCGGTTGGATGCGCGAAGTTGCCCGCCATGCAGCCTGACGGCCCGGTCCGCGATCGAGAGGCCAAGACCCGCCCCGCCGGTCTGCCGGTTGCGAGCATCGTCCAGCCGATAAAAAGGCTCAAATATCTTTTGCAGCGCATCGTCTGGAACGCCCGGGCCGGAGTCGAGCACGCGAACCACAACTTCTTCGCCCGTCGCGGACTGCTGCCGCTCCAGTCGCACCTCCACCGTTGTGCCTTCAGCAGTATAGCGCGTTGCGTTCCTCACCACATTCTCCACCGCGCTTCGCAGCAAGTCAGGGTCGGCTTCCACCAGAAATTCATCCGCAGCATCGGCTGGCGGATCGACTAGCGGATCGGCCGACGAAGTCACGCGGCAACCCCGCCCCGGAGTTTCGTACTCGGCGTCGTGCGCCACCTGCTCTACCAACTCCCGCAGGGACAACCTGGTCTTTCGTATGCCGTCGGTCCCCGACTCAAGCCGCGAAATGGTCAGCAGCCGCTGGATCAGCTGATTCAACCGGTCAGCCTCCAATTCGATCCGGTTCAGCGAACTTTCTAGTTCGGGCGCGACTTGCGGGTCGACTTCTGACGCAGCCCGCTGCCGCGCCAGCCCCAGCGCCACGCTCAGGCGGGCCAGCGGAGATCGCAATTCGTGCGAAACATCTTTCAACAATCGCGATTGCGAGTCCACCAACCCTTCGATGCGTTCGGCCATGCGGTCAAAATCGCGCATCAGCTCTGTCATTTCGTCGTGCCGGCCGCGCACTGGCGCGCCTGTGCGCGCGCTCAAGTCGCCCGCCGCCAAACTCTGTGCCGCCTTCCGCAAACGCGTCACCGGACTCGTCATCGACCACGCCAACAGATAGCACATCAGTCCCGACGAAATTACCGCGATCGTGAGTCCCAGGCCCGGTATATCATGCGGGCCGAAAAATACTCTCGGCCCCGGCGGCAGCTCCAATACCAGCGTGTATCGCTTCCCGTCCAGCGTCAGCGCCTGCCGGAAGATGCGGTCGGGCAGCAGACTGTCTATCCAACCATGGTGGTGTGGGAGGCCTCCACGCGGTGCGCCTCCGTGCAGTGGAACCCCCTGCCGGGTATCTTCGATCCAGGGGGGCACTTGCCGTCCAGAGAGTTCATGGCCCGACGGATCAAAAACGAACGCCCGCACGTGCTGCGTGTGCAAGAGTTCTTCCAGATAGTCGTGAGCGCCGCGCTCTCCACCACTCTGATACGCATTCACCGCCTCCGCTAAAATTTGCGGACCCTGGCTCTCGATCCCATGCCGCGCCGGACGCATGGCAATCGTCACCAGGATCGCCAGCACCAGAAACAGCGCCTGGGCAGCCCAGAATGACAGGAAAATCCTCAGGAAAAGGCTTCTCATTATTATTATTTTCTTCGCTAATACTTGCTTCGATTATTTCTTCGCCTTCGTCGCCGGCCGCGCAAACATGTATCCCACTCCTCGAATCGTCTTGATGTGATCTCCGTCCTCTTCGGAATCGCCCAACTTCCGCCGCACCTTGCTGACGTGCATGTCAATGCTGCGATCAAACGGCATGAACTTCCGGCTGAGCACCGCATTCACCAAGCGCTCCCGCGTCACTACTCGCCCCGCCTCGCGCAGCAGAACTTCCAGCAGATTGAATTCCACCGAAGTCAGATCGACCGGTTGCCCCGCTCGCAGCACGCTTCGCGTCGCCGGATCCAGTTCCACATCGCCCACGCTCAGCACTTCCGGTGCTCCGTCCGCTGGTCTGACCGGCTTGGTGCGGCGCAGGATCGCCCGGATCCGCGCCACCAACTCCCGCGGGTTAAACGGCTTCGGAAGATAATCGTCCGCCCCGATTTCCAATCCAACGATGCGGTCCACGTCTTCGCCGCGCGCCGTTAACAGCAGCACCGGAACCTTCGACATGCTGCGGATCCGCCGCAGCACTTCGAAGCCATTGATCCCCGGCAGCATGACGTCCAACACCACCAGGGCATACTCGCCGGTCAGCGCCTGTTGCAGCCCCTGTTCGCCATCATGGACGGCCTTCAGGCTGAACCCCTCGGCGGTCAGGTACTCCTGCACCAGAGCGCACAATTCGATGTCGTCATCCACCACCAGCACGTGATCCATTCTTCTATTCATTCAACACCTTCGCTCGGCTCTACGCAGTAAAGATTTGTGATTACGGGCCGTTGTCGATCTGAGGTAGTGGATCAATCTGCGAAACCGTTAACCACCAAGGAACGCCAGAGACCAAAAGCCTTCGTGATACTTCGTGTCCTTGGTGGTTAACGGTTCGCGTCCTCTATCGTGAAACTGACCCAGTACTCGGACTCACTTTACAAAACTTTACCGCGCTTGACCGACTCTTTACGCCATATTTTCGAGAACGGTGTTCATATCTGCATAGATATAGATGTGGATGTTCGGGCTGCCTCCCGGACCCCCAAAAAGATCCAACGATCCAGGAGAATCAGCAAGTCAACGCAGGTCCACAAGGAGATCCAAATGAAATCAACTCGTATCCGCATTCTGATGATCGGCGCCGCTGTAATAGTAGCGGTGGCCGCTGCGATTGCGCAGGGCATGCATGGTCATGGCGGCCCCGGCCACGACTTCGACCACATGCTCTCATTTTTCACCGACAAACTCGATCTGACCAGCGATCAACAGGCCCAGGTCAAGGCAATCTGGGAAAAAGAGAAGCCTACCCTCGAACCGCTGATGAAGCAGATGCACCAGAACCATGCTGACATGCACGCCCTCGAGGCCAGCGGTCCCTTCGACGAAACGAAGACTCGCGCCCTCGCCACGCAACATGCCCAGACCATGATTGAAGTCGAAGTCCAGCACGCCCGCATCAAGTCAGAAATGGTGCAGGTCCTGACCGCCGACCAGAAAACCAAGCTGGCCCAGTTCGAGGCCAAGCACCAGGAACACATGCAAGAACACATGAAAGAGCACATGGGATCTAACTCGGACTAACTTTTCTGGTAGAGATGGGGCTTGCCCCGTCTCCGCATGCGCCGGCAAACTGAAAGGCGCGACAAGTTACGCACCGCGAGAGACGCGGCAAGGACGCGTCTCTACAGAGAAGTCTCTCTCCTTCCGGGTGGGAACGGAACCTCCAACCTCCGTCCCCGCCCGGCTTTTTTAGAAAGCGGAGAAACAATATGGAACGCGCCGACCTGCTCTACTCGGGCTTGATGTTTGCCGCCGGCATGCTGTCGCTCTGGACCGCACTGCTGCTAACGGCCACCTTCGTTGCCCTCGCCCCCGCGCTCCGAAAATCCGCACCCAGCGCTGCTACAATCTCATCTACAAGAAGTCACGCTTCTACGCATCATGGTGCCGAAGAACCTACGCCCCCTAGTTCCCTATCTGAAGCGCTACCGCAGCGGTCTGTTCTGGGGCGGCCTCTGCGTTCTATTCAATAACGGAGTCTGGATTCTTTTCCCGCAAGTGATCGGTCGCGCGGTGGACGCTCTAAGTCACGGCGTGACCCGGCAGAAACTTCTCACCTACTCCCTGCTCATCCTCGCCATCGCGCTGATCAAGGGCATCTTCCAGTTTCTAACCCGCTGGGTGGTCATCGGCATCTCGCGCGATATCGAGTTCGATTTGCGCAACGACCTGTTCGCGCACCTTGAGCGCCTCTCCTACTCCTACTACCAGCGCAACCGCACGGGCGACATCATGGCCCGCGCCACCAACGACCTGAACGCCGTCCGGATGCTGCTCGGTCCGGCGATCATGTACTCGGCCAATACGATCGTATTTAGCGCCGGCGCTCTGGCCTTCATGCTCGCCATCAGCCCCAAGTTGACGCTCTACGCTTTTCTGCCGCTGCCCATCGCCAGCATCGTGATCCAGTATTTCGGCCGCCGCATTCACGAGCGCTTCGAACGCATTCAGGCAATGTTTTCGGACATCTCCGCCCGCGCTCAGGAAAACTTTTCCGGCGCTCGTGTCATCCGCGCCTATGTGCAGGAACAAGCCGAGATCTCCGCTTTCGAGAACGCTAACCAGGAATACATCCGTCGCAGCCTCGGCCTTGTCCGTCTGATGGGAATGCTCTGGCCTACGCTCGAACTCATGCTCGGCGCGGCCGTCGTCATCGTCCTCTGGCTCGGCGGACGAGAAGTCCTCCTTGGGAAAATCTCGGTCGGCAAATTCGTCACGTTCAACACCTACATGGTGCAACTAACATGGCCGGTCATCGCACTCGGATGGGTCATCAACATCTTCCAACGCGGAACCGCATCCCTGGTGCGCATCAACGAAATCCTTTCCCAGCAACCCGAGATCGCCGATGAGGGCGCCGTTGCATTTAACAATGGAGCGACGCGCGTCCCGCCCGTCCCGCCGGGTGAGGGCGCCCGGCTCTCCACTAGCATCCAAGGCGAAATCGAATTCCGCAATCTTAACTTCGCCTACAACGGCACCTCTGTTCTCAAAGACATCAACCTGCGCATCCCCGCCGGCTCCAGCCTCGCTATCGTCGGTCCCACCGGCTCCGGCAAGACAACGCTAGTCAACCTCATCCCGCGCATCTACGACGCCGAGCCCGGCGCCGTCCTGATCGACGGACGCCCCATCCGCCAATTCCCTCTCGACTCGCTGCGCCGCCACATCGGATTCGTTCCGCAGGAAACATTCCTCTTCAGCGACACCATCCGCGAAAACATCGCCTTCGGCATAGCGCACGAAGATGGCGAGGCGAAGCTGGACGACATCAAAGCCGCCGCCGAAGCCGCCAACATCGCGCAGGACATCGAAAGCTTCCCCGAAGGCTACAACACGACAGTAGGCGAACGCGGCATCACGCTCTCGGGAGGGCAGAAGCAGCGCACCGCCATCGCCCGCGCCCTTCTCCGCAGCCCCCGCATCCTCATCCTCGACGACGCCCTCTCCAGCGTCGACACCCACACCGAAGACAAAATCCTCAACCATCTCCGGGAAATCATGCGCGGACGCACCACTATCTTCATCTCCCACCGAGTTTCCACGGTACGGAACGCGGACTGCATTGCCGTCCTCCACCAGGGACGCATCGTAGAACTAGGCACCCACGACCAACTTATCGCCCGCAACGGTTATTACACCGATCTCTATAACAAGCAGTTACTGGAAGAAGAACTAGCCGAAGTCTAGCCCCGCTCGTGTAGGGACGGGCGCCCTCGCCCGTCCAGGCCGGGCGAAGCCCGGCAGCTGCCTGTGGCCACCGCGCTCTGGACTCGCTAGAGCCCGCGTGGGGCGAACACTCCCATCCGCCAACCTCCTCCGTCGCGGAATAAATGTCAAATTTCTGTCAACGAGCTAACTAATAGTGCCAACTCATACAACCCCACGCGGAATATCTTGCTCGGACAAGGAGAAAGTAGTATTAATGTCAGTGCTTTTGAGTCCCCCGAAAACCTACTACGCTACGGAGTGACCATGCCACGTTCGTCATCGGCCTTGCTGCCCTTGTCTAAACTGTCGACTCTCATCTTCTGCATCCTGATTTTCTCCACCCTCTCTACGAGCGCCTTCGCTCAGGGTTCCCGCAAGAAAATGGTTCCGGCCGAAGGAAACGATCAGGACCAGCAACGAAAGCGCGCCGAATGGAACATGCGCGGACGAGAGGCTCCGAAGGGAGAGTCAGCGGCAGCGCTTCGTCTACGGGCGCACCAGCAGAAAATGGCGATGCGTGCCCAGCGAGAAGCGGCAGCCAGAGCCGCTGGAGCCGGATTCGCATCCTCCCCGCAGGTAACTACATGGTTGAACCTGGGACCGGCACCGCTCGCGTCCGATGCCACCGGAAATGGATTTCAGGACTATAACTGGGTTTCGGGGCGAGCCACATCGGTGCTCGTTGACCCTGCCGACACCACCGGCAACACCATCCTCTTAGGCGGCGCTTACGGCGGCCTTTGGAAATCGACGAATGCCGGGAGCAAGAGTGCTACTCCGGACTTGGTGAGTTGGCAAGCGCTGATCGACGACCAACCGTCACTCGCGGTGGGCGCGATTGCCCTGCAACCCGGAAACAGCAACCTCATTCTGGTTGGAACCGGCGAAGCCAACAACTCGGGTGATTCTTATTACGGCATGGGGATCCTGCGCTCGACGAACGGGGGAGCGACTTGGACACAGATTACCTCCGCGGCGAGCGGCCAGTCTTTTCTCGGGATCGGGTTCAGTCATATAGCGTTCAGTACCTCAAACACCAATCTGGTGGTTGCGTCCACGGCCGGTGACATCGGGTTTGACTTTGGACTCGAACAGGACGCCGTTTCGACCGCTCGGGGTCTTTACTACTCTATCGATGCGGGTGCAACCTGGAATCGAGTAACCCTCTCGGACAGCGCGATTCCTGCTTCGGCAAAGGGCGTGGTTTACAACTCCACCCAGGGCGCTTTCTATGCTGCCATCCGGCGACACGGCATTTACTCTTCCACAGATGGCCAGCATTTCACCCGGCTGGCCACCCAGCCGACCGCGGGCCTGGTTTCGGGAAACTGTCCTGCAGGTTCGAATTCAACCAACTGCCAGATCTATCGAGCTGAGTTCGCCGTGACGCCTGGGCGGAACGAGATGTATGTGTGGGTCGTTGACGCCCAGAACGGTGTTGGGGAAATCGACGATGGCATCTGGAGAACCGCCAATGGGGGAACAGCTTGGACCCAGATTCCAGATAATGGGATTACAAATTGCTTCCAGGGCGGCGATAGCGGAGGCGACGG
>Ga0137415_10003899_pt1 | contig 14802 bp, 6 predicted proteins | sample CZODoug3_1_1_16f_FD_183082 | JGI IMG/M metagenome (GOLD analysis project Ga0137415, IMG submission 183082) | Vadose zone soil fungal communities from Angelo Coast Range Reserve, California, USA - CZODoug3_1_1_16fungal (Hybrid Assembly) | ecosystem: Environmental > Terrestrial > Soil > Vadose... | reverse complement strand
GCGGGCAAGGTACTACACTCTGACGGCGAAGGGACGAAAGAGGCTCGACAGCGAAACACGAGAATGGGGCAGGCAAGTGGCCGCAATCGGCAGAATTTTGGAGACCTCTTAGGGAGCGAGCCATGTCTTTGTTCAGAAATTTTGCAATCGGCCTGCGGTCGCTTTTCCGAAAGAACCAAGTCGACCGAGAGTTGGATGAAGAACTAGGCGCCTATTTGGAGATGGAAGCGGCGGAAAAGATGAGGCAAGGCGTAAGTCGTAAGGATGCGCTTCGCGAAGTGCGACTAGAGCGCGGCAGTCTCGAAGTTACCAAGGAACTCGTTCGCTCTGGCGGCTGGGAATTTTTCGTGGAGACATGCTGGCAGGATTTGCACTATAGCGTTCGCATGCTCCGAAAGTCTCCCGGCTTCACCGCTGTCGCCGTTCTGACTCTCGCGCTCGGCATCGGCGCTAACACAACCATTTTCAGCGTGATGAACGCTACTCTCCTGAGGACGCTGCCATTTCCCAACCCGGATAGCCTCGTTCTGGTATGGGAGACGTTTGGCAAGGGGCCAAACAATATAAACATCGTGTCCGCGCCGAATTTTTGGGATTTCAAGCGGCAAAGCCAATCTTTCGAGGACATGGCCATTTTTGATTCCGCCGGACGTGGCTACAATCTTTCCGCTACAGGAAATAACCAAGAGCCAGAGCAAGTGTCCGGCCTGCGCGTGTCGGCAGGATTCTTTTCCGTGCTGGGTGTGAAACCTCTTCTCGGACGTACGTTTCTACCCGAGGAAGAACTACCGGGCAAAGACCATGAAGTCGTTCTGAGTTATCGTTTGTGGGAACGAGGTTACGGCGGCGATCCTCAACTCCTGGGCAGGACCATCAAGATTGACGGAGAGGACTTCACCGTGGTGGGAGTGATGCCGCGCGAATTCCACTGGCAGTTCTGGAGCAAGGCACGCCAGTTATGGGTGCCCGTGGGATATAACAAAACAGACTACGGCCGCGACGAAAACAGTTTCATTGCCATCGCCCGCCTCAAGGCTGGCGTGACTGTGGCTCAGGCGCGGACAGAAATGGAAACCATCGCTGGCCGCTTGGTGCAACATTACCCAACAGAAGATGCCGGGATGGGCGCAACTGTGACGCCCCTGCCTGAGTTCGAAATGGGTAGCCTGAAAACAGCGATGACGGCTCTGATGGGAGCCGTTGGATTTGTGCTGCTCATTGCTTGCGCTAACGTCGCCAACCTGCTGCTGGCCCGCGGTGCAGCGCGCCAGAAGGAATTCGCGATTCGTCGTGCTCTTGGCGCTCCGGGCTTCCGCGTGGTGCGTCAGTTGTTGACGGAAAGCTTGCTGCTGGCAGTATTGGGCGGGGCGGCCGCATTGCCTCTCACGGCCTGGGGTAATGGACTGCTGTTTCATTTCTTCCAGCTCGATAACTTGAACCTTCCGCTGCGCGAGATCGAGTCCGTCGCTATCGACGGCCGCGTCTTCGGATTTACCTTGGTCGTTTGCCTCCTGGCGGGCGTTCTGTTTGGTCTGGCGCCGGCTATCAATACACTGCGCGGCAAAGTGAACGAGCCTCTCAAAGAAGGCGGACGCGGATCAACGGAGGGAGGACGGAGCCGGCTACGCAACGCACTGGTAGCCTCCGAAGTGGCTTTGGCGCTGGTTCTGCTGTGCGGTGCCGGGCTCATGATCGAAAGCATGGCACGGCTACTGGGCGTCGATCCTGGGCTGAACCCGAAAAATGTGCTTACGATGCAAATGTCGGTTCCGCAAGAAGAGCTCTACAATGGCCCGCCTGGACTCCCGCGCTTTTGCCAAGACCTCGAGTCGCATGTGGGCGCCGTGCCGGGTATTGCGTCCGTCGGCGCTGTTGCTCATCTGCCCTTCGAAGGAGATGCCGGGCGAGGTTTTCAGATCGAAGGTCAACCTCCCGCCGAGCCAGGACACCTGCCGGGCGCAGGCTATAGCGTCGCTTGCCCGAACTATTTCCGAACTATGGGTATTCCGCTCCTGAAAGGGCGAGAGTTCACGCATCAGGATACGCTCGGGTCGGCCGGAGTGATCGTCATCAATGAGACCATGGCGCACACTTTCTGGCCTAAGGAGGACCCGGTCGGCAGAGCCATCAGACTCGGGGACTCGAACGGTGCGCGCCTGACGGTGGTGGGAGTGGTTGGTGATGTGCGTTACCGGGGACTGGATGAGCCGGTGCGGCGTCAATTTTTCCGGCCTTACACCCAGGCGGGATGGCCGGTGATGGGCATTGTCGTCCGCACGATTGGCACACCCAGCGCGTTCACAGTACCTATCAAGAAGGCGTTGGCCGAGGTCTTACCTGACCGGCCCGTTTCACAAGTAGAAATCATGGAGGAAATCGTGCGCAATTCGACCGGTTCGCGGCGCTTCCCGATGCTACTGCTGTCGGGGTTCGCGTTGCTGGCGCTGGTTTTAGCAGCAGTGGGAATTGCAGGAGTCGCAAACTATTCTGTAGCGCAGCGCACTCAGGAGATAGGCATTCGCGTGGCGCTGGGCGCACGCAGCAACGATGTGCTGAGGCTGGTGTTACGCGGGAGCATGAATTGGGTCCTACTGGGGATATTGCTTGGGATCGCGGGCTCAATAGGTGTCACACGACTACTCAGTGGCCTGCTTTACGGAGTTCGCCCAACTGATCCCGCCGTGCTCGGCGCGGTATCGGTGTTGCTTACGGGCGTGGCTCTGCTTGCAAGCTATATTCCCGCAAGGCGGGCGATGCGCGTCGATCCTATGATTGCTTTGAGGTACGAGTAAAGAGCCATGTCCTTGCTGCGAAATATAACGAGCGGCCTTCGCTCACTGTTCCGAAAGGATCAGGTCGACAGGGAGTTGAATGAGGAGCTGGGCGCCTACTTGGAGATGGAAGCGGCTGAAAAGATGAAACAAGGCATGAGTCGCAAGGATGCCGTTCGCGCCGTTCGCCTGGAGCGCGGCGGCCTTGAACTTGCAGAGGAAGTCGTCCGTTCTGCGCGCTGGGAATCTTTTGTCGAGACGTCGTGGCAAGATTTGCGCTTCTCAACGCGCATGCTACGCAAATCGCCAGGGTTCACGGCTGTTGCAGTCCTCACGCTCGCCCTCGGCATCGGCGCGAGCACAATCATCTTCAGTATCATCCATGCCGTTCTTCTCACGCCTTTGCCCTATGCTGATTCCAGCCGTTTGGTTGTCATCTACGACCGCGAAACCCGTGCGACAGGGCTATCGAAGCTGATGGATCTCTATCACGATTTTGAGGAGTATCGGGATCACAGCCAAAGCTTTGACCGACTTGCTGGCATGACTTGGGTAGGCGGGAATCCAACCATGACTGGCTTTGGACCCTCTAAGGAAGTTCATCAGGTTCAGGCCACGCTCGGCTTCTTTTCCCTCTTGGGAGTTGCTCCGGCGCTTGGCCGAACGTTCGCCAAGGGAGACATGGCGCGCGGATGCACGACCGTTCTGGCTTACTCCTTCTGGAAAGACGTTCTCGGTCGACAGGAACACGTGATCGGAGGCACGATTCGGCTCGATGATCAGGCCTGCGATGTCATAGGCGTCATGCCAGAGACCTTCACCTTTTTTCCTCCCGAAACGCAAGTGTGGACGCTCATAAGCTCCAATAACAAGCTGGAGCGAGATCCACTTCATAATGACCTCGCTATTTACGCGCACCTGAAGCCCGGTGTTTCCATCCCCGCTGCGCTGGCGGAACTCGTTCTCCTACATGGGCACGCGAACGAGCACGAGCGACACGCCGTCGAGACCCAACCTCTGGTCCTGCCACTACAGGAAGAACTTACATGGCTCGCGGGCGCGAACTTGCGTCTGAGCCTTATTGTACTGTTTGGCGCGGTGAGCGCACTTCTGCTCATTGGCTGTGGCAATGTGGCGAATCTTTTGCTCACACGATCTTTGTTACGACATAGGGAGCTTGCAATTCGCTCCGCGCTTGGGTCAGGAATGCTCCGCCTGCTTCGGCAGCTCTTGACCGAAGGCTTGTTGCTGTCGCTATCGGCGGCGGCGCTCGGTGCGTGTCTCGCTGTCGGTGTCATTCATTTATTTAACGTCACGAAACCGGTGGAGTTACCATCGACGGCGGTGGTTCGCATCAACGCCCCAGTCTTGCTTTTTACCGCAATCTTGTCGGTGCTCACGACCGTTCTTTTCGGACTAGCCCCAGCCTGGAAGGCGTCAAAGATTGACTTCGTGGAAGTCCTCAAAGCAAACAGTCAAAGCACGACACAAGGGGCCGGGAAGCGTCGGATGGCCAGGGTGTTAATCGTAGCTGAAGTGATGTTGTCTCTGGTGCTCCTCGCCGGTGCTGGTCTCCTTATGGAGAGCGCGGCACGGTTTGCATCCATTCCGCTCGGGTTCGCACCGAACCACGTAGCGACCATGACAATCAGCCTGCCGCCCAAGACATACGGCGCAGATTTGGAGCGGGTAAGAATATATGACCGTATTTTCAGCGGTTTGGATGTGCTTCCCGGCGTACAGACAACAGCGGTCTCTTCAATGCTTCCGTTTCGGCCCATTCAAGGCTTCGACGCGCTTGAAGTAGAAGGGCGCCAGCCGTCCACACCGGAAACCGCTCGTCACGATTCCGGCGTAATATCAATCTCGCCTCTATATTTTTCCACTCTCGGAATCCCACTGCTGAAAGGGCGGAGCTTCAACGTGGACGATCAGTTGCAAACCGAACCCGTCGCCATTGTGAATGAAGCTCTCGCAAAAAAGTATTTCGCCGCTGAGGATCCTGTAGGCCGACAAATTCGGTCTTTTGGCGCTCCGCCTGAACACAATCCCTGGCGGAGAATCGTCGGAGTAGTCGCGAACGAAAAGAGGGGAAATCCCTTTCAAGAGATGAGTTGGCTGGACACTCCTGCAATGTTCCTTCCCATTGCGCAGGTGCCGCCCAGCAGAGTCACACTTCTAGTGCGAAGCAACGTCGATCCGATGGGCTTGACCAACATTGTGCAGCGTCAAGTCTCAACGCTCGATCCAAGCATACCTGTTAGCAATATACAAACTGCCGAACACCTCCTTTTGAAAGAACATTTGGCCTACCCTCGTTTTCGCGCTTTGGTCGTGGGTTCTTTCGCCGGATTCGCTTTACTGCTAGCTGTCATTGGATTGTACGGTGTTCTCTCCCAGCTCGTAACGCAGCGTACTAACGAAATAGGGCTTCGTATGGCCCTTGGAGCGGATGCACGGAGTGTCCTGACGATGATTACAAAGGAAGGGATGCTGCTGGTGGGTTTAGGGATAGGTTTGGGAGCAATCCTAGCGTTGTTTCTTAGCCGGTTTCTAGCCGGCCTGCTTTATGGCGTGAAATCTAATGACCCCATAACGCTAGCCGCCGTCTCAGTGTTGCTTCTAGTTGCCGCTCTAGCAGCAACTTTGTTGCCAGCAAGACGAGCAACGCGAGTCGATCCGATGGTCGCACTTCGTTACGAGTAAGGGCCATGTCACTACTGCGAAGCCTATCAAACGGACTGCGATCGTTGTTCCGAAAGGAACGCGTCGAAAGGGAGTTGGATGAAGAGCTTCGCGGTTTCCTCGAGATGGCAGCCGAGGAAAAGATGAAGCAGGGCATGAGCCGTAAGGATGGGCTTCGCGCCGTACGTTTGGAGCGCGGCAGCCTCGAAGTCACGAAGGAAGAGGTTCGCTCCGCACGCTGGGAAACTTTCGTGGAGACGTGCTGGCGAGATTTCCGCTACGGGTTGCGTGTGCTCCGCAAAAGTCCCGCCTTTACCTTAATCGCGCTCCTCACACTCACTCTCGGCCTTGGCATCAACTGCGCCATCTTCACTGTAGTGAACGCCGTGCTCTTGCGGCCTCTGCCGTATCCGAATTCCGAACGTCTTGTGCTCGTTCAGCGGCATTTCCCGGAGATCACGTTTCCTGCTACAAGCGTCACAAAATTCCTTTTCTGGCGCGAGCATTCGCGGGACTTCGAATCAATGACCGCGTACGGCTTTGCTTTTTCGGGCGCGGGCGTCAATCTCACGGGCGCGGGAGAGCCGGAGCACCTTCGTTCCCTCCGTGTCAGTGCGGACTTCTTCCGCACTCTGGGGATACAGCCCGTGCTCGGCCGCGGCTTTACGGAGGACGAAGATCGTCCTGGCGGACCGAACGTTGTTGTACTCAGCTACGCGCTTTGGCAAAGGCGCTTTGGAGGAGATAGCGGAATTGTCGGCCGCCCCATCAGGCTTGGCGGCCAATTGTGGACCGTGGTCGGCGTCGCGAGTAAGGAATTCACTTTCACTCCGACGGCTGACGTTTGGACACTGCTCCGAGCGCAACCTAACCCCAACGATCAAACCAACGTTTGTAACGTTCTCGGGCGGCTTCACCCGGGAGCAAGCTACGCGCAAGTCAATCAAGATGTCCGCACGGTAGGAGAAGAACTGCGGCGCGAAATCCCCGATCTCATGGCTCCGCACGAAACAGTCGCGATACGAAGCTATCAAGATGCCATTGTGGGAGACGTGCGTCCGGCTCTATTGCTCCTTCTGGGAGCTGTAGGGTTTGTGCTGCTCATTGCGTGCGCGAATCTTGCCAATCTCCTACTGAGCCGTGCGACAGCGCGACGCAAAGAGATGGCGGTTCGACTGGCTCTGGGTGCAGGCCGCCTTCGCTTGACCCGCCAGCTCTTGATTGAGAGCAGCCTTCTTTCTGTAGCGGGCGGCGGCCTCGGGTTGGCTGCAGCCTCTGGCTTGTTGCCTTTGTTGTTGAGGCTCAGTCCTCAGGACCTGCCCCGGCTTGGTGAGGTGCGCGTAGATTGGCACGTGTGGACCTTCGCGTTTGCCGTCGCATTCGTTACCGGCATTGTCTTTGGTCTGGCGCCCGCTCTGCAGGGTCCCAAGGCTGAGCTTCGAGACGCTTTGCATGAAAGTGTCGGGCGGGCAAGCGCCGGCCGCGCGACTGCGCGATTGCAGCGCCTGCTGGTTATCTCGGAAGTTGCGCTCTCGGGCGTTTTGCTTATTGGAGCTGCGCTTTTGATTCAGACCTTTTGGCGGCTGCAGCACGAGAGCCCTGGCTTTGACGCCCGCGATGTGCTTACTGCGCAAATGACTCTGGATGACCAGCGATTTAGCAAGACCGCAGCCGTTGCGCGACTTGAAGACCAAGCTTTGACCGGTCTGGAATCACTACCAGGAGTCAAGGCCGCCGCGACGGTCTCGAATTTGCCTTTTGAGCCGGGCGCAGATATGAATTTCGCGATTCAAGAAAACCCATCGGGAGGCGATCCCAGCGGAAGCACCGAGTGGCGCGCCATCACTCCGCATTACTTGCAGGTGATGCGTATCCCCGTTTTGCGAGGACGGGGCCTCACAGACCGGGACAATGCCTCGGGAGCGCCCGTGGTGCTTATCAACCAGGCGGTCGCGGAGCGCTTTTTCCCCGGTCAAGATCCACTCGGGCAGCATGTTGTAATTGGAGCGGGTGCTGAGGCCATGGGGCTGGCTGATCGCGTGCGCGAAATCGTCGGCATCGTAGGCAATACCAAGGAATTTGGTGTGGCTCGGCCCGCACCGCCGACACTCTTTGTCCCTGCGGCTCAGGTGCAGGATGGCCTTACGAAACTCGTCAATCAGGCCATGCCGCTGGTCTGGGTCGTACGCACCACCGGCGACCCACGTTTGCTCGCTAAGACTGTACAGCAAAGCCTGCAAGGTGTTGCGACTCAAGAGGCGCCGGATAATTTCCGAACCATGGAGGATGTATTGAGCGCATCCATCGCACAACAGCGATTTAACATGCTACTCCTTAGTCTCTTTGCCGCGCTGGCCCTTGCATTGGGAGGAGTCGGTCTTTACGGCGTCCTGTCCTATCTCGTCGCGCAGCGCACGCACGAGATGGGTATCCGAATGGCCCTAGGTGCGAGCCGTCGTGAGGTCTTGCGCCTAATTGTGAGGAACGGATTGCGAATGACATTCATCGGTCTTGGTATCGGAATTGTTGCTGCGGTCGGCCTGACTCGGCTTCTGGCAGGACTGCTCTTCGGCGTAAAGCCCACCGACCCCTTGACGTTCGGAACCGTGAGCCTTGTGCTTTGCGGTGTTGCGTTCGTGGCGTGCTACATCCCCGCGCGCCGTGCGACGCGTGTCGACCCCATAGTGGCCTTGCGTTACGAGTAAGTCATGGCTCTCAGAGAGCCAGGGTCGAAAATCACTGCCCTTGTGCTGGATTGGGGTGTTGAGGATTCGGCGGCTCGATCCGATACCCGAGTCTTCGGATCGGAGTTGGCTGATCATTCTCGCAGTGCGCCTCTGCTTCGATTGTTTGGTAACGGCTGGGCCCCGTTCTTCGTAGCGGACTCCCTGGTGCAGGATCAACCAAATCAGCCGACACTGTCGATGGGCAATGGCTCCGATGGCTTGATTATGTGCTAGCCGCGGCACTGTGCGGCGATAGACAATGTCGAAGATGGTTCCTTTGGCCTTGACTGCGGCGTTGGCACACTGGTTGAGAACGCGCCGCATGTGGCGGTTACCCTTCGGAGACCGGTGGCTGTAGTTCACGCCCGCGCTCTCCTCGTCTCCGGGGCTGGCGCCCACCCACGAGGAGAGCTGCTTTTCCGAAGGAAAGGTCGCTGCAGTGGGACCGACTTCGGCAATGATCTGTTGCGCTGAATCCACTCCCAGACCTGGAACTTCCACGAGCCGCTCGACTGCATCTTGGTGCTGGCTGAGCAGACTGGCCATCTCCTGGTCCAGTAGGCCGATCTGCTGCTCGAGGAATTGCAACTGCTCCAACATCATCTTCAGGAGCCGTCGGTACACGGGCTGGAGGTCCGTGCACGCGCCGAGCGCCTCGCACAACTGTTCCGGGGTGGCGCGCAAGCGCCCATCAGCCAAAGCGGCCAGAGCCGTCGGGTTGGTTTCCCCGTCGGCCAGTGCCTTCAGCATGCGCCGTGCACTGGCGCCTAGTAGATCCGAGACCAGGCTGGACAGCTTAATGTGGGCCTCTTCTAGATGCTAGGGTCGCGAGTGACAGGGGCCCTGTTTACGATGTGCCGGAATGCTGACGACCCGAACGCCATTTTCTATTGGCAGCACATCCCAGAGAAAGTCTCCGCCCCTGCTTTCATTTACGCGGCTTTCTCTGAATCAATCGACACGACATTTTGTAGCCCTCGCAGCCCAATTAGTGAAAAGCCCTAGCCCACTCGCTCGCACCATTCCAAACGCCACGCCCGTCTTTTTGCAATCCGCTCGCGCAGAGATCAGTTCCGGTTTTCTTCGAGTGGCCGAGCCACAGCGTTGCAATCGCCCAGTTCATTCCTCCGCGTTGAGTCGTGTGTGATGGTCGGGCGCCACTTCCCGGCGATCCTGCCAACATCCGAGTGGCTTGCCCCAAATAGGGGATAGCTCAGATACGCTTCGTCGCCTTGAAAAGAGATCCTTTCCGACAGCGTCGGAATGTTCGTCGCGGCGGACTCCCCAGGACAGTGATAAGGGGAGCTGCCGACGCTAAATCGGTCCAGCTGTAGCTCAGCCACAAGAGTTTCGAGAAATCACCGCATCTTCCGTCGTTCTTATGTTCATGACAGAGGTGGGGGGATGTAATCGGGTCCCGTTCCCCTGCCATCCGAGGGCCACAAAAACATCTTTATACAATTTACGCAAACCCCTTCAGATTCTGAATAGCAAAGTAGTCTTGGCCCAAATCCACTCGCCAGAAACTGCTGCTTGTTAGTTAGGCCGCGACCGGTATTGGGGTGACTCGGTATCCGAGCTTTTCGGCTTTGGACTTGAGGCGCTTGATCTGTAACTCTCGGTGTCGAAGCTCGTAGAAGGCCGCTCCTTGGTCCACGTATTTCATCCCGTAGCGCAGCATGCGGTAGACCAGGCGGGCCAGCTTGGCGGCCATGGCCTTGATGGCGATGGGAGCCCCTAGCCTGGTTCGCAGTCGACGGAATTGCGCTCCGAGATAGGTTTTGCTTTCCCGCAACGTGGTGGCCGCCATCTTCAAGGCAATACTGATCGGATTGTTGGTGGGCAGCCGGCCTTTCCCAATGACCTTGTTCCCGCTGATACGATTATCGGGACAGAGCCGCAACCAGGAAACAAAATGGTTCTCGGTCTGCCATTTGCTCATGTCGTATCCGGCTTCGCTGATGACCGTCGTCGCGGTCATGACATCGATGCCGTCGATCCGGGTTAGGTCCGTACCGCTCATGCGAAACAACCCTTCGCGCAAGCCCCACTGCGGCGCATTCCCTTTCTTCTTCTTGAGCCTCCCCTTGCGCTTCTCTTCCGGCAGAGGGGCACCCTGGCTGCGATCCTTTCTCTGTTGGAGATACTGCGCGAGCTGGCGATCGCACTCCGCCATCTGCTTGTGGCAGAACTCGTAACCATCCTGTTCTTGTTTCAGCAAAAAGAGCAAATCTGGTTGCCAGTTGCCTTCCAGACTCTGCGCAATCTGCTCCCCACTCGCTTTCACCCGGGGATCCCGAAACTCAGCGAGCTTATGCGCATCGTGTTCGCCGGCCAGAATGGCCTTGATGATGGCCTGTCCGGTTGCTCCGCTGATATCGGTCAACACATTGGCCAACTGCAGATTCATCTGCGTCAGCGCCTTCTGCATCCGCAGAATATGCCGGCCCGCACTCTGCACGAGATCGTTGCGCTGCCGCCAGTAGGTCCGCATCACGCGAATCTCTTGTGATGGCCGGAACGAATTTCGCAACAGTCCATAGGTGTGCAGCTTCATCAGCCACTGACTCTCCTGCACGTCGCTCTTGCGCCCGGGCAGATTCTTCGTGTCCCGGGCATTTACCAGATACACTTCCAAACCCGCTTGTTCCAGAATGTCGTATACGGCGACCCAATAGACTCCGGTAGATTGCATTGCGACAGTTCGAATCCTGCATTGCTTCAGCCAGGCGGCCATGGCCTTTAGCTCGGCGGTGGTGCACCCGAACTCCCGTACCGGTTGGCTATCTCGGCTCGGCGGTACAGCCGCATAGTGGGATTCGTTGCCGATATCAATGCCAGCAGCGTCGGGATGGATCACTTCTAGGCTGAGGTCTTCGCTCTGGATCTGGCGCGTCATCTCGCGTCGTTGCTTGCGGTTCATCTCGTGCCAATGGTGCTGCGTTGGATGGTTGGTGGCTCTTTTGTTTTGCTCCTCTGGCTTGGATTTCATGCTAACCTTCCTGTGTCGAATTCAACTTGGCCCGGCCCGGTTGGCGAAAACTACACAATCTCGCCAGCGGGGTCGGGCCGTTCTCCTTTTCAGGACAACGCCCGCCGCCATCTACACAATCGCCAGAACCGGAGCCATGCTCCCCATCGGGCAGGAACGCTCCAAGGAAAATGCGGCCTTAACTGCCGAGCCAGGTTGTGCCTCGGATTGTAGCGGCACAACGCCATGGTCCTCCAGCTCTCTGCAGCAGTTTCAGGCTCATACAACCAGCGCGAAGCGCTGGCCGGTGCTCCTCTGAAAGAAATAGGCGCTCCTACCTGGCACTAGCCCTAGGATGTCCGGGTGGGAATCCTCTTTCCCATTTAAGGCATAGGCTAGGAGTACTAAGGCAACTAGATGGTACGTACTGTCCATCTCGCAGACGCTAATATACTCGCAACACCAACGGCAAGGCCCTTGAAGCAGGCACGAATGTGAGGCGGGTCGGGCAAAGAACCAAGTTGTCAGGGTAAGCAATTCCGCCGAGGCTTTGACTCTGGAAGGCCAGCCAGCTTACATTCAGCTCCCTAATAGCCTGTAGACTTAGGACTTAGAAGCGATCTGCCTCTGAATTGGAGTAGAAGGGCGATAAGCCTAATTCCTTCATCAATTTTCTGGATGACAAACCACTGACTCCCAATCTGGCCTCGGGGTATAGTCTCCACCAAGTTCCTCTGTGGCCGGTTTGGACGACTACCCCTCGGCGAGCTTTTGGCAGCCCCGTTGCACCAAAACAGGGCGGGGGTCCTGAAAGTTCTTTGAGTTCGGCAAATGGTTGCGAGGTTGGCGACCATACCAAGATAGGTGTGTTTGTCGAAATTCGAAAGAGCGCCAAGATCGAAACGAATTGCAAGATCTCCAGCCACACTTTTATCTGTGAAGGGTAATTGCCCATCCTTCGTCGGCCGCAGAACAGTGAAGATTAAGAAGCATCGAACACTCGCCGACAAAGGAGAAATCTGGATCGGTTTGCATAACTGTCCTCACATGCCATTTTTAGCGCCAATCATAGACCAACTCAGAAGCGCGGCTCCACGGTGGTGCACGCGACTGATTTCAGATGCACAAGCTGGGTAGGGCCATGAAAGCAGGGCGCTGAACCGTATCGGCAAATATGGGCACTATGAGAATCCGCTCGGAAGCAGATCGGAGGAACGAAATATGTACAAACACGAACTAGATCACACAATGTTCACCGACAATTCTTCCCTGGAAGAGTCAGCAGGCCACAAGCGGGTGGCGCTAGCCTGGGTTCTTGCCTTTGTTGCTTGCAGCGTGGCCGCCACATCTGCGAACGCTCAGACCTTTGGCTGCAATCCCCCCCTGGCAAACGACATCGTCTGCGAGAACTCAAAGCCTGGGACCCCTTCCAGCACTTGGGACATTCCCAGTGGCGATGCTGGGGATTTAACGATTCAGGGTTTTGCCACCGACATCAGCGTCAACCAAGGCCAAATCATATCCTTTAAAATAAACACTCCTGCAAGCGCCTATACGATTGATATCTACCGGCTTGGTTATTACGGCGGGATGGGCGCACGCAAAATCGTGACCATCGCGCCTTCTGCCCCACTGCCTCAGAGCCAGCCAGCGTGCTTGACGGATTCGACCACGAATCTGGCCGACTGCGGAAATTGGGCGGTTTCGGCTTTGTGGCAAGTACCCTCCAATGCGACATCGGGAGTTTATTTTGCTCTACTCACTCGGACGGATACCGGTGGAGCGAGCCATATTGTTTTCATCGTGCGCAACGACGCAAGCCATTCCGCCATCCTTTACCAGGCTTCTGATGAGACTTGGCAGGCGTACAACGCTTACGGTGGTCATAGTCTCTACGGTCAATCTAACACTTTTGACTCGGCCAATCGTGCCTTCAAGGTAAGTTACAACCGCCCGTTTATTACGCGTAGCTTTTCGTTTGAGTCGGCAACCTGGCTCTTCGGCTCTGAGTATCCCATGATCCGATGGCTGGAAGCGAACGGGTACAACGTGACCTACTTCACCGGTGTGGACGCCGCGCGGAATGGCAGTTTGATTCTGAATCATAAGATCTATATGAACTCCAGCCACGATGAATACGTGTCGGGGCCACAGCGGGCCAACCTGGAAGCCGCCCGCAATGCCGGCGTGAACATGGCTTTCTTCAGCGGCAATGCAGTCTATTGGAAGACCCGCTGGGAGAACAGCATCGACGGGTCGAATACACCCTTTCGCACTCTCGTTTGTTACAAGGAAACATGGGCCAATAAGCCCATCGACCCGCTTGACCCACCGACTTGGACAGGCACCTGGCGAGATCCAAGATTTAGTCCACCTGCAGACGGAGGGCGGCCCGAAAACTCACTGACCGGGACGATCTTCATGGTAGACGGTGTTCGCCCTGACAATCCCGGGAATCTGTCCATAAAAGTTCCCGCTGCGGACGGGAAAATGCGCTTTTGGCGCAACACCACTCTTGCCAACCTGGCGTCGGGCCAGACAGCAACGCTCCCGGCTGGAACCTTGGGCTACGAGTGGGATGAAGATCTCGACAACGGAGCCCGACCCGCAGGATTATTCGATCTCTCGACGGCCACATACGCCTTGACTACAAGTCTTCTGCTGGACAACGGCAACACGACTGGTGCTGGCATTGCGACGCATCACTTGACGACGTATCGCGCCCCAAGTGGAGCGCTGGTGTTCGGCGCCGGCACAATTCAATGGTCGTGGGGTCTCGATTCCAATCATGACAACCCGTTCGGATTCTCCACTCCGGCACCGGACCCGGACATGCAGCAAGCCACCGTGAACCTTTTTGCAGACATGGGGGTTCAGCCAGGGACATTACAGTCGGGACTCCTCTTTGCCTCGAAGTCCACCGATACGACACCGCCCGTTTCGACAATCAATTCGCCGACGGCGGGCTCAACGCTCCAGGCAGGGACGACCGTAACGATTACCGGCACTGCCACCGACTCCGGTGGAGGAGTGGTAGCGGGGGTCGAGGTGTCGGTAGACGGCGGGACCACTTGGCACCCAGCCACGGGTCGGGAGAATTGGAGCTATTCCTGGACGCCCCTCGCGGCTGGATCAGCGACTATCAAGAGCCGGTCAGTAGATGACAGCGGCAATCTCGAAATTCCCTCCGCAGCTGTAACCCCTACCGTGAGCCCCCGGCAGTGTCCGTGCACGATCTGGCCGAGCAGCACCGTGCCTGCGTTCCCTTCCTTCAACGACCCCTCGGCGGTCGAGGTCGGGGTCAAATTCACCTCTGATCTCTCTGGCAACATCCTTGGTGTGCGCTTCTACAAGGGCAGTGCCAACACCGGTACCCACATCGGCAACCTCTGGACCAGCTCGGGTACCCTGCTGGCTACTGCCACGTTCACCGGGGAGACGGCTTCCGGCTGGCAGCAGGTCAACTTCTCCACCCCGGTGGCAATTACGGCCAACACCGTCTATGTGGCCTCCTATCACACTGACGTAGGCGGATACGCCGTGGACCAGGGCTACTTCGCGACCACCGGCTTCAACAACCCGCCGCTGCACGCGTTGCAGGATGGAGCGAGCGGCGGCAACGGGGTGTTCCTACCAGGCGCAAGCGGAT
>Ga0137415_10003898_pt1 | contig 14804 bp, 16 predicted proteins | sample CZODoug3_1_1_16f_FD_183082 | JGI IMG/M metagenome (GOLD analysis project Ga0137415, IMG submission 183082) | Vadose zone soil fungal communities from Angelo Coast Range Reserve, California, USA - CZODoug3_1_1_16fungal (Hybrid Assembly) | ecosystem: Environmental > Terrestrial > Soil > Vadose... | reverse complement strand
GCCATCGGGCGTGCGTTGATATTCCTTGCCGAGCACGCTCCAGAGCGCCCGCAGATGCGAGCCGAACTCCTCGCTCTCTCGCACGGTGTAGGGGTCTCGCGGATGCGGGATGTCGATGCGCCGGTCGAGCAGCACCCTGCTCGGAGGTCCGGACAGCACGATCACGCGATCGGACAGAGCAACGGCTTCATCGAGATCATGAGTCACCATCACGATGGTTTGGCGAAGCTGGCGCCAGATTTCGTGCAACTCCCGATGCAGATTGATCTTGGTATGGGAATCGAGCGCCCCGAACGGTTCGTCCAGCAGCAGCACCGTCGGATCGCAAGCCAGCGTCATCAACAGCGCCGTGCGCTGCCGCATGCCGCCGGAAAGCTGGTAAGGAAAATATCTCTCGTAGCCCTGCAGATTTGCGAGCTCGAGCAGTGCTGAAACTCTCTCGCGGATTTTAGCGGCCGGCATGCGGGCGTAGCGCAGACCGAGGCCGACATTCTGCTCCACCGTGAGCCACGGAAGAACCACATCCTTCTGGAACAAATAGCCGAGGCGCGGCGGTACGCAGCCCGGCTCAACCGATTGCGCCCTCACGCGGATATCACCCGCACTCGGAGCCACGAAGCCGGCAATCATGTTGAGCAACGTGCTCTTGCCGCAGCCGCTTGGCCCGACGATGCCGATAAACTCGCCGTCCTGGATGGTCAGGGACACATTGCCGATGGCCGTGTGCGATGTCGCGCCCGAGCGATAGGTCTTGTGAACCGAATCGAGCTGGATCATGGGACGGTCTCAGGCCTTTGCGCGCGCCTTGCGCACGAAGCTCATGTCGACCGCGTCCGTATATTTTGCCTTGTCCTCGAGGTCCGCGGTCGGGTACATCCGGCCGCTTCCCATCACCTCCAGCAGGCTCGCATAGGATTCCGGCGAGTAATCGTTGTCATAGTTCCAAACCGACTTGTACTGGTTGATTCCGCTGACCAGTGCCGCTTTGGGTGTCCCGGGCAGATAGTCGGCCTGAATCGCGTCGGCGATCTCCTCAGCCGAGGATGACTTCAAAAAGTCGGAGGCTTTGACCAGACCGGCAACCAGTTTTCCGACCTGTTCCGGCTTTTCGACAATTGCATCCTTGAGCACGAACAGGCCGGTTCCGGGCAGGTCGCCCTTGAAGGCCATCTGCCAATCGGCATCTTTGCCGGCCTGGAAAATGGGAACGCCCCACCCTTCCTCGACAGCTCGCTCCACCATCGGAAACGTTGCGACGCATCCGTCAACGGCCTTCGCCTTCACCGCGCCCAGCATCGTGGTGAAATCGCCCAGCGGCTTCAGTTCGACGGAACCTCGCAACTTGACCGCTTCGGTGATGTAGACGCCAAGCAGCCACGTCCAGCCCTGCGGCTGGGTGATACCGATTTTGCGGCCTGCGAGATCCTTCACGCTCTTCAGGCCGGCATCGAACGCACTCTTGTGAACGATGATGTTCGCAGCGGCCGGACGGCGCTCCATATTGAAGATCAGGACCGATGGCTTGCCCGCCATTGTAAGGGCAACGGAATCGCTGGAACCGCTTGACGAGGCGAATATCTGATTGGCGGACAGCATCTGCTTTCCGCGCGGGCCGCTCTGGGAATTGATATGTTCGACGTTCAGGCCCGCTTGCGCGAAATAGCCCTTCTTGAGCGCCACGTAGATGGCGGCATAGGCCACATCCAATCCGGCGCCGCCAACAGCAATTGAATCAGCTGCCGATGCCGTCTTCGGCATCAGCAGAACAGTGGATCCCGCAGCAGCGAATTGGAGGACAGTTCGGCGATCGATCAGACTCCGTGACATGAGGTCGGTCCTTTCGTACGCGCAGCGTCGCGCTGCGAAAAATCGATCATGTTTACTAATAGAAATCAACGCCATGGAATCAGCAGCCCTGACGCCGAAATTGGCAAAAATCTTGAAATGCCTAATTAATAGGCTATTACTGGAGCTTCTTGACACTTCTGCCCAAAATATCGTTGCGCTTGCTCTCAATTTCCTCAGACAAGTGTTTTCTAATAGAAAACACTACAGTCGAGGGCGGAAAACTGCTTCTTGGCAGCGGGCCTAGCCTGAACGGCCGGTCTGATGCACAACTTGGGCAGCCGGAAAAAAGAAAGCATAGGGCGATTGAAATGAGGGCCAACGTTGCTTGACGTCAGCAGAACGGGAGGCGTGGGCCTCAATTTACGACAGTTACGTTCAGCCAAGGGGCTGACGCTGGATCGGCTTGCGAGCATGAGCGAGTTGACCCGCGGTTACATCTCCTTGGTGGAGCGCGGCCTGAAAATGCCGTCTATCGCCGCACTGCTGCGCCTCGCGACGGCGCTTGATGTCAACGTCGCATATCTGTTCGATCCAAACTCTGCGCCTGCTCCACGTTACACGCTTTACCGGCAGCAGGATCAAGGAGCGCCGCCAATGAAAGACGGCGCCTTCGGCCTGTCGGCTCTCGCAGCCGCGCGAAAACGTAAGATGATGGAGCCGTTCCTCCTGACGCCTCCGCTCAAATCGGCACCAAGGGCGTCTCACGCAGGCGAGGAAATGCTGTTTGTCGTCAGCGGACGTATCGCCATCAAGCTCGATGGGGAGGAGCTTTTCCTCGAGAAGGGTGATTGTCTTTATTTCTCCGGCGAGACCCCACACGAAGTCCGCAGTCTCGGGCAAAAGGCAGAAGTATTAGTGGTTGTGGCGCTTGGAGGCGCGGGGCCAACATAACGATCATCAACACGAGGCCTCGCGCATAAGCGCGCTCTAGGGTGGCAACCGCATGCTCTGTGATGCGAGCGTTGCGAACAAGTCACGGAGCCACCGATGCGCGGGATCGTGATCCTGCCGTTTGTGCCACCATTGATAGATCTGGTTAACCTCGACCGCGAACGGCAGCTTGGCCCAGGTCAACAGTTCGTTGGCGCAAAGCGCCCCGATGCAGTCTTCGGGCACAGCCGCTATCAGATCCGTGCCGGGAATGATGGCCGGAAGAATCGTCGTGTGAGGAACTGCGAGCGCGATCCGGCGCGCGGCGGCGTCATCACCGAGGCCTTGCCGGCCGCGCCGCGCGGCCGTGCTGGCCATACCGTTCTTCAAGCTGATCGTTACCGGCGCCACCTTTCCCACGATCGTGCTGATCCTCGTCCTGTTCGCCATCTTCTCGGCCATGATCGCGGGCCCCGGCCCGGCCACGATTTCCGAGCTTTTCACCACGACCCAGCGCTCGGCCGGCGTCTCCATCGGAGCTGCGATCGCGGTCGTCATCTTCGGCGGCTTCGCGCCATTCATCGCGACTTTGCTGATCGAAAAGACGGGCTCCACGATTGCGCCTGCGTACTATGTGGTCGGATGTGCAATCCTGACCGGCGTTACCATACTCACGGTCCGCGAGGCCGCAAAGTCGACGCTTCGCTGATCGAGCTTCTGAGACGCCGGAACCAACTTCGCAGAACGCACGAGAGAGCGGATCATGGCTTCACGCAACGATTTCGACTTTTCCGCCGAAGTCATTTCGGCCGGCGGCCCGATTGCCGAGCGCAATTGGCAGCGGCTCGAGGAGCACACGATCGCGGAGTGGTCGGGCGACCTCGACGGAACCATGGCGACCATGACGCGGAACGATCCGTTCCAGATCATGCACGCGACCGGCCTCGACATCCGCGGCTGGGACGAAGTCCGCGCGTTCTACGAGCAACGCATGCACACGTTTCGGGGCCAGGGATTTTTTGCGCATCGCTGGGTGGTCTCGGACAAGGCCATCGTCGGAAGCGGCTACTTCAGCGGAACGCCGAAGGGCGTCTTCTTCGGGGTGCCGACGACCGGCAAGACCCTGTGCCTGCCGATGACGGTGTGGATCTATTTCGAGGACACCCTCGTCAAGGGCGAAGCCGCTTACCTCGACGGTCTCGAGCTCCAGCGGCAGATCCGTGAAGGCACTGACCGCAATCGTCATGAGCCTGTATTCTGACGAGCGATGACGGCCTCGATGCGGAGTTCGCGGTGAGCGAGCATTCTGCAAGTCTGCCGGCCGCGGCCGGTGTTCGAAGTGATGTTCGGTGATTTCATGACGCTGGTCATGGACCAACTCGTCAACCAGGCGGCGAAGGTGAGCTACATGTCCGGGGGGCGCCTTTCGGTGCCGCTGGTCTTGCGCACGACGATGGGAACCGGCGCCAATCTGGGGCCGCAGCACTCGCAGTCGCTATATGCATGGGCTTGCCACGTGCCCGGATTGAAGGTCGTCATTCCCTCGACCGCGGAAGACGCCAAAGGGATCTACAAAGCCGCGATCCGTGACCAGAATCCGGTGATCATCTTCGAAGACCGATTGCTGTATGGGCTCAGGGGCGATGTAGGCGGCGAGGATCATGTCGTCGACATCGGAAAAGCCGACGTCAAGCATGAGGGCACCGACGTGACCGTGGTCGCGGTAGGCCGCATGGTCCAGCATGCGCTCAGCGCGGCGCGGGCGCTCGCGACCGAGGGCATTTCCGTCGAAGTGATCGACCCGCGCAGCCTCGTTCCGCTCGATTGCGAAACGCTGCTGATGTCGCTGCGCAAGACCAACAGGGCCATCGTGGTGGACGGCGGAGCCCGGCGGTATGGCGCCGGGGCGGAGATCGCCGCGACTTTGTCCGAGGAAGGCTTCGACTGGCTCGATGCACCGGTCTTGCGGCTGTGTGCGGAGAACGTTCCAATCCCCATCAGCCGGACACTCGAACCGCTGGTTCAGCCGAATGGAGCGCGGATCGTGGCGGGCATCCGCACGTTGCTGGTCGCTTGAATGCGTCGCAATCTTGTTCAGCACACAGCCGAGGATCGACATCGTGACAAGCCCTCCTGACCGCATCGCGCTTGGATGGAAATTCCTCGCGACCATGCTCCTGATCCGCCGTTTCGAGGAAGCCGTGGCAACACTGTCGGAGCAGAAGGCATTCGCCGGTCACTTCCACCTCTACATCGGGCAGGAGGCGACCGGCGTGGGCGCCATGGCCGCGCTCGGCGCGCAGGACCTCATCGCGACGACCCATCGCAACCACGGCCACGTGATCGCGCGCGGCACGGATCCGGGTGCCGCACTGGCCGAGATCCTCGGCCGCGAAGGCGGCATCAATCGCGGCCGCGGCGGCACGATCCATCTCTGCGATCCCGCGCGCGGCTTCCTGCAGACGTCGGGGATCGTCGGCAGCGTCGTCGGCCTCGCGGTCGGCGGCGCCTATGCCTGCAAGCAGAAGGGCGAGCGCGCGATCACCTGCGCCTTCTTCGGCGATGGCGCGCTCGAGGAAGGCATTCCCTTCGAGGCGCTCAACATCGCGGCGCTCTGGAAGCTGCCGGTCGTGTTGATCTGCGAGAACAACAGCGCGGAAGCCTGGGGTGCCGCCAAGGGCGGTTTCCCGACGCTCGTGCACGCCGCCAACGATCTGCGCAGCATCCCGGGCGCGCTCGGGATCGAAGCCATCCGCGTCGAAGGGATCGATCCGTTTGCGGTGTTCGAGGCGGTCAGCATGGCGGTCGATCGCTGCCGCAACGGCGCGGGGCCGGTGTTCATCGAGGCCATGACCAAGCGTTGGGCGGGAAGCGCGCCGCTCTGGCCCGAGCTCGCGACCGGCATCACCGACATCGGCATGGCAACGGACGAGACCGCGACCAGCGACGGACCGCACCGCGCGTGGTTTACGACCAATGATCCCCTGCTCAAGCTGGCACGCGAGCTTGCCGCAAGCGGCGCCGGCGCCAAAGAGCGAATTCATGCCTTGGACCGCGCCGCGACATCGAAGATCAAGGATGCCGTCGCATTTGCCACCGCAAGCCCCCTACCCGCCGCCGACACCGCGCGCGACTACGCGTTCGCCTGAAGGACACCCCGATGAGCGAGAAGCAAACCTATGCCGCAGCCTTCGTCGATGCCCTCATCGACAGCATGGCGGAAGATCGCATGGTCAGCCTGATCGGCAGCGCGCCGCTCGGACTTGGACCGGAGCGCGTGCTGACCGAGCGACTTCGTGAGCGCTTCGGCGATCGCGTCATCGATCCGCCGACGGCTGAAGGCGGCGTGGCGGCGGTCGGCGCCGGAGCCGCCATGGCCGGCGCACGGCCGTTCGTCGATCTGCTCACCGGCAGCTTTATGTACTTGGCCTGGATGCAGATCGCGAACGAAGCCGCGGTCGGACATTTCATGTCGGGCGGCAAGCTCACCGTGCCGGTCACCTATCATTGCCTGGAAGGCGTGCGCGGCGCCGGCGCCCCGCAGCACAGCCAGTCGCCGCACGCCATGCTGTGGAATGCTCCCGGGCTCGAGATCGTGCTGCCGTCAACGGCCGCCGATGTCTATGGCCTCGTCCGCTCGGCGATCAGAAGTCCCAACCCGACGGTGATCTTCAGCCACGCCAAGCTGCTTGGTATCGCGTGGGAGGTGCCGGAGGATCGGGCTGCAATTCCGTTCGGCGTCGCCGACATCAAGCGCCGCGGCCGGGATGTCACGATCGTGGCGCTGTCGATCGCGGTGCATCACGCGCTCGCAGCCGCCGCGCAGCTTGCGGCCGAGGGGATCGAGGCCGAGGTCATCGACCCCCGCACGCTCGTTCCGCTGGACGAGCAGACCATCCTCGACTCGGTCGCCAAGACCGGCCGACTGGTGGTGGTCGACGAGGCGCCGCTGCGCGGAGGCGTCACCTCGGAGATCGCGGGAACGGTGGCCGAGCGCGGCTTTCACCAACTCAAGGCGCCGATCGCGCGCGTCGCGCGCGCGGACGTCCCGGTGCCGTTCAGCCCACCGCTCGAGAAGGCCGTGACACCGGGCGTCGACGACGTCGTTCGCGCGGTCAATCGCGTTCTCGGGCGTGTCGATACGACGCCGGTGCCCGAAACCTCGCGCCGCGCTTAGCACCCATTCAGAGATAGCGTGACGTTCTCAGGCGGCTCCACTCAACGCCTTGGCCGGCGAATACTCCTTGAGATACGCGCTTCGCTTCGCCCGGATGGGATCCTTGATCTTCGTTCCGAAGGTGCTCATGGCCGCAAACTCGTCGGCGGTCAGCAGATCGCTCACGGATGCCTTGAACGGCGGCAACGCCTGGACGCGCTCCCACCAGCGGCTTATTTCAGGCCGTTCGCTGATCCACACATCCAGCAGGTCGAGATAAGCGAGCCGCGCGACGAACGGCATGAGGTTGATGTCGGCCAGCGTGACGGCGCGACCAAGCAGCCACGGCTCGCCCTTGGCGAGCGCGGCGCTCATCGCGGCGAACAGCTTCTCGAAAGCCACGATGCCCTGGAACACGAACGGCGATTCGACGCCTTGCTCGTAGGTCGACATGAAGCGCGCGCGCCGGCCGGGATCGCCGATGTTGCGAAAGCGGCCTTCGCGCTGCTCGACCGTCATGTTGCGCATCTTCTCGCGAAACATCGCCGAGAAGCTGATCTCACGCGTGGCTTCGAAAATTCCTTCGTCGATTGCCTTGCTCCACAACCGCATTCGCGCCTTGTCATGGGCGTTTGAAGGAACGAGCGACGGCTGCGGGAAGACCTCGTCGAGGTACTCGCAGATCAGCGTCGACTCGATCACCACGTTGGTATCGTGCATGAGCGAGGGCACAACGCCCTTCGGATTGATCTTCAGATATTCCGGCCGGTACTGCTCATTCTTGAAGAGGTCGATATCGACCTCCTCCCAGGCGAGGCTCTTTTCACGCAGCGTGATGAGCACTTTCTGGGTGCAGATCGAGTTCTTGGCCTTGTACAGCATGAGCATGCTAGGGACCCGTTTCGTTGCACGTCGCCCGAGTATATGCAGCAAATTCGCATTGCGCGTCAAAGTCTATCGCGCCTTTGCCCAATCGCGTCGAAGTCCGCGACAGTGTGGCATGGGCGAACGACGCCCACCATCGTCCCAACAGCGGTGGGCAGACCCGCCGAGTTGCAGCGCATCGCCACGGCCACTATGTTCGGTCCATTGCCGGGGCGCGCAAAAAGACCGCTGAGACGAGGTTCGCTTGACTGCCAAGATCATCGACGGCCGGGAAGTCGCGGCCAAGATTCGCGCCGAATGCCGCGAGCGCGTGAGCCGGCTCAACGAGCAGTTCGACATTGCCCCGGGCCTCGCCGTCCTGGTGATCGGGGACGATCCCGCTTCCGCCGTCTATGTGCGCAACAAGGTGCGCGCCTGCGCCGACGTCGGGATCCGGTCGACCAAGTTGCAGTTCCCGCACGATGTCGATCCGGCGGTCGTCACCAAGGCGATCACGGAGCTCAACGCGGATCCGAGCGTTCACGGCATCCTGGTCCAGCTTCCCCTGCCGCCGCATTTTGCCCCGAGCAAGGTGTTGCGCACCATCTCGGTCGACAAGGACGTCGACGGATTCCATCTCTACAACGTCGGCGGCCTGGTCGTCGGCGATACCGTGTTTCCCCCCTGCACGCCCTATGGCGTGCTCAATCTGCTCGACCACGAGGGCATCCTGCTCGAAGGCAAGAACGTCGTGGTCGTGGGCGCGAGCAACATCGTCGGCAAGCCGATGGCGCTGATGCTGATGCACCGCGATGCCACGGTGTGCATCTGCCACGCCAAAACGCGCGATCTCGCGCAATTCACGATCCTCGCCGATATCCTCGTGGTGGCGGCCGGGCGTCGCAACCTGATCCTGCCGGAAATGGTGAAGACCGGCGCGGTGGTCATCGACGTCGGCATCAACCGATTGGAAAACGGCAAGCTGGTGGGCGACGTCGACTTCGAGGGCGTGCGCAAGAAAGCATCCTACATCACGCCGGTGCCCGGCGGCGTCGGCCCGATGACGGTGACGATGCTGCTCGTCAACACGATCTCGTCCGCCGAGCGGATCGCACGCGGGTTGAAGCCGGCGCTGCCGTCAGCAGATGGCGAGACGCGCGCGTTGGAGTATTCGGAAGAATCGAACGGTCCATCCGACTAAACCTGACCTCGCGTCGACCTGTCGGACCTTCCGCCGAAGTTCAAGAGAATCAAGCCGCGCTGTCTATCGATGCGATCTATTCGAAGGCTTGGCTTCCGACCGTCGCAATGTCGGGCCGCATATAGAAATAGTCATTCGGTCTCTTCCTTTGGGTGCTCATTCCATACCGCCCTCTCGCAGGGTTGCCATCCGCCATCTATGATAGCAATGCCATAACTCCATGCCACAAAGGTTGTGGCCGCGCGACCGTAAAGTCCGCCTCACTGCCGGATCCTGCATGAGCACGCGGCGCAGTTCATTGGCATCGCCGTTCCGGATGGCCGTCCTCGCGTCGATATTGCCCGCCATTGTGTCTGCCCCACTCCTGGTCAGCCCGTTGGATGACGATGCATCGCGCCATCGATGGCGATGCGACAACGTGCGAATTTCTCAGAGCCCCAACCGATCGCGGCGTGCCGATTGGTTCCCATCAGATGCTTCAGATTCCGCCGAAGCAATGCGAGTGGATTCACATCCATCGCGCGAGCAAGTTGCATCCGTTCACCGTCCAAAGAAGGAAATCCCGATGACCTTCACAAGGACATATCGCGGAACATATCGCGCTTGTCTGCTCGCGGGAATTTGCATGCTGGTGTCAACCGCATTGTTCGCGCAACCGACAGATCAAGCAATGGAGAAGAACATGATTGAACTCATGAAGGGCTCCGCGCCAGCCGGCGGTCGCCTGGCCCTGGCAGCACATGGGAAGCCAAGGAAGGAGAAGCGGACGCGGTTGCGGATATCCTGCAGCGCATGGCGAGTGCGGTAAAATCCGAACCGGGCACGCTGTTGTTTTGGCCCCACCGGTCGACCTCGAGCGGCAACGTATTCTTCCTCTACGAGCTGTTCACCGACCAAGCCGCGTTCGACGCTCATCAACAAACGCAGCATTTCAAGACACTGGTGGTCGGCCAGGCCCTGCCCAAGCTGGCGCGACGGGAGCGCGTCCAGTTCATGCCGCTTCAGCCGGACGGGGCACTTGCTCGGTAAGTAACTCCGAAACCGGACACCAAGAGCGTACGTTGATACGATGTTCGCGTGAGCGCTGGGGCCTGCGTTCCCCGGCTTTCACTGCCTTCGTTCTAGAGGTAGGCAAGCGCTAGATCGGTAAACCCTCGATCGGCAAGCACCACAGATCGCTGAACCATGGGCTGCACACACCGCATCCTGATGCGCATGTTCGGCCGCCCCGAAGGCCTTCTGGGAAGGCTCGGCGGCGTCATCATGGCGCGCACCAACCGGGACGCCGGGGCGGCGGTCATCGAGTTGCTCAATGTTCGACCGAGCGAGAAAGTGTTGGAGGTCGGTTTCGGGCCTGGTGTCGGCATCCAATTTCTGGCGAGACTTGCCTCGGCAGGGTATGTCGCAGGCGTCGACCAATCACCGGAAATGGTGAGGCAAGCTTCGGTGCGAAACGCTGGGGCGATTGGGAGCGGTAACGTCGACCTCCGGCACGGCTCTGCGGACGCGTTGCCCTTCCCGGACGAGATTTTCGACAAGGCCGTCGCGGTCAACTCGATGCAGGCGTGGCCGGATGCCGCTTCCGGCCTGCGGGAGATGCGGCGCGTGTTGAAGCCCGGCGGTAATATCGCGCTCGGATTTACCCCCTACTCCGGCCAATCCAGACACGGGATCACCGAGGCGCTCACCGCTGCAGGATTCACGAAGGCGCGGATGGTCGAGAGGGAGAGGGTCTTCTGTGCGATCGCATTCAAACCCTGATCTCCATCTCGCCGCGCCCGCTGTTGCTGACCTGATCGCGATCCGTCGGCGATAGCAACCCGGCATCGGTCGAACGATTTTCACATCTCCCAGTGAACGGTATCCAGGACTACCAACCAGAGAGAACAAGACGACAAGGCAGAACAACGGGGGGAACCCATGGACGACATCGAGCGCAGCACGATGCGACGCGTGCGGAGGCGGATTCTCTATCCGCTGTTCGTGATGTTCCTGCTCAACCAGATCGACCGCACCAATGTCGGTTTCGCGGCGCTGCAGATGAATGTGCAGCTCGGCTTCACCGCCGAGGTGTTCGGGTTCGGGACCGGGCTGTTCTTCTTCAGCTATCTGCTGGCGGAAATGCCGAGCAACCTCATGCTGGAGCGGTTCGGGCCGCGCATCTGGCTCTCGCGCATCTGCATCAGCTGGGGCGTGATCGCGGTGCTGATGGCGTTCGTCTACGACGCGACCTCGTTCTACGTCCTGCGCTTTCTCCTCGGCCTCGCCGAGGCCGGCTTCGCGCCGGGCTCGATCTACTACATCAACCTGTGGACGCCGAAGCGCTATCGCTCCAAGTCGGTCGTGGTGTCGGCCCTGGCCATTCCGCTTGCCGTCATCATCGGCGGCCCGATTGCCGGATCTTTCCTTTCTCTGGACAAGGTCGGCGGCCTCGCCGGATGGCAATGGCTGTTCCTGGTCGAAGGCCTGCCGTCGGTGCTGTTCGGTCTCTTCACGCTACGCTTCCTCACCGACCGCCCGGGGGAGGCCACTTGGCTCAGCGGCGCGCAGCGATCCTGGCTCATCCGCGAGCTCGCGAACGATGCCACAGAAGCCGCTCGGCACGGCATCTCCACGCTCGGCCAGGCGCTGCGAAGCTGGCGGGTCTGGCGCACCGGCATCGCGTTCTTCTGCGTGACGCTGACCACCTGGGGGCTCGGCTTCTGGCTGCCGCAGATCGTCAAGCAAATGTCGGGGCTCACCAATCTCGCGGTCAGCCTGCTCGCCACGCTGCCGTTCGTCGGGCTGGCGCTCGGCTTCGTGGTGAATTCCTGGCATTCCGACAAGGTGCAGGAGCGGCAGTGGCATTTCGTCGGCGGCGCGCTCATCGGCGCGACCGGCCTCCTGATCAGCTGCACGGTGCCGTGGCCCGCAGCGGCGTTCTGCGGGCTGGTGCTGACCGGCTTCGGCCTCGGCTGCGCGCTCGCGGTGTTCTTTCCGATCCCGATGGGCTTTCTCAGCGGCGCGGCGGTCGCCGGCGGCCTCGCCTTCATCAACATGGTGGGCAACAGCGCCGGCTTCTTCGGCTCGTATATCATCGGCTGGCTGCGCCAGAGCACCGGCTCGTTCAATTCGGCGCTCGTCTTCCTCTGCATCGGGATGGCGCTGGGCGCGCTGTTGCTGGCACCGATCAGGTTCGGCGGCGGCGCGAAGCTGCGGCCATCAACCGCAGAGAGCTGAACATGAAGCTGGCAACGCTGCGCACCACCCATCCCGACGGCGAGCTCGTCGTCGTCTCCCGGGACCTGCGGCGCATGCTGCGCGTCGGCGCCGATGCCCCGACCTTGCAGGCGGCGCTCGACCGCTGGGCGCAGGTGCGCCCTGAGCTCGAAGAACGCTACCGGCGACTTTGCGCCGGCGAAGCGCCGCAGGCGCAGGATTTCGACCCGGCACAGGCGCTCTCGCCGCTGCCGCGCGCCTATCAGTGGTGCGACGGCAGCGTCTACAAGGCCCACAACGAGCGCATGGCCAAGTGGATCAACAAGCCCATCGACCCGCGCTACTACCAGGAGCCCGCAATGTATCAGGGCGCGTCCGACGTCATCCTGGCGCCGACCGAGAACATTCCCGCCGCCTCGGAGGACTGGGGCATCGACTACGAGGGCGAGGTCGCGGTCGTTACCGACACTGTTCCCTATGGCGTGAGACCGCCGGCCGCCGGCGCGCACATTGCGCTCGTCATGCTGTGCAACGATGTTTCACTGCGCAATCTCATTCCGCCCGAGCTGTCGCGGGGTTTTGGATTCGTCCAGTCGAAGCCTTCGAGCGCGTTCTCGCCGGTCGCCGTGACGCCGGACGAGTTGGGCGACGCCTGGCGCGACTTGCGACTGCACGGGGCGCTCCGCTCGCATGTGAACGGCGTCCTGTTCGGCGATCCCGATGCGGGGGTGATGGTGCACGGCTTCGACCGCCTCATCGCCCACGCCGCCACGACGCGGGCGCTCGGCGCCGGAACGATCATCGGCGGCGGCACGGTCGCCAGCGATGATCCGGCGCGCGGCACCAGCTGCATCACCGAGCGGCGCGTGCTGGAGACCTTCGAATACGGCGAGCCGCGCACGCCCTATCTCAAATTCGGCGACAAGGTGCGCATCGAGATGCTCGGGCGCGACGGCCAGTCGATCTTTGGCGCGATCGAACAGACCGTTGCGCGGGTGGTCGCCTGACGTCGCGACTCCACGCAATGTAGCCGCAATCCAGCTGACGTAGGGAATTCGCCTGAGCGTCTCGAGGGTGGGATGCTCATGAGGCTCCCGTCTATGGCATCTTTGAGATCGCGCCTCGTGCGCTGTTTGCCGCCGCTCCAAACCGCGCTGCTGGCGGCGCTCGTTCTGCTTGTTGTCGACGCTCCCTGGGGCACCGGCGTCCCCCCGCATCCGCGCAGTGAACAGCGCTCCGTTCGCTACGCACCCGGCGCCTTGGAACGGTTTTTTCGCGACCTCGAGAAAAACGTCAAATCCGGCCACGGACTCAGACGGGAGATGGCGGACGAAGACATCATCATCGACACGGAAAACAAGAGCCACGGGTGCAAACGCAACAAGCGTCGAGGGCAACTCTACGCAATCTAGCCGCAATTCACCCGGCGTATGGAGCGCGCCCCATCGTCTCTTAAGAGTAAGGCCAGTGCGAATCCTGTTGGTAGAGGACGAAACGGCAATGGCGGCGGCGCTTTCCGCAGCCTTGAAAAACTACGACATGGTGGTCGACCGGGTCGCCACCCTGGCGGATGCCGAGGACGTCATAGCCACCGGCGTTCACGATGCAATCCTGCTCGATCGCCGCCTGCCGGACGGCGACGGTCTTAACCTCGTCGCGCAGCTTCGACGTCGAGCCATACAGGTCCCGATCGTGATCTTGACCGCAAGAGGCGAGCTTTCAGACCGCATCGCAGGCCTTGATGGCGGCGCGGACGACTATCTGGCGAAGCCTTTTGCGGTAGAGGAACTGCTGGCGCGCCTGCGGGCCGTGCTGCGCCGCCCCGCCGATCTGCAATCCAATATCGTGCGGCTCGGGCGGCTCAGCTTCGACCTGAATCACTCTGAGGCGGCTGTCGACGGACGCCCTCTGGAATTGCCACGTCGCGAGCTGCTCGTTCTCGAAACCCTCATGCGGCGAATGGGGCGAACGGTCGTCCGCTCCTCGCTCGAGGCCGCTGTGTATTCGTTTGACGACGAAATCCAGTCGAATGCGCTCGATACGCACGTGTCACGCCTTCGACGCAAGCTCGCGGATGCGGACGCCGGCGTCGAGATCCACGGCATTCGCGGCGTTGGTTATCTGCTGAGATGCACGCCGTGAAGAGCCGGGTTGCTGCGTCCTTGCGATCGCGGCTCGTGCGCCGTTTGGTGCCCTTGCAAGGCGCACTGCTGGCCCTGCTCGTCATGCTTCTTGTCGGCACGCTATGGGTCACCGGCCTTCTGCTGCATCAACGCGACGAAGAGCGGGTGATCGATGTGCTGCAAAATGCACTCGCGCGTGATGCGGGTGGAAACCTCGTGCTACGCCCGACACCCGACCTGCAAAGATTGCGGTCGGATACTCCCGATTTTTGGTTCTTGATCCGGGATCGGCAGGGGCGCTCGTTGGCGGAGGGAAGCGTGCCCGCGGAATTCGCGGCGATCGGCGGCGCCCTCGACGATATCGGTCAAGCGAAGCTGGGCTGGGACCGTGCCCAGGACAATCCATATCGCCGCACTGCGCGCATGAAACGCGTCGACACCGCCGTGGGCAATGTGCAGATCGTTGCCACGACCGACGGAAAAATCTCGGAAGTGAAGTCGGCGATCCAGATCGGATTGGTCTTCCTGGGGCTGACACTTCCGA
>Ga0137415_10003897_pt1 | contig 14804 bp, 15 predicted proteins | sample CZODoug3_1_1_16f_FD_183082 | JGI IMG/M metagenome (GOLD analysis project Ga0137415, IMG submission 183082) | Vadose zone soil fungal communities from Angelo Coast Range Reserve, California, USA - CZODoug3_1_1_16fungal (Hybrid Assembly) | ecosystem: Environmental > Terrestrial > Soil > Vadose... | reverse complement strand
CATTCTGCCCTTATGAACCACGAAGAAGCAGCGATCAAGGCGTTCATCCGTTCAGATCGGCGAGTGACGATGGCTCATTGTCCGAGACAGCGGCACCAAGTATAATTTCTTCCGGCGCGGAGGTGTACCCTATGCGCTTCCCTCGCTTCGTTCTCGTAGTTCTCGGATTTCTTCTGATCGGCATGATCGGTGTCTCAGCAGTTTCTTACCTTCATCATTTAATTTATCCAGATGCGCTCTCCAAGAGTGATGTGGCACGCGCACAGGCGCACACACGGGTTGTGCGTCGCCTAGAGACCAAACGGATTGGTAACGCCGCACTCAACCCACTAGACCAGCCGATTGACGAACTAGGCGCTCATGTACAGACGGAGGGCGACGCCAAGGCGTATGTGGAAGCCTTGGTCAAAAGATGGGGGCCAGAAGAAGCAGGCCCTCACCTTCCCGAGTTCGAAGAGCGGCTGGCCCGCGCTGAATATCTTGCCGTCCGCAGCCCTGACAAATTGATTCCAGAATCGCAAGTTGCTACAACCTTTAACCGACTCATGGACGAATGGCAAATGCCGGGGTGGACGCGCATTTCCGTGCCTGAACTCCGCGAATTTAGATTCCTTTACGCTACGGTCATTTACCCTAAGTCCGTTGCGCGACTGCCTGACCAATCCATCGCTCCAAGGTGTCGGCCCACGGAGGCATCATTCCTGCTTCACATGCTGAATTCCAAAGGAGGCATTCCGCCAGAAATTCGAGAGCAAGTCCGAGACAGCCGCTTTCCTTGGAGCATTCTGAAGCGACTCAGATCGGCGCGGCCCGCCCCGAAACCGATTAAACCCGGACTGCATCCAGCCCCACAAACGCCGGGACTTCGCCAAGAAGTCGCGTACATGACCTGTCAGCACAAGTATTTCGCCAGCCATCCTGTCAGCTTCGAGAATGTGGTGAATGACGTGTTTGGGCAACTCGGAATACCGCAGAACTAAAGGGAAGGCCCGTATGGGAAGAACGTCTCAAGCGGAGGCGTCGTATAATCCAGACCTCGCAAGGATAACTGTTCTGTGCCTGCGCACCGGGATGACGGATGTTTGTTTACCTGTTTTTCCCGTCGAAGTTCAAAAAAAGGCGGATTCAGATGATCGATAGCAACCAGCGTCCAATTGATGGCGTGGCGTCCATCGAGCGTCCAAAACCGGCCATTTCTAGGGGCATTTTCAGCGACTCAGCCGCATAAAGGCAACCGAATCATCGATGAGATTTGGTGGACGAGATGGGATTCGAACCCACGTCCGAAGCTTGGGAAACGGTGCTTCAAATCAAATTACTTGGCTCATCCTAGGTTAAGGCTTCTTTCGTTTTGTGGCAGAGTCCATTTTCTTGGCGACGCTCAGCAGCGGCAGCATGAGTGCGATGGTGCCAAGCGCGAGCAGCACCGACCGCGGCGGCGGACCCTGATGGGCGCCCACGCCCATGACGGGTAGCAGCGCACAGAAAACGACCACGTCGTCCCCCATGCGCCATTCTTTTGTTTTCACGCTGCCGGCTTGATGTTCTGATTGAGGCGGAAGAAGTTTGTTGGATCATACTTCTTCTTGACGGCCGCCAGGCGTTCGTACTTTTGGGTGCCATACGCGGCCTTGACTTTATCGGCCTCCACCTCGGCCTCGTAGTTGATATAGAATCCGCCCGCCGCAAAAGGTTTCGTCGCCTCCCAATAATCCTGCACCCAGCGGATATTGCGCTCGTCATCGGCGGGATTCTCCCACATGCTGATGAGCACCAGAGCGTAGCGCATGTTGCGGTAGGCGACGGCAGTCGCGTCGTCGGGCACGCGACCGACACCTCCTCCGCCGATCGCGTAAACGACGGCGTGGGAAAAAGGCGAGGGAACGCTCGCGTAGCACTCAACGATGGTCCGGATGGCTTCATCCGAAAGGCTATTCATGTAATGCGTCTTCCAGTAGTTGCGCATCCCGCGGGGATTGAATTTCTCCACGATACTTTGCAGCGCGCTATAAGGCATCGGGCCGAGCTGGTCGGCGATGGGCGGACCATAGGCTCGCAGCGGTTGCAGCAGGCGCTCGCCCTGATCTATCGAGCCACTCCAGCCGGGGATACACACGGCAGCCTTGGTTCCGTCCGGCAGGGTTCCCAGGACGGTCGCGCCGCCCAGTTCGTCCGGGGCCGTGGCCATCAGGTCGTCGTACATCCGGAGGAAGCCCGCGGCCTTGTCGAAGGGGCAAAACAGCAAGCCGCCCAGCACCAGTCCGATGGGATGGAGCCGGAATTCGAAGGAAGTGATGATGCCAAAATTCCCTCCTCCGCCGCGCACCGCCCAGAAGAGGTCCGAGTTCTCGGAGGCGCTGGCCTTGAGCATGCGGCCAGCGGCAGTGACCACGTCCACCGAGAGAAGATTGTCGCAGGCGAGGCCAAACCGGCGCACCAGGTAGCCGTGCCCACCCGCTACCGTCAGGCCGGCAACGCCGGTCGGACGCGCCACGCCGCCGGTGGTCGCCAGGCCGAACGCCAGGGTTTCGTCATCGAAATCGCCCCAGGTGGCGCCGCCTTGGGCCGTTGCCGTGCGCGCGGCCGGATCCACGTGCACGCTGCGCATCTGCGAAAGGTCGATCATCATTCCGCCGTCGCAGACCGCGAACCCGGCAATGCCGTGCCCGCCCCCGCGCACGGAGACCAGGACCTCGTGCTCGCGCGCGAATTTCACTGCCCGCATTACGTCCGCGACGCCCGCGCAGCGGACAATCATCGCCGGCCGGCGGTCGATCATCCCGTTGTGAATCTTGCGCGCCGCGTCGTACGCGTCGTCGCCGGAACGTAGTAGTTCGCCCCGCAAGGTGGATTTCAGCCCGTCACCCCGCTTTACATCGGGCAGTTTCCCAGCACCGGCAGATGCAGTTCTCTCCGGTTTTGTCATGTCACCATCCTTTGTGTTGTCCTGCCCTATAACTCTTTTGCTCCCTAGGAATCGCAATATAGCCGAGGCAGATCACTGATGCAACTGCTCGTCCGAGAGGTCGCAAAATGCTCTAGATTGTTCATCCGTTGGCACCAAAGACGCAAAGCCCTGCACGTTCAGCCGCACGTTCCAGGTTCAAGAAAAGGAATGGTGGGACGTCAGCCTCGGAGTGACGGTGCCGGGCGTAAGACAAACGCAATATACCGCTGACACGACGGTACATTCAAAGTCGACCACGCACACTAATGTTTACGCGTTTCTTGATTTCGGATTTTCGAACACAAAACCGCGCTTGCCCCATCTTTCAGTTGGTTTGCCCGTTTCCGGCCAAGTTTTTTATCGTCCCTTCTTTGGCGTTGGAGAGTCTATTACTGCGCTCCCTTTCGTCGACCGGCTGCGCTTCCCTTTGAAATTTGGCGTCTTCGTAGGAGTTGTTTACGCAAGGCAGCAGACACCCAAGACACTCGGCGTTGGAGCAACGGCGACATCAAGTCAACTCGCGGCCGATCTTGAAACACGCAGAGTTACAAAGCTCTTAGTCGGTCTAGATTTTCCGGTTGGTGAGCTGATTGGTCGTATTAAGCCAAAATAATTCGTCTGAAATGACCGAAGGCATGAAGTTCCGAAAAAAAGGACAAAAAGTGAAGAAACTTCTGCTACCGTGCTGTTTGCTTTTGTTCATGGGAAATGTCATCGGGGAATCTGCCTGCTACGCGCAAGACACTTGCGGAAACGCCAAGATCAAAGGTTCCTACGGTTTCGCCACGACCGGGAGTGCACCCCATACAGTCGCCGGAACGCAGGTTGTTTTCGAACCGCTGAATCAAGTTGGACTGGTGGCTTACGATGGCGCTGGGGCAATAACCCTGAAAATGCAAGTCCAGTTTCACGGGACCCTGCAACCATCCGCAACGTTTTCAGATGGGATGAGAAGGCCGGTCTCCAGCGGGATGCGATACGCTCCCAATGTTCGACGTGCTTGAGGCACAAGAAAAGGAGACCGGCAATGAAGAAGATTAGCACTGTGCAGGTATTTGGGAACGAAATTTTAAAGGAGCAAAAGTTGACGATCGGGCTGGATCTAGGAGATCGCTGGTCGTTCTATTGTGTCTTGGATGAAGCAGGCAAAATCCTTCTGGAACAGAAAGTAGCGACGACACCGGAAGCAATGAAGCAGACGTTTGGAAAGATACCGCGAAGTCTCATCGCCATGGAGACAGGAACACATTCGCCATGGGTGAGCCGGCTGTTAACGGAGCTGGGACACGAAGTGATCGTGGCGCACGCACAAAAAGTGGAATTGATCACCAAGAGCAATCGAAAAGATGATCGACACGATGCGCGGACACTGGCACGGCTGGCGCGAATCGATCGCGAGCTGTTGGGACCGGTGCGCCATCGCAGTGCAAAGGCGCAAATCCATCTGACGGTGATCCGGGCGCGAGCCGAACTGGTGAGTGCTCGAACGGCGTTGGTGAATGCAGCACGCGGGTTGGTGAAATCTTATGGCCAACGGCTGCCCAAGCGTGGCACGTATCAGGTGAGCCGGGAGCTAGCCACTGGATTGAGCGCAGAGTTGCGGGATGTTCTAGGGCCGTTGCTCAAAGAGGTCGAATCGCTGAACGAGCGCATCCAGGAATACGACGAGCGAATGGAGAAAATCGCCAAGGAAGAGTACCCGGAAGTGTCTTTGCTCAAGCAGGTGAAGGGTGTAGGAACACAGATCTCTCTGACCTATGTCCTGACGATAGAGGACCCCTATCGGTTCCCGAAGAGTCGCGCGGTAGGTTGTTTTCTGGGGCTACGACCTGGCCGGAGGAACTCCGGGGAGAGCGAACCACAGAAGGGTATCAGCAAAGAAGGAGACCGATATCTGCGAACGATGATGGTGCAGGGAGCACACTACATTCTGGGACCTTTTGGAGAAGACAGTGATCTGCGGAGATGGGGACTAAAGCTTGCGGAGCGAGGAGGGAAAAATGCCAAGAAACGAGCGGTGGTTGCCGTGGCTCGAAAGTTGGCGGTACTGCTGCATCGGTTGTGGGTAAGCGGAGAGGTGTACGAACCATTGCGCAATAGCCAGAAAGCGATGCGGGCAGTGGCTTAGAGAGTTTCGATCCGGAACAGCCGAGCTTGACCGCCGAGTCCAGGTGACTGCGACTAAGTCCTGGGGCCCGACTCTCACCGAAACGGTGGGAAGAGAGGTCGATAATCAGGTAGCAGCACCTACTGAAACGAGAACACCCACCTTGCACCGAGCAAATATCGCTCACAAAAGAGTGCGGATGGAAGGATGGCGACAGGGGCGGCTTGGCTCAAGGGCAGGAACTCACAGGGAGAAAGAGAAAAACAAAAACATTCATACAGGAAAGGAAAAAAAGAAAAACATACTTGACACTCACCGGCCTTCTCATGGAAGGGACTTATACGGTTGCCAGCAACTGTACCGCGTCAGCCGAATTTAAGAACAGCTCCGGGGCGACTGTCTACAAGTGGCATTTTGTGGTGGTTCACAACGCTGACGAAATCGAAACTATGGCTCTAGTTGCGGCGGCAGAGTCTCATCCGATGTTCGCGATGAGCTTCAGTCAAAAGAAATTGTAAAATTCTCCCGGGCTGCAGAATTATTCGAATAACGTCATCTTGATTCAGCAACCGCCCTTCAACCACTTCACTTCAACACGAATCACACCCACACGAGCACAAGAGTGAGCGACGCTGGTAAGTCTAAGCGCGTGAAGAACAACCGCACGGAGTCAGCGGGAACGTTTGTCGTTTTGGTTGGCTCATGCCGCCACTTCGCGGATCAGTTCAAATCGATAGGGGAGGATCAGGGAGTGGCGTTTTCGGGGCGTTGCGGGCCCCCGCAACCGTCCGCCTCATAGTCATGCGGCTAGTGAAAAACTAAACTCCGTGGTACGCGTGGTGCAAACCGGGCCCCCGGCACCACCCGTTCGGGTCGCCCGCTTCACCTGTTTAAGATATCTGGCCAATGCTCTGGCCGAATTGTAGAATGCCGCTAGTTCCGAGTAGCTGCGACGCAGCGCAGACCTCCCCAGGAGACTGTTTCCGATGCAGCCAGAGCGGCCCCGTGCACGCCGTTATTCTTTCGTGGCCGACATTCAACTGACCGATGTTCAATCCGACGCAACAATCCATGAGCAAACCAGCGACCTCAGCCTGTTTGGATGTCATATCCACACACTGAAACCCTTGGCGGTGGGGACAAAGGTCAGGATAAGGATTGCCCACAGAGGTGCGCTCTTTGCGGCTCTTGGCCGGGTCGCAAATGTTCGGCCGGACGGCTCGATGGGAGTTATCTTCACACGTATTGAACAAAACGATCAGTTGACCTTAGAAAAGTGGATCAATGAATTGAGAGAGCAATGAGGGCGCCCACGGCGATGTTAATCAAGAGGACTTGCAAGCCAGGCGAAGCGCCGGCATCGAAGATTCTAGGACTGCATGGCTGCCCGTAGCTTACTCGGCCAAACGGAACCCAATTCGCACACGAGCGGGAAAATCAACCGGCAGCCCGTCGCGTTTGGCAGGCCGGAAGCGTATCTGCTTTGCCGCTTGAATTGCCGCTTCATCAAGACCGTGGCCGAGGCTTTTCACCACGCGGGTGACTTGCATTTGGCCCGAGGCAAGGAAGACCACCTCCAGAACTACATCACCCTCGATCCTAAGGGTACGGCCTTCGGTGGAATAAACGGGGTTCGGCTTGTTCAGAATGTCGACGCCGGTGGTTGTGCCTCCGGTGGCCAGCCCGTTTTGCTTGGATGCCTCGGCGGCAGCGACGCCCCTGATCCCGCTGGCACCGCCACTGCCGTTGCCATAGCCGGGACCGCCGGGAAGAAGAGGCGAACCAGCTCGATTGATGTTTGCAGCGCGGTTGGGATTTCCGGCGCCAGGGAGACCGTTGGGGTCACCAAAACCGCCGGTCTGCACCTTATTCAGTGGAGCAGCTACCGTTACCGGCGCAGGGCTACCTGAATTAAGAGTGCCGACCTTGACCTCTTCCTTTGGGGGCGCTGGCTGGCGGGTTTCCACAACAATCTTGGTTTCTTTAAGAATCGGATTCAGTTCCAAAGGCTTGGCTTCCAAAGTGCGAACCTTTGGCATTTCAGGCTTGGTAATCACAAAAACGTGTGGCTGCTTGGGATTCAACACCACCGGCTCAGGCACTACTACCGGCTTGGGTTCTGGCGGCCGAACTTTAGGCTTAACCTTTGGGGGGGGAGGCGGCGGAGTTTCAGACGGGATCTGGATTTGCGTGACCGGCCGCATCAACTCTACAACATCAAATTTCAAGGCAGTCTGCATGGGCTGCGGGAAAATCAGAGGAGCCAGAAGCAGGAGACCCAGCATAGCCAATTGTGCGGCAGCGCTGACACCAATGCGGTTCCACTGCGGCTTCCGGTCAGGGAGAAGTTCGAAACGAGCGGAAACCCTCTTCGTGCTGACCGTGTTGGTCCTGCTGATCAGGTTGACCATGTTGACCGCATTGGTCGCTTTGGTCGTATTGACCGTGTTAGTCCTGTTAATCGGGTTGACCGTGTTGACCGTATTGGTCGCTTTGGTCGTATTGACCGCGTTAGTCCTGTTGATCGGGTTGACCGTGTTGATCCTGTTGACCGTGTCCTTCGCGGCGGGGGGAGTGGGGCTTAAGCGGTTGGGGACTGGGGCCACGGCCGGCGGCGGTTCAGGTGGTTTTACTTCGAGAATCGGAAGAGCGATCTCGCCCGGGCGGGCGTATCCTCTACGAGAGTCGGATGAAACGGAATTGCCCATGTAGGTAGGCTACAGCGCTAAGGGCACCGCGTCACTTGTACGGAAGTTCAGATTAAGGACAGGGGTCAAGAGAGCTTACTGGTCTTGTCTACAAGCGTATCCGGCAAGGGATGCTGCCGATGCAACTGACGGGGAGAGTCATTTCCCCTCTTCCAGCGCAAAATCGACGCGGCCCGAGAGGCGCCGGATGCAGGCTTCCGCGACGGTTCCGCCTGCGCGCATGCGCTGCGTCCCGGCCGAGCCCCGCAAAGTCTGCACCTCGGCATTTCGGGGCCCTTCACGTTCTCATGATCCAACTAGATCGGCGGAAGCCACTCACAGCTTGGCGATATCCGCTACCATTTGGCTGAGCAATTCCTCCATCCTACGAAACGCCGGAAGCGACTCATCGAGACTTTTCCCAGGCTTGGTGGATGCTTTCTTTTCCGGCTTGGTGACGGACGCTGGCCAGTGATGGGAGATAGGAATACCTTGTTCCGAGTACGCCGTGGCATACAGAAGGGTTGACGGCTGATTATGGGGCGCCTTTTCCGCTGAAACGGAAGTAATCGTCGTCGTCACTGTCCGCTCGTAGGTATAGTGCCAGGCATAACCATGGCTAGTGGTGAAGCTCCCCATTCCGCTCACTGGAGTCATTTCGCCAGGGGCAGAAATCTTCGCCAATGACTCGGTTCGCGCAACATCCTGCGCTGCCGTGTAGAAGACCACCAGATAATTCCGCGCCCGGGGCATGAGTGAGTCCGAAAAACATATTCCGGGAAACCTCTTCTGATTCTTTTCATACCACTTCAACGCCCATTCTGGAATTGCCAGGAATAGTTTCTCCTTATCCATACTCCCCAATGAAACGTTTTTTATGCAGGTTGACGCCTGCCCTTCTTTGAAGACACTGTCCTCTTCCGTAGTATTCGCCAGGGGCTGAGGTGGAAGATTCGTGGCAGGTGGCTGTGAAACGGCAAATAGTCCGACCCTCAATGACCGCTCTGGCTCGGGTTCCGGCGCCTCTTCCCTCGCATCGGGTACCAGGCTTGCTGCGGTCTGTTCTTTTGCCGGTGTCCTTTGCGCTGATTCAACTATTTCTGTCTGTGCCGGGGCTCGGACCTCGGGAGCGCTGGCAGATGTTACCACCATGGGCGGCAAATTTGTTTCGAGTTTCACCGCGGGCTCGCGGAATGACCCGGCAGGTGCCGCGCTTGCTTCCTGCTTCACCGCGTTCGGCTGCCTTTGTGGAACGGCAATTACTTCGTTCTTCGGCGTCCGCGGTGCCTCTGCAGGAGCCGATAAAACCGTTGCAGGAGCTGCAGCAATTACTTCTGCCTTCCTCACAGCCGCTGGTGACTCTGCCGCCGGGCGTACTTGCGTACTTCCGGCGGGTTGGAGTTCAGCAACTGCTGCTGGGGTTGGCGTTTTATGAGATAGAGTCGCCACGGGCTCAACTTCACCCGTAGGCTTCTTCTGTTCTAAGTTGCCTTCTTCGGGCTCGGTAGTTGTTGGCGTCCCAGCTTTCTTGCGATACGCCCGCGCGATTTCCCCGAGGGTTTTCTCGGGGATCATCTCAAAGAACGAAGACCGTGGTGCTCCACCCGCTGCAGAATGGCTCGCCGCAGATTCTGGAGTCGCTCCTGGTGTTGGCACTGTGTCCACAGAGCTTGCTCCTGCTTTGTTGGTGGACCGGAGAGTTTCTGGCTCAAGAATGCCCAAGAGGGCCATAGATCCCGCTGTTTTTCTCGAAACTTGCGTGGACGCCGCCGAATTCGTTTTCGGCTTCGGCACCTTGCATACCAACCCGTTTACCAGAGCTTCGTCCGCTCCTACAAAACTTCCAGCAGCCTCTAGTGTGTGGCAGTCTGAAAACTGCTGGTTCTGGGCATAAACTAGAGAGGGAACCAGCGCTACAAACGCGGCCACAAATGGTAAGCATTTCATCGTGTGACCTCCCCCTAATAGATAGCGTCCTGTGGTACGCCCATGCGTGTCAACTGACAGAAGGGACAAAGGTTACCTGCTCCTTTGGACAGGCCTTCTCAAAGTCAGTGCTGTGGAGAATGCACGCGGGGCCGCGGGCATATTCGTATTCGCGCTTCCGCTGGCGCAAGCCTGTTTGGGCGCGACCACCGCTCATGCGGCTACGGTACGGAGGATTTCAAACCGAGAGGGGATTCGCGGGATCTCGATAAAGTTGCAGTCCCCCGAAGGAAACTGAAGACGCCCATCATCATACTCGCGTCATTGCCTCATATCTAACAGAGTCACTTGGTTTTTCAGCCCGAATCCCAACCCGAGATGTGATCGGCTTGAGAATATTTAATGAAATTGGAAGCTTGGCACATACCGGGCTTGCGTAGCTACGTCACAACGCAGACTCCTGATCTTCGAGACGAGCGAAGCCATGTCGGCCAGTGCTAATTTCCTCAAACTCAAGATTTGCGTGACCGATTTTGATAATGCGATAGCGGCCAAGCAGCGTGTCGCCTTCAGCAGCAACGTAAACGGAGTCCCCATTGGTGAGGAAGGCGCGACGGCCCGAACCGCCCAGGACGGCACCGGAACCAAAGAACTTGAGGGGGAGCTCCGGCGGCGGCGGAGGAGGCGCTACCGGGGACACGTAACCCGGATCCCCTGGTTTTGGAACCTGAACGATCTCCGGAGGGGGGGGAGGAGGAGGCTGCACGCGGCTGAAGATATCACGGATGGTTGACCCATATTCGGTGTTCCTGGCATCTTGAACGCGCTCATGGTGGATCCGTGGACTCTCAACGCCCATCGGTTTGTAGGCGACCAGAAACGAAGCTGCACGCGTGGATCCCAATTCGGGGTGGGCGTAGTAATACCAAATAGTTCCTGCGACGAGCAGCAGCGCGGCGAAAACCGTGCTTTCGATTTTGACTTTTTTCTTCAAGCTCCCGCCTTGAAATACGCCTTCAAATGCAAGTCAACTTTGACACTGCCGGAAGGAGCTCTTCCGGCAGATTCCCCAGTCAGAGCGAGACTGTCAACGGCATAGTTATTCGCCGAACGCTGCAAACCATTCAAAAAGCGAACCACGCTCTTGTAATCACCGGCGACCGTGGCATCAACGGTGATTTCGGCGATGCCGCGTCCTCCAAGGTCTTTCTGGTGAAAGGCGAGAGAGCTGATTTGCAACCCGGCTTTGCGACCAACTTCGGCGAGCTCGGAAGAAACGACAGAATAGCCCGTGCCGGCTGGCGGAAGCGAACTCTCAAACTCATCGCAGTCTCGCTTGGCAGCTGGGGTATCTTTCTTGATATTGCGAGCACGCTCTACGTCAGCCTGCAATACCTTGAGTTGTGTTCTCTGCCCGACCAGTTCCTGCTGGGGCAATCGCGTGGAGGAGGCCACGCTCACGGAATAAATGGCCATAGCGGCGTCGGCACCAATCAAGAGAGCAAGCCCGGCAACAATGGTGGTCTTCCGACGTTGAAAATTGAGCTTCATCATGCCCTCGAATAAATAACTGTAAGCTCCAAGATCACCTGATCTCCGGGCGATTCTTGATGGGGCTCATGGACGTTGGTGAGATGCAAATGTGAAAACGTGCCGGACTGCTCTAATGCACGCAGAAATTTCTGTTTCTCTTCCTCGTTGGCTGCGCCCACGGTGAGCTTGACGGCGGCTTGCCCGTTCACCTGTTTGGGTTCGATGCTCAGTACGTGCACGCCATCCGGCAATACCCTCTCGAGATCCATGAACATGCGCGTCCAATTGAAGCTGCGCGCATCCAGAATCGTATTGACAAATGTCGCCCGGTCGTGAAGTTGGGCATTACTGGGCTCGGAAAAAAAGCGTTCCAACTCTTGCCGCTCAGCAGTTAGCGCATCAACTCGCTGCAAAGTGCTGGCGATTTGCGAACGGAGCGCCGCATCCGCCTTTCGTATGGAATTCACGTGCCAGCTCAAGACCAGGAAAAGGATAGCCGCAAGCACGCCTGTGGCACCGGAAAATACGAGGAATCGGCGGTGAGTTTCAAGCGGTTTGGTCGCTAAGTTTAGCCTTACTCGCATAGTTTAATGCGCCTCGCGGAAATTCCAGGAGAAGCTATCCACGATTCATCATCCAGCCAGCCAGGCCTTCCAGTTCGCTGTCGGCCAACGGCCGCGCATCTTCTGGAATGCGCCCTTCCGAAACGGCCGAATGCAAAAGCGACTTCACCGAACACTGAAACTCCCTCTGGAGAGGTCTGACAAACTGCGGCAGCCTGGCGCCGAGCCCGGCCACCCTTATTAGCTTGATGTCGTCGTGCCAGATATCCTTGTAATATACAGTCGCCGGGAAAATCTCCTCTAGAAGCATCTGCGGAGTCAGATCATTTCCACGCGCCGGAAGCTCGGTGCAGCGATACCCACACAGTAGGCCATCGCGGACGATGGCCGTCGTTAGGACCGTATGCGAAACGCGCGCGAGCAGCGTCGTGGTGTGCTCTTCAAGCAAAGCGGCGGCAGCGAGCGAGGAACTGAGAATGACGCCCGCGCGAAGCCCTACGGATTCCGCGAGCTCCTCGTATTCACGCACTATGCGAAGTCTAGCGAATGCTGTGAGGACGTCCACGCCACCTTCCCGCGGAGCCTGCCGCATGTAAGAAAGGACCGTCTCGTCAACTCCAAACGGCACGCTTTTTTTCAGCTTCCAGCGGAGCATCGGCAGCGCCTCCTGCGGGGAGCGGGGAAACTCCTCGAAGTGCTGAACAAAGACGCGAATCACTGGATCCGGCAAGAGCATCGCAACATCTTCGTCCTTTGCGTGAAGTCGCCCGCAGACGTTGGAGATGGCCGTGCGAAGTGCGTCAACATTCACTAGATTCGCCTCGACGGCAGACGGCACAACGGCCCCCGGCGGAAGCGGTTCAATGGAAATATCATGAACGGACCCGTTTCGCGCCCACCGAACTCCAGCGAGCCGATCCACACCGATCTCGACGGCGAGGGGCGGATCGGGCATAGCATCCAGCCAGCGCACAATGCGGCGGACGCCTGGACTCTTGTAGATCCCCTGGCGAAATGTGGCAGCGCTAGCCAACGACCTTCACCCTCCCACTCTGCTCACTAGCGGCAAGCGTCTGACCAAGTCGGCCCATTCCCATTAAATCGACGTTCTTCGCAAGTCTCGCGCCAGACTGTCCATAGAAGCCTTCGGGGGGCGCTCAGCGCGACAGGCAGAGCCGCCAATGATGGACCAGATGAGATTTACGCACGAAAACGCGATTGAATTGTTGCGCTGCGTCAAAGAGCCTTCAGGAGCCGCTAATTGTAAGTCTTTATTTGTGAATAGTTTACGGCACGTTCACGAAAGGCGCTGCGCATGGCCTGAAATCCGAGGTTGCTCAAAGTGGATTCCATAGAAGCGACCAGCTTGGTGACGGCGCCGGATTGCGGCTCGATCCAGATGCTTCCGGAAAAGGGGATGGGTTAGCTTTTCCCCCGCCAGCGGGCTCGAAGGCAGCTGGTTTCATACGTGGAGGGGATGATTGGTTGCAAATTGGAGAGCGAGTTTGCCCGGAAACGGGAATTAGAGTGGACGAACGTTTGGCCCGTGGCAATCCGCGCACTTGGAAAGGACTTTCTTGTAGAGGATCACGGGTTTTCCTTCGACCAAGGCCGTCTGTTTGTGACACATATCACAAGCAACGTTGGCGTGCCCGCCCTGAAGGGGAAAATGTGTCCGCGTGTCGTGATTGAAGGTTGAGGGCACCCAGCGCTGCGAATTGTGGCAATCAGCGCAGGGAGTCTTACCAACTTTCGCGAATTGGCCTGCGTGAGCGTCTTTGTGACAATCCTCACAGACCTGAGAGGTGCCCTTGAACTGCACCGCTTTTTCGCCCGCAGGCACCTTGTGACAATCTCCACAAGCTACGGCGCGGTGCGCCCCCAGCAACGGGAACTTGGTCTTTGAATGGTCGAATCCGGTCACGTCTGCCCAGGACCGCACATTGTGGCACGCCTCGCATCCCAGGGGTGTGCCGTCGGCGCGTCGCTGCGCCATGCGGTCTTTGAATTCGCCGTGATGCGGATCTGTGTGGCAGGCGGTGCAACTACGATCTTCGAAGCGGAACGGCAAAACCTTGTCGGTGCGGCCTGCCGCTCCCACCTTATGGCAATCGGCGCAGGGCACGGCGGCGTGTGCTCCGGTTAATGCGAAACGAGTGTTACGATGCTGGGCGATGGTAAAGAGAGAACGGTGAAAATCGCGCACGGTGTGGCAATCTTCGCATTTGTTCAGATAAGGAGCGGCGGCGAACTGACCGTCATGTGCGTCCTTGTGACAGTCCGTACAAAGCGCGAATTTCACCTTGTAAATGGTGTCCTTGCCGGCGGGTAGATGGCACTTGTCGCAGGGAACGGGAATGTGTTTGCCCTTCAGCGGGTACTTGGATGTGTCGTGTTCTTTCACGCCGAAGAGCGAGGGTTTCCATCCCTCCACGGTATGACATTCCGCGCACTCGCCCTTTTTCGGGCGAGCTTCGAATTGGCCTTTGTGGGGATCGGGCTTGTGACAGTCCGCACAATTGGCAAACGGCAGGGGCTTCTTAAAATCTCCGTTCAGGTGGCATTCCGCACAGCCCACCATGGCATGCTTCCCGAGGAGCGGATACTTTGTCTTCGAATGGTCGAATTCAAAGCGCGGAAGCAGTTTTTTCCATCCCGCCGTGGTGTGACATTCTTCGCAGCGTTGCTTGAAGGAGCCTTTGTGCGGATCGATATGGCAGTCGATGCAGGCCTGGAACTTCATGTCTTTGTAACGCACCGGACCGCCAGGCATATCCGGCTTGTGGCACTTCTCGCAGGCAACCTTGATGTGAAGGCCGGTCAGAGGATAGCGGGTCTTGGAGTGATCGAACTGGTTCGCCGCTTTCCAGTCCGTGAAATTATGACATTGCAGGCAATCGTTTCCGAGCTGGCCTTTGTGCACATCTTTGTGGCACGGTACGCAGTTTTGCGCCAAACCGAAGAAAGATTTCGAAAGATCTTTCATTTTGATGAGCGGACGATCCTCGCCAGCCATGTAAGCAGGCGCGTGGCACTTTTCG
>Ga0137415_10003895_pt1 | contig 14812 bp, 13 predicted proteins | sample CZODoug3_1_1_16f_FD_183082 | JGI IMG/M metagenome (GOLD analysis project Ga0137415, IMG submission 183082) | Vadose zone soil fungal communities from Angelo Coast Range Reserve, California, USA - CZODoug3_1_1_16fungal (Hybrid Assembly) | ecosystem: Environmental > Terrestrial > Soil > Vadose... | reverse complement strand
GTAACCGGATCCGCCCAAGCACTTCGCAGGCGATCTCCCATTTGTCCGCGCCGAAGAGAATCAAGTCGCCTTCTTCGATTTTTAACTTCGATTGTAGCGCTTTCTTCTCGGCGTCGCTGAAGAATTTCACGATCGGCGATTTCCATTCGCCGTTCTCGACCTTGATGAATGCGAGCCCTTTTCCGCCGAAAATTTTTGCAGTTTCGGTCAGCTCTTCGATCTGTCCGGTCGTGATTCCGGCAAAACCTTTCGCGTTGATCGCCTTCACCACGCCGCCGGCGTCGAGCGCGCCGCGAAAGACTTTAAAATTGCTCGATCGAAAATCGTCTCCCAGATCGACAAGTTGCATTCCGAAGCGGCGGTCAGGCTTATCGCTGCCATACCGGCTGATGGCTTCGTGAAAAGTGAGCCGATCAAACGGCCTTTTGATATCGACGTGACGCACAGCCTTGAAGATGGCGGCGAGCATTTCCTCCGTCAGTGTGAAAATATCCTCCGGCGTAACAAACGACGCTTCGATGTCGATCTGGGTGAATTCCGGTTGCCGGTCCGCTCGCAGATCTTCATCCCGGAAACATTTGGCGATCTGGAAATATTTCTCGACACCGCCGACCATGAGCAGCTGCTTGTATTGCTGCGGGGCTTGGGGCAGCGCGTAAAATTTCCCCGGCATCAATCGGCTCGGCACCAGAAAATCACGCGCGCCTTCCGGGGTGCTCTTCGAAAGAATCGGGGTTTCAACTTCGATATAGCCTTGGCTGTCGAGATAATCGCGCGTGGCTTTGGCAACTTTGTGCCGCAGACGCAGATTGCGCGCGAGCTGCGGACGGCGCAGATCGTAATAGCGATAAGTCAATCGCAAATCTTCGTTGTGAATCTCGGCGTCGATCGGGAACGGCAGCGCGTCGGCGCGATTGAGAATTCGCAATCGGCTCGGAATCACTTCGATGTCGCCGGTCGCTAGTTTCGGATTTTCTGTGCCCGGCACACGCGCCGCCACCTTGCCGGAAACTTCGATGACGTCCTCGCTGCGCAAGCTGTGCGCTTCCTTCGCGACCTCGGCGTTTTCTTCCGGGCGAAACACAACTTGGGTGAGGCCTTCGCGATCGCGCAGATCAATAAAAATGACGCCCCCGTGGTCGCGCGACACATGCACCCAGCCGGCCAGCGTGACTTGCTTGCCGATGTCGATCTTGCGTAGCGAATTGCAATCCGTGTCGCGATGCATAATCAGGCGGAAGCGGTGACGTTGAAGAATTTCGCGACGCTGTCCGGCAACCCTTGATGGGCGATAAGCGATTCTTCGCGCGTGGTCAGGTTCTTTACTTTAACCTGTGGCCATTCGTCACCGTAAAGAAGCGCAAGTGAGGCACCAAGATCTTCGGCCGTCTGAAATTGTTTGCCGACCTTTTCGGCCGTGAGCGGATAATTGACGCGGTACCCACGATCCCGCAGCTGTTGGATTTGGGCGAGCGCGTCGGCCCGCCGTTGTTCCTTCGCGATGACGATATAGACGTCGATCTTGTGCTCGGCCGCGATCGCTTCTTTCATTGCATCTCGCGCCCTCGGCGTCTCATTGATCAATTCGCCGAGCACAACATCGCCCATGGCAAAACCGAGCGCCGGCATTGAAATGGCGCCGTCGCTGAGTTGCTCAATCAGATTGTCGTAACGGCCGCCGCCGGCTATGGCGCGCAGTTTCCCGGCGCGATCAAACACTTCGAAGACGACACCACTGTAATAAGCAAGCCCACGCACGATCCGGACATCGACATCGACGTAATCGGAAAGGCCGCGAGTGTGCAAACCATCGACAATCTGTTCGAGCTTTTCGCTTTTTCCCCCTTCGCCCAGGATTGCAAATACAGGATCAGCCAGGTTGCCCAGTTTCTCGATCGTCTTTGCGCGCGGCTCGCGCTCCGATTTGTCGATGACTTGGAGTAATTCGTCCCAACGATCGGTCGACACATTTTTTGAACGGAGCAATTCGGTCCAGAATTCACGGTCGCTGATGCGCACGACAAAATCTTTTTCCGTGAAACCGAACGCGCGCAAGATGTCGATGCCAAGCGCGATCAACTCGATGTCCGTGGCGAGCGCGGCTTCGCCCACGATGTCGCAGTTAAGCTGGAAATGTTCGCGCAACCGGCCACGCTGCTGTTTTTCGTAACGGAAAAACTGCCCGATGGAAAACCACTTGAGCGGTTTTTTGAACTCGCGCTCATGCGCGGCGATCACGCGCGCCAGCGTTGGCGTCAGCTCCGGGCGCAGCGCCACTTCCCGTTCGCCTTTGTCGATGAAATTGAACAGCTGATCCACGATTTCCGCGCCGCTTTTCTTCCGGTAGAGATCGGTTGGTTCAAGCAGCGGGCCGTCCCATTCCACGAAGCCGTAGCGCCGGGCAACATCGCGCCAGCGCGCAAAAATGTAATTGCGCGCCGCGCAATCGTTCGGCAGAAAATCCCGAAATCCGGGTAATGGTTGCATGAAAAATCAGACTACCTCGAGCCACTTTCTATCGTTCGTTTTTATGCTTGCAATCTGGGAGGAAAGAATTTACGAAATCAATACGAGGTTGAATAAAATGCGACTCAGAGCAGTCGGACAGATGAACGACGGAGAGCATCCGTTTAACCAAAGCAGAGGACAAATATGAAACAAATGAGATTAGTGAAAATGTTGGCAGCCGGGATAGCGTGCGCTGTGGCGCTGGGCATGGCCTTCGCGCAGGAGACCACGACCACGACCACAACGAACCCAGCGACCGGCGCGACGACGGAATCGACAACCACGAGCACAGGAACGATCACGACCTACACACCGAGTTCGGATTACATCACGTTCCGGAGCACGACCGATACCGCCCCCGTGCGGTATTACTACAACAAGAGCACGACCATCCTTGATCCGGAAGGTCGCACGGTGACCTGGTCGGCCATTCGGCCAGACCTGCCGGCGACGTTCTATTACGTCAAGGAAGGCGATCGCATGATCGTGCGCAAGATCGTGCTGACCAAGCCGGCCGCGACCTACGAGAAGAAAGAAAGCACAACTACGACTACGACCCAGCCGTAAGGCGCGGCATCAGTAGATCGCAGGAATTCAAGGTGCTCGCGTCGTCGCGTCGCTCAGAGAGCGACGTCCACAGGGCGACGACTACAGCCTACGCGAAGCGCGCGATGTCGATCTTTCAATCGCCGTAGCCGCTTGGAAATTTCTGATGCCATCTCCAGGCGCTCTCGATGATCGGCTTCAGCGATTGAAAGGTCGGTTGCCAGCCGAGCTCGCGTTTAATTTTTTCGGAAGAGGCAATGAGCCGGGCCGGGTCGCCGGGGCGTCGCGGCTTTTCGACGATGTCGATCTTGCGTCCGGTGATTTTACGGCAGGCCGCAATCACTTCGCGAACGCTGGAGCCACCACCCGTGCCGAGATTATAGAATTCACTTCGGGGCGCGCCCAGCGCCAGAATGTGCGCCCGCGCAAGATCGATAATGTGGATGTAATCGCGAATGCAGGTGCCGTCCGGCGTCTCATAATCGGCGCCGTAAATTTCCACGTGCGGCTTTTGGCCGAGCGCGACTTTGAGCACATTCGGAATCAAATGCGTTTCGACCCGATGGTCCTCGCCGAAATTTGCTGAGGCGCCGGCGGCGTTGAAATAGCGCAACGAGACGAATCTCAAACCGTGGATTTGATCGTACCAGCGCAGAATTTTCTCGAAGGCGAGCTTTGATTCACCGTAAGGATTGATCGGGCGCGGCGGTGAAGTTTCGTCGATTGGCGCACGCTCCGGGAGCCCAAAGATTGCACAGGTTGATGAAAAAATGAGCCGCTGGACGCCCGTGGCAACCATGGCATCGAGCAGATTCACGCCGTTGGCGACGTTATTGCGAAAATATTTTGACGGATCGCGCATCGATTCGCCAACGAGCGCATTCGCGGCAAAATGCATCACGGCATCTGGGCGCATGCTGGAAAGCGCAGCCTCGATTTTTTTCCGATCGGAAAGATCGCCTTCGATGAAGGTGGCGCGGTCATCGACAGCGCGGCGATGTCCTTCGGTGAGATTATCGAAGACGGCCACCTCGTGGGCTTCATCGAGAAGCAACTCTGCGCAAATGCTTCCGATATAACCGGCGCCGCCCACGACGAGAATCTTCATTCCCGGAAAGTCGGCAGGTCGCTGCGTTAATCAATCCAAAGTGCGGAGTGCAGCTTTGCGAGCTGACGCCTGCCCGGACTTGGAAGCTTCGGCGCCTATTGAAGATTGGACAGGAGCTTTCTTCTGAAGTTCGGCAATCATCTGCCGCACGGTACGATTTTTCGCGCGCGGCCCTAGTACCTTCAAACTCTCCTCCGCCGAGCCCCACTGCAAGATATCGATATCCACGTGACGCACGCCCCACCGTTGCATCTCCAGGCGGTTTAGCTTGTAGAGATCGATCGTTTCCGTCCCAACCAGGGCCGTTCCGTAATCGTCGATGATGTATTCTTCTTTTGTATCGACAAGTCGGAACCGCGTCCCCAGCGGAAAGCGCGACCAATCGGACGCGGCGCTCATCACGTGGCGACCGGACAAATAAGTCCCGATCGCATTATGACGACCACCTCTTTCGGTATGCGTATAGGCCGTCGTGCGAACTTTTCGCATGTGATGCCCCGCGGCAACGGTCGGTCTCGACTGGGTCGCACAGCCAACGACCAGGGAAGCGACAATTCCGGCGGTTATAAGGTTAAGGCGCTCCGGCATTTGCAATACCGTCATAGCATTGCTGCGGGTGGGGTGGCAAGACAATAATTTGCCCGGGCTGCCATGGCCAGCCCAAAGGTGGATCGTCCGCTCTGTCGGGCGATACTAAATAAGTCTCGGCTTCGCCGACATTATTCTTAACATCGAGGTCGCCGCGGCGACGACTGCTCGATCCACCTTCATGGCTGCGTGGCTGACGGTCGGGACAAATCCGTCGTGCAATGCGGGCAACGCGTCGCTTTCACGGGAATCGTCATCGCGCAGGCCGGACAATCTTTGGAAACCGGCGCCTCCTGCGTCGGCTCCTTCATCTTGTTGATCCCGCGCACGAGCAGAAACACCGCGAAGGCGACGATCGCAAAATTAATTATCAGCGTGACGAAGTTGCCGTAGTTCCAGGTGATCGCGCCCGCCTTCACCGCGTCCGCGGCTGTGGCGAAAGTTCCTCCGCTCGGCGGTGCGCGCAGCACGACGAACTTGTTCGAGAAATCGAGCCCACCGGTGAGCAGGCTGATCGGTGGCATGATGATGTCTTTGACGAGCGAGCTGACGATCGCGCCAAAGGCCGCGCCGATAATTACGCCGACCGCGAGATCAAAGGCGTTACCTTTGATCACAAATTCTTTGAATTCCTTCCAGACGTTCTCCAGACGTTTCATACGACAACATTGACTAGCTTTTGGGGAATCACGATCACATTGCGGACGGTTTTGCCAGCGATCAACGCTTTGATCCTGGGACTGGCCAGGGCCGCAGCTTTCAACTCAGCTTCCGTGGCGTGGATCGACAATCGCATCCGGTCGCGCACTTTGCCGTTCACCTGCACAACGATCTCGACTTCGTCTTCAACGAGCAACCGTTCGTCGTAACTTGGCCATGATTGCTCAGTAGTATCGCGGCGGGCGTCGCTGAACTTTGCGCCGAGCTTCTCCCATAACTCCGAGGCGAGATGAGGCGCGAACGGGTTGAGCAGAACAAGAAATGTACGCATCGCAGACAATGGAATGATTTCGGCGTTGGTGAACGCATTTACAAAAATCATCATCTGCGAAATCGCGGTGTTGAATGAAAGGGACTCGATGTCTTCAGTGACTTTTTTTATCGTCGCGTGCACAATTTTCTGCTGCGCCTTGTCTGGATCGACATCTCTTATCGCGGCGGACAACTGCCACTCGCCCGCCTGATTTTCATTCATGAACAAGCGCCAAACGCGCGCGAGAAACCGCGCCACCCCCTCCACGCCGCGCATGCTCCACGGCTTCATCTGTTCGAGTGGACCCATGAACATTTCGTAACAACGAAAGGCATCCGCGCCGTACTGCTCGATCACGTCATCGGGATTGACGATGTTGCCGCGCGACTTCGACATCTTCTGATTGTCTTCGCCGAGAATGATTCCCTGATTGACCAATCGCTGAAACGGCTCCGGCTTCGACAAGTGACCAAGATCAAACAGCGCCTTGTGCCAGAAGCGCGCATACAAAAGATGCAAGACCGCGTGCTCCGTTCCGCCGACGTACAAGTCGACCCCTCCCGGAGCCGATTTGAATGACGAATGACGAATGACGAATGACGAATTTCCCGGCGGTTCGTGCTTCGTCATTCCTTCGTCATTCGTCATTCGAGCTTCGTCATTTGCGCCGCCCATCCAATATTTCTCCGCTTCTTCACCCACGAAATGCTCATCGTTCTGCGGATCGCAGAATCTCAAGTAGTACCAACATGAGCCGGCCCATTGCGGCATCACGTTCGCTTCGCGTGTCGCCTTCTCAGAATAGCGGATCCAATCTTTCGCTTTGGCCAGCGGCGGCTCGCCCGTGCCGGTCGGTTTGTAATCATCCAGCGGTGGCGGAATGACTGGTAGTTCGCTTTCGTCGAGCGCGCGATGTTTTCCGTCTTCCCAGACAACCGGGAACGGCTCGCCCCAATAACGCTGGCGCGAAAAGAGCCAGTCGCGTAGTTTGTAGTTGATTGTCGATCTACCCAGACCGCGCTCATCCAGCCACGAAGTGATTTTTTTCTTCGCTTCCGCGCTCGGGAGACCTTCGATGATTGGCGAATTAATTGCGATGCCGTCGCCGATGAATCCAATTGGATCTTCCCCACCGGGTGGTTGGACAACTTCGCGAATCGGAAGATCAAATTTTCTCGCGAATTCCAGATCGCGCTCATCATGCGCGGGCACGGCCATGATCGCGCCGGTGCCGTAACCGAGCAGAACATAATCCGCGATCCAAATCGGAATGCGCTCTTGATTGACCGGATTAATCGCGCAAGCGCCGGTAAAAATGCCGGTTTTTTCTTTCGCAAGATCTGTGCGCTCCAGCTCGCTCTTGCGCGCAGTCCGCTCGCGATACTCGCGCACCGCCGGCCACTGTTCCTCTGTGACGATAAGATCGACAAGTGAATGCTCAGGCGCGAGCACCATGTAAGTAGCGCCGTAAAGCGTGTCCGGCCGCGTGGTGAACACACGGATCGTGGGGCAACTTTCCAAGTTGCCATTCTCTTCGGTTCGCAAGTTGGAAACTTGCGCCACTGTAAAATCGACCTCGGCGCCTTCACTGCGACCGATCCAATTGCGCTGGAGCAATTTGATCCCCTCAGGCCAATCGAGTCCCTCGAGCTCGTTCAGCAATCGCTCCGCGTAGGCGGTGATGCGCAGCATCCATTGCCGCATCGGGCGCCGCACGACCGGAAAACCGCCGATCTCGCTTTTTCCATCGACAACTTCTTCGTTGGCCAAAACAGTGCCAAGCTCCGGACACCAGTTGACTGGGACATCGGCCACGTAAGCGAGACGAACCCCGTCTGGATTTTTGCCACGATACGTCGAGATCGGTTCCGCTTTGTTCGTCTTCGGATTGAACCACGAGTTGTAGAGCTGGAGAAAAATCCACTGCGTCCATTTGTAATAGGCGGGATCGGTGGTGTTGATCTCGCGCTGCCAATCGTAAGAGAAACCGATCCGTTTCAGTTGCGCTTTGAATTTGGCCACATTCTCGCGCGTGGTGATTGCAGGATGTTGGCCGCTCTTGATCGCATATTGCTCGGCGGGAAGACCGAATGCATCCCAGCCCATCGGATGGAGAACGTTGAAGCCGCGCATTCGCTTGTAACGCGCGATGATATCGGTGGCGGTGTAACCTTCCGGATGTCCGACATGCAAACCCGCGCCGCTCGGATAGGGAAACATGTCGAGGATGTAAAATTTCGGTTTGGCTGGATCGAAATTTGTCTCGCCCGGATTGGGCGCATGAAATGCGCAGCGTTCATCCCAGATCGCCTGCCATTTGGGTTCGATCTGGTCGAATGGGTAAGGTTTGCGGCGCTCTGAACTCATAAAATAACGAATCAGGAAAGCAGGAAATCAGGAAAAAGAAATTCGCACGTTTAGAGTTTGTTCCAATGCAACCGCTGCTCCTGGCCACCCGCAATGCAAATAAGACGCGCGAGTTTCGCGAGTTGCTCGGCAAAGATTTCGGTGTGCATAATCTCAGTTTTTTTGACGAAACGGCAATTCCAAAAGAAAGCGGTCGAACATTTGAAGAGAACGCTCTCCTTAAAGCAGTGGCGGCTTCACAGGATCGACGAGTACAAGATCGATATCCGCTGGTCGTCGCGGACGATTCCGGTCTCGAGGTCGCTGCGCTGGGCGGCGCGCCGGGAATTTTTTCCGCGCGTTACGCCGGCGAAAACGCTAGCGACAAAGAAAACATTGATAAGCTACTTAGCGAGCTTGCGCGGAGAGATGCGCCGCTCGATCAGCGATCGGCGCGCTTTCATTGCGTAATTGCACTCGCGCGTGAAGGCAAGTTACTCGGCACGTTCGAAGGAACTGTCGAGGGAACAATCGTCCAGCGAGCGCGCGGCTCGCACGGATTCGGCTACGATCCAATTTTCGTTCCGAATGGATTCGAACAGACTTTTGCTGAGTTGCCTGCGGAAGTGAAGAACAGAATCAGTCACCGGGCGGAAGCAATTCGCGCCCTTGCCGCTAAACTTGCAGCTCTTAAGCCGAGCGATTAAGGCTTCGGTGGTGGTGGAGGAGCGCCGGGAGGCGCTGGGGCGCTGGGGCCAGAAGCTGCTCTGATCTGATACCCAACTTTTGTGATTCCGACCGACCGAACTTTGTCGAGGACCGCAATGACATCGCCGTACATGGCCATCGGGGCTGCGCTGATCGAGATTTTGATGTCCGGATTCGCCTGATGGAGTTGATAAAGGCGCGGCAGGACTTGGTCATCTGCTACGTACTCGTTATCGAAGAAGACAGCGTTTGCTTCCAGCACTTTTATTGAGACAAAATCCTTTACCTGGCTTGGCGGAGGCCCCACCGCGGCCGGCAAATTGACGCGAATACCTTTCATGTGCGCCTGGCTCAAGCTGACCATCATAAAGCTGGCAAGCAGAAAGAACATGATGTCGATCAATGGAATGATCTCGATGCGCGCTCGTTTATGCGGAACCGGCGAAGATAGTCTCATAGCTAAGATTTGGTAGAACTTAATACGAGGCGCCCGTCATCGTGAAGGTAATGGGAATTCTGACCTTTGAAACTGTCCCAGGTCTGAATCGCCACTGCCGGAAGGCGCTCACTGCAGCGTTATCCAATATCGGACTGCCGACGCTTTGCGCCATGGTCGCGCTAGTTACGTTGCCACTACCTGGGTCGACATCCGCCACGCAAACTCCACTGCCCGTAATGCGCCGCGAACGCGCCTCATAGGGGTACTGGGGGCGCGGCGCGTATATGGCGAGGGCTTTCGCTCGGGACATCGACATCTCGGAGCTTTTGACTGGCGTGAATTTTTGCGCCGTTGGTTGCCGCGGTGGAGGTGTTCTTTCCTCGACATACTCCGGCTTAATTTCTGGAGGCGGTGGAGGTGCTGGTATTGGAATATCTTCTGGCGGCGGAGTGGCATCAGGTGGCGGCAATGTCGCCTCGACGATGGTCGTTTGTGTATTAGGAGGAATCTCTACGATTGCCTCGCGCTTTTGAGCAAGTGCAACCGCGGTGAGGTGAATTGCCACTGCACCACCCAGAGCCGTCCACAAATGCCAACGCGGGGCTGGCTGGTAAAGTAACGGTTTTATTGGCGTCTTGGCCATATCAAAAAATTACCCCCGGGGCCCTGGGACTGCCTTGAGCGCCTCGCTCTTAATTTCAAACGAGATTTTGTAGAATCCCGCCGCGCGCAGCATATCAAGCAAATGGCTAACGTTTAGGTGAGCCGTGTCGCGATCACCGCGCAGAAACACTTTCGCTTCAGGTGACGATTCGTGCACCTTTATCAAGCGCTCTTGCAGATCAGCGTCTGTGACTTCGTTCTTGTCGAAGAAGTAGGTCCCATTTTTATCCACAGAGACGCTGATGTAATCGCGCTTTGATTGCGTCTGGCCCGACACGCCCGTGGGCAGGTTCACTTTGATGCCTTTCATGTGCACCTGGCTCAAGCTCACCATCATGAAACTGGCGAGCAGAAAGAACATGATATCGATCAACGGGATGATCTCGATCCGCGCTTTCTTGTGGGGAATTGGTGAGCTTACGTACATGGGATGCCTTTAGATCGACGCGCCTTTCCCAGAAGCTTGGTGTGCCCCAGCGATCTCCATATCGCGCGCCGCGGTTTGTGCTCCTAACATCACTTCCAGATTCGTGGCTGCCGTTTGCAATTCGAACTCTAAGTTCGACACGCGAGAAGTGAAAAAGTTAAACGGAATCAAGGCGAAGATGGCAATGCCGAGACCGCACGCCGTGGCGATAAGCGCTTCAGCGATACCGCCGGTGACGGCTTGGACCGCGAGTTCTTCGTTGCCGAGGAAGCTGAATGAACGAATCAGACCGGTGATCGTGCCCAATAGACCGAGTAACGGTGCGAGCGTGACCAGCGTGTCCATGACCACGAGAAACCGGCCCGCGCGCTTGATCTCGATGCCGGCGGCGACTTGCAACGCGCCTTGCAGCGAAGCGTGCTGATGATTGAGCCCATTCCACATCATGCGCAAAACCGGATCGCGCGATCCGCGGGAAAGCCTGGACGCTTCGGCCAAGTCGCCGCTTTCAATCGCGGTGAACACCTTTTCGATCCGTTTCGGATCGCGTCGAAACCAGCGGCCGCCCCACCAAAAAATTCGCTCGATCACCACGGTGAGGCCGACGATCGACACGATGAGAATCGGCCACATGATGGGGCCGCCTTTGCGAAAATTGTCGATCAAAAAGTTGGAGCCGAGCCCGCTTGGTTTGGTCGGAGCTTCGCCCGGCGATGCGCTTAACGTCGCAGTTACCGTAGCAGTTGGCGAAGTGGCCAGTCCCGGAGATGCGGACACGGCAGGTCCCGCTGGAGATGTGGCCGCAGTGGGCAACTGCAGCGGCGCAGCAGGGTTCGCCAGAGCACCCGGACTCACGGCTGGAGCAAGAGCTCCAGGCGGAGATGTTTGTGGCGGCGCGGGGGGAGGAGATTGCGCGAATGAAGTGAGCGCAAGCGCAAGAGAGAACAGACAGGCAGTAAGTAATGTTTTCATAATTTAGGTTCAGTTACCGGCTCGGTTTCGGTGACAGTTCTTTTCCGGCTCTTTTATCCCAAAAGGACTGGCCCGAGTCGAGCAAAAACTTTTCATCTTATTTGATTCGACACTTCGCGTAATTAATAATTCGAATTATCTGCGCCTGCGGGATGTAAGGCAAGCTTATCAATACGCGCAGGAACCGTCGATCCTGCATCGACAACGGATTTAATCAGCGCGCGTTTACGACGCTGATTCGCAATGGCGGCCAATTGTCGATCTTTGCCTCAAGCCGATCGCCCGCGCGGATTGGTCCCACGCCCGAGGGCGTCCCGGTCAAAATCAAATCACCAGGCACAAGCGTCATTGCCTGGCTGGCAAAGGAGACGATTTGTGCCACGGAATAAATCATCTGGCTGGTGCGTGCGCGCTGTTTGATTTCACCATTTTGCCGGAGCTCGATGGCGAGATCGCTAACATCGACATCGGCATATACAAACGGCCCCACCGGCGTGTAGGTGTCGAACGATTTGCAACGGCCAAATTGCTTTTCCGCTTTTTGCAGAACGCGATCGCTGATGTCCAAGCCGATGGTGTGACCGCAGACGTGATTGAGTGCGCGTTCCGCCGTCACATTTTTCGCCGTTGCACCGACCACGATCACCAGTTCCAGTTCGAAATCGGTTTGGTGCTCGGGAAATGCGACCTCAATTGCGCCGTTATGCGGCAAAAGTGAGCTGGGCGCTTTGAACCAAATCAGCGGTGTGCCGAGCGGCGTGCGTTTCATTTCCGCAATGTGATCGGCGTAGTTGAGGCCGACCGCGATCAGCTTCGATGGCGCAACCGGAAGATCAACATGTACCTCTGCAAGCTTCAGCACTTCGCCCGTCGGGTCGATGTCGATCCAGTACGGCCGCGCTAGGGCGTGCACCTCGTCCCCGCGCACCTCACCATAAAAAAATCGATCGCCTGATTTGAAACCGCCGAATGCGCGCATACCTATTTAGAAACGATTCCGATAAAGTCGCGCACTGTCTTTTCTTCGGGATACAAAAATGAGCTACGCTCGCCTTTGAAATAGAATGCGCTCGATGAGCCGCCGTCGAGATTGAGTGCGCGCTGAATTTTGAAATCGCCAAGCGGCGTCGCCAGAATTTTTCCCAGATCGGCCAGCGTTGCGCCGGGACAATATCCGAGGGCGGCGCGATCACCGGAACCGATCGCGGCAATGGTCCGGCGAGCCGAGCGCGTCGCTTCCAAGCCGCGAACCGGCCGCGCAAGATCGACAAGGAACGGACCGCACTCGACGGCCGCGCTCCATTTCTTTGAGCGGGAGAATTCCGCGAGCCGTAAAATTTGCACGGAGCCGTTTGACGCGAGCACGCCACTCATCAAATGGCCACGGCTCAATCGCGATGTCGTTTTCCCATTGACGACGCGCAGACCGAGCGGCGCGAAATTTGTATCAAAGTACCCGCCATTTACGCCGGCGATACAATTCGCCAATCGCATCGCGTTCATGAGATTGTTCCCGTCCTCCGCATTATCGATCATCCGCAGTTTGCATGATTTCGCCGAAAAGATGGCAAGATCGACAATCGCGCTTTTTCCGGTGTCTAAATCTTGAAGATCGACATGCCGATATAGCACCCGGGCATCGGCAAAATCTTCATCGCGCGAATTTTTCTCAATCCATTCGCCGCGCGCCGCCGCGACAAGGAAAAGAAGGAATGCCGCGCTAAGTCTTCGCACTGTACTTGTCGATCAAAGCCTGGAAGCGTGGATCTTTGCGAAGGGGGTCCCACGCCGGACTAAGCTTGAGAAGCGCCACGGTGACGGGACTTGGCCGGCCTAACAAGCCATCCAAAAGCTCGATTGCCCGGGTGTTTTCGCCCACGATGGCACAAACTTCGGCCACGCCCTCCGTAATTTCCGGACCGCCAAAGGCGTCTTTGCTCTCCGGAAGCAATTCGGCAGCGCGCTGCGCTTCGCCCAGCGCGGCATCTTTTTCTCCGAGATAAGCCAGAACTTTCGCGAGCTGGATACGCAGGTCCGGCGAATCGGGACTCTTTTTCAGCTGCGCTTCGACAAGGTCTTTTGCTTTCAGCAAGGCGGCGCGCGCACCGGCTTCGTCGTGGAGCGCTTTTCGCGCAAACCCGAGGAGATAATATTTGCCGCACAAGGCTGCGGGAATCCCTGCGAGGAAACCATCCGGCAGGCTTTCCGCTTCGTGCAATGCTTCCTGGTACCTCCGTTCCAAAAGAAAAACGTCCAATCGCCCGCCGGCAATTCTGAGTTTCTCCTCGTTATTCATCGGGATCGATTTCACCGCTTGAAACGCTCGTTCCGCAACGCTCAGATCGCCTTTTTCGGCGATGGCCAGCTTGGATTTGATCTCCCAAAGTCCGAGACCGTCTGGATTTACTTCGAGCCCGCGGTCGATCGTTTTGTTAGCTGCATCGAAATCGCGCAGCGTCTGGTAACTGAGAGCGAGATTTTGAAGCACCCAACTGTCTTTCGGATCGAGACTGGCTGCTTTCTCCAGACTGGCGTTGGACTCCGGCCATTTTCCGAGGCGGCGTTGGATCGACCCGAGCGCGAGATAACCTTCGGCCTCGTTAGGCAAATCGCGCTGCGCAATTTCGAACTCTTTGAGCGCGCCCTCGAAATCGTTGTCGCCGTAATACAGCGAAAATCCCATCGCGAGATGCGCCTCCGGCAGGTCGGGCTGCAATTGCAAAGCCCGCTGCGCAAGCGCGCGAGCTTTTTCGCGACGTTCGGTAGTGCGTTCGAAAGTATGCACGATCCAACTTTCCAACTGCGAGTAGCGCGCGATAGCGAGCGCAAATCTCGGATCGAGCTCGATGGCCCGCGCATAAAGTTGCTCACTTTGCTTAAGTTTCCCGAGGTCCTCAACAGCGTTCTGGAGATTGTGCGCCTGGACAAAAGCCAGATAAGCCTCGCCGTTCTCGGTGGGTTTACGCTCGAGCTGCGCTTTTTCACTGGGCGACAGTTTCGCTCGTAACGCGCCAGCGATTTCCTTGGCCAGATCGGTCTGAATCGCAAAAACATCATTCAAATCGCGATCGTAATTGTTTGCCCAAATATGTTCGTCGTTCGCGGCGTCGATGAGTTGCACAGTGACGCGGACGCGATTGCCGCTGCGCCGGACGCTTCCTTCGAGAATGGTGGAAACGCCGAGCGCCTTGCCAACTTCGCGCGCATTATGCGGAGCGTCGCGATACGCCATCACCGAAAGACGCGAGATGACTTTCAGATCGCCGATTTTTGCGAGGTTGGTCAGGATGTCGTCCTGGATTCCGTCGGCGAAATGGGCGTTCTCTTTATCCTCGCTTAGATTTTCAAACGGCATCACCGCGATGGACTTGTCGATCTTCCGGGCCAGGGCGTGCGGCAGGATGAAAAATCCCGCGACGGCCGAGACGACGACGCCAATGGCGATGAGCGTAATCAGATTGCGACGCCGGTGCACTCCTGGCACGGGCGTCGCCCGAATCCCTTGCGGGGTAACATCGTAGGCCCAAGCCAGAA
>Ga0137415_10003894_pt1 | contig 14817 bp, 11 predicted proteins | sample CZODoug3_1_1_16f_FD_183082 | JGI IMG/M metagenome (GOLD analysis project Ga0137415, IMG submission 183082) | Vadose zone soil fungal communities from Angelo Coast Range Reserve, California, USA - CZODoug3_1_1_16fungal (Hybrid Assembly) | ecosystem: Environmental > Terrestrial > Soil > Vadose... | reverse complement strand
TTTGCCTTCAATTCCAAGCACAAACAGGCCGCCATCGGCCGATCAGGGGGGCCGTCGCCATGACCCAGACGCTCCAAGCATCGGGCGAGGTCCCGGAGGCCGGCCCGCCCGGCGGCCCAGGCGGGCCCGCAGGCGGCGTGCCACGGCGCAATCCGGAGCGTGCCAGCATCCAGTCGGTCGACCGGGCGCTGACGCTGCTCGAGACCATCGCCGATCTCGGCGGCGAGACGACCCTGTCCCGGCTGGCGAGCCGCACCGGGCTGAACATCTCGACCTGCCACCATCTGCTGGCGACGCTCGTGCAACGCGGCTTCGTCACCAAGGGTCTGGGCCGCCGCGGCTACGCGCTCGGCGCCCGCATCCTGTATCTGAGCCACGCCTGCCTGCAGGTCGACCTGCCGCGGCGCGCCCAGTCGGCGCTCGACCGCATCAATCAGTCGACCGGGGAGACCGTGCATCTCGCGGCACTGCAGGGCGACGATCTCGTGACCGTCCTCAAGCGCGAGGCGCGGCACGCCGTGCGGGTCGACGCCGGCGCGCTCGGCACGTCGGACGCCGCGCACGCGACCGCGACCGGCAAGGCGATCCTCGCCTGGCTGCCCGAGGACGAGATCCGCCGCATCGTGATGGCGCATGGGATGACCCGCTTCACCCCGTGCACGATCACCGATTTCGACGTCCTGATCGAGTCGCTGCGTCTGGTGCGGCGCAACGGATTTTCCTACGATCGCGAGGAATTCCGGCCCGGCGTGGTCTGCGTCGGCGCCGCCATCCGCGACCATTCGGGCGCGGTGGTCGGATCGATCAGCGCCTCGACGCCGACCATGCGGGCGAGCGATGACCACATCGCCCATATGCGCGACGAGGTCGTCGCCGCGACCCGCGCCCTCTCGGCCGAGCTGGGCGCGCCGCCCGGCGCGCATGAACGCGCCAAGCCTCTTTAGTTTCAATCGCGAGGAGATCCGCATGTATGCACCCGCCCACGTGAAGACCAGCAAGGATTACCCCGTTCCCGACACCATGAAGGCCTGGGTGCTGGGAGGCCCGGGCGAGCTTTCGCTCAAGCAGAAGCCGGTGCCGGTGCCGAAAAAGGCCGAGGTGCTGGTGCGGATCGACGCGGTCGCGATCTGCGCGACCGATCTGGAGAACATCTGGCACGGGCCGCCGGCCATGATCGAGGGCGGGCTACCCTTCAACAAGAACTGGACCCCCGGCCACGAATACATGGGCACTGTCGTGGCGCTCGGCCCCGGCGTCGACGAGTACAGGATCGGCGAGCGCGTCACGGTCGAGATCCATGCCGGCTGCGGCCAGTGCAAGCGTTGCCGCGAAGGCATGTACACGGCGTGCCACAACTACGGGCTCAACTACGGCGACGTCGACAAGGGCCACCGCGCCAACGGATTCACCACCGACGGCGGCTTCTGCGAATACCAGGTCAACCACATCAACACGCTGGTCTCGATCGCCGACGACATGTCGGACGAGGAGGCCACCCTGGTGGTGACGGCCGGCACCGCAATGTATGGCCTGACCGAGCTCGGCGGCCTGGTGGCGGGCGAGAGCGTGGTGGTCACCGGGCCGGGTCCGATCGGGCTGCTCGGGGTCGCGGTCGCCAAGGCGATGGGCGCCCATCCGGTGATCCTGACCGGCACGCGCGACAACCGGCTCAAGATCGGCCTCGAGCTCGGCGCCGATCACGTGGTCAATGTGCGCAAGGAGAACGTGGTCGAGGCGGTGCGCCGACTCAACGGCGGCAAGGGCGTCGACTATGTGGTCGAATGCTCGGCCGCGCCCGATGCGGTGAACGAGGCCGTCCACATGGTCAACCGCGGCGGCAAGGTCTGTCTCGCGGCCTTCACGCACGAGAAGACGCCGGTCGATATCGCCCACGTGGTGCGCAACAACATCTATCTCTATGGCATCCGCGGCGAGGGCAAGACCGCGACCCACCGCGCCGAGGCCTTCATGCGGCAGAAACGGTTCGACGCCACCAAGATCCATACCCATACCTTTGCGCTCGACGATCTGCCGACCGCCTTGCGCTACGCCAAGGAGCGGATCGACGACGCCATCAAGGTCGTGGTCAAGGCGCGCGGCGTCGCCGCCCACAAGGTGGCGGCGGAATAGTTCTCTCGCCTCTCCGTCATTGCCCGCGCATCCGCCGGGGCTCCATGAGCGAGGGCGGACGCGCGGGCCCTCGCGCCGCGCGTTTGTGCGCGCTATCCTCGGGGCGACACGGCATTGCCGAGAATGCCGCTGCGCTCGGGGAGGGGCACATGACAATCGAGCTCAAGCTGCTGGTCTGGTCCGCTGCGCTCGCCTTCATTCAGATGCTGGTCGCCCTGGCCGGCGCATTCCTTCAGCTCGGGTTGCCGAGGCTCGCGGGCAACCGCGAGAACATACCGGAATTGCCCGGATGGGCCGGACGGGCAGAGCGCGCCCACCTCAACATGCTGCAAAACCTCGTCCTGTTCGCCATCCTGGTGCTGGCCGCGCAGGTGGCCGGCAGGCTCAATCCGACCACGGCCATGGGGGCGCAGCTCTTCTTCTGGGCGCGCGTCGCCTATGCGGTCATTTACCTGGCCGGATGGCCCTGGGTCAGGACGGCCGCCTGGGCGGTGTCGGTGATCGGCCTGCTGATGATCTTCTTCCAGCTCATGTAGGCATCTCCCGACGCGCGCCGTCCGAGTTGGCCCGCTTTCGCCCTGACGTCGTGGCGAGAGCATGGGCTCGTGCCGCTTGCCTGCGGCCGCGGCGCGGGGACGGCCGCAAACCGGACAAGGCTAACAAGCTCCTGCAGGGCTGGCGCAAAATGGCGTAAAACACCGTTAACCACCGAAATTTCTTGGTTTGATGCTTGGCTTAGAGTCCCGGCATGTGTCCGGCCGGAAGCCGGCTGGTGTCGATCACGCGTCAGGGAGATTTGCCATGCTCAACCTCGGCGTTTTCCTCACGATCTTTCTCGGCGCCGCGTCGTCCCTGTTCTATATCGCGGGCGAGCTGCGCGGCAGGGTCGGCTGGGCGAATGATATATGCGTCACGGCGCTGCCCATCTGCCAGCATCCCGAATGGCCCGCTTTCGCGGCGGCCGTGATGATCTGCGCCGTGATGGTGCTCAAGCTGGCGATGGGCAGCCGGTTCTAGCGCGCATGATCCCGAAAAAGCCTGCCCCGGACATAGCCGTTCGAAGAACGGCGTCGCTTCGCTCGCCTATGATCCGGGGTTGACAGACTTTTCGGACAAGATCATGCGCAAAGGCAAGAACAGCATGTCCCTTTGTTTCGAGATCGGGCCGCCATGATCACGCGCCGCGAGATCCTGCAGGTCGGTGCCGCCGCGGCGGCGATCACGACGGCGAACGGGCTGGGCCCGCTCGGTCGGGTGGCGGCGCAACAGCGGCTGACCGAGCAGGAGCTTCTGAAGTTCGACAGCGTCGGCAATATCACGCTGCTGCACATGGCCGACCTGCACGGCCAGCTTGTGCCGGTCTATCTGCGCGAGCCCTCGGTGAACATCGGCGCCGGCGACGCGCGGGGCCTGCCGCCGCATCTCGCCGGCCGCGAATTCCTGCGCAAATTCGGCATCGCGCCGCGCTCCGCCGCCGCCTATGCGCTGACGTCGGAGGATTTCGCGGCGCTCGCCAAGAGTTACGGCCGGATCGGCGGGCTCGATCGCGCCGCCACGGTGGTCAAGGCGGTGCGCGCCGAACGTGGCGTCGACCGTGTGCTTTTCCTCGACGGCGGCGACACCTGGCAGGGTTCGCTCGGGGCGTTGCGCACCAAAGGCCAGGACATGGTCGACTGCGTCAAGCTGCTCAAGCCCGACGCCATGACGGGCCATTGGGAATTCACCTATGGCGAGAAGCGCGTGAAGGAGCTCGTCAAGACGCTCGGTTTTCCCTTCCTGGCGCTGAATGTGCGGGACACCGAATGGCAGGAGCCGGTGTTCGACGCCTACAAGATATTCGACAAGGCCGGCACGCGCGTGGCGGTGCTCGGGCAGGCCTACCCCTATACGCCGGTCGCCAATCCGCGCTGGCTGATGCCCAGCTGGAGCTTCGGCATCCGCGAGGAGGACGTGCGGGCGACCGTCGCCAAGGCGCGCCGCGACGGCGCCCAGCTGGTGGTGCTGCTGTCGCACAACGGCTTCGACATCGACCGCAAGCTCGCCGGGCGCGTGGCCGACATCGATGTGATCCTCACCTCGCATACCCACGACGCGCTGCCGCAGGTCGTGAAGGTCGGCAAGACGCTGCTCGTCGCCTCCGGCAGCCACGGAAAATTCGTGTCCCGGCTCGATCTCGACGTGCGCGGCGTGGAGCTCAGGGATTTTCGCTACCGGCTGATCCCGCTGTTCTCCGACGCCATCCGGCCGGATGCCGAGATGGCGGCGGAGATTGCCAGGGCGCGCGCGCCCTTCGCGGCCGAGCTCGGGCGCGTCGTCGGCCAGTCGGAATCGCTGCTCTACCGGCGCGGCAGCCTGAACGGCACCTTCGACGACCTGATCTGCGCCGCGATCATGCAGGAGCGCGACGCCGAGATCGCGCTGTCGCCCGGCTTCCGCTTCGGCACGAGCGTGCTGCCGGGGGCGCCGATCACGGTCGAGGACATCCACAACGCGACCGCGATCACCTATCCGCAGGTCTATCGGGTCAAAATGACGGGGGCGCGCCTGAAGGAGATCTTCGAGGACGTGGCCGACAACCTGTTCAACCCCGATCCCTATTACCAGCAGGGCGGCGACATGGTGCGCTGTGGCGGGCTCGGCTACGTCATCGACATCCGCAAAGGCGCCGGCAGCCGCATCGCCTCGATGACCCATCTCAAGAGCGGCAGGCCGATCGACGCCGGGAAGGACTACACGGTGGCGGGTTGGGCGAGCGTGGAGGAGGGCAGCCAGGGGCCCCCGGCCTGGGAGCTGGTCGAGCGCTACGTGGCGGCAAGGAAGAATGTCCGCGTTCCGGAAAACCGCGCCATCAAGGTAACGGGCGCCTGACGCCGCTTCCGCGGGGTTGGTTGCCGCTTCGGGAGGCAGCGGCGCCGCCAAATCGCGGCGTCGCCCGGTGACGGCGGCAATGCAAGGCAAAATGCGGTAGGTTACGACTAGACTAAAGGAGAGCCTGGAGGGCTGTTGCCCAATCACTAGATAGGCGGGGCGCGCCAGCAGCTGGTCGCGCGTCGGGTCTACGCCCCGCGAGCATCAGGAGGGAAGTCGATGCGACGCATCGTGCTGTTCGGGATTCTGTTGTTGGTCGGGGATTTGCTGGGCGGATGCGGCGACAAGACGCCCGCCGCCTCGGCGGCGCCCCCGCCGGTCACGGTCGCGCGGCCGCTGCAGAAGAAAATCACGGAATGGGACGAATATACCGGCCGCTTCGTGGCGGTGAACACGGTGGAAATCCGGGCACGGGTGTCGGGCTACATCGACTCGCTGAATTTCAAGGACGGCCAGTTGGTCAAGCAGGGCGACCTGCTGCTGGTGATCGATCCGCGTCCCTACAGGTTTGCGGTCGAGCAGGCCAGGGCCGACCTGCAACGCGCCAACGCCAAGCTCGAGATCGCGAGCCTGGATGTCCAGCGCGCCGCGCCGTTGATCCAGAACCAGACGCTGACGGGACGTGAATATGATACGCGCATATCGGTACAGCGCGACGCCGCCGGGCAGGTCGCCTCGGCGGAAGCCACGCTCAAGCAGGCCGAGCTCAATCTCGAATGGACGGACGTGCGGGCGCCCATATCGGGGCGAATTTCCGACCGGCGGGTCGACGCCGGCAACTTGGTGACCGGCGGGCCGAGCGGCGCCACGCTGCTGACCGTCGTCGTGTCGCAAGATCCCATTCACTTCATTTTCGACGGCAGCGAGGCGGATTTCATTCATTACCTCCGTCTCGCCGCGGCCGGCACGCGGCCGTCCTCGCGCGACGTGCAGAACCCGGTATCGGTCCGGCTCGCCGACGAGACCGACTACAAGCATGAAGGCCGGATGGATTTCGTCGACAACGCGGTCAATCCAAAGACCGGTACGATCCGCGGCCGCGCGATTTTCGACAACAAGGACGGGCTGCTCACGCCCGGCTTCTTCGGACGGCTGCGCCTGTTCGGCGGCGAGCACGACGCGCTGCTCATACCGGACACCGCGATCGCCTCTGACCAGTCGCGCAAGATCGTCTTCACGGTGGCCGATGACGGCACGGTCGGCACGAAATTGGTTGAGCTCGGCCCGATCGTCGACGGCCTGCGGGTCATCCGTTCGGGCCTGGCGCCGACCGACCGTATCGTGATCGACGGCCTGCAACGCGCGCGACCGGGCCAGAAGGTCAAGCCCGAGGACGGCACCATCGCGCCGCCCGCACGCTCGGCTTCGACCACCACCCCATAAGATCATCCACGCAGCCATAACATGCGGCGACGCGAGCCGGCGTCGTGGAATGAAGGGCGACAGTCATGCGGTTCTCCCACTTCTTCGTCGACCGGCCGATTTTTGCGAGCGTCATCGCCATCATCCTGACGCTGGTCGGCGCCATTTCGTTTCGCGCGCTGCCCATCACCGAATATCCCGAGATCGCGCCGCCGACCGTCGTGGTGGCGGCGACCTATGCGGGCGCCTCCGCCGAGGTCGTCGCCGACACGGTCGCGTCGCCGATCGAGCAGGAGATCAACGGCGTCGACAATATGATCTACATGGTGTCGCAATCGACCGGCAACGGCGCACTCTCGATCAATGTCGTCTTCAGGCCCGGCACGAATATCGACCAGGCCCAGGTCCTGGTGCAGAACCGGGTGTCGATCGCGCTGCCGCGATTGCCCGAAGAGGTCCAGCGCATCGGCGTGACGGTGAAAAAGAGCTCGCCGGACCTGATGCTGGTGATCCATCTGATCTCGCCCAACGGGACCTTGGATCAGCAATACATTTCGAACTACGCCACCATCAACATCAAGGACGTCATTACCCGCGTGGATGGCGTCGGCGACACCATCGTGTTCGGGGCGCGCGACTATTCGATGCGGGTCTGGCTCGATCCCGCCAAGGTGCAGGCCCGCAGCCTGACGGCCGACGATGTCGTCACCGCGTTGCGTGCCGCCAACGTGCAGGTGGCGGCCGGCGCCATCAATCAGCCGCCGGCGACGTCACCGGGCGGGTTCGAGCTCGCGGTGCAGACCCTGGGACGGCTGTCGACCCCCGAGCAGTTCAGCGACATCGTGGTGGCGACCGATCCCGATGGCCGGGTGACGCGCGTGCGCGACATCGCCCGCGTCGAGCTCGGCTCGCAGGACTATAAGACGAACGCCTATCTCGACAATCAGGTGGCGACCGCCATCGGGATCTTTCAGCGGCCGGGCTCGAACGCGCTGACCACCGCCGCGACCGTGCTGGCGACCATGGACGAGCTGTCCAAAAGCTTTCCTCCCGGCATGGCCTACCGGGTGGCCTACAACACGACCGAATTCATCCAGCAGTCGGTCGACGAGGTGATCAAGACGCTGTTCGAAGCGGTCGTGCTGGTCGTGATCGTGATCATCCTGTTTCTCCAGACCTGGCGCGCCGCCATCATCCCGATCGTCGCCATTCCGGTCTCGCTGATCGGCACCTTCTTCATCATGGCGACCTTCGGCTTTTCGGTGAACAATCTCACGCTGTTCGGCCTCGTGCTCGCGATCGGCATCGTGGTGGACGACGCCATCGTGGTGGTGGAGAATGTCGAGCGCTATCTGCGCCAGGGCCTCACCCCGGCCGCCGCCGCCCACAAGACCATGGACGAGGTCGGCGGCGCGCTGGTCGCGATCGCGCTGGTGCTCTGCGCGGTGTTCATTCCGACCGCTTTCATCACCGGCATCTCGGGCGCATTCTACCGGCAGTTCGCGCTGACCATCACGGCCTCGACCATCATTTCGGCGACCGTGTCGCTGACATTGTCGCCGGCGCTGGCCGCGCTGTTCCTGCGGCCGCATGGCGAAGGAGAAGATCAGCCGGGCCTGTTGCGGACCGTGACCCGGCCGCTCAACGCCTTCTTCGCGGGCTTCAACCGGCTGTTCGACAAGCTGTCGTCCGGCTATGCCGGGTTGACCCGACGGGTCTTGCGCATATCGGCGCTCATGCTCGTGCTCTACGGTGGCCTGATCGCGCTCACCTTCGTCGGGTTCGAGCGCACCCCCTCGGGCTTCATCCCGCCGCTCGATCGCGCCTATTTCATCGCGGCGTTTTCCCTGCCGCCCGGGTCGAGCCTCGAGCGGACCGACCAGGTGGTGCGCAAGGCCTCGGAGATGCTGTTGTCGCGCCCCGGCGTCGCCCACGCGGTCACGTTTGCGGGCTTCGACGGCGCCACCTTCACCAACGCGCCCAACGCCGGGGTCGTCTTCGTGACCCTGAAGCCGTTCGATGAACGGGTAAAGGCCGGCTTGTCGAGCGCGGGCATCCTGAATGATCTGCGCGGCCAGATGCAGGCGTTGCGTGAGGCCTTCATCCTGGTGATTCAACCGCCATCCGTGCCGGGCATCGGCACCGGCGGCGGGTTCAAGATGTATGTCCAGGACCGCGCCGGCCGCGGCCCGCGCGCGCTCGAGCAGGCGGTCGTCGGCCTCATTGGGCCCGCCAATCAAACCCCCGGGCTCACCCAGGTCTTCACGCTGTTCAACACCTCGACGCCGCAAGTCTATGCCGACATCGACCGCACCAAGGCCGAGATGCTGGGCGTGCCGATCACCCGTTTCTTCGACACGCTGTCGACCTATATGGGCTCGGTCTTCGTCAATGATTTCAACATCCTGGGCCGGACCTACCGGGTGAATGCGCAGGCCGACAACCCGTTCCGGCTCTCCGTCCGTGACGTCGAGAACCTGCGCACCCGCTCGACCGCCGGCGACATGGTGCCGCTCGGCGCGGTGGCGAGCTTCCATGAGATCACCGGGCCCTACCGTGTGCCGCGCTACAATCTGTTTCCGGCCGCCGAAGTCCAGGGCGCGACCTTGCCCGGCTTTTCCACCGGGCAGGCGATCGCCGCGATGGAAAAGCTCACCGCCGGCCTGCCGTCGGGCTTCGGCTTCGAATGGACCGAGATCGCGTTGCAGGAGAAGTTCGCCGGCAACACGGCCGTGGTCGCTTTCGCACTTGCGGTGGTGTTCGTGTTCCTGCTGCTGGCGGCGCAATACGAGAGCCTGCTGCTGCCGCTCGCCGTGGTGTTGATCGTGCCGATGTGCCTGTCCGCCGCCATCAGCGGCGTGCTGGCGCGGGGCATGGACAACAACATCCTCACCCAGATCGGCTTCGTGGTGCTGATCGGGCTGGCCGCCAAGAACGCGATCCTGATCGTCGAATTCGCCAAGCAGGCCGAGGAACGGGGCGCGACCCGCTGGATGCGGCGGTCGAGGCCGCGCGCACGCGGCTTCGGCCGATCCTGATGACATCCTTCGCCTTCATCCTCGGCGTCGTGCCGCTGGTGGTGGCGACCGGCGCCGGCGCCGAGATGCGTCAGGCGCTGGGCACCGCGGTGTTCTTCGGCATGCTCGGGGTGACGATGTTCGGGCTGCTGTTCACGCCGATCTTCTATGTGCTGGTGCGCTGGATCGGCAGCAAGGTCGGGGCGTCGCCTCGACGTGCCGCCGACGCATCTTCGGGGCCGTGATGGCCGAGACGGGCCGTCAATGCCGCGAGGCTGGCAATTCTTTGGACGGTCCGCCTACTGAAAAGGCTGCCAACCCAAAAAACTGCCTATTGAATAGTCTTTCGATATGAGGCCGGCTATATTCCGCCCCCCAGGGAGGAAAATATGCTCACAAACAATCGTACATTCATGGCTTTGCTGCTTGCCGGCGCGGCAGCTCTTTCGCTTCCAGGGGCGGCCGGCGCCCAGGCCGTCGTCACCGCGACCGAGACCAAGGGCAAGGTTCATGTCCTCCCGGCGACGCTCGAGACCACCCAGTGGGGCTGGTTCAACAATGCCCAGGCGCCCGTCCTGAAGGTCGATTCCGGCGACACCATCGTCATGGAGACGATGATGCATTCGCACAACCAGGTCATTCCGGGCGCGACCATCGAGCAGATCAAGAAGCTGCGCACCGATTTCCCCGGACGCGGCCCCCATACGCTCACCGGTCCGATCTACATCAACGGCGCCGAGCCGGGCGACGTGCTCAAGGTGCGTCTCAACAAGATCGTGCCGCGCGCCTACGCGACGAATTTCAACGTGCCCGGCATGTTCGGCCAGTTCCCGCAGACCTACCAGGACGGGCAGGTCAAATATGTCTATCTCGACCTGGATCGCATGGTCACCGAGTTCCTGCCCGGCGTGTGGGTCCCGCTCAAGCCCTTCCCCGGCACGCTCGGCGTCGCCCGCAAGGAGCCCGGCCAGTATTCGAGCGTGCCGCCCGGCGAGTATGCGGGCAACATGGACATCCGCGACTTCGCGGCCGGCACGACGCTCTACGTGCCGGTGTTCGTACCCGGCGCGCTGCTGTGGTCCGGCGACTCGCACGCCGGCCAGGGCAATGGCGAGGTCAACCTCACCGCGATCGAGACCGCCTACAAGGAGCTCAACGTCACGGTCGAGGTGGTCAAGGGCAAGCCGCTCGATTTCCCCCGCATCGAGACCGCGAAGTCGTGGATCAGCATGGGCTTCGATGCGGATCTCAACAAGGCCTGGGATCAGGCCAGGGCGCAGACCCTCAAGCTGATCGGCGAACTGCGCAACGTTCCGGCCGCCCAGGCCGAGGCGGTGATGCTCAAGCAGTCCGATTGCCGGGTGTCGCAAGTCGTCAATATCAAGAAGGGCATTCACTGCCTGACGCCGAAGAATTCCGCCGACTCGGAAGATATGGAGCGGCCCACCAAGGAGACGCCGAAATATTATGTGAGCCATGTCAAGGATGCCGACCTCAACAAGGCGATGAACGACGCCTCGATGGGAATGATCAAGTTTCTCGAGAGCGAGAAGAAGATCGCCCGGCTCGACGCCTATGGGCTCGCGAGCGTCGCGATGGATTGCCGCGTCGGTGCGGTCTCGGCGACCGAGAAGAATGTGCATTGTCTGGTGTCGAAGAGCCTGTGGCAGAAGCCGAAGGCGGTTGCCGCCAGGTGAACCGGCGGGCTGCGCCGCCCGCCGGGCTCCCGCGTCAATGCGTTGCGTCGCCGCCCTTGCGCTCGTTGTGGCCCTGACCTGCGGCGTCGCGGCCGAGGAGGGGCTTGCCGTCGTCACCACCACGACCGACCTCAAGGCGCTGGTCGAGGCGGTGGGCGGCGAGCGCGTCAAGGTTACGAGCATCGCGCCCGCCACCATGGACGCCGAGGACTACCAGCCCAGGCCGCAGGACGTTTCCCGGCTGAAAGCCGCCCGTCTCGTGGTGCGGGTCGGGCTCGATTACGACATCTGGTTCGATCGGTTGCTCGCGCAGGCCGGCCGCGCCGACCTGATGCGCGGGCGGGCGGAGCACGTCGATGCCTCGTTCGCGATCGCGGTGCTCGAGGTGCGCGGCGCGTCGGTCGGGCCGGGCGACGGCCATCAGCATGGTGGCGGAAATCCGCACTATTGGCTGGACCCGAAAAACGCCGGGATCATCACCGGCACCGTCCTGGAGGCGCTCGGCCATCTCGATCCGGCGCATGGCAAGGAATTCGAGCAGAACCGGCGCGCCTTCCTGCAGCGGATCGATTCCAGCTTGCCGGCGTGGGAGCAGCGCATGGCGGCGCTGCAAGGGCGGCCGCTCGTCGCCTATCATGGTGGCTGGGCCTATTTCGCCCGCCGCTTCCGGCTCGACATCGCGGGCCTGATCGAGCCCAGGCCCGGCGTGCAGCCGAGCCCGGCTCACCTCGCGGGGCTCATTCGCCTGATGCGGGAGCGCAACATCGGCATCATCCTGCGCGAGCCGCACGAGCCCGAGCGTGACGGCGCCTTCCTGGCCGCCAAGACCGGCGCCGCGATGGTGACGCTCGCGGGCTCGGTCGGTGCCACGCCGCAGGCCGCCGACTATATGGCGCTGTTCGACTTCAACGTCGATGCGCTCGCGTCGCGGGCCTCCCGATGAGCGACGCCTTGCAGCTGCTGTGGCCGCCCTTCCTGGTCGCGCTGTGCCTGCTGGGGATCCACGTCTATTTCGGAATCGAGGTGCTGCGCCGCAAGGTGATCTTCGTCGACCTCGCGCTCGCGCAGATCGCCGCGCTCGGCACCACAGTCGCGTTCATGCTCGGCCATTCGATGCAGGGCCACGCCGCGTATTTCTATTCGCTCGCCTTCACGCTCGCCGCCGCGGTGCTGCTCTCCGTCACGCGGCGGCTCTCGACGCGCCTGCCGCAGGAGGCGCTGATCGGCGTGATCTACGTGGTGGCGGCCGCCGCCGCGATCCTCCTGATCGATCGCGCGCCGCAAGGGGCGGAGCATCTCAAGCAGATCCTGACCGGCAACATCCTGACGTCCGGCACCGACGAGCTCCTCGCCGTGGTTCCGCTCTACCTCGCGGTCGGCCTTCTCCATGCGCTGCTGCGCCGGCGCATCCTGGCGGCCGACGGCGCCTGGGCCTGGGAGCTGGTGTTCTATGCGAGCTTCGGCGTCGTGGTGACGAGCTCGGTCGCGCTTGCCGGGGTGCTGCTGGTGTTTTCGTTCCTGATCATTCCCGCCTGTATCGGCGTGCTCTACGCGGACCGCCTCGGATCCCAGCTCGCGATCGGCTGGATCACCGGCATGCTTGCCAGCGTGGCCGGACTTGCCGGATCGTATCTGCTCGATCTGCCGATGGGCGCCGCCATGGTATGCGGCTTCGGCATCGCGCTGGCGCTGGCCGGCTGCGTCTATCCGTTTCGGCGCCGGGATGCGCGGCCTGCATGGAGCGGCCTCGGCGTGGCGGTGCGCGGTATCGCGGCCGTGCTTCTGGTCGGCTCGGGCGCGCTGCTCATGGCGACGCCGCGCGCCGACCAGCCATTGATCGACGGGCTGGAGGCGGCGATCCCCGTGATGCGCGAGGCCTATTTCAACCCGGTCGAGATGGCGGTCTATCGTGAGGCGAAACAGGAGGCGGCGCGCCACGCCGGCGAGGCCGACCGGCTCAATGCGCGCGAAACGAAAAGCCGCGCCGAAGGGAGTGCGATCGACGACATGGAGCTGCGCAAGCTGTCGTCCTTCGTGCGCTCCTATGCCGAGATGCGAAACGGCGAGCTCTACGTGATGCGCGAGGTGAGCGCGCGGGCGCGCGAGCGTGCCCGCTGGTGGGCCGGGCCCCTGCTCATCCTGCTCGGCATCGCCGCGATCCCGGGCGCCCGCAAGGGTTGGGGCGTCGGGCAGATCTGGGGACGGCCGGGCCGGCGAACAGGAGTTTAGCCCGCCGGCGCGGTCGCGCGCCGGCCGTCGGGACGGGGTGGCAATCCGTCCCCGTGATCTTTATGATTTCATCGTCTGTTGCCGGGGCCGGCGGAGGCCACAGCATGAAGATTTTGCACATCGTTCGCTGGAGCGCGGTGGCGGCGCTGATGGCCGCATCGTGCGCAATGGCAAATGCCGACAAGCTCAAGATCGTCGAGGTGGCCGCGCCGGCCATCAACTGCGTGTTCGTGCCGCTCTGCTCGGTCATTCCGACCGATTCCACCGCCGCAATCCCGCTGGCCTTCACCGCCGGCGATCCCTTTTTGCAATCGCGGACGTTCTTTGGCGTGGCCGGAACTCCCGGCAGCGGACATACCGCTTACGAATATCGGGTGGACCTGCGGTCGGCGGCCGGCTCCCACTTCTGCGCCACCGCCGGCTCCGGCTTGAGGTCCTCGGTGTACTCCAACAGGTACGCGTCCAGGGTGAACAGCAGGCTGAAGTGCGGCACGGTGTGCACGTACGGGTCGAAGGTGGTCGGGTTGTTGGTGACGTCGAAACTCAGCTTGGTGGCGGTGGTACCAGGGGTGCCGGAACCGGACTCTCCGGCGGCGCGCTTCCAACCGCGAGCGGTATTGTCATCAGCTTCGCCCGTATGAACCGTATCCTTGCCGTCGACATTCCCAACCAGCGGATCACGGTTGAACCCGGCGTCATCAACAGCCATGTTACCCAGCGGGTCGCGCCGTCAGGCCACTTCTACGCTCCCGACCCATCCTCACAGAGCGTCTGCACCATCGGCGGCAACGTAGCTGAAAATGCCGGAGGAGCCCATTGCCTCAAATACGGCTTCACCACCACACACGTTCTTGCGTTGGACGTCGTACTTCCGAGCGGAGAGTTTGTCCATCTTGGCTCTCCTACAGTGGACTCTCCCGGCTATGATCTCACCGGCGTTTTCGTCGGCTCTGAGGGTACGCTCGGCGTCGTTACGGCGATCACTCTTCGCATTGTCAAACGAGCCGAGACGGTTCAGGTTCTCCTTGCCGCTTACAACTCCATCGCAGCCGCCGGCCAAACTGTCTCGGATATTATTGCCGCGTCGATTCTCCCGGCAGCGATGGAGATTATGGATCGGCTGTCGATCGAGGCCGCGGAAGCCTCCGTCCATCCGAATTATCCCGCCTGCGAAGCCCTCCTTCTCATCGAACTGGATGGCCCCGTCGCGGAGGTCGATGTTCACATGCAGCAGGTTCGTGAGATCTGCCGGGCAAACGGCGCATGGGAAGATCGACTCGCCCAAAGCGAACACGAACGCCTTCTGGTTTGGAAGGGCCGCAAAGCCGCCTTTGCCGCAGCGGGACGTCTCGCGCCCAACTATATAGTCCAGGACGGCGTTATTCCGCGCACCAAATTGCCGATCATTCTGGAAGAGATCGAGCGCATGGCCACCGCAACGGGTCTCCGGGTTACCAACGTCTTCCATGCGGGCGACGGCAATCTTCACCCTATCGTTCTCTACAATGCTTCGA
>Ga0137415_10003893_pt1 | contig 14817 bp, 13 predicted proteins | sample CZODoug3_1_1_16f_FD_183082 | JGI IMG/M metagenome (GOLD analysis project Ga0137415, IMG submission 183082) | Vadose zone soil fungal communities from Angelo Coast Range Reserve, California, USA - CZODoug3_1_1_16fungal (Hybrid Assembly) | ecosystem: Environmental > Terrestrial > Soil > Vadose... | reverse complement strand
CGCTCCCGCAGATTGACAGCGGTCCCGTTCCAGGAGCTCAGGAATGACGTGCAACTGGGACAAGGCGCATTGCGTTGTGGACCGTACATCATGCTGTAGATCATCAACGTATCTTTGTCGCCGAAAAGGCTGGAGAGGCGGATGGGGCCAGCCTCCGACACAAACTCGAAGTCCTGCGGAATTTCACCACCTAGCGGCAACGCGCGACGCTGTTCCGCCACACGCTCCAGGTGACGGCGCAGCTCGATCTCTTCGACAAGGAGCGCATTGCGCGCTGTGCGATATGCTGCGCTCTCATTGGGAAAGTGGGCCTTGTTGGCGGCAGCAAGCTGCTGGGCAGGAGCGAGCATTTGCGTGTCAGGCATGAAACCTCCAAGGTTACTTGTTACAGCTTTGGATGCTTCGCGCAGTAGCGGCGGGTGGCCCACTTACTTGCTCTCCTACTCGTCCCGCAACGTCTTCGCAGGATCAATCCTCGCAATGCGCAGAGTCGGCACAATGGTGGCGATGAGTGTTACCGACACGAGCATCAAGACAACTGTGAGGATGGAAGGCGCGTCATAGACGCCTACTCCGTAGAGCACGCTGCGCATCGCCCGCAATGCTCCCGCACATACGATCAAACCCAGAATCAATCCCAGTGCCGAGGCACCCACTCCCGGTGCTCCAATATGGACCATGGCCTGGCGAATGGTTGAGCCCAGAGCGATGCGAATGCCGATCTCTCTTGTCTTCTGCGCAACGATATTTGCTACCAGCGCAAAGATTCCGACAGCGCTCAAGAGCAGAGCCAGACCAGCCATCACACTCAGGAGCGCGACTTCAACACGCTGCATCGCGAGCGTCTTCGTTAACAGATCGCGCATGCTGTAGAAACCGGAGAACGGCAGGTTGGGATCGACACTCGCCAGAGCGCGTTGCATCTGCGCAGTTAAACCGTCCACGGGACCAGCGGTGCGCACGATCCAACTGGGCTGAAACCACACGTGAATCATCAAAACATTCGCCATCTGCGCGGCAGGCACGTATATGGTTTCCTCTCCCGTGAGAGGCGCAACAGGATCGATGCCCGGCGCCATGGCCACATCTTCCACCACGCCGACAACCAGCGTGTCCTTAAACAAATGACGCCCGATTGGATTTGCCCCATGAAAAAACTTGCGGGCAAAGGTCCGATTGACGATGACCACTTGCTGCGCCTGCGGGCCATCTGCAGCGGTGAAGAATCGCCCAGCCAGGATTGGGATCTGCAATGCGGCAAAATAATCAGGGGTGACATATATGTCATCTGCCATCACTTCCTGCCCTGTTTCCTTGCCGTCCTTGATGGCGATTCCGCCCATAATCACGGAACGCTCATACGGGAGAGCCAGCCCGACAGCTGCCTGCTCCACGCTGGGAATCCGCCGCATGGCCGAGGTGCTGTCATCCAGCAGTTTTCGAAAAGTTGCCATGTCGTGATAGCGCACATCGTCGAGCGATACTTTAGCCGTCATCACACCAACAGGATTGAATCCCGGCGGCAGAGTTTGCAGATGAATCAGTGTACGAATCAGCAAGCCTGAAGCGGCCAGCAGTACGACAGTCAGAGCAACCTCGCTCACGATCAACGCTTGCCGCAAACGTAAATGGTCGCCGCCAGCTACAGCTCGGCTGGTAATCGCGGAGCGCAGATCGAGTTTTCGGGTTGTAAGTGCTGGAAGCATGCCAAAAAACACGCTAGTCAGAAGAGAAACAAAAAGTGTAAAAGCCAGTACACGGTTATCAAGAGAAACGCTGGCTACAGGCAGAAAGTGTTCTGGTAGAAGCAGAAGCAATCCGCGTAAAGCGACGAAGCCTACAGCTACGCCAGCGATTCCACCCACAAATGCCAGCAGGAGATTTTCAATCCAGAGCTGCTTTTGAATCTGCCAGCGCGAAGCACCGAGCGCCAGCCGTGTTGCAATTTCAGAGGTACGCCGCAGCATGCGCACCAACGTCAGCCCGGCCAGATTCGCACAGGCAATCAGCAGAATGAATCCCGCCGCCAGCATCAATGCCAAAGCCTGCGGACGAAGCTTGGCCGTCTGTCCTTTTTGCAGCGGCACAGAATAGTAGCTCACCTGTGCAGCGGAGTTGCCCTTTAACTCATAACGATCGCCGCGGAGATACCAGGCACGGTTGATTTGGGCATCTGCCTCCTGCCAAGTCGCGCCATCGCGTAGCCGCGTGATGTCCTCAAAGTTCGTCCCTGCGCCCTCACCGTTACGGCCGGCCTGGATCGCCGTATACACATCGGCGCTCAAGGGCATAGTTATGCCTTCAGGAAGTACCCCGATCACCGTGTACGGCTCGCTCTTCAACAGAATCGCCTGGCCCAGAATCTTGGGATTCGATCGGAAGGTATTCCGCCACAGGCTATAGCTCAGAATGACCGTTTTAGGCCCATTCGGGCGATCTTCTGCGTTAGAAAAATTGCGCCCCAGGATGGGATGAATCACCAGCACATCGAGGTAGTGCTCCGAGATGCGCCCCGCATGAAGATACTGCACATGCGAGCCCGCCTCTAAATTGACGCCCGAAGCGCGTATGCCCGAAATAGCCGACATCAATGCGGGGACATTGTCGCGCAGCAGCTCCCATTGCTCGCCATTCACGTGGTGCCGCTCATCGGAAGCCGCAGGGCCGGTAATCCGCGTATAAATCGTGCCCATGCGTTCGGGATGCGAGTAAGGCAAACTCTTCAGCATCAGCGCGTTCACGATGGAGAAGATCGCGGTATTCGCGCCGATGGAAAGTGCTAGCGTAAGGATCACCGTCACGCTGAAACCCGGATTGCGCCACAACTGACGCACTGCAAATTTAAGGTTTTGCCCTAAAGCATCCATCGACGATCCTCCTGGCGAGGCAACGGGAATATATTTGCATACGTTCGGGTTATGAAGGAAGTTCCGCAATAGACAGCGCGAATCTACCAATCCATGAGTATCTGTAATTCATGAAGATTCAGATACATACAGAATCAAGCTGGGAGAGGGGCTGGCAGCGTCTCCAGATAAGACATGGAACAGCAAAACAATATGACGATACTCCCTGGTTTCCCCGCAGAAATCCTCAGCACAAAGACGGTTACACTAGACTTCATCAGGAGTAGTTCCCTATCCCATGTATAAGTTTGTCATTCGCGGCGGCAATCCGCTGCTTGGCATCTGATCTGCTCGCTATCTGGCTTTATACTTTGCTTGAGCCGACTATTCCAGGTCGATTATCTGGGATGAGGTTTGGTGATCCAGAAGCCTTAATGGTCGGAACCCAGGTCTCAAAAGCGAGATCTGGGGCACCCGGCAGAAATAGACTTGCCATCGTGACTTCTTGCACTGGTACCTGCACTCAACCTCAACGTAAGGTTTCCTTGAGTTCTTGAAGGAGGAACCATGCAAAGGAATGGATTGAGGTTGTGGAGTGCAGTTTTAGTCAGTATGTACCTGGGGACAGTTTGTTTTTCCCAGTCGTCGGGGCCGCATCTGAACCGCTCCAACATGCCAGCTGCGCTCAATGGCGTGGCAGGTTCCGTTACAGGATATGTACGAGATATTGCTTGTCCACTGCGCAATCACAGCAAGGAATCAGCGCATCCCTCAGACGATGTCTGCGTCAAGGCATGCGCCAAAGCCGGAGCGCCCTTGGGCATCATTACCCCGAACGGAATCATCTTCAACGTCATCTCGCATACAATGCCCGAGACAGATGAGCGCCAGCGTCTGCTTCCTTATGCCGCAAAGACAGTGCGGGCTACGGGCCGCGTGTTCGAGTACAACGGAGCACATGCTATCGCCATCGATAAGATCGAAGTAGTTTCCCAATAGCATTTCAATAGAGCGCATAAGTCTCTATTCCGGCTTATGCGCTTTCTTCCATGACTTCTGGCACATACACTCTGCCTGCAAACCTGCGATAATTTCGACCATGCAAAGGGCTGTATCATCCGCGGCCCGGTACCACACCGCCCTACGCACCTCGGGCTTGTTTATTTGGGCATTTCTTTCGCTGCCAGTCTTCGGGAGCTCCACTCGAAAAGGAGAAGCTCTTTCCGGCTCGCACTGGATTGCCTGGCTGGCACTCTTTTTCTTGTTTGCCCCAGCGTTCTGGATCAGTTCCAGCCCAAAGCCTCGTGAGCCGTGGGTCAGGATGTTGGCTCTCGCCATGCAGACAGGGTGTGTGCTTGGAATGACAGCGATTTATCAGGGGTATCTCATCGGATGCCTGCTCGTCATCATCTGCTGGCAGGTGGCCCTAACGCTATCAGTGAGCACGGCGATTCTCTGGGCTGTATCCGCTTCCGGGCTTTGGATTTTCTTTCAGGAGCCGCACTATCATCTGGGCTGGCGCTGGAGTGCGACTGGAGCTTTTCTTGGCTTTGAGGCTTTTGCCATTGTCACGGCAGCCATTGCCAGAAGCGAGGCAACCGGGCGAGAGGAGCAGGCCCGCATCAACGCTGAGCTGGTTTCTACGCGAGAACTGCTGCGCGAAAGCAGTAAAGCAGGCGAACGCATTCGCATCGCGCGGGAATTTCATGATGTCGTTGGGCATAACCTGACTGCGCTGTGCCTGCATCTGGAAGCTGCTACGCACCACCCTCCTGAGCAGGCGAATGCAATTGAGCAAAAAGCGCTCTCCACCGCCAGACAATTGCTCGAAGAGGTACGGAAAGTTGTTACCGGATTCCATGAGAGTGATTGCATTGATCTGCGCAGCGCATTTGAAACACTGCAGCAGAATGTGCCAAGAATCAAGCTGCATGTTCAGCTTCCCGATGGTTTGGTGATCACCGACTCCGCGCGAGCGCATGCAACATTGCGCTGCGTCCAGGAGATGACGACAAATACCTTGAAGCATTCTGATGCTAAGAATCTATGGGTCCGCATCTATGCGCAGAACGGAGCCATTGAAATTGAAGGGCATGACGATGGCTCAAAAGCCCAGCCAGCTAAGCCAGGAATCGGGATTACCGCTATGCGTGATCGCCTGGAACAGCTCGGAGGCGGCCTTGCAATGGATGCAGACCAACAGAGTGGGTTCCATCTGAAAGCCTGGTTTCCTCTCAACGATGGCATAGAGGCCCAATGATCCGGGTGCTGATTGTCGAAGACCAAACACTGGTGTGCGAGGGCCTCGAAATGCTGCTGAATCTGGCGGAAGACATCTGCGTTACAGGTCGGGCGACGGACGGGGTCGAAGCTCTGCATAGCATGCAGGAACAGGCGCCTGATCTAGTTCTACTGGATGTTCGCATGCCGAAAATGAGCGGCATCGAAGTCTTGCGCGAGATGAAAGCGAAAGCACTCACGGCCCCAGTCATCCTGCTGACCACCTTTGACGATGATGCGGCGCTGCTCGAAGGAATCCGGCTTGGCGCAAAGGGTTATCTACTGAAAGATGTTTCTCTGGCAAAGCTTACAGAAGCAATCCGGCTTGTAGCGGCAGGCCAGAGCATGATTAGCCCGGTAGTCACCGAGCGGCTGCTTCATGGAATGCAAAAAGCACCCCTGCCGCCCGACGATGGATACGAGAACGAAGCGCTGACCGCCCGCGAAGCTGAAATCATTCGCCTTATGACCGGCGGGTACAGCAATCGCGAAATCGCCGGCGCTCTCTATCTCTCGGAGGGAACGGTAAAGAACCACGTTTCCAATATTCTCTCTAAAATGGGTGTCCGGGACCGTACCCGAGCAGTTCTTAAGGCAATCGAAAAAGGAATTGTTTAGGGAGATCGTGAGAATTGTGTCAGAGCTAAAGCACGTTGAGTGTCCATACCGTCATTTATCAATCCATAAACGCCCATAAGATAAGAAAATTCAAATACATACAAAATCAAACTATAGGGATAACGATGCACCAAAACCTCGTCTGGGGATGAAGGCAAGATGAGAACAACGATATGCCTAGGTTCCCCGCGCAATCCTCACAACAAAGACGGTTACACTAGACTTCATCAGGAGTAGTTCCCTTCCTATGGACAAGTTCGTCATCCGCGGCGGCAATCCGCTGCTTGGCACCATTCGCGTCAGCGGCGCTAAGAATTCAGCACTTCCCTGCATGGCTGCGGCCATCCTTACCGAAGACGAGGTCATCCTCGAAAACATTCCTCAGGTGCGCGACATTGAGACCGAGCGCAAGTTGCTGGTTTCGATGGGGGCCGAGGTCGAGCTTGGTTACGGCCGCGCGCAACATCGCACCTCCATCAGTTGCCGCGTGCTCTCCGATCCTGTGGCGAAATATGAAATTGTCAAAACCATGCGCGCCTCGTCGCTCGTGCTCGGCCCGCTCGTTGCCCGCACCGGACTCGCGCGCGTCGCCATGCCAGGCGGTTGCGCTATCGGCGGACGCCCCATCGATCTGCACATCAAGGGTTTGGAAACGATGGGCGCAATCATTGGTTATGAGCACGGATATATTGAAGCCCGCGCCGAGCGGCTGAAGGGTGCGCACATCCACTTCGACAAGATCACCGTCACCGGAACTGAAGACCTGCTGATGGCCGCAGTGCTGGCCGAGGGCGAAACCGTTCTGGACAATGCGGCTCGCGAGCCGGAAGTGACAGACCTGGCGGCGCTGCTGACAGCCATGGGAGCGAAGATTGAAGGCGCAGGCACATCGACGATTCGCGTGCAAGGTGTTGAGAAGCTGCACGGTGCACGTCATCGCATCAACCCCGATCGCATTGAGGCTGGGACTTTCCTCGTCGCCGGCGCGATTACAGGCGGCGATCTTTGTGTGGCCAACTGCAATCCAGAACACGTAGGAGCGGTGATTCACAAGCTTGAAGAGGCGGGTGCTCGCATTGATATCCTGGGCAAAGACCAGATTCGCGTGCGCAGCGAAGGCAATCTGAAAGCGGCGGATATCTCGACGGAAGAGTACCCAGGCTTCCCCACCGACATGCAGGCGCAGTACATGGCGCTGGCGACGCAGGCTGACGGCACATCTGTTGTGACGGAGAACATCTTCGAGAATCGCTTCATGCACGTGCAGGAGCTGGTCCGCATGGGAGCGAACATCAAAGTTGACGGACGCTCTGCCACCGTTCGCGGCAAGACTCCACTCTCTGCTGCTGCCGTGATGTGCTCGGACCTGCGCGCCTCGGCGTCGCTGGTACTGGCGGCTCTGGTTGCCGATGGCGAGTCGATCCTGGATCGCGTATACCACATGGACCGCGGCTACGAGCACATCGAAGAGAAACTGCGCGGAGTCGGCGCTCAGATTCGCCGCATGGGGAATGTCTTTGCGGATAAGCGTGAGGCTGTCGAAGTAAGTTGAACCCTCCCTATTCTCCTGCGCATCTCATCGCGCAGGAGAATAGGATGTCAACGAATCAGGATCAGGCGCTTCGCGAACACCTTCTTGAAGTTTTGACTGGCGCAAGCGCGCACGCGGATTTTGCTACCGTCATTGATCATTTTCCGGAAAAGCACTACGGAACAAAACCGCCGGGGACCCCTTACAGCGCCTGGCAGCTTCTCAAACACATTCGCATTGCTCTGTACGACCTGTTGGATTTCTCAGTGAACCCCGACTATGTCACGCTCAAATTCCCAGACGACTATTGGCCGGAGCAAGCGGCCCCTGCATCCACTGCGGAATGGCATGCTTCAGTGAAAGCTGTAAAAGAAGACCTGGCGAAGTTTGAAAAACTGATAAACGATCCAGCGTTGGATTTATACGCAAAGATCCCTTGGGGAGACGGTCAGACAGTATTGCGCGAAGTGCTCGTCGCTGCCGATCACAATAGCTATCACATGGGGCAGATTGTTTTGCTGCGCAAACAGCTCGATGCCTGGCAGGAAAAGTAGATGGCCTGATAGGATTTCGTTTGCGAACACGCAATGCTTTCCAATCATGCTTAAACAGGACATGTCTTCTTCTGCTCCTCCAATAAATCGCCGAGAATTTGTACATCGGCTAAGCTGCATTGCATCCGGACTCGCTCTTTCGTCGCAGATGAAGGCGATGACAGGCAAGAAGCGCGCCATCCTGCCGAATATTGTCCTCATCCTGTCCGATGACGTGGGTTATGGCGATCTGAGTTGTTATGGAGCGCGAACTGTAAAGACTCCAAATATCGATAAGCTGGCCGAAGGCGGTTTGCGGTTTACCGATGCTCATTCTGTCGCTGCCACGTGCACGCCGTCCCGTTATTCTCTTTTGACGGGCGGCTACTCTTCCCGTAAGGATGGCGTTCAGATTCTCCCCGGCGATGCCTCGTTATTGATAGACACAACTAAACCTACGATGCCTTCTGTATTGAAAGAAGCTGGGTATACCACAGGGTGTGTCGGCAAATGGCATGTGGGTCTGGGCAACGGAAAAATCGATTGGAACACCAGAATTCAACCAGGCCCTGAAGAAATTGGCTTCAACTACTCATTCATCATTCCGGCGACGGCAGACCGCGTGCCAACCGTCTATGTAGAGAATGAGCGAGTCGTCGGATTAGATCCAAAAGATCCAATCCAAGTGAGCTACTCCACAAAAGTAGGCCATGATCCTACAGGGCATGACGATCCTGAGTTGCTCAAGATGAAATTGAGCGAAGGGCATGATGGCACGATCGTAGATGGCGTCAGCCGCATTGGCTTTATGTCTGGCGGGCAGAAAGCTCGCTGGGTGGATGAGAACATGGCATCCACGCTGGCCGACAAGGCTGTTCATTTCATCGAGCAAAACCATCATCATCCGTTCTTCCTCTACTTCGCTCCCAGTGATATTCACGTTCCACGCATGCCGAATACTAAGTTTGCCGGTACAAGCGAATGCGGCGCACGTTGCGATGTGATCGAACAACTGGATTGGACTACGGCACAGATCATGGAGGCGCTCAAGAAGCTTGGAATCGAAGACAATACGCTGGTGATTTTTACCAGCGATAATGGTCCCGTTGTGGATGATGGCTATGCGGATGGTTCTGTTGAGCGCTTAGACGGGCATAAGCCTGCAGGACCCTATCGTGGCGGAAAGTACAGCATCTACGAGGGCGGAACACGGATTCCACTTATCACTTATTGGCCTGGTCACATAAAGCCTGGCGGCGTATCGGATGCACTGATTGGACAGGTAGATCTCATGAGGTCTTTCGCCGCTCTCTCAGGCGCGACCATTGCTTCTGACGGAGCGCCGGACAGCATGAATCTTCTCCCTGCGCTTCTGGGACAATCCCGCCAGGGGCGTAAGTCGCTCGTAGAAGAAGCCCAATGGCTTGCTATTCGCCAGGGACAATGGAAACTCATCGACAGAAACGAGCGGCCTGGGCAGCATCCTTCGCATGTGAGCAGTAAGGAGCCGGTCTTTGAACTTTACGATTTGAGCAATGACATTGGAGAAACCAAGAATCTTGCAGCAGACCGGCCGGAAATTGTGCAGGAATTATCGAAATTATTGGAACAGATACGCGCTCAGGGTCACAGCTAGCTTTATCGCTATTTCCAGCTCACCGCCAACTGCCAGCGCAAGCTGCGTTGCGCTGTCTTGCGCAGGACGCGTTCATACTCTTCCAACTCACTGACAACTGGTGTGGTCTCGCTGCCCAACGCGGTTGGTGTGTTCCTGAGGAAATCCAGCAGCCTGCGAATGCTGACAAGGCCATCGGCTGGAGAAAACCATTGTGGAGGCGGCAACGTCTTCGCCCATTCCGGATCGCCTGCGCCTTCTTCCAGCAGCAGCGCCATGGAGTTCTCGTCGGCAGAAAAGAATTCCAGTAGCGGCTTCACGCCAAGGCGTTCGGCCAGTTTCTCCAACGCGTCTTCGTTCCGCGCCAGAGCATGTCCGTTGACGAAGATATCGAAACCTGGATCTTCGCCCTCAACGACGATATACATGGACGCGCTCATTTCAGCCCAGTCTACCTGAAGTTAGATGCTCACTAAGTCTTATGTGGACCACTCGTTATCTCAAGAGTAACTGCGCTCTTATCCGATCCGCTCGATGTTAGCGTCCATCCTAAACTAACAATCACAATTGCCGCTCCAACCCCTACCACTGCAGGAACTTTTTCCCGCAGAATGACTGCTGCCTCCGCAATGGCGACTAAAGTAATGATCCACTGCGATGTTGCCACTTGTTCTGCTTCCCAACGCGTCAAAAGCCAGTAATACAAAGGGAACGCCACTCCGCTGGAAAAGATTGCAAGCGATATAGCGGACACTAGTCCATCGGCACGTAGATAGCTGACGGATGGGTGCTCGAAAAAGACGCTCAGTCCCGCACAAAAAATAGCCGCCACACCGCATTGGATTGCCGAGGCCTGAAGAAGATTCTCGCCTGCCAGTCTTTTCTTAGCATAGATAAGGGAAAGGGCACTTAGCAAAATAGATATTGCTAATAGAATTGCGCCACGTATCTGAAACAGAGACATGGATAAAGCATTGGAGACCGTGATCACAATACCGCTCAAGCCTAGAACAAGCGGCTTCATGACCGTGGAATCTGCCGCTCCCGAAGCCAGGAAAATAATAAATGGCAACGCAGCATAGATCACGGCTGTTAAGCCTGAAGAAATCTGCCCAACGGCCCAGACAGTCAGTACATAAGGAGCAGCCACGAAGGTAAGTCCCAGTACAGCGGAGACGCGCCATACTTTCTGCCGAGGGCGTTTCGCGCCAGTCACGATCCAGGCGGCGAAGAGCAGAATTGAAGCCACGATATAGCGCAAAGCGCCTGCGGCAAAGGGGGGGATTTGTTGCAGTAAGGTGATGGAAGGAATCCAGGCGCTGCCCCAGATCAACCCCACCACGATGAATGCCGCTATTTCACGCCGCTTCATCCAGAATTCCAGCCCCAAATCGAAAGGCCACGCTCAACGCGCAGCCTTTCGATTTTTTACTGACTTACTGCGGTCCGCGGCTTCCACCACCGCCACTACTGCCGGTGCCAGGTCCACGACCCCGGCCACGGCGGCGGCGGCGACCCTTGTTCTGACCACCAGGTCCACCACTCGGGCGGCGTTCACCAGTGGCAACCGTTGCCGGAGTACCGTCCGCACGATTGAAGTTGACCTCTTCACCACCCTCTTCGCCACCTTCGAAGTCGTCGAAATCCTCGCCGCCTTCAATGGTGATGGTGCTTGCGTTGGACGAAGGCTGACGCTCGCCTTCCTCTGACCGCGGCTGACGCCGTGGACGTTCTGAGGGAGCTTCCGAAGCGTCAATATCGCCTACCGGAGCACCTGGCTCAGGCAAGCCGAGCTTCTGGCGCTGTTCCTTGAGCAGGGCTTTGCGCGAAAGCTTGATGCGGTTGCCTTCGATGCCAAGCACCTTTACCAGCACCTGATCGCCTTCGCGCAACTCGTCCTTTACGTCCTTGACGCGATGCTCGGCAATCTCGCTGATGTGCAGCAGACCGTCTGTGCCTGGGAAGATTTCGACGAAAGCGCCGAACTCGGCTAGGCGAACGACTTTACCGAGATAGGTCTTGCCCGGTTCAGGCACAGCCGTAAGATCGTTGATCATCGCCAGCGCCTTCTTCAGGCCTTCCTCATCGCTGGAAGCCACATTGACCTTGCCTGTATCGTCGACATCGATCTTGACCTGCGTCGCTTCGATGATGCCGCGAATGGTCTTGCCGCCCGGTCCGATGAGATCGCGAATTTTGTCTGTCGGAATCTGCAGAGTGCGAATCTGCGGCGCAAACTTCGACTTCTCCGTACGCGGTCCACTCAATGTCGCATCCATCGTGTCCAGCAGGAAGAGACGGCCACGGCGTGCCTGTTCCAGCGCTTCACGCATGATCTGGAAGGTGATGCCGCTGATCTTGATATCCATCTGCAATGCGGTAATGCCATTGCGCGTACCAGCGACCTTGAAGTCCATATCGCCGTAGTGATCTTCCGCCCCGGCAATGTCAGTCAGGATGGCGTAGTCATCGCCTTCCTTCACCAGGCCCATCGCCACTCCAGCGACAGAACCCTTCAGCGGAATGCCTGCATCCATCAGAGCCAGACTTGCGCCGCAGACCGAAGCCATAGACGAAGAACCATTCGACTCGAGAATGTCCGAGACAATACGCAACGCGTAAGGCGATTCGGCTTCAGTAGGAAGAACGGCCGTAATCGCGCGCTCCGCCAATGCTCCATGCCCAACTTCGCGACGGCCTACGCCAGTCATACGGCCAACTTCACCCACCGAGAACGGCGGGAAGTTGTAGTGCAGCATGAAGCGCTTCTTCTGTTCGCCCTCGAAGCTCTCCAGACGCTGCGAATCGTCATTCGTGCCAAGCGTCGCTGTCACCAGCGCCTGCGTCTCTCCACGCGTGAAGAGCGCCGAGCCATGCGTGCGGGGCAGAACGCCAACTTCAATGGTGATGGGACGAATCTGGTCGAATGCGCGGCGGTCAGGACGAATGCGATCCTTCGTTACCTGCTCGCGGAAAATCTCTTCGCGCAGAGACTCGTAATACTTGGCCAACTTCTTCTTCGCTGCAGCAGCTTCCGCTTCAGGAAGCTCTTTCAGCTCGGCAGCTAGCTCGTCCTTGATCTGCTTTACCAGCGTATAGCTTTCGGTTTTGGGATGTGTCTTGGTATCGAGCGCATCGGCGAGGCGTGCGCCGGCCTTTGCCTTCAGTGCTCCGTAATATTCTTTGTCGAACTCGGGCGCAGTGACGGCGCGCTTGGGCTTCCCAGCCTTTGCAACTAACTCATCGATGGCGGCGACAATCTTCTTGATCTCGCCGTGACCGAATTCGATCGCGCCGAGCACCACTTCTTCGCTTACTTCATTGGCGCCGCTCTCAACCATCACGATGCCGTCCCTGGTACCGACGACCATGATGTTGATTGGGCTCTCGCGACGCTCCGCATAAGATGGATTGACGACGAACTCGCCATTCACCTGGCCGACACGCACAGCTCCAACTGGGCCACCGAATGGGATATCGGACAAGGCCAGTGCTGCACCTGCAGCATTAATGCCGATCACATCCGGATCATTTTCTTTGTCCGCCGAAAAAACCAGCGCGATCACCTGAGTCTCGTTGCGAAATGTTTCCGGGAAAAGCGGACGAATCGGGCGATCGATCTGGCGGCAGGTCAGCACTTCGCGTTCGCTGGGACGGCCTTCGCGCTTGATGAATCCACCGGGGATGCGTCCGCCAGCGTAAGCATATTCGCGATAATCCACGGTGAGCGGGAAGAAGTCGATGCCTTCTTTGGGATCGGGAGAGGCGACGGCAGTTGCCAATACAACGGAATCGCCCTGGGACACCAGCGCTGCGCCGGATGCCTGCTTGGCCATGCGGCCAGTTTCAAAGTTCAGTCGCTTGCCACCGGCAAGTTCGACAGTTACGTCATGCTTCATACAATCCTCATTTCTCGATGGAGGTGCTGCGGGAGCGCGCGCCGATGGCGGAAACAGAAAGAGTGTGCGCTATAGCGCAAAAAGAGAGCGACAGCCTTAAGGCGTAGCTCTCCTTTTGAGACAAAGGCAGGATGTCTCTGTGAAATATAGGGGCGGATACACGGCGGCCATTGGTCATGCCGCTCCTCTTCCCCATACTCTTCCGGTTTCTCGTCGCGTGCGCGTTGGAGACAAGGTGCTCGCTTATAACTACTTGCGGATGCCCAGCTTGCCGATCACTTCCCGGTAGCGGTCAGAGTCGTTTGTCTTGAGATAGTCGAGCAAGCGGCGGCGCTTGCTTACCAGCATCAATAGTCCGCGGCGCGAAGCATGATCCTTCGCGTGGGTCTTAAAATGCTCGGTAAGTTCGCCAATGCGCTCGCTTAAAATAGCAATCTGCACTTCAGGACTTCCGGTATCGGAGTCATGCGTGCGAAAGCGCGCGATGATGTCAGTTTTTTTTGCGGTTGCCAGCACGGTGTGTGCTACTCCTGTTTCTTGTTCTCTACACTTCCTAAGTGTCTGTACCAAGAGTAACATATGTAGCTTTTTTGCGGCAATGTATTGGCCATTCAGTTGGTGGGTCACTTTGAGCCTACCGCTGTGATAAGTGGTTTCCCTGCAGGCGGCTTCGGCCTTTGGGTTATGAAACCAAAGGGCTATTTCTTCCGCACAGCTACCATTTTCTTACATCCACCACAATGGTCTCTGCGAGGCGATCCTGCGCGCACATTCTGTTGCGGTCCCAGAAGAACTGTGCGAATCCAAGTCCACCTTCAAGCACAGCGGCACCGTATCCAAGTGCCCGCTCAAACGATTGCCAAGGCCCCATTCGCTCGCTCGTCAAAGACATTGCTCTGGACCGTACAACACACTTGCCAGGTGTTTGTCCGTTCCCAAAATAGTTGGTCAGACCCCAATACACTAACGCCACCGCGATATTGCCTATTTCGTGAAAATCCCAAGTGAGATGAATTTGAGTCTGATGGAGCAGGTAACGATGCCATGCAAACTCTAGCGGTCCCCACACTAGCAAAACGAGAAAGAAGTCAATGACAAACCCGAGTACTCGCTGCCAGAAGGTAGCCAGAGCCATTCCATTAAGCGCATCCATTCGCTCTGTCGAATGTGCGTGAAACCGACGCGTTTGTACACGGCTCAGATTCATATCGTCAATGTAACCTATGTGCACTTACCTAGCACTTCTCAATCACGCATGATAATGACCTGTGTCATGCATTGGTCAGCCTGAAAATGCCCACCCATAACATTCTCTATGGGAGGCCCTTCGGTCTGCGGATTCAAAACTGATCCATTACCGTCACTCGGAATCAGCCGATGAAATGTGGCTGCAGCCTATTTCGACGAAGTCTTGAACGTAACCCTAAGCAGATGAACCGGCGCCTTCGACGTTGCAACCACCGAAGCTGCATGAGATCCCTGCACCCATCGGATA
>Ga0137415_10003892_pt1 | contig 14818 bp, 11 predicted proteins | sample CZODoug3_1_1_16f_FD_183082 | JGI IMG/M metagenome (GOLD analysis project Ga0137415, IMG submission 183082) | Vadose zone soil fungal communities from Angelo Coast Range Reserve, California, USA - CZODoug3_1_1_16fungal (Hybrid Assembly) | ecosystem: Environmental > Terrestrial > Soil > Vadose... | reverse complement strand
GGCGAGCACCAGGACGCCGCCGTCGCGCGCCCCACCCTGCACTGCCTCGGCCTGCAAGCAGACCGGCACGGCCACAGCGCCTTCACCTACGGCGTGCTCTACGCGGCCGAGCATTTCCGGGCCCGCGACGTCGAACGGGCCCTGCCCACCCTGGTGGAACTCCTCCGCGCCCCCGACGCCACCAACTGGCTCGACCCAGCCTGGAACGGTCAGCAAATCTAGGCCGACCGAGCCCTGATCGCAGCCCTCACCCGACTGCTGCCCGCTCGTCCCCGACTCGGATTGCTGGTCACACCGGTCGACGATCCTGCGCTGGCACCGACAACTCATCCGCCGCCGCTGGACCACCCGATCGGCCCGGGCAGGCCGCCCCGCCGTCCCCGCCGGTGTCCGCTGCTGGTGACGCTCGCCCTGCGCCCGCTGGCGGCCAGGACTCGTCGTCGGCGCTGCTTCGGCTCGCATCAACAATGGATGTCACCTCTGCGATCGTGTCTGCAACTAGGTAGTGCAGCTGGCGCACTGATTACGTGCAGCGAGGGGTCCATCTGAGATTCAGCGTTCTGTCCTCGGTTCGGCACGGTGGTCGCCCCATCGCGTCACGCCTGAAGTCCCCTCGCTATGGCCGACAGCGCGGCATCGCCTCGACCTACCCCGACGAAGGGCCCACGATGCACAACGACATTCGCAACTACGCTGACCGCGTCCATCCGGTTGGGGTGCTCTATGTCGACGTTTACCCGTACCGAATGCGCGACGACGCCACCGTCGAATTTCTCCTCCTACGTCGACGAGCCGACGTGGTCATGCCCGACTGCTGGCAGGCCGTCTCAGGGAAACTCCTAGCCGACGAGCGAATCTCCCACGCCTTTGTACGGCAAGTCATAGCCAAGACCGGCCAGGAACCGCGCCAGCTGCACCGGTTCGAGGCCGTGACGAGCTTCTACGACGAGTACTACGACACCGTCATGATGGTGCCCGCCGCCGCTGTCCAACTGGGCGCCGGCGAGGTCAGGATCGATGAGTCCCTGCACCAGCAGTCACGATGGGTGACGCAGGCACAGGCCCACGCGCTGCTGCCCTGGCCAGCCTCCCGCGCCGCGATCGACGGCATCGCCGAGGCCCTACTCAGCGGAGGGACAGCCATCATCCCGATGATGATGCCCCAGTGAGCACCGCCACCGGCAGCTGGCTGATGGCCCAGTGGTCGTGGTGCTGGGCCACTGGCCGTCGTCCTCGACCACCGTGCACCGAAAGGTCGGCTCGCCCCCGGCGCTGGCGACATCAGCACGCGCCGTGATCACACGCTCCGCATTCGAGCGCGGGGCCCCGTGTGACAGTTGGGAAAGGCGGAACGTGCTGGGCTCGGTGATGATGAGCGGATGAGGGTGTGGCTCGGTGTCGTGCTCGCCGTGCTGGCGGTGGGCGGCACCGCCTGGCTGTCCAAGGCGCTCGATAACCAGGGGCCATCCGCGATCGTGACCCTCGTGGCCGCCGCTGTGGTGGCCGCGTTCGCGCCGTCCTTCGTGGAATGGCTCGTGCGCAGGGCCAGGACCCGCCGAGGGGGCCGCGAGGTGGCGGAGCGGCAGCCGCCGGCGAATCCGGCCGGTTTGCTGCGCGCCGAGCGTGGTGTGGTCGCCTTCGATGGCAGGGGGGCCGAGTACGCCGAGCTGCGGGAGTGGTGCCGGGACGACGAGCTGCCGGTCCGGCTGCTGACCGGTCCGGGCGGCGTGGGCAAGACCCGGCTGGCCCTGGAGTTGGGCGAGTACCTGCGCTCGTGCGGGTGGCAGGTCCTCGTGGTCGCCGCCGGCCGGGAGCGGGAGGCGGCGGCCCGGCTGCGGGAGACCACCCGGGGCTCGCTGCTGCTGGTGGTGGACTACGCGGAGACCCGTGCCGAGCTGGTCGAGTTGCTGCGCTCGGTGCCCGGTGGCTCCGCGCACGTGCGGGTGCTCCTGATCGCCCGCGGGGTGGGCGACTGGTGGGACCGGCTGGGGGCACACGTACCCACGGTCCGCGCGCTGGTGCGCACCCAGACGACCATGGAGCTGGCTACCGAGCCCACCGAGCAGGCCTGCCGCGCCGAGCTGACCCGCGCCGTGCCGTACTTCGCCAGGGCGCTGGGGGTGCCCGTCCCCGGCCACGTCGATGTGGCGGTACCCCAGGCGGCACCCCGGCTGGTGCTGCACGCCGCCGCGCTGGTAGCGGTGCTGCGCTCCGCGCGCGGCGACCACCACACCCCGGCCGGGCAGGTGGTCGCCGACCTCGGCGCGCTGGACGAGCTGCTGGGCCACGAGCAGCGGTACTGGGCGCAGAGCGCCGCCCAGGCCGGCCTGGGCCAGCTGAGCGTGGCGGCGCTAAGGCGCGCGGTGGCGATCGCCTGCCTGTTCCCCGCCGACGACGAGGCCGAGGCCGCCCATCTGCTCCGCCGGGTGCCCGACCTGGCCGACGCCGAGGCGGTGCGCCGCGACGTCGCCCGGTGGCTGCGCCAGCTCTACCCGACGCGCACCGGGTTCTGGGGATCGCTGCAGCCCGACCTGGTGGCCGAGGCGCACGTGCTCGCCGAGGTGCGGGCCTGCCCTGAGCTGTTGGCCGGGGCGCACGAGCTGCGCGCGCCCCAGACCCGCCAGCTGCTCACCGTGCTCAGCCTGGCCAGCGCGCACCGACCCGCCGACCGCGCCGTGCTGGACGATCTGCTGCGGCGGGAGCTGGACCCGCTGCTGCCGACCGCGCTGTCGGTGGCCACCGCGAGCGGCGGTGCACTGCGCAGCGTGCTGATCCGGGTGCTGAGCACCGCCCCGCTGAGCCCGGCACGGCTGCACCAGCTCGACCGCGAGATCCCCCACCCCACCACGGCCCTGGCCGGAGTCGCGGTGGCGGTGGTACGGCGTATCCGGCGCACGGTCCCCGAGCACGCCGACCCGGCCGAGGTGGCGTACTGGGCCGAGCGGCTGGCGGTGGTGGAGGCGCAGGCCGGGCGGACCGCCGCCGCGCGCCGGCACAGCGCGGAGGCGGTCGAGCGGTACCGGGGGCTGGTCCGCACCGACCGTCGGCGTTACCTGCCCGACCTCGCCCGGTGCCTGCACCTGCTGGCCATCCAGTACGCCGAGCTGGACCACCACGAGCCGGCCGTCGAGCATGCCCGCCAGGCGGAGCTGCACTACCGGGCGCTGCGGGACGCGCCGGACCAGCACACCGCCGACCGGGCGGCCTGCCTGCACAACCTGGGCACCTGGCTGGTCGCGCTCGGCCGCCGCGCGGACGCCCTGCCGCTGCTGGAGGAAGCCGTCCATGACTACCAGGAGCTCGTCGACGGCGGCGCAGAGCAGTACCTGCGCGACCTGACCGAGTCGCAGCGCAACCGCGACCTGTGCCGCTCCGCCCTGTCCCGCCCGGCCGAGCCCCTGCCCAAGCTGCGGCGCGCGGTGGCACAGGCCCGGCTACGCGCCCATGAGGAACCGGACCACTTCCTACCCGACCTCGCTCGAGCTCTGCACAGCCAGGGCATCTGGCACCTGGGGCAGGGCGAGCTGACCGAGGCACTGCCGATCTTGGAAGAGGCGCTGGCGCACTACCAACAGCTGGTCAGGGCGAGCAGCCGGTACCGCTCGGACCTGGCGGCCTGTGAGAACGACGTCGGGGTAAACCTGTTCCGGCTCGACCGTCTCGCGGACGCCGTCGACCACGCGCGCCAGGCCGTCGTGCTGCACACCGCGCTGCACCGGACCAGCCCGCACCGGACCCGCGCGGAGCTGGCCCGCTCGCTGGACAACCTGGTGGTGTTCCTGGCCCGGATCGACGAGCACACCGAGGCCAGGACGCACGCGGAACAGGCCGTGGCGCTGTACCGGGACCTCGCCCAGCTGGATCCGGGTCGGTTCCGGGCCGAGCTCGCCCGTGCGCTGACCAACCTCGGCGTGAGCCTGTCCGAGCTCGGCCGCCACACCGAGGCACAGGAGGTGGCGTGGGAGGCGATGACCCTCTGCCGGCGGCTGCAGGCGGCGGAGCCGGATCGGTACTGGCCGCACCTGGCCCGCGCGCTGGACAACCTCGCGGTCGACTACACCGCGATGCGCCGGCACGCCGACGCCGACCGGTGCCGCCAGGAAGCCGACCGGCTGCGCGAGAGTCACGACGAGGCGCCGCTCAGCCGCCGCCGGTGGGGTATGCGCAAGGAGCCGCCCCATCGCACCGGCGCCTTGCCCGGGCGTTGATCGCCACGGCAGACTAGCGCCGCGATGACCACCACCGACCGCAACGACGGGGCCGGCGGCTACCGGAGCCTGGTTCCGGCCCGGATGGACCGACTGCCGTGGACCAGGTTCCACACGCTGATCGTTACCGGTCTGGGCGTGTCCTGGATCCTGGACGGCCTGGAGATCCAGATCGTCTCGCAGATCGGCACCGTGCTCGCCGATCGCGGGACGTTGGCCCTCAACCCCACCCAGGTCGGCTGGATCGCCTCGGCGTACCTGTTCGGCGAGGTGGTCGGCGCGTTGGTGTTCGGCCGGATCACCGACCGGTTGGGCCGCAAGAAGCTGTTCTTCTGCACCCTGGCGCTGTACCTAGTGGCCAGCGGGATGGCAGGCCTGGCACCCGATATGTGGTTCCTGCTGGTGTTCCGCTTCCTCGCCGGGGCCGGGATCGGCGGGGAGTACACCGCGATCAACTCCGCCATCGACGAGATGATCCCGCCCTACTACCGGGGCCGGGTGGACATCGCGGTGAACGGCACGTACTGGGCCGGTGCGCTGCTGGGCGCGGGGGCGAACGTGCTGCTGCTCGATCCCACGCTGGTCCCACTGGACCTGGGCTGGCGGATCGGGTTCCTGATCGGCCCGGTGATCGGGCTGGTGGTGATCCTGCTGCGCAGGACGATCCCGGAGAGCCCCCGGTGGCTCATGACGCACGGCCGCCAGATCGAGGCCGAGCGGCAGGTGGACGAGATCGAGCGGCAGCTGCGTGAACAGGGGATCCCGTTCGAACCAGTGCCCCACGACCGAGCCGTGGAGGTGTTCCGCCGCCGCAAGATCTCCTACCGGGAGATCGCCCGCACCATGCTGCGCGACTATCCGACCCGTTCGGTGCTGGGGCTGACCCTGATGGTCACCCAGGCGGTGCTCTACAACGCGGTGTTCTTCAACTACAGCCTCATCCTGGTCCGCTTCTTCCACGTGTCCGACCAGCGCACCAGCTACCTATTCTTCCCGTTCGCCGCCGGCAACCTGCTCGGCCCACTGCTGCTGGCCCGGCTGTTCGACACCGTGGGCCGGCGGCAGATGATCGCACTCACCTACGGTGTGTCCGGGGTCCTGCTGGCCATCGGCGCGCGACTGTTCTCGGTCGGGGCGCTGACCGCCACCACTCAGACCCTCGTGTGGTGCGCGGTGTTCTTCTTCGCCTCCGCCGGCGCGTCCTCGGCGTACCTCACGATCAGCGAGATCTTCCCGCTCGAGATGCGCGCGCAGGCCATCTCGTTCTTCTTCGCGGTGGCGCTCGCCATCGGCGGGGTCCTTACCCCTCCCCTGTTCGCGCGGCTGATCGGCGACGGCACCAACCCCGGACCACTCACGCTCGGCTACTACACACTGGCGGCCACCATGGGGATCGGCGCGCTGGTGGCGTGGATCTGCGGGGTGGACGCCGAACGTAAGTCGCTGGAGGCAATCGCCAGACCGCTCTCCGAGGTGACCCACCCCATCGAACCGTCCGTCAACCGCACCCGGTGAGCGGGGGTCGGGCGGGCACTGTTGACCCGGTGCGGGCGAGGTCGGTGTGGAAGCGTCGCCAGAGCAGTAGCGCGGTAGCGCCGAAGCCAGCGCAGAGCCCGAGCCACACGCCCGGGCCACGCCATCCCAGGGTGTGCGAGGCCAAGAGCATGGCGGGGGTGCCGATCACCCAATAGCCGAGGAGGGTGATGCGGAACGCGCTGGTGGTGTTGCCGAGGCCTCGGAGCAGGCCGACGCAGATGTTCTGGGCTCCTTTGGCGAACTGCTGCACCACGCCGAACAGCAGCAGCGTGCCCGCCGCCGCGCGCACCGCCGGGTCGTTGTGCTGGCCCAGGAACGGTGCGAGCACCAGACCTGGGAAGGTGAGGTAGAGCAGTCCGAGGATGGTCATCGCGGCGCCGCCAAGGGTCAGTGCGCGGCGGGCGATGCGGGCTGCCTCGGGCCGGTCGTCCTGTCCGATTGCTCGACTGACCAGGATGGACGAGCCGTGGGACAGGCCGATGTTGAGTTGGTAGACGATGTAGGCCAGCTGGTTGACCACGTTGTGCGCGGCGAGTGCCACCGGGCCGAAGGCACCCATCAGTAGGGTCGCCACCGAGGTGATCCCGGCCTCGGATCCGTAGGTCAGGCTGATCGGCACGCCCAGCCGCAGAATCCGGCCGACCACGGCCCGATCGGCCCGCCACGCCCGCATCGACAGCAGCGGCGCGAGCTGTGGGTCGCGACGCAGAATGACCAAGTAGGCCAGTACATTGGCCACCTGCACGAGGGTGGTGGCCAGCCCGATGCCGGGCAGTCCCAGTATGGGTAGGCCGACCCAGCCGTAGGCGAAGCCGCCGTCCAGTGCGGCGTTCACCACGATGGAGGCCAGGGTGACCCCGAGCAGTGACCCGGGGCGGCGCATGCCGACCGCGAACTGGCGCAGCGCGTTGAGCCAGAGCATCGGGATCAGTCCTGGGGCCAGGGCCAGCATGGTCGGGCGGGCCAGCGCCACCACCCCGGAGTCCTGTCCGAACCAGCCGAGCGCCCAGCTCAGCCCGACCAGCAACACAGCGCCCAGCAACCCCATCAAAGTGGCCACCGCCAGCGCCGCCTGCCCCACGCCACGCACCTCGGCGAAGGTCTGCTCGTCCAGCCCACCAGCGCCGGCCTGCGCTGCGGGCGCCCCTGTTCGGATTTCGCCGCGCCCTACCGCGCTGGCCACCATGTTGCCCACCGCCGTCACCGTGCCCACACACATGGTGCGCAGCTGGTTGTAGAGCAGGATGGCCAAGCCGCCGGCGGCGATCGCGCCGACGCTCAGCGAGCCCATCATCACCAGGTCGGTGGTGGTCAGTGCTACCTGGGCCAGTTGGATGCCGGCGATCGGGCCGGCCATGGCCACCAGCGGCCGGTAGCCGGAGAGCCGCCACCTGCCGGCCGCGCCCACCCCAGATCCACGGCTCATGCCGGCGCCACCGCGGGCACTGCCCGACGCCCAGCGGCGGCACTCACGATGACACCGTCAATGGCGGGGGGCTGAGAACCGAGTCCAGCGCCCAGGTCAGCGGCCGTCCCGCGCGGGCGGGAGAACAGCGCGAGGATGTGGTCGATCCGGTGTTCAGCTCCCGGGTCGAGCAGGTCACGTTCGCGCAGCCAGTCGTCGTGGAACACCGTGTCCAGGTACTTTTCCCCCGCGTCGGAGACCATCGTGACGACCGTGCTGCCGGCCGGGAGCCCGGCGAGGCGACCCAGTGCCTCGTGCACCGCCGCGCCGGTCGACCCGCCGACCATCAGCCCGGTGCGTCGGGCCAGCACCCGGGCACAGGCGAACGCCTCCACATCGGCGACCTGCACGCCCTGGTCAAGCACGGAGAAGTCCACGTTGGTGCCCACCGGGAAGCCCTGCGGGCTACCGCTGCCGGTCTGCCAGTACTTTCCGCCGGACCCGCCGAAGATGATCGACCCAGCGGGTTCCACGCCCACGGTCACCACCGAAGAACCGAGCCGGCGCAGCTCCGCGGCGGTACCGCACAGCGACCCGCCGGTGCCGATCGCGCTGATCAGGTAGTCCACATCACCGTCCAGGTCGACCAGCAGCTCACGGGCCAGCCCGGCGTAGCCGGCCCGGTTACCCGGATTGTTGTGCTGATCAGGCCAGTAGGCGCCCTCGGCCTCGGCCAGCTCCCGGGCCACCCGGCGGCGCTCGATGGTGCGGGGACCGCCCGTGTTTTCCCCGTCCACATAGATCAGCTCGGCGTCCAGCGCAGCCATCGCGCGCAGCTTCTCCGCGCAGGCGTGCCGGTCCACCACGGCGGTGAACCGGTACCCGCGCTCGATTGCCAGCAAGGCCAGGGCTAGGCCGGTGTTGCCGGAGGTTGGCTCCACGATGCGCCCCCCGGGGCGCAGTCGCCCGGAGCGTTCGCCCTCGGAGATCATCCGCTCGGCCATCCGCACCTTGGTCGAGCCGGTCGGGTTGAGCTGTTCGAGCTTGAGCAGCAGCCGGGTGCCGCTCTCGGTGCGGCACAGCTCGAAAAGAGGTGTGTGGCCGATTAAGTCGGATATCTGGGTCACGATGTTCTCCGGCCGATGCCGCCTCGCCGGTCCGGCCTGGTCGATCACGCGCGGTGTCCCCCTGGTTGTTTCGCTGGTCGTTCCGCTGGTTGCTTCGCTGGTCGCGCTCACGATCGCGGCCGCTCCAGCCGCCAGCGCCGCCGTTGTCCGTCGCCGGTCAGTACCACTCGGGCGGGCAGCGGCAGCTGGTGGAATTCGGTTTCGTTCTTGTCCATCTGATAGCCGGCGGTGTTGGGGTAGATCAGCAGGTCGCCGGGCCGGGGTGCGCGAGGGAAGGGCACCTTGCGCCAGGTGAGCATGTCGTATTCCAGGCAGCTGGCGCCGCCCACACAGGCCGCCGTTGGCTCGCCGGCACCGGCCGGCCACAGCATCGGGTCCGGCAGGAACTCGCTGTGCTTCCACTGCTCCGACACGCTCATGCTCAGCCCATCCACGGTGACGACGTCGTAGCCGCCTCGCCCCTTCACCCCGCGCACACCGAAGACGCTGAACCCGGCGCCGTCCAGCAGCGCACGCCCCGGCTCCAGCAGCAGCCGGGTGCCGGTGCCCGACAGCGCGGCGGCCAGGTCGATGTGCTGACCAACCCCGTGCCCGGGCACCGGGTTGGTGAGCACGTCGGTCAGCATGTCTGCCCCGGCCGGTGCCTGGTGATAGGGGTAGAAGTGGCCGAAGGTGCGCCCGGCGTGGAACCACTCGTCACGTCGACCGCGGGTGAATCGGTCCCAGTCCTCGCGGCGCAGATAGCTGACCGCGAACCCGCCACCGATGGAGATCGAGTCGGCTACCAGTCCCTGCTCCCGAGCGGCCAGGCAGCGCCGCACCAGCTCGGCGGCCATGGCGGCCCGAGGTGCCACGGCGTACCCGCCCAGGTGGAAGGAAAACCCGTGCATCGCGATCCGGTCGCGGGCGGCCACGCAACGCAGCAGCGCCCGGTCCAACTCGCTGTCGGTACCGCGGGGATCGAAGCCGAACCGGCTGTGCGGGTCGGGCTCGGGCAGCACTCGCAGCAGGATCCGCACCGGGCCGGCGAGTCCGGGTTCGCCGGCCAACTGGATCACCCGCTCCAGCTCGTCCGCCGCGTCCACGGTGAGCAGACAACCGTGCCGGGCGGCCAGCCACAGCAGCTGGTCAACCTTGGCCGCGCCGGTGACCACCAGGTCCGCTCCCCGCACGCCGCCGGCCAGCGCGTGCACCAGCTCGGGCACGCTGGCCACGTCCACCCCGGCGCCGGCCCGCGCACACTCGCTGAGCCAGCAGCTCGACTTGTTGGCCTTCTTCCCGTAGTAGACCTGACCCGCCACCCCGGCCTCGCTCAGCGCGTCGGTGAATGCGGCCAGATTGGCTGCGAACTTTTCGGGGCGCAGCAGGTGAAACGGGCCGCCGACCGCGTGTGCGATCTCGGCCAGCAGCTCGGGATCGGCCCGGGCGCGCTGTGCCCACTCCGGTTCCACCGCCGGCAGCCGCACCGAGCCAGGGACCGCGCAGCCGAGCGGCCCCACCGTCTGGGTGCCGAGCGCGTCTGGGAGATCGAGGGCGGTCAGCTCCACAGCGCCACCCGCTGACCCCGCCCGGCAGCCACAGCCCGGGTGGCCAAAGCGTGCGCCACCGGAATGTCGGTAATCACCATGCCGCTGGAGAACGCGAACACCCGTTCCTCCGGGGTGCGCCGCGCCGGGGCGCGGCCGGCCAGCACGTCCGGGAACTCGGCGTCGATGGTGGCCTTCCCGTCAGGGGAGTCGAACCGCGAGCCGGTCACTCCGAGTTGGCCGGCGCTGGTGGCCAGGGCGTAATCGGCCTCGCGTAGCGCGGTGGAGTCCACCCCCTTGCTGGACACCGAGATGATCAGTCCGCCCGGTTTGAGCCAGCTCGTCCGTACCTTGGGGTGCGCCGCCCGCCCGGATGCGACCACCGCGATGTCTGCCTCAGCCACCGCCGCCGGAACATCGGCGACCAGCTCCACCTCGCGGCCCGGAAAGTAGCGCTGACAGGTGGCCACGGTGTCGCGCAACCCGTCGGGGTGTGTTCCGAACAGCATCAACCGATCCAGCTCCGGCAGCACGGTGAGCAGGTAGGGCAGGGTGAGGTGGCCCTGTGCGCCGGTGCCGATCATCAGCGCGGAACGGGCACCGGGCTTGGCGCACGCCTCGGCGATCAGCGCGGTGGTGGCCGGGGTGCGGGAGGCCCCGACCCGGTGACAGTCCATCAGTGCGAACGGCAGCCCCGTGCTGTCGTCGTAGAGGCTGATCGCGGTGTAGTACTTCGCGGCGCTGTCGTTGCCCTGCCGGTAGGACGTCTTGAATCCGAGGTGCTGGCTTCCGGCGTCGTAACCGAGCATCGAGTACGACACCGCATCACGTTCGGCCACTGGCAGCGGCATCATCAACTTGACCGGGCAGCGGGACTCCCCGCGCGCCAACGCCAAGTATCCCTCGCGCACGGCGTTGATCACCTCAGTCGGGCTGAGCTCGACATCGGCCAGATCGCCGCGGGTCAACACGTGAAGCGTGGGCTGCATCATGCGACGTACGGTAATCGTTCTGTTACATAGGAAACAAGGTTAGCCTTAGCTAACTCTAAGGTCATCCACAGCTTGTGGGTCAGGCCACAGGGAACTTGTTAGCCTTGCTTAAATTAGGTAAGCACAAGCTACTAAACCAGCGCTCGACCGGGAAGGCTCCCCGTTGCCCGTCACCTCCCGCCACGCCGCGCGACGGGTCGTCCGGCCGACCCTCGCCCTGCTGGTAGCACTGCTGGCCCTGGTCGGCTGCGCCGCGCAACAGCCGGACACCCCGCCGGCCGACCCGGCCGCCGCGGGCCATGGCCCGGTCACCACGGTCACCGATGTACTGGGCCGCCACGTCGACGTCCCGGTGCCGGCCACCCGGATCCTGCTCGACGGCGCCCGGCTGCTGTACACCACCGCGCTGCTCAACCCGCGTGACCCCGGCGCCGGCATCGTCGGCTGGCCCGACGACCTCAAGCAGAACGATCCGGACAGCTGGCGGACCTACCTGGCGGCCTTCCCGAACCTGGCCACCATCCCGATCACCGGCCAGCTCTACGACGGGTCGTTCTCCATCGAGCGGGCGGTCAGCCTGCGCCCGGACGTGTTCGTGGTCAGCGCCGCCAACTTCCCGGCCGCCCAGGACGCCGGCACCATCGACCGGCTCGCCGCGTTGGGCGTGCCCACCGTGGTGGTCGACTACTTCCTCGACCCCCTGCGCAACACCGCGCCGAGCGTCGAGCTGATGGGCCAGCTCACCGGTCACCCGGACGCGGCACGCCGCTACATCGATTACTACCGCGCCCAGATCGACCTAGTGCGCGGCCGGCTCGACACCGCCCGTCCGGCGGCCACGCCAGCCTTCCTGTGGCGCGCGCCGGGCTACTTCGACTGCTGCTCCTCCTTCGCCCACTCCAACCTGGGCTCGCTGGTCACCTTCGCCGGCGGTGACAACCTGGCCGACCAGTTCCTGCCCACCAAACAGGGCACCCTCTCCCCCGAAACCGTGCTCAGCCAGAACCCAACGGTGATCATCGCCACCGGCGCCGACTGGGCCCCGGGCACCCCAGCCCGCCAGGGCGGCTTCGTCGCACTGGGCTACGACGAAACCCCAGCCGCCGCCCAAGCCCAACTGCGAGCAATCGTCGACGGGCAGGCCGGGTTCGACCGGCTGCGCGCGGTCACCGACCGGCACACCTACGCGGTGTGGCACCACTTCTACGACTCGCCGTACAACGGATTGGCCGTCGTCTGGTTCGCCAAATGGCTGCACCCGGAGCTGTTCACCGACATCGACCCCACCGCGATGATCCGCAAGCTGCACCAACGGTTCCTGCCGGTGCCTGCCACCGGAACGTTCTGGACGGGTCTGGGATGAGCCCAGCCCGCCCGACCAGCGCACCCGACTCCCCTCCCACTGACCCGGTAGAACGGACCGACCCCCTACAGCGGGCTGCCGCGGCCGCTTCAGCCCACCGCGCAATGGGCCGGCGCAAACGGCTCGTACTGCTGGCACTGCTCATGCTCACGGTGGCGGTATTCGTGGCCGACGTCATGGTGGGCGGCGCCGGTATGGGACTGACCTCGCTACTGCGGGCCCTGTTCACGCCCTGGGCGACGCCGGCGGTGGACGTGCGGATCGTCTGGGACATCCGCCTGCCGATGTCGCTGACCGGGCTGCTGGTGGGCGCCGCGCTGGCGGTGGCCGGGGCACAGATGCAGACCATCCTGGACAACCCGCTGGCCGAGCCCTACACCCTCGGCATCTCCGCGGCCGCCGGGTTCGGGGCCGCGTTGAGCGTGGTGATCGGCGTGACCGCGCTGCCTCTGGGCTCGGTACTGGGTATGGCCGGCAGCGCCTGGACCTTCGCCATGCTGGCCTGCGCGGTGATCGTGGTGTTCGGCCTGGTACGCCAGGCCAACCCGGAAGCGGTGATCCTGCTCGGGATCGCGCTGGTGTTCCTGTTCAGCGCACTGCTCTCGCTCATGCAGTACGTCGCCAACGAGGCACAGCTACAGCAGGTGGTGTTCTGGACGCTGGGCAGCTTGGGCCGGGCTGGCTGGCCGCAGATCGCGCTACTCGCCACGGTGCTGGTGCTCATCGTGCCCCTGTTCGCCCGGGCCTCCGCGACGATGACCGCGTTCCGGCTCGGCGACGCCCGGGCCAGCGCGCTCGGGGTCCGGGTCCAGCGAGTACGCATTCTCACCCTGATCGGGGTGTCGCTGCTGGCCGCCACCGCTGTGGCACTGTCCGGCACCATCGGGTTCGTCGGGCTGGTCGGGCCCCACGTAGCCCGAATGCTGGTCGGCGAGGACCAGCGCCACTTCCTACCGGCGTCGCTGCTGTGCGGCTCATGCCTGCTGGTCGCGGCGTCCCTGGTCAGCAAACTGCTGGTGCCCGGGGTGATCGTGCCGGTAGGAATCATCACCTCGATCGTCGGAGTCCCGGTATTCGTGCTGCTCATCCTCACCAACCGGCGGCGGTCGTGGCCCTCGAACTGACCGTCACCGGACTGTCCTTCGCCTACCGCGATACCGAAGTCCTACACCAGATAACCCTGCCACCCGTGCGCTCCGGGCAAGTGACCGCGCTGATCGGACCCAACGCCGCCGGAAAATCCACCCTGCTGCGCTGCATCGCCGGCCTGCACCAGATCACCACCGGACACGTCCGCCTCGAACCCGCCAACAACGGCCGGCGCTTCCCCACCACAGCCGGCGAACGCCCCAACGACTCCCGGCCCGGTCCCGGCGAGGTGTTCTACCTCCCCCAGGAGACCCCGCCAGCCAGCTCCCTCACCGTGTTCGAGGCCGTCCTGCTGGCCCGCTCCCACGGCGGCCGCCGACACGGATCGTCCAAACGCGACGCCGAACGCGACACCGGACACGCGCTGACCAGCCTCGACCTCGACAGGTTGGCCACCCGCCCGATCTCCCAACTCTCCGGCGGCCAACGCCAACTGGTCGGACTCGCCCAAGCCGTCGTGCGCCGCCCCGCGGTCCTGCTCCTGGACGAACCAACATCCAACCTGGACCTACGCAACCAACTCCACATCCTGACCCTGGTCCGCCGGCTGGCCGCCGACCAACCGACCGCCGTGCTCGCCACCGTGCACGACCTCAACCTCACCGCCCGCTTCGCCGACCAGGTCGTCGTGCTCGATCGGGGCGCCGTGTACGCCGCCGGACCGCCCGCGGCCGTGATCACACCCGTCATGCTGCGCGAGGTATACCGAGTCGACGGCCAGGTACACCACGCCCACGACGAAGATCAACACCTCACCGTCACGGCGCACCGCAGCCTGTAGTCACCCACACGTCCTCGGCCCCAGCCGGCTTGCCGACCAGCCCAGCCACCGAATCGAATGCAACGTCGCAGGCCGGTACCGCTTTCGCGTCCCGTCCGATCTCATCACCTCCGCGGCGCGGGCGAGGAATGTCGCGGGCAACTTCCTCGACCTCGACCGCTTGACCGCCCGCGAGCACGTCGCGCAACTGATGGCGGCGCGACGCCAACAGTTCGAACACATCGCCGCGCACGACCTGCCCGTACACGTCAACGAGCTCGCCCTCAACGACACCACCCGGAGGGCCCTGGACCGCCTGCTGGCCGACTACGGCGCGGACCGAGCCGGGATCGGCTCATTGGCACCTATCTCGTAGTCACCCGACGCGAGGCGCTTGATGAGATTCGAAACCTCAGGGCGGAAGACTCGCCCGCGTTTCCGATCAAGGTCTCGGATGCCGTCATGACCCCTTGACCCGATCAGATGCTGGCCGGGTTGATCTCCGGGTCGATCCGAACTTCGACCAAGAAGAGCCCGGAGAGTGGGAGCTCGACCTTGGCCAGATCATGCTCGGTCTCGACGATGACGCCGTCTCCGCCGAACGCCTTGGCGAGAAGCATGATGTCGGGCATCGATTGCTGGGCGACCCCGAGGTCGAGGCCGAGCTTCTTCAGATACTTGATCTCCGACCCGTACTGGGCGTCGTTCATGATGACGATCGTGACGTCGAGGTGGTGCAGGCGGATGGTATC
>Ga0137415_10003889_pt1 | contig 14823 bp, 13 predicted proteins | sample CZODoug3_1_1_16f_FD_183082 | JGI IMG/M metagenome (GOLD analysis project Ga0137415, IMG submission 183082) | Vadose zone soil fungal communities from Angelo Coast Range Reserve, California, USA - CZODoug3_1_1_16fungal (Hybrid Assembly) | ecosystem: Environmental > Terrestrial > Soil > Vadose... | reverse complement strand
CGCTCCGGTATTGCCGCCGGCGCCGGCGCGGTTCTCGACGATGACCTGCTGGCCGAGCTCGTCGGTCAGCTTTTGCGCCAGCAGCCGCGCCATCACGTCGACCGAGCCCCCGGGCGGAAACGGATTGACGATGCGCACCACGCGGTCGGGAAAGGTCTGCCCGCTGCTCGCAGCGGTGAAAGCGAAAAGAGACAGCAACGCCAGCACATTCGCGCACAAAATACGGGCCGCCATCGGCGCTCCTTCAAGTCATTACGCCGCATGATTGCGGATAACAGTTGATAACAATTATTGTGTTTCCGGCCACTGCGCCAGCCAGCCTCGACTCCGGCATTCGTGCAACGACTTGATAACCAAGCGGCCCGGTAATAGGGCCTCCACCGCTTCGGGCTTGCGCCGAGGCGACTCGGCAATGGCGCAAGCCCCGGCGTTGTATTATCAATTTCTTTTGTTTGGTGGCTTGCTGAAATTCTTTATTTTGCTGGCGAGTCGTCGGGTAAGTTCCCGTTCCGGGCCGCGGGGCGCGCGGCCCATCGAAGCATTCGAGGTTCTGGCTGTGGGAAAGATTTCAACTTCGCTCGTCGGGGCTGCGATGGCGGCGGTTATTTCGACCGCGGCCGGCGCGCAGGTGGTGTTAAAAGCCTCGCATCAATTTCCCGGCGGCAGGGGCGATGCGCGCGACGAGATGATCCAGATCATCGCGCGCGACGTGAAAGCGGCGAATGTCGGCCTCGGGATCGAGGTCCATCCCGGCGCCACGCTGTTCAAGCCGAACGACCAGTGGGCCGCGATGGTCGATGGCCGTCTCGACATCTCGTCCTTCCCGCTCGATTACGCCAGCGGCAAGGTGCCGGTCTTCGGCGCCACCTTGATGCCCGGGCTGGTGCGCAATCACGACCGCGCGCTGCGCCTGAACAAATCGCCGTTCATGCAGGCGATCAAGGCCAGGATCGAGCGGGCGGGCGTCGTCGTCCTGGCCGATGCGTGGCTCGCCGGCGCGGTCGCATCGAAGAAGAGCTGCATTCGCCGGCCGGAGGACATGAAGGGCGTGAAGATCCGCTCGGCCGGTCCGACCTTTGCCGCCATGTGGCAACAGGCCGGAGCATCGATCGTGTCGGCTCCGAGCAACGAGGTCTACAATGCGTTGAAGACCGGCGTCGCGGATGCAACCGACACCAGCTCGGGAAGCTTCGTCTCGTTCCGCATCCAAGAGCAGGTGAAGTGCCTCACCGCGCCGGGCGACAACGCCTTGTGGTTCATGTACGAGCCGGTGCTGATGTCGAAGAAGCGTTTCGATGCGCTCAATCGCGCCCAACAGGAAGCATTGCGCGCTGCGGGAAGGAAATCGGAGGCCTTCTTCAACACCGCCAGCAAGGGCCTCGACGACGAGATGGTGAATGTCTTCATGAAGAGCAATGTCGAGATCATCACCCTGACGGCCGCGGAATTCGACGCCTGGATCAAGGTGGCGCAGCAGAGCTCGTACAAGGAATTCGCCGACGAGGTGCCCGAAGGCCGGCAGTTGATCGAGCAGGCTCTCTCCGTCAAATAAGCATCGAACCAGGCGGCGGGCCGATCCGATCGCGGCGCGCTCGGGCGGGTCCGGCTCGTCCCCGGCGGGTTCCGCGCCATGGTGCCGCGCCTGCCATCTTGTCTTTGACAATACAGGGCATTTGCCGTTGTATGACGGCAACGCTGGCAACCAGAAATATCAGGGAGAACACCATGACGCTCAACCGCCGCCACGTTCTCATGGGCGCCATGGCGGCGCCTGCCGTGCTTTCGATGTCCCGTCTGGGGTCGGCGGCGCCAGCGCAGACCTTGAAGATCTCCCACCAGTTCCCCGGCGGCACCATCGACGAAGGCGATTTCCGCGACCGTCTGTGCCGGAAATTCGCCGCCGAGCTCGAAAAGCGCACCAACGGCGAGATCGCGGCGCAGGTCTATCCCAACTCGTCGCTGATGAAGACGGTCGCGCAATTCTCGGCCCTGCGAAAGGGCGCGCTCGACCTGAGCTTCTATCCCATCTCCTATGCGGGCGGCGAGGTTCCGGAAACCAATATCGGTCTGATGCCCGGCCTGGTGAGCTCCTACAAGCAGGGCGCCGCCTGGAAGACATCGCCGGTCGGCCAGAAATTCAGCGCCTTCCTGGCCGAGAAGGGCATCGTGATCGTGTCGTGGGTCTGGCAGGCCGGCGGGGTCGCCAGCCGCGCGACGCCGATCGTCAGCCCGCAGGACGCCAAGGGCCTCAAGGTGCGCGGCGGCAGCCGCGAGATGGACATGGTGCTGCAGGCGGCGGGCGCCACCACCCTCAACACGCCGTCGAACGAGCTCTATGCCGCCATGCAGACCGGCGCCTGCGACGCCTGCATCACGTCGTCGACCAGCCTGATCTCCTTCCGGCTCGAGGAGGTCGCCCGGACCCTCACCACCGGCCGCGGCAAGTCCTACTGGTTCATGCTGGAGCCGCTGCTGATGTCGAAGCAGATCTTCGACGCGCTCAAGAAGAACCAGCAGGAAGCCATCATGGCGATCGGCCTCGAGTTGGAGGCCTTCGGCACCAAGGAGGCGATGGCGGACGATCAGAAGGTCGCCGAGGTCTATGCCAAGAAGGGCGCCAAGGTCTCCGATCTCGACGAGGCCACCGTCGACAAGTGGCGCGCCATCGCGCGCGAGACGGCATGGAAGGACTATGCGGCGCGCTCGCCGCTCGCCGCGGAACTGCTCAAGCTCGCCGAAAGCATCCACGTTTCCTGAAAGCCGGGCAGGGGGGCTTGATGGCTCACGGCCTCGACCCGGTCGAGACCGGACAAGGCGGGGCGTCCGTGTCGGACGCCCCCGCGGATCGCGTCCTCGCGGCGGTCAACCGCGTCATCGTGATCCTGTCCTCGATCGCCCTGGTGCTCGCGGCCTGTGTTCTGACCTACAGCGTCGTCGTGCGTTATTTCCTCAAATATTCGACCGACTGGCAGGACGAGATGTCGGTCTTCCTGATCGTCGGCGCCGTGTTCATGTCGGCGGCCGCGATCCAGGCGCAGCGCGGTCACATCGGCATCGAGGCGATCGTCGGCCTGCTGCCCAAGCGGGTCAATCACGTCCGTATCCTGCTGGTCGATGCCGCGAGCCTGGCCTTCTGCGGATATTTCGCGTGGAAATCCATCACGCTGCTGCATGAGGCGATCGTCGACGACTACCACTCGAGCTCGACCTGGGCGCCGCCGCTCTGGATTCCCTATTCGCTGATGACCGCCGGCATGATCCTGTTGAGCGTCCAGTTGCTGCTGCAGATCGTCGCCGGCTTGCGCGCTCCGGATCCCGCCGCATGACCACGCTGTCGATCGGCCTCCTTTACGGAGCCGCCACCCTGCTCGTGATGTTCGCCGGCATGCCGATCGCGTTTGCGCTCGGCGCGGTCGCCACCTTGTTCATGATCGCCTTCATGCCGAACGGCTCGGTCGATACCATCACCCAGAATGTCTACGAGGAGATGGCGTCGATCACGCTGCTGTCGATCCCGCTGTTCATCCTGAAGGGCTCGGCGATCGGCCGGTCGCGCGCGGGGCAGGATCTTTACGGCGCGCTGCATGCCTGGATGCACAAGATTCCGGGCGGCCTCGGCATCGCCAACGTGTTCGCCTGCGCGCTGTTCGCCGCCATGGCGGGCTCGTCGCCCGCGACCTGCTCGGCGATCGGCTCGGCCGGCATCCCGCAAATGCGCAAGCACGGCTATTCGGGCGGCTTCGCGGCCGGCATCATCGCGGCCGGCGGCACGCTCGGCATCCTGCTGCCGCCGTCGATCACCATGATCCTCTACGCGGTCGCGGCCGAGCAGTCGCTCGGCCGACTTTTTCTCGCCGCCATCGGGCCGTCGCTGCTGCTGGTCACCCTCTTCGCCGGCTATGCGATGTGGAAATTTCGCCGCGAATACCATGCCGCCAAACTGCAATATGAGCGCAGCGGCCAGGAGTCCGAGCTCCTGCGCATCGATACCATGACGACGCGCGACCGCTTCGCGCTGCTGCCGCGCGTGCTGCCATTCGTGATCCTGCTGACCGGCGTGATGATCGCGCTCTATGGCGGCTTCGCCACGCCGTCGGAGACCGCCGGCCTCGGCGCCGTGCTGGCGCTGATCCTGATCGCCGTCATCTACCACGTCTGGACGCCGGGCGAGCTCGCGCCGATCCTGGTCTCGACACTGAAGGAATCGACCATGCTGATGTTCATCATCGGCATGTCGCTCTTGTATTCCTACGTGATGAGCTACCTGCATATCAGCCAATCGACCGCGGAGTGGATCGTCTCGTTGCATCTGTCGCGCTGGATTCTGCTCATCACCATCCTGCTCATGGTGGTGGTGCTCGGCTTCTTCCTGCCGCCGGTGTCGATCATCCTGATGACCGCGCCGATCATCCTGCCGCCGCTGCGGGTCGCGCAATTCGACCTGATCTGGTTCGGCGTCATCATGACGATCGTGATGGAGATGGGGCTGATCCACCCGCCGGTCGGGCTCAATCTCTTCGTCATCAAGAACATCGCGCCCGACATCCCGCTGCGCGACGTGATCTGGGGCGTCATGCCCTTCGTGGGGCTGATGATCGTCGCGGTCGTGATCCTGTGCGTATTTCCGGAGATCGCGACCTGGTTCCCGGATGTCATCATGGGGAAGTGAGCGCCGTCGCCTCGCCCATGATTCTCTCTTGGTGGTGCACTGACCGGGCAAAGCCGAATCGGCGGAGGACAGCGGCGTGGGCCGACATGTGAGACTTTCCACCGCCGTCGTCTTGCCGTCGGCAAGTTGCGGAAGGACCGGGAGTCTGCCGATCAACCGCCTCCTGCGCGCCATTGCGGGCGCGTCCGCGGTCTTCGCGCTCATGGGCGCCTTGGCGCCGGACGCATTTTCCCAGGCCAGATATCCCAGTCGCCCAATCCGGTTGCTGGTCCCTTTCGCGCCGGGCGGCGGGGTCGACGTGGTGGCGCGCATCGTCGGGCAAAAGGTGAGCGAGAACATCGGCCAGACCATCCTGGTGGAGTCGAAGCCGGGCGGCGGCGGCGCCACCGCGGTCGGCGAGCTGATGCGGTCCGAGCCGGACGGCTACACCCTGCTGATGACGACGAGCGCGCACGCCACGCTGCCAAAGGTCAACAGGCTGCCCTGGCATCCGAGCAATGACTTCGCGCCGATCGCCAGCGTGTATTCCTACATGTTCGTCATTGCGACCAACGCCGCGAGCCGGCCGCGCTTCGGCACATTCGGCGCCTTCCTGAATTACGTGCGCGCCAATCCGGGCCGGATCAACTGGGGGTCGTCGGGCATCGGCGGTCCGCAGCATCTCGGCGGTTCGCATTTCGTCAAGGTGGCCGGCATCGACATGGTCCACGTGCCCTATCGGGGCAACGGTCCGATGATCCAGGCTCTCTTGGCCGACGACGTGCAGATCGTGTTCGACACGCCGACGCTGGTGCTGCCGCAGATCCAGGACGGCAAGCTGATTGCGCTGGCGGTGACCGGCCAAAACCGGCTCGCGTCCCTTCCGGATGTTCCGACGGTGCGGGAAACCGGCTTGGTGGATTACGCGTACCAGGGCCAGATCTTCGTGCTCGGACCCAAGGGAATGCCGCAATCCGTGCAGACCGTCCTGAACGCGGAATTTGCCGCGGCGCTCGACCACAAGGATGTGCGCGACCGTCTCATCGGGTTCGGGCTCGCCGTGCCGGACAGCCGACACAACAGCATCGCGGCGCTCAAACAACACATCGATGATTTCCAGGCCACCTACGACAAGCTGATCACCGAGCTCGGCATCAAGGCGGAGTAACGTCCCGGTCTCGCGCGACGCGATTCGTCTTCGGCGCGCGATCCCGAAAGCCTGCCCCGCGGTCGGAACACACCCTAGTGCGCTTCGCGCACACCCAGGCGGGCGAGCCGGGGCAGCACCTCGTCGCGAAAATACGGCAGCTCGTCGAGATAATTGACGAAGGACAGCGCGATGCCGCGCACGCCGCTGCGGCTGATTGCGGCGAGTTCCTCGGCGATCCGGTCCGGCGTGCCCACGAAGGGATAGCCGCCGATCGAGTGCGACGCGAAGAACTTCCGCTTGGCCGCATAGTCGTCGGCCGAAGTGTTCTGCGGCGTGATGCCACGCAGCGCCAGCATGCGCTCGATCGCGCCCCAGTCGGCATTCTCCACGTTGGCGTGATGGTGATAGTCCTCGGCCTGCTGCTGGGTCGGCCGGCAGATCACCTGCCCGATGGTATAGACCTCGATCTCCTTGCCGAATGAGCGCGCCTCGGCCTTCACTTCCTGCACCCGCTTGGCGGCGCCGTCGAGGGAGGCGCGCGAGGCGCCGGTGGCGGTGAAGAAGGCGTCGCAATTGCGCAACGCGAAAGCCTGGCCCGCCTTCGACGACCCCGCATTCATGATCAGCGGCCGCGTGCCGCCGCACGGCTTGGGCTTGGCGCGCACGCCGCGCAGGTCGAAGAACTGGCCCTTGAAATCGAATTGCTCCTCCGTGCCCCAGGCGCGCCTCACCACCGCCAGCCATTCTTCCGCGAATTCGTAGCGGTCGTCATGCGCGCGCTGGCTCACGCCGAACATCTCGAACTCGCCCTCGTTCCAGCCCGCGACGATGTTCAGGCCGAACCGCCCCGTCCCGATGTGGTCGGCGGTGACGAATTCCTTGGCGGCGATCAGCGGATGGAACAAGGGCGCGTGCACGGTGCCGAAGACGGTGATCTGGCTGGTGGCCGCCAGCAGGCCGCAGGCCCAGGTCACGGTTTCGAGCGTGGTGCCGTGAAAGTCGGTCTCGCCGCCATAACCCTTCCATCGGCCGATCGGCAGCATGAAGTCGATGCCGGCCGCGTCCGCCATCTTGGCGAGCGCCAGGCAGTCGGGCCAGCTCGCCGTCCAGCGTTCCGGCACCATGGTGGCGGTGCGCGAGGACGAGCAGTTGGCGCCGAACACGCCGATCTTGAGCGTGTTGGCATTGTACATGGCGATGCGGTCGGGCAGCGCGCCGGGTGTGGTCAGCATGTGGCTTTCACTCGGCCATTCGCACCGATGCGGCTCATTTGGTGCGGCTATTGCAGGCTCATCTGGCTCGCTTCGATCACCTTGCGCCATTTCGCCACCTCGCCGCGATAGAAGGCGTCGAATTCGTCCGGCGTCCCGGTCAGCGCCGCAAAGCCCTGCTGGGTGAGCGCATCCTTGACGTCGGGGGCGTTGAGCGCCTGCGCGGCGGCGCCGGCGAATTTTTCGATCACCGGCTTGGGAATTCCCGCCGGGCCGGTGAAGCCCTGCCACAGGCGCACATCGAACCCGCTCAGGCCCGCCTCCGACAGGGTCGCCAGCTCGGGAAGCGCGTCATCACGTTTGGGACCCGTCGTCGCCAGTCCGACGAGCTGCCCGTTGCGGACGAAGCTCAGGACCGGCGCGATGCTGGACACCATGACCTTCACCTCGCCCGACAGCAGATCCTTCAGCGCGTCGCCGCCGCCGCGGTAATGCACCGGCGCGAGCTTGGTGCCGGCCATCATGTTGAACAGCTCGCTCGCCAGATGGGTGGCGGAGCCGCGGCCGGCGGTGGCGTAGAGAATGGCGCCGGGCTTCTGTCTGGCGAGCGCGATCAGCTCGGCGACGTTTTTCACGCCGAGCGACGGATGCACCACCAGCACATTGGCGGTCTCGGCCAGCGGCGCCACCGCGACCAGCCCGTCGCCGACCTTGTGTTTCAGGTTCGGGTAGAGGGTCTCGTTCACCGCGTTGGCGAGCGGCGCGTTGAGGATCGTGTAGCCGTCGGGATCGGCCCGGCCCACCGCTTCGGTCGCGATCGTCCCGCCGGCGCCGGTCTTGTTCTCGATCACGAACTGCTGGCCAAGGATCTCGCCCATCTTGGTGCCGACCAGCCGCGAGATGATGTCGGAGGGCCCGCCGGGCGCAAATCCGACCACGATCCGGATCGGCTTGGTGGGATAGGTCTGCGCCTGCGCGGCTGCGCCACAAGCCGCAATGGCAGCCGCCACCAGGAGCAGGCACCCACGAAGAATCCCGGTTGCGTTCACGATGGTGTTCCCTCCGAATGGCGTTGGACGGTTTCGGCAAGTCTGCGGTGCCGCGAGCCCGCGCGCAAGCGCCGGATCGCGTGGTCATGCCGCGTTGCGTGCGGCGCATGCGCCAGGGTGCGCTTGTGGCTTGCCTTGACGTCGCGCGCCCCTAACATGCCCGGCCTCACGGGCAAGGAACCTAGCTATGGCGAACAAGTCGGGCGAGCTGATCGGGATTGTCGGTGTCGGGCGCATGGGCCTGGCCATCGCCAGGCATCTCATGAAGCACGGCTACCGCGTGATCGCCCAGGATATCGACGGCAAGGCGATGGAAGCCGCGCGCGCCGCCGGCGCCAGGACCGCCGCGACGCCCGCCGAGATCGGCAAGGAGGCGCGCTTCGTCATCGTTGCGGTCGGCTATGACGACGAGGCGGCGGCCGTCATGCTCGACAAGGGCGGTCTGCTCGAGACCATGCCGGCCGGCAGCGTGATTTCGGTGTCGTCGACCTGCACGCCCGATCACGTGAAGATGCTGGCCGGCCAAGCGGCGGCGAAATCGGTCGAGCTTCTGGATGCCCCGATCTGCCGCGGGCAGCGCGCGGCGGACGAGGGGACGATGCTGTCGCTCTGCGGCGGCAAGCCCGCGATATTCGAGCGCGCCTTGCCGATCCTCAAGACCTACTCGGCCGACGTCGTTCACTTGGGCGACGTCGGCGCGGGCCAGTTCGGCAAGGCGCTGAACAACTTTTTGCTCTGGGTGAACGGCATCGCGTTGATCGAGGCGGGCCGGCTGAGCGAGGCCAACGGCATGGACCTGGTGAAGCTGCGCGACACGCTGCTGATCAGCTCGGGCGCCTCGGACGCGTTGAAAAATTGGGACAACGTGTCCTTCACCTGGGCCCTCAAGGACATGCAGATCGTCAGCAAGATGGCCGACAAGGCCGGCCTGGCGCTGCCGATTGCCGGCGCCATCAAGGAGCTCGTGAAGGATGGTTTGCGCATCAAGCGCAGCAATCCGCCGGACTGGACCGGGCGAAATAAGCGCTGACCTGCGCCGCGCGCGTAAGACGACTGTGCACTGCTTGACCCTCCCAAGACGCGGTAATAGCGTCCCGTTAGAAAATACTGCAGGGAGGGATCAGTTCATGGCGTCCTTCACCATCACGCCCCTGACGGATCACACCGCCGCCGAGGTCGTCGGCCTCGACTTCGCCCAGCCGGTCGACGCGGACGTCCGCTCCACGCTCAGCCGGGCCTTCGCGGATCATCACGTGCTGGTGATGCGCGACCAGCACTTCACTCCGGAGCAGTTCGTGGCGGCTGCGAAAATATTCGGCGAGCTTCTCCCGCACGACAAAAAGGAACGCCACGTCCCGGGCCACCCCGAGGTGGAATACATCTCCAACGAAGAGGTCGTGGACGGCAAGCGCATCATTCCGGGTGAGACATTCCACACCGATCACTCAAACCATCCACGGCCGCCCAAGGCCACGACGCTGTTCGCGGTCGAACTGCCCTCGAGCGGCGGCGACACGCAATACTGCAACATGCATCACGCTTATGAAGACCTGCCCGAGGATACCAAGCGAAAAATCGACGGGCTGAAGGCGGTCCATGTCTATGTCAGCAAGTACAGCCCGCGCCCGCTCGGCAAGATCACCGAGGAAAGCCGTCGCAACCTGCCGCCGCCCGGAATCCATCCGCTGGTGCGCACGCATCCCGAAAATGGCCGCAAGGCGCTGTACCTCAACCCCGTGCGTATCGAATCCATCGTCGGCATGGAGGACAAGGATGCGCTGGCGCTGGTCGAGGATCTGATGCGCCACGCCACGCAGAAAAAATACGAATATCGACACAAGTGGCGCCATGGCGACTGGGTGCTCTGGGACAACCGCAGCCTCTTGCACCAGGCCAACCCCGACTACGACATGAACGAGCGGCGCTACCTGTACCGCCTCATGCTCCAAGGCGAAGCGCCGGTCTGATGGCGTGACACGCGCCGCGGAGTCGTCACAAACAAACGCGGGAGGAAATTAATGCGCGAGCGTATCGTCATGCTCGGCGGCGGCGCGGTCGGCGGCTATGTGGGCGGGCATCTTGCGCTGCATGGCCAAGACGTGACGCTGATCGACTTCTGGCCCGAGCATATCGAGGCGATCCGCACGAACGGTCTCGAGCTCTCCGGGATGACCCAGGAAGAGCGGCAGGTTTCGCATCCGAAAACCATGCATCTGCACGAGGTCGCATCGCTGGCGAAGCAGGCGCCGGTGGATATCGCCTTCATGTGCATGAAATCCTACGATACCGAATGGATGGCCCAGCTCATCAAGCCTTATCTCGCGCCCGGCGGCTATGTGGTTTCCCTCCAGAACTGCATCAATGAGGAGCGCATCGCCGATATCGTGGGGTGGGGCCGCACGCTGGGATGCATCGCTTCGCGCATCTCCGTCGAGCTTTTCGAGCCGGGAAAAATCCGCCGGCAGGCGCCCAAGGGCGCGGCGTCGCATACGGTATTCCGCGTCGGCGAGGTCCACGGCCGCGCGACCGAGCGTGCCAAGCGCGTCGTCGAATTGCTGGACGTGGTGGACGGCAGCCAGGTGACGTCGAATCTTTGGGGTGAGCGCTGGTCGAAGCTTTGTCACAACGCCATGAGGAATGGCGTATCGGCGGCCACCGGCCTTGCGGGCCGCGAAATCGATCAGCACGAGGACATCCGCCATTTCACCATCAAGATCGGCGGTGAGGCGGTGCGGATCGGCCAGGCCCTCGGCTATGAGCTCGAGAAGATCGGCAAGCTTGAACCCGCCAAGCTGGCTCTGGCGGGTGACGGCGATGCCGCCGCCCTCAAGGAGATCGATGCCATCCTCATCGAGGAATCGGCGGGCGGCGGGCGCGGCAAGCTGCAGCGCCCCTCCATGGGCCAGGACATGCTCAAGGGGCGCCGCACCGAAATCGAATTCATCAACGGCCATATCGTCGACAAAGGCGCGCAGATCGGCCTTGCCGCCCCCTGCAACGCCAAGATCACTTCACTCGTCAAGCGTGTCGAGCGCCAAGAATTGCCGATATCAATAAACAATCTTCGGTAGGTGTGACGTGAAGCCATTCATGGATGTTCGGATTGTCCGATCCGCTACGGTCGGCGCGCCGAGCGTCGATCCGGAGCGGCGGGGCTTCCTGAAGCAATTCACCGCCGCCGCCGTCGCATGGACGGGCCTCGGCGCCGTCGGTGCGGCCCCGTCGCTGGCGGCGGACTATCCAACGCGCCCCATCCGCCTCATCGTTCCCTACGCGGCTGGCGGGGCGGCAGACGTGGTCGCTCGCATCTGCGCGAATTATATGGCCGACCAGCTCGGCCAGCAGGTTTTCATCGACAATCGTGGCGGTGCCGGCGGCACCATCGGCACCGATATGGCCGCACGTTCCGCGCCGGATGGCTATACGCTGGTGATGCACACGATTTCGTCGGCGGTGCTCAATAAGTTTCTCTACACGCGCGTGAAGCTGGACGTGAACACCAAGTTCGCGCCGATTTCCCAGATCGGCACCGCGAGCCAGCTCCTTGCCATCAATGCCAAGGTGCCCGCGCGGAATTTGCAGGAATTCATCGCGCTCCTGAGGGCCAATCCAGGCATGTACCGCTATGGATCGTCGGGCCTGGGCGCCATCATGCATCTGAGCGGCGAGCTGTTCAGCTTCATGTCCGATACCAAGGTGGTTCACGTCTCCTATCGAGGCGAAGGGCCGGCGATGATGGACCTTCTCGCGGGCCACACTCATTTCGTGGTGGGCAGCGTTCCCGCGCTCCTGCCGCATATCCGCTCCGGCGAGCTGCGGGCTTTGTGTGTGAATGCCGATCATCACCTGGCGTTGCTGCCTGACGTGCCGACTGCTGCCGAGGCGGGCCTGCCGGGCTACAAGACCTACAATTGGTACGCCTTGTTCGCCCCGCTGGGCACGCCGGTGCCGATCATCAAGCGCCTCAACGACGCGCTGGCAAAAGCCCTGGCCACGCCCGAGGCGCGCAAGCAGTTCGAGGATATCGGGATCGAGCCAGTGGTCTCCAACCCCGCCGACCTGTCCGCGGAACTCAGGCAGCAGGCTGATTTCTGGGGGCCGCTCATCGAGCGCGCCGGCGTGAAGCTCGACTGATCGCTCGCCGACTTTCCATCTATTGGGGCGCCCGCCGCCGCGGGCATCTTTCAGGGACTGACCATGATGATCGTCGATTCCCAGGTGCATATCTGGGCCGCGGACACGCCCGAGCGTCCCTGGCCTCCGGGTGAGGCGGCGCGTGCGCACCAGCCCACGCCGCTCACGGCCGAGGGCCTGCTGGAAAAAATGGACGCGGCCGGCGTGGCGCGCGCCATCCTCGTGCCTCCCTCCTGGGAAGGCGACAGGAACGACGTGGTGCTCGCGGCGGCCCATCGCTACCCTGAACGGTTCGCCGTCATGGGCCGCATATCGCTGGAGGCCCCCGAAAGCCGGGAGGAATTCCTGCCGCTGACGCGCACCGACGGCATGCGCGGCCTGCGGTTCACCTTCCATACGGAAAAGCAGCAGAAGCTCCTCACGGGCGGTGCCGCCGATTGGCTCTGGCCCGCGGCTGCCGCCGCGGGAGTTCCCCTGATGGTGCATGCGCCGCATTCACTGCCGCTGATCGACGCCATTGCGGCGCGCTATCCGACTCTGCGCCTTGTCATCGACCATCTGGGTCTCGTCCGGCCCAAGGTCGACCACGAGGCCTTCGCCCATTTGTCCGGGCTGCTCGCCTTGGCCAAGCGCCCGAATATTGCGGTGAAGGCGAGCGCGGTCACGGACTATTCCGGCGAGCCTTATCCGTTCCCCATCCTGCACGGCTATCTGCGCCAGGTGTTCGACGCCTTCGGGCCGAAACGGATATTCTGGGGCTCCGATATTTCGCGGGTGCGTCACACTTATCGCCAGATGATCACTCTGTTTACCGAAGAGCTCGCCTGGCTCGGCGAGGACGATAAAGCCTGGATCATGGGCCGCGGCCTTTGCGAATGGCTGAACTGGCCCGTGAGTGCATCCGAAAAACCGCCTCAGCGTGTACTCATAAATCGCCACCCCTGATTAATTTCCGCTTTGCCCCCAACAGCGGCGCAAAAGCGACATGCCGGGAGGTCCGGATCGGGCCAAGAGCCGACGTTCACAGGGATTGCCCAAGTGTGATTTAAACTCCACCCCGCAGCGGCTAAGAACACTTGGTGATTCGGCATTCGATCTGCCAACTCAAGTGTCGTTACCCAACCATTCAGGTCGGTGATCCAGCGCGGGACTGCGCAGCAATCCCAATGCATCGGCAAGTTAAATGGGAAGACCCGGAAAAAGCCTTGGCGACATTTCCACTGCGAATTCCTTAAACAGTCGTACTGGACGCGATATCTGGCGGTTGCCCAAATGCAGGACCGACAAGTCGAATGTGGGAAAGTGCCATTCGGGCATGACCTCAACAAGCCGTCCGTCGCGGATCAGATCAGGCTGCACCACAGGCGGAAGATCGCCGATGCCAACTCCGGCCAACAAAGCGGTTGCAAGTCCGGTGTAGTCGTTCATCGATAGATACGGTTCGAACGACAGCGTTTCCTGATCTTTTCCGTTTTGATGCCAAAAGGTCCAGCTGTTGTCAGGCCTCCAATGCGAGAACGCGAGCAGTTTGTGATCGAGCAGATCCCTTGGAGATCTTGGAGCTTTGACCCTTTCAAGGTAGGCGGGGCTCGCAACCAGCTGATGTCGAAAGGTAAGGATTTTCCGAGCAACCAGCGATGAATCTCTAAGTGCGCCGAGGCGAAACACCAGATCGATCCCCTCAGCGATAAGGTCGACAAATCGATCGGTGACCAAAACCTGTACCCGGACGTTCGGGTACGATGCCTGGAACGTGCCGAGCAGCGGCGCGAGCAGGGTGTCTGAGATGCTCGGTGGCGCGGAAAGCCGCAAAACGCCCGCGACCGTCGACAACTGGTTCGAGACAAGGTTGTCGACGGCTTCGCTGAGCTCGGCGCTTCGCTGAGCATGCTCTAAAACCTCCGCCCCGACATCGGTGAGCCGCAAATTGCGCGTCGACCGTTCGAGGAGGCGCACGCTGAGCTGATCCTCTAGCTCGGCGACACGACGACTCACGGTGGAGATCGGTATCTTGAGGCGCCGGGCCGCTTCCGAGAAACCCTTCGCCTCAACGACTTTGGCGAAAATCACCAGGGAATTCAGATCAGCCACTTCCATTCCATCTTTCGGTTAAACCGCATTCGTTCGACGCCTCATCGTCCCAAATATGGGAATATCATTCCCAGTTTCAATGGCTACTGCTTTGCCGCGACGTCGAACAAATCGCCGGGTGGGGGCCCGGCAAGAGATGTCGCCGGACTTGGACCCTGGCCGCGGTGTGAGTCCGCGGCCAGCGCGGGGTCACGACAGCTTGACACATGAACGAGGAGAACTCAGCGATGAGAAATTTCCGCACTCAAGTCTGCGCCGCCCTGTCGCTAGCGGCAACGAGCTCCATCGCGCTCGCGCAAGCGCCATCAGGCACTGCCGTCTTGGTTACCGTCGACAACTACAATCGGGCCCAGTCAGACGTCAATTTTGGCCTCAATGTCGAAAGGGGCGGCTTCGGCAAATTCCTACATCGCCGCGAGCTGGTGCCCCTCGACAAGCAGGGCGTTATCCGGCCCAACCGCGACACGCTGTATTCGTCTGCGGTGTTCGACCTCGACGCCGGTCCGGTGACAATCAGGCTACCCGACGCCGGCAAGCGCT